>OFGR01002173.1_pt1 | contig 13634 bp, 12 predicted proteins | sample 1521811 | NCBI WGS metagenome assembly OFGR01 (sample SAMEA3504098, study PRJEB24116) | mouse gut metagenome | biome: mouse gut; feature: mouse-associated habitat; material: faeces | place: Denmark | collected 2011
ACCCGCTTCAGGGCCTCCACCCCCACCCGGACGGCGGCGGCGGTATCGTGGCTTTCCTTCTGGTCCAGGCCGGCCAGCTCCCGTTCCTGGTTCCAGATCACGTGGAACACCGAGCCGCACCGCACGCCCCGGCTGGCCGCTGCGGTGAACAGCGCCGCCGACTCCATCTCCGAGGCCAGCACGCCCAGGCGCTTCCAGGCGTCCCATTTTTGGACCAGCTCGGAGTGGACCGGCATACGCTGGGGGGAGTGCTGGCCGTAGAACGAGTCCTTGCACTGGACCACGCCGGTGTGGGTGGGGAGGCCCAGGTTTTTCGCGGCCTGGACCAGGGCGCAGGTCACATCGAAGTCCGGCACGGCGGGGTATTCGATGGGGGCGTATTCCCGGCTGGTCCCCTCCATGCGCACCGCGCCGGAGGCCACGACGATATCGCCGCTCTGGACGTCAAGCTTGATGCCGCCGCAGGTACCCACGCGGATGAAGGTATGAACGCCCAGGTTGCACAGCTCTTCCATGGCGATGGCGGCGGAGGGACCGCCGATGCCGGTGGAGACCACGCTCACCCGCTGGCCCAGGAGGGTACCGGTATAGGTGGTGTATTCCCGATTAGTTTGGATATGGACGGGGTTGTCGAAATGCTGGGCGATGGCCTGACAGCGGCCAGGATCGCCGGGGAGGATGCAGTAGGCGCCCACGTCGCTGTCGCCGATATAGGTCAGGTGCGCAACCGAAGTTTTATCGCCGACCGTCGAATTTTTGATCTCCACAAAGTCGCCCAGCTTGACCCCGTCGCCGAGGTGGGAGTTGGGGCGGAGCTGGGAGAACGGCCCGACCGAGCTGCCTCTCCCGACCGTCGAATCGGTGAGGTAGGAAGCATTGATGTGGGAGCCTTCCCCGACCTGTGAATCGACCAGATACGAATTGGGCCCGATCACCGCATGTGCACCGATCCGGGTTTTGCCCCGCAAAATCGTCCCGGGCAGGATCACCGCATCATGCGCGATCTCAACCTCCGGCCCGATCACGATCCCGTCGCTGAACGGGATGTCCACCCCATTATCCAGATGCTGTTGGATGATCCGCCGGCGCGCACACTCGTTGAGCTGCTGAAGCGCGCGGCGGTCGTTCGCGCCGAGGGCGGTGTCCGGATCAAGCGCCGCACAGCCGCCCACCCGCAATCCGTCCGCGGACGCGAGGCCGACGGTATCGGTCAGGTAGTATTCCCCCTGCGCATTCTGACAGGTCAGGCGGGGCAGCGCATCCCGCAGGAATTCGGTACGGAACCAATAAGCGCCCGGATTGACCTCTTTTATCTGAAGCTGTTCAGGGGTGGCATCCTTCTGCTCGACGATCGCGAGCACCCTTCCATCCTCCCCCCGCAGGATCCGCCCGTAGCCGGACGGATCCTCCAGCTTTGCGGTCATCAGCGTCACCGCGCACCCCTGCGACAGGTGTTCCGCATATGCCGCATTGATCGCCTGCGGCGAGACGAACGGCGCGTCCCCGTTGAGCACCAGAAGGTCGCCCCCCTGTGCAAACGCCTCGGACGCCATCATCACCGCATGGCCGGTCCCGCGGCGCTCCGGCTGCCGGAAAAAACGGCAGAGCGGGAACGGAGATTCAGAAATATCTGGGGAAAAATATCAGAGGAAAAAGCGTGTTTTTTGAGCAGGAGCTGATAAGAACCACCAGGCTGATTTTAAAACTGGCGGGAGTGATTCAGTAACAGTTTGGCTGTCCTCACTGTTACTGATTTCCTGCCCCGGAAGGAATCAGCAGGTTTCCGGTTCCGGATAGGTTTCTCCAAAGGTTTCAACTGTAACTTTTTTCAGCACCTGGGGTTCCATGGGCCGGTCGGAATAATCTGTTGCGGTTTCCGCAATCCCGTTGACAACTTCCATCCCTTCTGTGATCTGTCCGAATGCGGCATAGGCTCCGTCCAGATGGGGAGAGTTCTGGTGCATGATGAAGAACTGGGAACCTGCCGAATCAGGAGCCATGGTACGTGCCATGGAAAGGACTCCGGCATTGTGTTTTAAATCATTGTCAAAGCCGTTCTGGGAAAATTCTCCCCGGATACTGTAGCCGGGGCCGCCGGTTCCGGTGCCTTCCGGACATCCGCCCTGAATCATAAATCCTCTGATTACACGGTGGAAGCAGAGACCGTCATAATAGCCCTTCTGAATAAGGCTGATAAAGTTATTTACAGTGTTGGGGGCAGTCTGCGGAAAAAGTTCCGCTTTCATAATGCCGCCGTCTTCCATTTCAAAAGTTACAATTGGATTTTGAGCCATAGTCGTTACCTCTTTTCGAAATATAGTATATCTGTCAGTCTTACATCTGATATTATACCTGGAATTGCTGTTTTCGTAAAGAGTAAATCCTGTCGACAAGAAGTGCGAATATTTTCAGAAAGCCAATGGTATTCTTTTAGAAAAATTTATACTTCATCGATGTGCCGTCGATATACGAAAGGGGACTAATACTCATGGCAGATAAAATATTTGAAAACAATCAGGTTACAATCACAGGTGAAATCGTTTCAGATTTCCAGTATAGCCACGAGGTGTTTGGGGAAGGCTTTTATATGGTAGAAGTATCGGTAAACAGGCTGAGTAATTTTGCAGACATTATCCCGATGATGATTTCCGAACGCCTGATTGACACACAGAGCAGTTACATAGGGCAGTACATCCGGGTGGATGGACAGTTCCGCTCCTACAACAGACACGAGGAGAAAAAGAATCGTCTGGTACTGTCCGTATTTGTAAGAGAACTGGAATTTGTAGATGAGATTCCTGAGGGGGAGAAAAGCAATCAGATTTTTCTGGATGGATATATCTGTAAAGATCCCATTTACCGGAAAACACCTCTCGGAAGAGAGATTGCAGATTTACTCATAGCAGTGAACCGCTCTTATGGGAAATCCGATTATATCCCATGTATCTGCTGGGGAAGAAATGCCAGATACGCCTCCGGATTTGAAGTGGGTGGTCATGTGCAGGTATACGGAAGGATTCAGAGCAGGGAATATGTGAAGAAACTTTCAGAGACGGAAGTGGAACACAGAGTTGCCTATGAAGTATCTGTAAGTAAAGTGGAATATATAGAATAATTGAAAAAAGATAAAAATATAAAATAAAAAACAGTTTATACATAACGAAAAGACGTTATTAACAGACATAGATTTGACAAAAATTTGCATTTTCCAGTGGTTTGTGTTATTTTAAGAAAAGATTTGGAGCAACTGCTTTGCACCGTTACGATTTGCATTGTAAGAAAGGAAAATGACATGTGTAAGAAAAAAGTTACTGTTTATTGCGGTAATGGGAAAGGTAAAACGGCAGCGGCCCTTGGATATGCCATACAGTCTGCAGGCCAGGGGAGAAATTCCATCATCATTCAGTTTATGAAAGGAAAAAAAGAAAAAGAGACAGAACAGCTGCTGAGCCGGCTGGAACCGGAAGTAAAGTTTTTCTCATTTGCAAGATTTGAGAAAGATTTTTCGGAACTTTCCAGTGAGGAGCAGCAGGAAGAGAGCATGAATATACGCAACGGGTTTAATTTTGCCAGAAAAGTTCTGGTTACAGGAGAGTGTAATCTGCTGATACTGGACAGTTTTCTGGAACTTCTGGACAACGGAATGATTTCCGCAGAAGAGCTGGATAATCTGATGAACGCAAGTTCGGAGGATACGGAGATTCTGTTTACCGGAAAACATATGAACGACGCGCTGCGTAAATATGCGGAAAAAATTTATGAAATCCATGCAGATTGATGACATCGCTGTTGACTTTATGACTGGAAAATGCTATATTAGCGTTAGCAGAACATATGAATAGATAGAGGTTGCGTGATTCATGAGTAGCTTATCGGATGTGACAGGCACAGAGGATGATAACTGAAAGGGAAGAACGCCGAAAGAAGTTCTTTTCCTGAAGAGAGATTCTTGGGCATATAGTGAATAATTATATGACTGTCATCAGTGGATGGAGTGCTATCATGGATTATAAGCAGAGAACAGGGTTTTTTGCAAATGTCAGAATCTTTAAGCCGACTTGTCCAGTCGGCTTTCTTTATCTTACAGGAAATACCTTTTCCGCTAACGTGTGAAAGTATTTTCTGTAAGGCAAAAAACAATTATCCCACTCAGTGGGGGAATCCCGCAGACGAAGTTTTTCATCAATTTAAGGAGGAAAGTATATGGCACTTTTTAAAGGCGCAGGCGTAGCGCTTGTTACACCAATGAAGGAAAATCTGGAAGTGGATTACGACAAACTGGCGGAAATTCTGGAAGACCAGATTCAGAATGAAACAGACAGTATTATTATTACAGGAACCACCGGAGAGGCATCCACCCTGACCGTGGAGGAACATCTGGAAGTAATACGGGCTGCAGTTGCCATTGTGGATAAACGGATTCCGGTGATTGCGGGAACCGGTTCGAACTGTACCCGGACAGCCGTGGAACTTTCCTACCAGGCTCAGCTTGTGGGTGCGGACGGACTGCTGGTGGTAACCCCCTACTATAACAAAGCCACCCAGAAAGGGTTGATTGAACATTATATCCGGGTGGCAAAATATGTGGATATTCCCATTATCATGTACAATATTCCGGGCAGAACAGGCTGCAGGATTGAAGCGGAAACAGCAGCTTTCCTGAATCGGGAAGTGGAGCATATTGTGGGAATGAAGGACGCCGTAGGAGATATTTCCTATACACTGAAACTGATGGAGCAGACACAGGGAGATTTTGACGTCTATTCCGGTGAGGATGGGCAGGTAATTCCTCTGCTTGCCTGCGGTGGAATCGGGGTAATTTCCGTTCTCTCCAATATTGCCCCCAAATTCACCCATGATATGGTAATGAATTATCTGAACGGAAACCACAAAGAGGCACTGGAAATGCAGATAAAAGCGCTTCCCCTGGTGGATGCCCTGTTCTGTGAGGTGAATCCAATTCCGGTAAAAGCAGCAATGAATCTGATGGGATGGAATACAGGTTCTCTGCGGGCGCCTTTAAGCGAGATGGAGCCTGAGAATGTGAAAAAATTATCAAAGGCTATGAAAGAATTTGGCATTCCGCTGGCCTGACATTTTTTAGAGCTGTCCGTTTGCAGGGCAGCTCAGTTTTATGCCGCAAAGGGGCCAGGCTCAGGCGGATATGAAAAATGCCGTGAGGCGGTAGGGGAGCTGAAGTGGGCTTGCCCACTTTGTTCTATACACAGGAGGAAAACAGAAATGGTAAAAATGATTATGCATGGCTGTAATGGCAGGATGGGACAGGTAATTTCTTCCATCTGCCAGGAGGACAGCGATATTCAGATTGTGGCAGGGATTGACCCGTATGATGGAATTGAAAATTCCTATCCGGTATTTCAGAGGATTGAAGACTGCAAAGTGGAGGCCGATGTGGTGGTGGACTTTGCGGCAGCTTCCGCTGTGGACAGCCTGCTTAAGTATTGTGTGCAGCATCAGCTTCCGGTGGTTTTATGTACCACAGGGTTAAGCGAGGAACAGAACAGGAAAGTGGAAGAGGCAGGCAGGAAAACTGCCGTACTGAAGTCTGCCAACATGTCTCTGGGGATAAATGTCCTGATGGAGCTGCTGCAAAAGGCAGCCAGGATACTGGCGCCGGCAGGTTTTGATATGGAAATTGTGGAAAAGCACCACAATCAGAAAGTGGACGCGCCCAGCGGAACAGCGCTGGCACTGGCAGATTCCATCAACGAAGCGCTGGAAAATGCGTATCAGTACAAATATGACCGTACACAGGAAAGAAAGAAACGGGAAAAAAATGAAATCGGCATTCAGGCAGTCCGGGGCGGCAGTATTGTGGGGGAACATGAAGTGATTTTTGCCGGACTGGACGAGGTTATAGAAATCCGCCACACTGCTTATTCCAAAGGAATTTTCGGAAAAGGCGCAGTGGAAGCGGCAAAGTTTCTGGCAGGAAAACCGGCAGGAAATTATGACATGAAAGATGTGATTGAAGCAGGATAATTTACCCCATGTCAGGCACAGGCGGGCGGTAAGACAGTTCTTTGGAAACTGTGCCTGACAGCAGGGACAGAGAACAGATAAAGTGAGAAAACAGGGAGAACAGTAAATGGAAACAGGAGAAATCAGGTATTTAAAAGGGCTGGCAAAACAATATCCTACGATTCCGGCAGCAGCCACGGAAATCGTGAATCTGCAGGCGATTCTCAGCCTGCCCAAAGGGACAGAGCATTTTATTACGGACATTCACGGGGAATACGACCAGTTCCAGCATGTAATGAAAAATGGTTCCGGAGCAATCAAACGGAAAATTGAAGAAGAATTCGGCAACAGCCTTTCTGTGGCAGAGAAAAAAAGCATTGCCATTCTGATTTATTATCCGGAATTAAAATTAAAGCAGGTGTTAAAACAGGAGGAAAATCTGGAGGACTGGTATAAGGTGACTTTGTACCGCCTGATCCGCATCTGCAAGGGCGCTTCCTCCAAATACACCCGTTCCAAAGTACGCAAGGCTCTGCCAAAGGATTTTGCCTATGTAATCGAGGAACTGCTCACCGGGCGGCCGGATGTGACAGACCAGGAAGCATATTACAACGAAATCATCAATTCCGTTATCCGCACCGGAAGAGCCTCGGAGCTGGTAGTTGCGTTCTGCAATTTAATCCGGCGGCTGATTGTGGATCACCTGCATGTGGTGGGAGATATTTATGACAGAGGCCCCTATCCCAATCTGATTATGGACACCCTGATGGAACATCATTCCGTGGACATTCAGTGGGGGAATCATGATGTGCTGTGGATGGGGGCGGCTGCAGGAAATCCTGCCTGCATTGCAAACGTCATCCGCATTTCAGCAAAATACGGGAACCTGAATACGTTAGAGGACGGGTATGGGATCAATCTGATTCCGCTGGTAAGGTTTGCGCTGGACAAGTATGCAAAAGACCCCTGTGACGTCTTCCACCTGGATTACCGGGAAGACGAATACGATGTGAAAGATGTGCAGTTAGATGAAAAAATGCACAAGGCCATAGCCATAATCCAGTTCAAACTGGAAGGCCAGCTTATGAAAAAACATCCGGAATTTCAGATGGACCACCGGCTGCTGCTGGACAAAATGGATCTGGAGAAGGGAACCGTAGAGGTGGAGGGAAAAACCTATCCGCTGAAAGATACCTGCTTCCCCACCATAGATATGAAAAATCCCTATGAGCTGTCTCCGGAGGAAGCAGATGTGGTGGACCGTCTGGTGACTGCTTTTATCAACTGTGAAAAACTTCAGAAGCACATCCGGTTTCTGTTTACCAAAGGAAGCCTGTATAAAGTATACAATGGAAACCTTCTGTATCATGGCTGCGTTCCTTTCAATGAGGACGGAACCTTTAAGAAAGTGCGCATTTACGATGGAGAATACAGCGGTAAGGCTTTATATGACGTGCTGGAACACTATGCCAGGAAAGGATATTATTCCATAGACAAAACAGAGAAGCAGAAAGGGCTGGACATTCTGTGGTTCATCTGGCAGAACGCCAATTCCCCGGTATTTGGAAAATCCAAAATGACCACCTTTGAACGGTATTTTATTGCAGACAAAAAGACCCATAAAGAGCCTAAAAATCCCTATTACCGTCTGCTGGAGCAGGAGGAAATTGTCAGCAAAATTCTGCATGAATTCGGACTGGAAGACGAGGACTCCCATATTATCAACGGCCATGTGCCGGTGGAGACAAAGCGGGGAGAATCTCCGGTGAAATGCAATGGAAAACTGCTGATTATTGACGGAGGTTTTTCCAAGGCCTATCAGCCCAAAACGGGAATTGCAGGCTATACCCTGATTTACAATTCCTACGGTCTGCTGCTTGCCGCCCACGAGCCCTTTGAATCGGTGGAAAAAGCAGTGCAGAACGGAAGCGACATTCATTCCCATATGATGCTGGTACAGCATGTGAATCTGCGAAGAACCGTAGCCGACACCGATGTGGGCAAGGAAATCAAAGAAAATATCATAGAACTGGAAAAACTGCTGTGTGCATATCGGGAAGGGACCATTGTGGAGCGGCAGTAAGTTTACAAAACAGTAACAGTTCATCCCGCGCCCAAAAAAACAGGCCACGGACCGCCTGACAGGCAGGCAGGCCGCTGCCGAAGCAGCTCTTGTCTGATCCTGGGGTGCGTTCCGCTCATAGCCTGCATTTTGAGCTCATTCATACCAGTATGATTTGCCCGCAATGCAGGCTATGGCTGAACTGTTGCACAAAATAATTGAAATTTCTCAGGAAGTATATTAGAATAAAAGCTGACAGCGGGCAGCGAAACGTGGATTCGCTGCCTCCATCACACATAGAAGATGAAACAGGCGGAGGTTTAAGTATGTACCCAATCGTAAAGAAGAGAAAGCTGGCAGATAAGATTTTTCTTATGGATGTTAAGGCGCCCCGTGTGGCCAGATCCTGTCTGCCGGGACAGTTTGTAATTGTGAAAATGGATGAAGAAGGCGAGCGAATCCCTCTTACTATCTGTGATTATGACCAGGAAGCAGGAACCGTTACCATTGTTTTCCAGATTGTGGGAGCATCCACACAGCGTATGGAAACGCTGGAAGAAGGAGACGTATTCCAGGATTTTGTGGGGCCGCTGGGATGTGCCTCCGAACTGACGGAAACTCCTGTGGAAGAACTGAAACAGAAAAAAATTGTATTTATTGCCGGAGGCGTGGGAACTGCCCCGGTGTATCCTCAGGTAAAATGGCTTCATGAACAGGGCGTAAGCTGTGATGTCATCATGGGCTCCAAGACAAAAGACCTGCTGATTCTGGAAGAGGAAATGAGAGCAGTAGCAGGAAATCTCCATGTGACCACCGATGACGGAAGCTATGGATTCCACGGAATGGGCACCAATCAGTTAGAAGAGCTGATTCAGAATGGAAATACATACGATTTGTGTATCGCAATCGGCCCTATGATTATGATGAAATTTGTCTGCCTCCTGACGAAAAAGCTGGAGATACCCACCATTGTTTCCCTGAATCCCATTATGGTGGACGGAACGGGCATGTGCGGCGCCTGCCGCGTAACGGTGGGAGACCAGGTGAAATTTGCCTGTGTGGACGGTCCGGAATTTGACGGCCATCTGGTGGATTTTGACCAGGCCATGAAACGCCAGCAGATGTATAAGACAGAAGAAGGAAGAAGCATGCTGAAGCTCACGGAGGGAGATACCCACCACGGCGGATGCGGACATTGCGGAGGTGACAGATAATGGATGTATGGAAGAAAGTTCCGGTAAGAGAGCAGGAACCACAGGTACGTGCCACAAATTTTGAGGAAGTGTGCCTTGGATATAATAAAGAAGAAGCCATGGAAGAGGCAGAGAGATGTCTGAACTGTAAAAATGCCCAGTGTGTCAAAGGCTGTCCGGTAGCCATTGATATTCCTGGATTTGTGGGCCAGATTAAAGAAGGCAGATTCGAGGAGGCTTATCAGACCATCAGTAAATCCAGCGCCCTTCCGGCAGTGTGCGGACGTGTCTGTCCGCAGGAAAGCCAGTGTGAAGGAAAATGTGTCCGGGGCGTAAAGGGAGAGCCGGTTTCCATCGGAAAGCTGGAGCGGTTTACCGCAGACTGGGCAAGGGAGAATAACATCAAACCTCAGCCTGCAACAGAGAAAAAAGACCATAAAGTGGCAGTGATCGGCTCCGGTCCGGCGGGACTGACCTGTGCCGGGGACCTGGCAAAAATGGGCTATGACGTAACCATATTTGAGGCCCTCCATGAGCCGGGCGGCGTGCTGATTTACGGAATTCCGGAATTCCGTCTGCCCAAAAATGATGTGGTGGCAAAGGAAATTGAAAATGTAAAATCCCTGGGTGTAAAAATTGAGACAAATGTGGTAATTGGAAAAGCAGGAACCATAGATGAACTCATGGAAGAAGAAGGATTTGAGGCGGTATTTATCGGTTCCGGCGCAGGACTTCCCAGATTTATGGGAATTCCCGGTGAGCAGGCCAACGGTGTTTTTTCCGCCAATGAATTCCTCACCAGAAATAACCTTATGAAAGCCTTTAAGGAAGAATATGATACTCCCATTATGAAAGGAAAGAAGGTTGCAGTAGTGGGCGGCGGCAACGTGGCCATGGACGCAGCCAGAACAGCCCTCAGGCTGGGAGCGGAAGTGCATGTGGTATACCGCAGAAGCGAAGCAGAACTTCCGGCCCGTGTGGAAGAAGTACATCATGCGAAAGAAGAAGGAATTATTTTTGATCTGCTGACCAATCCTGTGGAGATTCTGGTAGACGATAATGGCTGGGTAAGAGGCATGACCTGTATCCGTATGGAGTTGGGAGAGCCTGACGAATCCGGAAGAAGAAGCCCTGTGGAGATTCCCGGTTCCGAATTTGATTTGGAGCTGGATACGGTAATTATGTCTCTGGGAACTTCTCCCAATCCTCTTATTTCATCCACCACCAAAGGACTGGATGTGAACCGCAGGAAGTGTATTGTGGCAGAAGAGGAAAACGGAGCCACCAGCAAGCCCGGCGTATTTGCCGGCGGTGATGCGGTAACGGGAGCTGCTACGGTAATTCTTGCCATGGGCGCAGGAAAAGCTGCCGCAAAAGGTATTGACGAATACCTTTCCGGTAAGTAAAATAGAATAGCCGGAATGGGGATTGCCAGGAACTGGCAGTCCCCGTTTCCCGCAGGGGAGAATCCATACAAAAATCAGGAGGAAAGTAATAAGTATGAAGGATGTAACAATCACAGATAATATTGTATATATTGGCGCAGACGACAGAGATCTGGATTTGTTTGAGAGCCAGTATGTGATTCCAAATGGAGTATCTTATAATTCCTATGTAATTCTGGATGATAAAACGACCGTTATGGATACCGTAGACGCAAGAAGAACGGACGAATGGCTGGAAAATCTGGAAAAAGCTCTGGCAGGAAGAACCGTGGACTATCTGGTGGTTTCCCACATGGAGCCGGATCATGCGGCCAGTGTGCAGGTGCTTGCAGAGAAATATCCGGAAATGAAGGTGGTGGGCAATGCCAAAACCTTTCCGATGATTCAGCAGTTCTTTGAACTGGATTTGTCTGAGCGCTCGGTGGTGGTGAAGGAAGGAGATACCCTGAATCTGGGTACCCATGAGCTGACCTTTGTAATGGCTCCTATGATACACTGGCCGGAAGTAATGGTTTCCTATGAAAAATCAGAGAAGATTCTGTTCTCAGCAGACGGGTTTGGTAAATTCGGTGCGCTGGATGCGGAAGAAGACTGGGCCTGCGAAGCCAGAAGATACTATTTTAATATTGTAGGAAAATACGGTGCTCAGGTACAGACTCTGCTGAAAAAGGCGGCAGCACTGGACATTGCCATGATCTGTCCCCTTCACGGACCGATTCTGAAAGAAAACCTTTCTTATTATATTGAAAAATACAATATATGGAGCAGTTATCAGCCGGAAGACGAAGGAATTCTGGTGGCTTATGCTTCCATTCATGGAAATACGAAAAAAGCGGCCATCAGAATGAAAGAAATCCTGGAGTCCAGGGGTGCAAAAAAGGTGGCCATCACCGATTTGTCCAGAGACGACATGGCAGAGGCCATCGAGGATGCATTCCGCTATGATAAAATGGTTCTTGCAGCAGCCAGCTATGACGGTGGGGTGTTCCCCTGTATGGAGGACTTCCTGCACCATTTAAAGAGCAAGAATTTCCAGAAGCGCACGGTTGCCCTGATAGAGAACGGAACCTGGGCTCCGGTGGCAGCCAAAACCATGAAAGCTGTTCTGGAGCAGATGAAAGAAATTACTCTCTGTGATAAAGTAGTTTCCATTAAATCTGTTATGAAAGAGGCTGATATTGCAGAAATGGAAGCCCTTGCAGAGGAACTGATGGGAAAATAGTATTTTGCTGCAGGTGCGGGAACAGGAGAAATTATGAATTTATTTGATATTGTGGGACCTGTGATGGTAGGCCCGTCCAGTTCTCACACAGCGGGAGCAGTCAGAATCGGCCATATTGGCAGACGGCTGCTGAACGAACCGGTGGCAAAAGCGGAAATCTGTCTGCACGGTTCTTTTCTTGCGACGGGGAAAGGCCATGGAACGGACCGTGCACTTATAGCAGGATTATTGAAAATGCGTACGGATGATGAAAGAATACCGGACAGTTTTGCCTGGGCGGACAGGATGGGACTTGTATATTCCTTTGGAGGAATTGAACTGAGGGATGCCCATCCCAATTCCGTTCTGATGAAGCTGACCGGAACAAAAGGAAGATATCTGGAAGTCGTGGCAGCATCCCTGGGCGGCGGAAGGATTAAAGTCTGTGAGATTGACGGAGTGGAAGCTAATTTCTGTGGAGACTATCCCACGCTGATTGTACGGAATCAGGATCAGCCGGGGCATGTGGCGGAGGTTGCTTCCATGCTGGCCCATAAATCCGTCAATATTGCAACCATGCAGCTTTACCGGGACAAGCGGGGCGGAAATGCGGTACTGGTGCTGGAATGTGATAAGGAAGTTCCCAGGGAATCCATAAAGTGGCTGGAAAAATTAGAGGGAATCCATAAAGTCACCTATCTGAGTCTGGAAGAAGAGGAAGAAGAATCATGAGTTTTCAGTCCCTGAAAGAAATTGTAACTGCTGCCGCAGAACAGAAAAAGCCTTTTTTCCGTATTGTGCTGGAAGATGACATGTCAGAACGCATGGTATCAGAGGAGGAATCCTTTACTGCCATGCGGCACATGTATGACACCATGGGAAGGGCAGATGAATCCTATGACGGAACTATGAAATCTGCCAGCGGCCTGGTGGGAAATGACGGACAGAAGCTGGAAGAAGCCTTAAAGGCCGGAAAAACCATTTCTGGCAGTTTTATGAGCGAGGTCATGATACGGGCGCTGAAAATGGGAGAGTCCAATGCCTGTATGAAACGGATTGTGGCAGCTCCCACAGCAGGCTCCTGCGGTGTGCTGCCGGCAGTTTTTCTCACTTATCAGAATTGTTTTCATGTATCCGATGAAAAAATGACGGAAGCCATGTTCACTGCCGCAGGAATTGGAACTGTCATTGCGGAGCGGGCATTTATTGCAGGGGCCACAGGAGGCTGTCAGGCAGAAATCGGAAGTGCCAGCGCCATGGCGGCCGGAGGCCTTGCATATCTGATGGGCGGCGGGGAACAGGAAATTGTCCATGCGGCCGCCATAGCGCTGAAAAGCCTCCTTGGCCTGGTCTGCGACCCGGTGGCAGGGCTGGTGGAAGTGCCCTGTGTGAAACGAAACGTTATTGGGGCTGTGAACGCCGTTGCCAGCGCAGATCTGGCAATGGCCGGGATTACCAGCCGGATACCGCCGGACGAAGTAATCGACGCCATGCGGACCATAGGGATGGCCCTGCCCTGTTCCCTGAAAGAGACAGGAGAAGGAGGCCTTGCCGCAACGCCCACAGGGCTGAAAGTTATGGAGGAACTGGCAAGGCCGGAGGAAGAAAGAGGAACGCCGGGATACCGAAAGTCTGACAGGAACAGAGACCTGAGGGGAAAATGACAGAAAAGCAGAACGTAACAACAATCAGAAACAACAGCAGTCAGGCTTGCAGCCTGACTGCTGTTATTATGGAAAAAAACATTTGAA
>OFGR01002177.1_pt1 | contig 13619 bp, 20 predicted proteins | sample 1521811 | NCBI WGS metagenome assembly OFGR01 (sample SAMEA3504098, study PRJEB24116) | mouse gut metagenome | biome: mouse gut; feature: mouse-associated habitat; material: faeces | place: Denmark | collected 2011
GGCTGCGGCTACGCCCGCCGCCTGCGCCCGTCCCGAGCGGCCAAGCCCGGAGAGCCCGCTTTTCGCGGCGGACACGGCACCCCGGAAAGAGGCGGCAAGTTGTCCGCTGATGCGGACGGCAAGGGAGAGTTCGCGGGCCATTATTCCAACGCCTTGTTGTGCGCTTCTATCTGTGCGGCGGCATCTTCCACCGCTTCGATCCATTCATCCATCGTCAGCTCGTCCATGTCGCGGGGCGACCAGCGCCACCAGCGGGCGAGCATGGCGTTGCCGTTACGAAACCACTTTCGGGGCACCGACAAGGTCGAAAAATCGATCCCGCAAGGGCATGTAATCCCTCGCGTCCATGTCGAGCAGGTCTTCAACGGGAAGCCCGCACATGATCGCTACCCCGGCGATTTCGTAGTCCTCGGGCCTGTCGGTCAGGCGGTTGACCTCGCGCATGTCGCGCACGGTGAAACGGGTTTTCGGGCGGACTTCCTTGAGTTCTTCCCCGGCGGGCGTGGTGTAGGGGGCGGAGAGCGTAAACACGTTGTCGTCCTGCGGGATGCCGGACTTGATTTCTTTAGTCTGGGGCATGGTTCTATCCTTAAAATAGAGGGTTAGAAGTTCGGGGAAGAGGAGTTAGCTCCCGATGTTGGCGCGGTAGTCGGCAAGCAGGTCAACGCCGTCCACCTTGTAGATGTTGGCGAGCACGTCGAGTTCGAGCTTTTCCTGCCCGGCGAGCACCTGCTTGATGTAGGTGCAGGAGAATTTCGCGGTCAGCCCGACGCCCTCGTGCTGCTTGAACTCGCCCAGGGGCGACCCCTTGAACTGGATGGTCAGGAAGGTGACGAGCGGCACCTGCCGGAAACGCCCCGGCGAGCTGTACGTTTCGACGTTGGAGCGGCACTGGATGGAATGGTATGTGAAGATGTCGCCCTGCACGCGCATGGCGTCCTCATAGAACGAGTTCCATTTGATCTCGCCCTCCATCTTGTCGAAGCCGGCGGGAAGCTCGAACTTGCCGACCATGCCGAGCGCCTTGTGCTCCTTCATGATCGCCGTGATCTCCGGGAGCTTCACTTCCTCGGCCCGGCCGAGGAAGCTGTTGCCGTTCAGATAGATCGCGGCGTTCACCACATTGTTGACGGATATTTTCGTTGCCATTGGATTGTCCCTTTTTATTCGGAGCTGCCGCCGCCGAGCGTGACGAGATATTCGCCGGTGATTTCCGTTTCATAGGTGAGGCGCTCCAGTGGCGGGGGAGGCGTCACCTTGTAGGAAACGAGAAGATGTCCCTTTTTCAACTCGGTCTCGGGGTTGCGGCCCGTATCGAACCATGCGGTCCCGCCGAGCAACGCGCCGTCGCCGATGAGCTTCCTGAAGAATCCGTTGACGCTTTCGAGGATAGCGTCGATCAGAGGCTTCGAGATCGGGCGGTCGATGAATTGCGCGGACGAATAGCGGATCGATTCGTCGATGATGTCCTTGGTGCGCCGGACGCAGATGAAGGTCTCCATGCCCGTTTCGGACGGATAGGCCGAGGTGCGGTTCCCCCAGATTTTGAAACCGGAGCCGTAGCTGTTGAAGACGGTGACGATTCCCTGTTCATTCAGGAGATTGACCTGACTCTGCGGATCGTCGATCTTTGCGGTAAGCGCCAGCTCCGCGCCCGTAATGCCTTGGATCGCCTCGTTCGACGGGCTTTTCCAATAGCCCTCGTCGTTGTCCGTCTTGCACATGACCCCCGCGAGGCGTTGGGAAAGCGGTTCGAGTACGTCCGCGTCCTTGTCCGCGCTGTAGACCCTGACGTGCGGATAACAGAGTGCGGCGTACTGACTCGCAAAGGCGAAGTTGATCGCGCCGAGTGGCCCGCGTCCCGCGATCGCCTCCTGAAAGGTCGTACCGATAGGTGCGTCGATGAGCGCCATCGCCTTCAGCTTTTCGCCTCTGGCCACCATGTCCGTCGCTACGCTTTTCTGCGTGCAGAATCCGGGGGCGATTAAAATCTTCGGCTCGAAGCCGAAAAGCTGATAGCACGCTTCGAGGGCGGCGAAACCGGTGCGGTCGCCGTTTTCGTCGATGGCCCCGATGACGTCTCCAGCCGTCACCTTGGCGGGATCGGCATAGGTATACGTCGCCATGACGGCGGCCCCGGCCGGGATGCTTCCCGAGGAAAGGCGCGTCACGACGCCGGTGGACGGCGTGACGGTGTAGTCTTCGCCTTCGATATAGGTGGTGACGGCTTCGGAATCCTTGAGAATGAGCCCGGAGATTGCGGGATGCGCCAGCGTCGCCTTGCCGTTGACCGCCGTAAAGACAAGCGTTTCGTCGGCGGCTGATTCGCAATGCATCGAGGGGTCAAGCACGTTGATCACGATGACCGTGCCGTAGCCGTGGTCATAAATGGCGTCGAGGGCCTGCGGGATGGTGAAGCCGTCGAGGGCCGGGCCGAAGGCGGCGGCATCGTCGGCGGAAAGGATAAGCGTCGGCGTGTTGACCGGACCCGTCGGCGCAATGCCGACAAGCCCGACGACCGCCGATTTCACCACGTTGATGGGCACGCCGCCTTTCTTGACCTCGACGGTCTCGACGCCATGCAGGAAGTTCGCGGCCATTACGATGCCTCCTTGGTTTCAGGAGCGGACGCGGACACCGAAGGGGCTTTTGCCTTGCGGGCCGCCTTCATCGGTTCTCCAGCCGTTTCGACGGGAATGAGGTAGCCGCGCTTGATCATGCGCTTCACCCACGGGTCGCCGTCGGGAAGCTCGACGACCCGGCCGGGGAAAAGCATCGCCTCGAACGGTTCGCCGCCCACTTCGAGCGTTACCCCCGTCGTGTGCGTGCCGGTGTACCTGTATGTTTTCATAAGGGCTGTTCCTCATAGTTGAGATGGGTGAGGACGGGGCCGTCCTCTTCTTCGGCGTCTTCCACGGCCATTGTCCGACAGGCGACGTCGAGCTGATACCACCAGACGCGATCCTCTTCCCCGGCGAACTTTTCCGCCTGAAGGAGAATTTTGTCGCAGTCCGGGGGCGCGAAGCCGAGAAGCAGGGTCCGCACCCGGTCGAGCATGTCGATGGCCCCGTTCGGGCCGTTCAGTTGCCGGAAGCAGAGGATGACCGGAATGACCATATCCCGCTCCTGAATGCAGATGCCCACGTCCTTCGCATCCCCGAAGCGCGCCCCGGCGTAGCCCACGAGCGCGGCCCCGAGGGGATGGTTCAGTCGGTATTTTTCATGGTGCTCCGGCCAGAGTTCCGCCGCGAGAGGGAGCGTGGCCAGACGCTCCCGGACGGCAGCGAGGATTTCGTTGGTGGTGGCCACGGTTACGACTCCTCGTAGGCTTTCGTCATGGCGTCGTCCATGAACCGTTTACGGGCGTACATCCGGTGTTCCCCGGATTCGGGGACCGGGGCCGCCGTCTGCTGGACACCCAGGGTGATCCGACCGTTCCGTATCTGCTCAAGCGTCTTCACGGCGTTTTTGTATGTGTCCGAGACGGTCTCGGGCATGTCCGATTCCGGGCGGCGTTCGTACAGCCGATAGCGGGCGATGACGCGGGCCAGATCGCGCACGACGGTCGGCGTTTCGGCAAGCGGGAGTGCGTAGCGCCCCCGCAGGTAGCCATCAATGAGTTCCTGCGCGGAACCGAGGGCCTCGTCGATGATTGCCATGTCCGGGGTATCGGGCATGGTGTAGGGATCATCATGCGTCAGTTCGATCAGCGCCCGTTTCGGCATGAAGGCGAGCAGTTCTTCGCGGGACAGGTACATACCGCTAACCCAGCGAGAGTTCGGCAAGCGCCGCCGGGACATGGCAGAGGCAGACCGGATTTGACTGGACCTCAAGATCGAAGCCCTTGCCCATGCTGCGGGGCTCGGTCTTGGCGTAGAACGGAAGTCCTACGACGTTCACCGTTTCGTTCCAGTTCGCCGGGGCGTAGTAGGTTGTGAACAGTCCTTTGGCCACGGGATAGAAGTTGGCCTTGCCGTCGGCGACAAGAGGCTTGCCGTCGATCTCGTCGGAACAGTCGCGGAAGGTGACGCCGCCGTAGGTGAAGCCCTTCCGGTCATCGCCGCCGAAACGGTCCTGCGCCGCCTGCCAGTCCTCATACGCCTTGCGGACCAGCGCATGCCCGGTCAGCGCGTCGAAGAATGAAGGCGAGCACATGGCCTCGTAGCGTTCCACGACGAAGCCGGAGAGGTGTTTCTGCGCGTTGCGCTTCACGTCGTAGATGGTCTTTTTGATGACGTTTTCCTTGACGGTTTCACCGGAAGGCATGGCGATGGTTTTCTTGTACTGCGTCACGCCCGCAGCGTCGAAGAGATCCAGCAATACCTCGCCGTCGGCGTCGTAGACCACGCCCTTGACCGCCCCCGTGCGGTGGTATTCGAGCGTCGCCGTGATGGAATCCTTCAGGTCCTGCATCCGGTCGTTCAGAACCTGATCGACGGTGGAGAGCTGTTCCGTGCCGAAGCTGCGCAAATCCTGTACGTCGTCCGGCAAGAGCACGTCGGAGAGAGGAAGGTGCGCGGTCTGGAACGATTCGGTTTTCCATTTGCTCCCGCGCCCGGCCATCGGCGTGGCCTCATCACGGCGATCCCGGTTCGGGACGAGGACGAAACGCCCGTGCCGCACGTCCAGAATGACGGTGGTGGTTCGGACGCCCTTTTCCTCAAACAGCCCCAGATCGCCGAAGTAGGTCGGCTTGACGGGGAGAAGATTGACGGCACGGGTGAGTTCCGACGCCGTGCGCATGTTGGTGGTGAGCATGGATTCTCCTTATCGGGCGATGATGCCGATGGTCTCAAGCGCCGCGAGCGCGGCCTTTTTCTTTTCTTCAGCCGTGTCTGCGGGCCATTTGAGCATGAACGTGGAGACGAGAGCCCCGCGCCTGAGCGCGGGCGCGTCCGTATTGGAGGGCGACGCGGGGACGTCTCGCAGGAGGATGCCCGCAACATCGGTGTCCGTCGGGGTCCACGCCTGAAACGTGCCGTCGGCGTTTTCCACAATGAGCGTCCCCATAGGGAGCGACGTCGCGGGCGTCTTCAGGGTGACGGATTCACGGCTGTATGCCGGGTTGATTTCAAACAGCAGCAATTCCCCGAGCAGCTCCGGAGCGTCGTAAATCTTGTGTTCGAGCGGCATGGGCTATCTCCTTTTCGCCCGTTCGGCCCGGCGTTTGGCGTCGGCGACGAGGGGCGATTCCTTGGGGGAAGACGTTCCGTTCACGGCGAACTCCGAGAACATCACCTGCGGCTCGGCGCTGGCAAGGAAGGCGCGGAAGCGTTCGGCGAGCGGCCCGGCCTCGTCGCCTTCCCCAAAGGCGATCAGGGTGCCGTCCTCTTGCGGCGTGCCGAGCGCGTCGAGCGCGGCCGCCACAATGTCGCGGTGGGCGGCGGCGAGCCTGCCGGATGTGACGAGCTCCTCGGCAAAGGCCACGTTGTCGGCATGGCGGCGGTCAGCCTCCTGTTTCTCCATCCGCGCCCTCATCTCGTCGAGCTGACGGCGCAGTTGCGCGTTTTCGGCCTCTTTTGCGGAGGCCGCATCGGTTTTCTTGTCCATAGGTGCCTCGTTGGGATTGTCGGCGGGATCGTCCTCGCCGAACGCGATAAAAACGGTGTCGTCCTCGGCGAATGTGAGCGGCCCGAGTCCCTTGATGCTCGGAGGTACCGCGCCGAGCGCGCCGACATGACGCAGGTAGTAGACGCCCGGTTTAGGGTTGCGGGGGGAGTCGGGAGCGTAGAAAGCGGCGGAAACGTGTTTGTAGCGTCCGGCCTCCACGGCTTCGGCGAAGGCGGGATCAAGCTGGCGGAAGTCGGCCTCAAGGCGCAGTCCCACGCATTTCAGCCCCGACACCCAGCCGAGCGCGGGGTCATCCGTCTTCGGATGTCCGACGACGACCGGGGCCTCATGAACCGCCGGATCATAGGCGGCGACAGTCGCGGCAAGGTCTTCCTCGCTGAAGACGATCGCCCGGCCGTTGACGGTCCGGTGCGTCCCGGCCTTGAAAATGGTATGGCCCATAGAAAAGCCTCCTTTCCATCCGGTGTAGCGGATCGGAAAGGAGGCGTCTTTGAAAGGGCTTTAGGAAAATGGCCCCGCACTATCAGAACGGAAGGGAAAGCACGGTCCGCCCCGGCACTGTGGGCATGTGTTTATAAACACCTGTAAACGGGGTTTGCGGAGTGATCGGGGACAGGGGCGGGCCGCTGGTGGTCTTGAGCGGATCGGGCGCGCCAGGAGGGGTGAGAGGGACAGCCCGTTTTCATCCTCTGCGGACGAAGAGGGCATGGGACGCCGCCGTTTTTTTGCGCCCCTCGTCGTGAAGCATAATGAACAGCATGGCAATGGCCTTGATCGCGTCAACATCGGTCGTTATGGTCTTGGCTACCTTGAACGCCTGCGCCCGCCCGTATTCGCCCGAGAGGAACTTTTCCGCCTCGTCGCTGGTTTTTACCATAGCATCAAAAGGAGCCGTCTTCATGTCGTTACCTCCGAATATTGAAAGATTTAATCAAAATGCGGCCAAAATTTTTTCCTTGCTCTATGAGAGCTTCCCCGTTCCTCGAAGTATCGGCATCGGCGAAATAGATATTGACGCAGAGTTGTCCGAAGCAACCGGGGAACTTACCCCGGCCGGAGAGGTTGCCCATGCCACCTTCATATGGCTTGAGGGAAGCGGGTATATAACCTTCAGAAAGAACATGGAGGTCTTGTTCACGGATTGCGTCCTCACGGCCAAAGGACTTGAGGTCCTGAACGCCATCCCTTCTTCCCTTTCCACCAGCCAGACCGCCGGCGAGTTCGTCTCGAAAGCCGTTAAAGCCGGAGCGGCCGAAAGCGTAAGCAGTGCCGTGAAATTCATCCTCGCCAAAGGGATCGAATACGTTCCTCTTGTCATCAATACCGTTTCAAACTGATTCCGCGATATGCTCATACAGTGCGGCAAGCACCCCGCGCTCGGCCTCGGGGGTGAGTGTGCCGTTTTCGTCAATGGGGATGAACTGGCGCTTGGGTATCCTCACTTTTCTGTTTCGCCCTGCCATACCACCGAACTGGTGGATTGCGGCGTACTTAAGAGGCGAACCGATAGTGACCCCCACTTTGTCCGGGAACGCCCGTATGCCGTTTTTCAGGTTAACGGTGTCCTGAAGGATCATGAGCCCGCCGTCGAGCCTGCGTTTCGCCGCCGCCCGGAGGCTTCCGTCCTTACGAAAGATGCCGGATACCTTTTTGTGTTTCTTTTCCTTGTCCCGCCCCGCCAGCCGTTGCAGGATCGTCACTTGCGAGAGTTGCGGCCACGGCGGCCGCCCCTGCGCGCGGAAGTTCTCCTCGGTTTCCTTTTCGAGCAGCCCGCCGATGTCGCGCATGGCAGGCCGGAGATTTCGGCAAGCCGCCTCAAGACGCTCGAACGCCTCGGCAACGGCGGCGCTGTCCACGGTGATTTCAATCGGTTCGGCCATGTTGACTCCTTTCTTGCCGGGGCTTATGGTTATGACAAGTAAGCAGTTCTTCGTGTTGATCGGTCTGGGCGGCATGGCGCAATGCAGATCGTGAAGGCAGGCGGCTCCCCTTTGCAGGCCGCTGACATGTGCGCGAGGAACTGCTTATTTTTTGTGTGCGGCCCTGGAATCGAAAAGCAGTACGCCCATTCTGTTTTTGTCGATATTGGCGTCCCTGAGTTTCATTCCGTTCCAAAAAAGGCTCCCATCCCTGTTCACCCGCACGACAATCATCATATTACCTTCTTGAAAGAAGGCGATATACCGTCTTCGGTAGCCGTCGGCGTAGGCCGTCAGCCAAACCTCGTCGGGCTGTTCCAACGTAGGCAGTACGAAAGCGGCATACTTCTCTCGAAGATCACTTTCTTTCTGCACCATGTGCCGGACAAGATCGCGCTGGAGCATGACGGGGCCGACGGGCGTTTCCACCTGCCGGGCCTTGTCGCCTTCAAGCCGCAACGCCGTGGCAAGCTGTTCGACCGCCTCCTCCCGTGTCTTCGCCTCGGGCAGACGTTCCGGCGACGGCCTGAGTTCCTCCTTCGGAATTTCTTTCGCCTTCAGCAAGCCGTAGTCGGCGAAGGTAAGCTGCCCCGGCAAAATGTCCGTCCGGGTGCTTGTCTTGCCACCGACGCCCGGCGGTACGTCCGGGAGCGCCCCGGCTTCGTCCCAGAGTTCCCACCCCTCGCCGGGGTTACGCGAAAAGCCGGGATCGACATAGACGACGCGCCCACCGGGCTTTCCGTCCAGCCTATACCCGCCGACTTTCACCGTGCGGACTTCGCCGGTATCCCGATCCGGCCTCAGCTCCACGTCCCGCTCCACCATGTTGACGTCGCCGTGGGAAACGTCTTTCGGATCAACCTCCCGCCGGGAGGAAGAATACACGCTGCAGCGTCACCGGAAGCCATTCGGCGGGTAAAATACACGCCAGAAGGGATCGTCTATATGGAAGGTCTTGCCGTCGAGCGCCCGGTGCGTCGGGCGAGTACGGCCGTCGAGAATGGCCGAATAGGTAAGGTACGGGCGTTCTTTTTTTGCTTCCTGTTGACGCTGCCACCTCCCGGCGGCGTAGGCCGTCTGGACGTTCTGACGGAAAATGAGATCGAGGCGGGAGGCGCTGCCCTTTTGATAGACGCGGCTGTTTCCGTCCTCGTCGACGATGACTTCGGAGCCCCACCAGCCCTTTTCCTTGAGCCGGGGCGTCAGTGTGTCCATGAACCGTTTCTGGCTCCAGCCTTCCTTGAGCGCGGTTGAAAGGTGCTTGCGGATGTCGAAAAGCACGTCGTCGCGGGCCACGCCCGCCACGGTAAACACCTTGTCGTGCTCCTCCTGCCAGACCTGCCGCCAGTCAAAGGAAATCTTGTAGCCCTTGCTCTTGAAGTAGGCGACGGCCTCTTCCGGCGGGAGCCGGAAGGCTTCCTGAAGGGAAACGGGCTTTTTCTTGTCAGCCATTGAGCAGCCCCCAGACGCGGCAGACGAAGCGGACGCGCGCGAGCAGGTCCGCCATTTCATCAAGGTTCATCTTCGGATACTGCGCGGCCACGGCTTCGGCCATGCCCCGCTCGGAGTAGTCTCCCGCCTGCGCCAGGCGGTCGAGTACGGGCGTGAGCATGGCCTCGAACGCCGGAGACAAATCGATGGAAAGCGCATCAACCGGAACCTGCTCCTTCATCGCCCGCGCGTAGGCTTCCGCCGAAACGTCGGGGGGCGGTTCGGCAAAGGCCGGATTTTCCGGCGGCGTTTCCTCCCGTTCGCGGAGCGCGCCTTGCGGCAGGCGGTATGTCTTTTCGAGGTAGCTGTCCGAATAGTGCGGCCGCAGTTCCGCGACCGCCTTGTCCCGCGCCGCCTTCTTCGCATCAGCCTCGGCTTCGGCGACGGCGTCCTCCTGCTCAAACAAAACGAACTCCGGCACGTCGGCGTCCGGGCCGACGTTGAGCGCAACGATCCAACGGACGAGTTCCTGAATGGATTGGCGCACCATCCCGGCGTCGGCGTCGCGGATGTCTCCCGTCACTTCGAGCCCGGCCGTGGCTGAGGCGTGGTTGGTGTCGGCTTCGGTCGTCTGGTCCTGCCCGAGCAGGGCGATGGAAATCTCGGAACGGCAATGGCGCAGAAACGCCTCGTAGTTCTCGGCCGCCCCGGACAGGCTTGATCCGTCCTGCCTGAGAATTTCGACGCTGTTGTCATCAGGGATGACCATGACCGCATCCTGTACGCAAGACTTCAAAAGCGCGAGGAGGTCTTCCTGTTCCTTTTCCGAGGTATTGCGATCGAACTTGCCGACGAGTTTTGGGGAACCGTACTTCTCGACGAATTGAAGCCAGAACTTGAGGCCGCCCTTCTTGAAGGTGTACGGCCAGAAGCACCGCGCGAGATCGGCCATGCCGTAGGGATTCGTGACTGTAGCGTCCTGACGCGCGAGGAGGAACTTTTTCGGCGGTACGGGAACGCCGTTCGCACTTCCCAGAGCCATAAAGAGAAGCCGTCCGTCACTGTCAAATCTGAACCACTCCTGCGGCTTCGCCATGACAGAGGCCGGGAGGATGAAGCCTCCCCGGCTTTCCCACATCACCTCGGCGACGGCATACCCGAATAGGGCCGCTTCCCACAGGCCGCCGACGAGCGCGGGCATGTCCAGTTCAGCAAAAGCCGCTTCCACGAGCTTGACCGTCTTTGTTTTGGCCTTGCCCGCGTCGATCCGCGTCTCAAGCGCTTTGACGGCGGCACGGCGACGACGGGCAAGGCCGTCGACATGGGCGTCGTAGAGCATGCCTTGATAAACGGGAAGTGCCTGTCCCGTGGCCCGGAGTATCGGATCGGGATTCGGGAGGGGCCAGCCCTCAATGAACCACGAGCCCGTCGCCGCCTGATAGGTGGCCATTTCCTCGACAAGCGCCGTCACTTGTCCGCGTCCGGTGCTTTTCGGCATGATCGTTTTTTTCTGCTCAGGCATAATCGTATCCGTTCAGTATGGCCGCCGAACGCCGGACCCCCCCGGAAAGCACCCGGGGAACGGGCGGCGCGTTGTCGGCGATGGACGCCGCATGACAAAGAAGATGCGCGATCGCCGAGTCGCCGTGACGCCGTTTCTTGGCTTTGCCGCCTTCGCCCTTGCCCGCCCGCTGTTCTTCCCGGACGATCTGGGGAACGCCCTTCACCAGACGGATGGAGCGGTGATCGTTGTACACGTCGACGTCCCGGGGCATGACGACTTCGTCCCGCTCGAACGCCGCCTTGAACTTCGGCGTGATCCCTGCGTAGAAGGCGGGATTGAGCATTTGCGCGACGATTCCCCGGAAGCGTTTCGCGGCGGCCTCGGCGAGATACCCGCCGTTGCCGGTGGCGTCGAACATGCCGCCCCTGAGCCTCGCCAGCCGGGAGAGGATGTAAAACACGATGAGCTTCTGAATTTCATACGGGACGTTACGAAGCTCAAGGAGCAGCACGCACGGGAAGCTCATGTCCTGCCGCCGTTGCGCTATCCAAAGTGATGTGAGATCGCCCTTGCGTGCGAAGTCCTCCCCCGCGTAGGTGTCGAACCCCGCCGGAATCCCGGCGAGCACGGGGGAAAGTTCCATTTCGCACCAGTCGCGGGCCTCGGCTTCTTGAAGATGATCCGCAAGCTCCGCCCATGCGTCCGACCGCTCGAAACGCAAGACCGGCACGTCGGCGCGCTGGGCGCGTTCGATGAGCGCCGCCGGGATGTACGCCCCGGAGCCGTGCCGGGGAATAACGAAAAGCTCCTCGTCCGCATCTTCCCCGTAGAAGGCTATGATGTCCTCGCGCCATTCGTTCTCCGCTTCCGGGCTCCATTCCTTGCCCTGTACAAGGCAGATTCGGCGGTACAGCCCATCCGCAAGCGCATCGTCGAAGGTAATCTTGATCAGCCCGTAGGGCTTGTTTCCTTTCCGTATTTCTTCACACAGCAGGTTGAACGGGTTGGTGTCGCCGTCATGCGTCGAGACGACCACGACTTTGCCGCCCCACACGAGGAGCGCCAGCGCCGCCTTCATGACCTCGCCGAGTTGATCATGGAAAGCCGCCTCGTCGAGGATGACCATGCCCTGACGCCCGCGAAGCGAACGAGGGCGGGACGTGAGCGCCATGATCTCATAGCCGGAAGCGAAAACGATGCGGTAGGCGAGGATGTCGTCCGAGGAGCCGTCGGGCTTCGTATCCTTGAACAGGCATTCTTCGACTTCACAGGCGGCCTGGGCGAACGCCTTCGCCCACATGGCCGCCGTATCGATGAACTCGCGGGCCATGTCGAGGCTGTACCCGAGATAGAGCGTATCCATCCCTCCGGCGGAACGCGACGAAGCGGAAAGAAGCACGGAGGCGGCGGCGATGCCCCACGTCAGACCGATGCGGCGGCTCTTTTCGATGACCACCACCGGAAGCTCCATAATCGCGGCCACGGCCCGCTGCTGGTACGGCAGAAGGACGTCGGGAAGCGATTGTCCCTTGAGCGTATCGGGCAGCGTCTGCCGGGAGGTTTTGCGGTGGCGTTCCCACTCGGCATGGGTAACGGGCGCGTCAGGCATCCTTCACCCCCAGAATACGGCTCTTGATCGCTTCCACCGTCTCGGCGGAAAGCCCGGCCTCGCGAGTGACGTCTTCCACGGCCTTGACCGTCTCCTTTTGGATGCGCTCCCGGACCTTCGTTTCAAAGTCTTGATCAAGGCGGTTGGCCTGCGCCATGTCCTTGAGCGTCCGGGCCAGCGCCATGAGCGATTTCGGATCGCCAAGGTCGCCTTCTTCAACCCGCGCCGCCAGATGGTCGAACACCAGATCGCGCAAGGTCTGCACGAGCAAGCGCCCCTGCTGGCCTTCCACTACTGACGGTCCGATCTCCTTGACGAGCGTCTCGGTCATTTCCCGGCTTTGCCTCAGCTTCGCCGCGATCCTGTCGATCTTCTGCTTCTGGCGTCCGAGGGCGGAACGCGAGACCGTCTCGACGCCCATGCCCCGCAGATGCTCAAGGATTTCAGCAAGCGTAAACCTGCCTTCGGAAAGCAGGCGGTTGACCTCTTGCAGGATTTCCGGCGGCAGGCGGCGCAGGGAGGACTTGCGGCCCATGTCAGAACCCCGGCCCCGGCCGCTTCACGCCCGGCACGATGGCGCGGCCTTCGGCTACGTCGAGCCCGCGCTGCGTGATCTTCACGACGATGATCCCGCCAAGGTCTTCACACGAGACGAGCCCCTGTTCCTCAAGCCACGCGGCGTCGCCGTTCACGCGGTCGCGGGAAACGCCGTGGCCTACTGCGTCGAGTGCCGACTGGAGGAGGCTCGTGTTCATGGCGTAATCGGCATCCTCGGCAAGAAAGCGCAGAAAGGCGCAGCGGCGGTTTTCCGCCTGAAGCTCGGCGAACGTTCGTTTCTCTTTCATCGGGAAGTCTCCAAATGGTGCTGTATGAGCATGGCGATTTGATTTTCAAGCCCGGATACCGACGTTTCTATCCCGCCCATGCGGGTGCCCATCGCCTTCATGTCGCCCCGCAGCTCTTCGAGGGAAAGCTGGATGGCGTGCATGGTTTTGCCGTCCGGGACCGTCTCCATGCGGCGCTCAAGCTCCTCGACGCGGTCACCGAGCTCGGCCACGGACCGTTGCGTGTCGTGATGTTCGGCTCGAGTCGCGAAGCGCCGGGACAGATGATAGATTCCCCAGCCGTAGACGAGTGTCGCGAGAATCCCCAGAACGGGCCACCAGCGATCCAGCTCATTCAGGATGTCGGTCACGGGGAGTCTCCTTCATTATAGAAGGTGATAAGCGCCCGATACCTGGCTTCGAGCCTCCGGCAATACCCGCCGTAGTCCCGGACATGGGCCAGCACGTCCTCCGGCGTAGTCAATGCGTCTGGCTGTACCCCGGCGCGAGCGGCTCGGGCGGAAGCGGGGGCGTCGTCAGCACCGCCGGGGGCGGAGCCTTCACGTCCGGCGCTATGACCGGAACCATAGAGGGCTTCGTTGTACAGGCGCACCCAGCCAACAGACAGGCCAGCGCAATGGCGGCGAGCGGCTTCGGACACATCCCGGATTCTCCTGTTTACGGACGCACGCTCGGCGTCCACTTCGGCGGTTTTCGCGGCAAGCTCCCGGGCGAGCGACTCGCCCCGCTCCGTGGCCGCC
>OFGR01002180.1_pt1 | contig 13595 bp, 21 predicted proteins | sample 1521811 | NCBI WGS metagenome assembly OFGR01 (sample SAMEA3504098, study PRJEB24116) | mouse gut metagenome | biome: mouse gut; feature: mouse-associated habitat; material: faeces | place: Denmark | collected 2011
AAAAGCGGCGGGGCTTTGTTCTGCTTTCGGTGGAGTGTCAGCCTGTCTTGGTCTGCGCCCTGTTGCTTTCTGTCATCTGCGTGATTACCCGTTTCAGTGCGTGTCCGGCAATCACGCCGAATGTCTCAGCAGGGGCTTCCTCCACCGTTTGCTCTTTCTGATCCTTGCAGTCGCATCTCTCTCCTGGGTCGAGATTGCTTCCGCAATTTGGGCAAACTCTGTAATAAGGCATTGCTCTATCCCTTCTTTCCTGCGCCCTACCGCTTGTAGGTCGCTCTCCTGGTCTCTTTCCCGTCCTTGACCTCCACCTCAATGGTCACGGGCATTCCTGTGTTGTCCTGCGTCACGGGGAGGAATCTTGCCCGGACGATGGTCAGCCCCTGCTTGTGCAGCCTTTCGCATTTCTCGCACAGGGCTTTGTCCTTGTACTCCGTCCCGCAAACCTCGCAGATGTAATGCTCTACTTTCCGCATCCTGATACCTCCCATTCGTCTGAAATCCTCTGTAGTGCGCTGGTGAATCTCGGTCTGTTGTCCCGCCACTTCCGCCAGTGCCAGAAGCATGGGAACATGGGCGGCTCTTGGGCAAGCCATTCCTCAAACCTGGAAATAAATTCTAACTTCTGGTTGTATCTGCGCTTGTGTTCTCTGCGTCCACTCATCGCCTTTCCCCCTATGCAATAACCTCTGCAGGCTCCGTGTACTCCCGTTCGTTTGGCGTACCCGTCCAGTGTTCCTCGCTGTACCAGAAAGCGCAGTTGACGGTTCCCGTGTGCCTGTCCGGGTATTTCTCTCTGAATTTCTCCACGGCGGCTTTCTCGCTCTCTGCCAGTACGATGATGTAGGTGTTCTGGAATGGGAATCCGGGGTCGCTGCCGAAGGTGAAATAAAATCTGCTGTGCGGCTTCCCGGTCTGAAGTTCCATATACCGGGCGAGGATGTCGGTCTCGAACGCCCAGCTGCCGTCCGGGTGCGCCTGGCAGATGTCGAAGTACGGGCATCCGTTGTCTGCGTTGTGGTAAATGTCTACATAGCATTTCGGGTGCTTTTTGCACACGGCGTTGGTCTCCGGCACGATGTCCCTGTATGTCATTGTTTTGCCCTCCTGTCATATTCGTGAGGAAGGTTCAAAGCGTCCAGAAGGTGTCTGTCCTCTATGGTGAGTGTCCCTGTGTCAATCTTCTGCCGGATGGTTTCGACCATCCCTTCCCAGCGGCGCATGAGTGTGTCGTGCCTGTCCTTCATGCCCTCATAATCTGCCAAGGCTTTCTTGCATTCCAGCCATGCCGCGGCGATGGGGAAGTGTTCATGGTCTACCATCTTGTTCTGCGGGGGTGGAATCACGCCGTCCAGCGTGTTCACGGCTTCCTTGAGCGTTATCATGCTTTGTCCCGTCCTTTCCTGTTTTCCACCTTGATGGTAATATTCTCCGGGCGGATTCCGTTCTCTGCTGCCAGCAGTTCAGCGGTCGCTTGCATCTCTCCGGCAAATGTCCCCTGGAGGGTGTACCCTCCGAGAAACTTGCCGCCCGGTGCATAGAAGTTCAGCCATTGCTCCACGCCGGTTCCCTCGCTTTCTTGCGCTGCTGGTAGGCTTCAATTTCGCCATCGCAGTAAAGCCCACCGCATCCGTACAGCTTCAGCAGCGTGGTATCTGCGTCCTGCAGTGCCGCCTTGATGTTTTCATCGCCATTGACGAGTTGCAGGACGGCTTCCTGCGCCGTCCGTTCATCCATTATCCGGGGCAGCTTGTCGAGAATGTCGCAAGCGTCCCGCACCGCATCATGCTCCCTCTGCGTCAGTTTGCGCTCGTTCTGCATCTGGATCAATGTCTCCACGATTTCAACGATTTTCATGTGCGTTGTCCTTTCTCCCCGTTTTTCCGTTAGGTCAGCTATTCGCTTTCGGATGTTGTCTAAATTGTGCAGCCCTCTCTGCTCCCAGCGTCCAAGGCCATATTCCCTTGTTTATCCTGCGACTTCCTTCTCAATCTTGAAGATGTGGTTTTCGGCGGTAAGCTGCTGCCCGTCCTTAAACTTCGCCAGAATCGCCATGTACTCGGACAGGGTTTCTTCCTGGTTCGGGAAGTTGATGGTGTTCGCCTTGATGATGGCGTGGACATACTCGTATGCTTGCGCGATGTTTTTGGCTATCGCCGTGAAGCCCATCCCGCCGACCTTGTAAGTGATTTTGAGCGTCATGCGTATTCCACCTGTCCTTTCAGAAGCCCCAGCACCCATTCGAGGACTTTTGCCGCTTGGTCGTACCGTGCAAAGATAACCGCATCCTGGTGGACACCGCTCTCGTACTCCCCGGCTTGCGTCCGCTGGAATTTGATTTCATGCTCGACCTTGGCGATGATCTCCTGCCTGTTCAGCAGGGTGATCTGCTCTGCTCCCAGCTTCACGGATTCCTTCGCCGCATCCTCATCCATCATATTGGGGAGCCGGTCGAGGATGTTGCAAGCGGCGCACACCGCCGCATCCTCTGTTTGGGTCAGGCTGTTCCCGTCCCGTACTCGAATAAGGGTTTCTACCAGTTCTCCGATTCTCATTGTTCTGTCCTTTCTCCCCGTCCTGCCGATGGGTCAGCGTCCACTTTCGGTTGGTGTTCTATTTTCCCCGGTTTGCCATCATGCTCTGCACATAGGCTGCGACTGCTTCCTTTGTCCCGCAATCCGGGCAGATGGCTGTTATGTTATCCTTGCGGGACAGGGCGGGAGTGCCTGTGTAAATCCCACCGCATTCTGGACATCGCCGCTGTCCGGGCTTCTTGCCGTAGTAGGTTTTCTCGATGATGTCCTGCAGGGCTTCCCGCACCATCGTGTCTGCTTCCTGGTAACGCTCCAAGGCATCCTCGTTGTAGGTGGCGTTGATGATGTGGAGCATCGTTTCTTTGTCAGCCTTGCTGTAATGGCTGGCGTGAATCGCCTGTGAAACATCGTAGCAAGCGTAGCCCCTTGCAATGCGGAGGTTCTTCTCCTGCGTCTCCTGCGTTCTCATCTTGCCTTATGCCACCTCCTTTACGCTTTCAATCCACATCGTGGAATTTGCGTGTCCGAGGTAGAGGATGTACTCGCGCTCGTCCTCGTCTTGGGTGTCAACCACCGCAGCGTATTCGTAATTGATGGCGGTCACCTCGTAGTCCAGTTCCTCCAGTTCCTCTACCATCTCGTTCTGCCGCGTCCAGAATTTGCCCTCCATGTTCATCATGACTTTCTCTGTTGCCGTCATCTTCGCATCCTCCTTTTTCGGCTTAGGCTCTTGCCATCGCTGTTGTCAGGTCTGCGGCCACCTGTGCCTTGCTCCCGTAGATGTGGAAGCAGTCGGCATCCGGCCACATCTGAAGGGCGGTCAGCAGGGTGTCATAGCTGGTGCTGGTGTAGCCGAGGGCTTCGGCTTCCTTGCGGTTGAGGGTGATCCGGAAGTTTCCTGTCTGCTTGCTGTAAATGGCTGTCATTTTCGTTTCCTCGCTTTCGGTTTTTAGACTACTTGAAATGGCGGTCAAAACCCTTCTTCGGATACAGACCCGCCGCCCCCTCCGTCTGATACTTTCGCAGCCACGCCTGAAAGGTACTCAATCGTATCCCCAATTCTTCCCGTATCTGTGTGCTGCCCTTTCGCATTTCCAGATAATCTTCCACTGCCTGTATTTTTTCCTTCGGTCCTATTTTCCCTTTTAAGCTCATGATTATTGCTCCCCACATTTCGACAGTTTTGTTATTCCACTGTCTACTTTAGAGGGAGCATATCACTTTGGGCAGGCCCCTTCATTTGAACCCATTCTCTACTACGTGCAGCACCACATTCAACATGTCCAGGTTACTGATTCTTGCTGGCTTTCGCTATTTTGGAAAACATTCTTTGATTTGTTCGTATTGCTCCTTTTTCAGTTCTATACTTTATCTTATAACAAAATTTGCATTATGTAAACAGCGTCAAAAGAGTAATTTCTCAGCATTGAGGCTTGCCCTGTCGAGGATTCAGCAGTCTTTTGAGCAGCGGAGACGCAAAACCGAGGAAGGGTTCAACCGGAAAGGCGTAGACGGAACATGCGTAACTTTGAGAAAATCACGGCGATATCGAACAATCCAACGTGGTGGCTGACTTTGGCAACAGAGGGTGGCAGAGGCGGAACGGCAGGTGAACAACTAAAAATGATTGAATAGCCACCCACAGAATCAGTCTTGCAGGTGGCTATTCAAGGTATGACGCAGACCTAGCCAAGCTGGAGAAATTTTTTCTCCCCAACTATTCTGGGGGAGCTTGGTCCAGCTTCGATTGTTAGAGGATTTCTTGTAAAAATTTGGCGCAATAATTAGCCATCTCCTGATCCTCAGATGCAGCCATACCACTAATACCAATTCCGCCAATTAGATCTTCCTGTTTGTTAAGGATAGGAGCTCCGCCTGGTAAGGTTGTCAGACCGGGAACAAGGAAATCACTGATCGGAGTATTGAGGTCTTGACACAACTGCTTTATGGCAGTGGTGTCCCGTCCCATCTTTGCAGCGGTACGGGCCTTTCCGGATGCAATGATGCTGCTGCGGGAAGGCACGCCATCCATATGAACAATATATACAATGTCACCGGCCTCGTCCGCAATTGCAATCGCAATCGGTTTTCCCTTCAACGGGACTTGTTTTTCAATAACATGGTCACAGAGAGTCAGAAATTGCTTATGTGTAATCCGGTTAATCATAACTCATACTCCTTTATTTAATTTATTTCTCAGGATAATGATACCATCCTTTTCCGCTCTTTCTTCCCAGCTCGCCCTTGATGACCTTGTCGATGACCAGGGGGCTGGGGGCATCGTTGAAGTCGCCGCTCTCGGCGAAGCGGTCCCGGCGGACATAGTAGTTCACGTCCAGGCCGGTCATGTCCATCAGCTTGAAGGGGCCCATGGGGTAGCCCAGGCCCTTCTCACAGGCGGTGTCGATGTCCTCCACCGAGGCAATGCCCTTCTCCAGCAGCAGGCAGGCCTCCCGGGTGACGGCGGCGTTGATGCGGTTGGCCACAAAGCCGGCAATCTCCTTCTGGATGACGATGGGGGACTTGCCGGTCCGCTCACCGAAGGCCCGGGCGCACTCCACAGCCTCGTCGCTGGTGTGGGGGCCCTTGACCACCTCCACCAGCTGCATCACCAGAGCGGGATTGAAGTAGTGCAGGTTCATCAGCCGCTCGGGGTGCTCCGTCACCCCGGCCAGCTTGGAGCTGACCAGATTGGAGCTGTTGGTGGCCAGGATGGCGTCCGCCTTGACAATTTTGCTGATCCGGCCGAAAAGCTCCTTCTTGATTTCCAGGTCCTCAATGATGGCCTCCACCACCAGGTCGGCGTCCTTCACGCCCTCATCCACGTCGGTGGTGAAGGTGAGGCGGGAGGATACGGTGTCGGCCTCCTCCTGGGTGATGCGGCCCTTGTCCACCCGGCCCTTCAGGTAGTCGGCGGCCCAGGCCCTGGCGCTGTCCACCGCCTTTTCAAAGGAGTCGGTGAGGACCACCAGATAGCCCTCTTTCCGGCCGTTAAGGGCGGTGTTCATGGCGATCTGCCGGCCCATGGCCCCGGCGCCGATGACGGTTACATGCTTGACGTCTTCGATTTTCATAAAAATACCTTCTTTATGGCTTTGTGTTTTGGTTTCCCAGCGGGCCGCCGAGGGTGGCGGCCCCTACAGAGGGAATATTACACCCGCTCGATGAGGGCGGCCATGGCCTGTCCGCCGCCGATGCACAGGGTGGCCAGACCGATCTTGCCGCCGGTGCGTTTCAGGCTGTGGAGCAGGGTGACGATGAGCCGCACACCGGTGCAGCCCAGGGGGTGGCCCAGGGCGATGGCCCCGCCGTTGATGTTGACCTTACTGGGGTCCAGGCCCAGGTCACGGACGCAGGCCACCGACTGGGAGGCGAAGGCCTCGTTGAGTTCAATCAGGTCGATCTGCTCCAGGGTCATGCCGGTGCGCTCCAGAATCTTGTTGGTGGCATAGTAGGGGCCGTAGCCCATGATGGCCGGGTCCAGGGCGGCGGTGGTGATGTCGATGATCCGGGCCATGGGCACAAGGCCGGTCTCCTGCACCTTCTTCTCCGACATGAGCACCAGGGCGGCGGCTCCGTCATTCAGGCCGCAGGAGTTGCCGGCGGTGACGGTGCCCCCCTCCTTCACGATGGATTTCAGCCTGGCCAGCGCCTCCATAGAGGTGCCGGGGCGGGGGAACTCGTCAGTGTCAAAGATGAAGGTGTTCTTCTTCTCCTTCACCTCAACGGGAACGATCTCCTCCTTGAAGTACCCGGCCTGAATGGCGGCGGCGGCCCGGCGCTGGCTCTCCACGGCGAAGGCGTCCTGCTCCTCTCTGGAGATGTTAAACCGCTCGGCCACGTTCTCCGCCGTCCGGGTCATGCTCAGCCCGGTGCCGTAGATGGAGGCGGGGGCGGCGGTGCTGCCGGCCTCAATGTTGGAGTCCACCAGGGTGTTCTTGTTGCCACCCCAGCGGCTGCCCCGGAGGTAAATGGGGGCGCGGCTCATGTTCTCGGTGCCGCCGGCCACAATGGTGTCCGCCTGACCGCACCAGATTTCCTGGCAGCCGCACAGGGTGGCCTGCATGGCGGAGGCGCACAGGCGGTTGACGGTGAAGCCGGGGACGGTCTCGGGCAGGCCGGCCTCCAGCGCCACGCAGCGGGCGATGTTGCTGGCCTCGGTGCTCTGGCGGACCTCACCCAGGATGACCTCGTCCACCAGGTCATCGGCCACGCCGGAGCGGTTGAGGGCCTCACGGACCACCAAAGCGCCCAGCTGGTGGGCGGGGACGCTTTTCAGGGAGCCGCCGTACTTGCCGATGGCGGTGCGCACCGCCCCCATAATGTATACGTTTTCCATTTCAGGTTGCTCCTTTCAGGCAAACGGGTCACAGCAGCTCCGCAAAGGACTGGATACGGGTGCGCAGCTGCTCCACACTGCCGCTCTGCTGGTCGATGCTCACGGTTACGCACTGGATGCCCACCCGGCGAAGGTCCTCCTCCAGGAACGGCAGGTCATACTCCTCCGGGTCGCAGAACTTCATCAGGCCGGTAAGGACGCCCTGTGCCCCCGTCTCCTGGCACATCCGGGCCAGCATCTTGCCCCGGGGCTTGTCCATCTCGTGAATCAGGCTGCACCCTTTGCGGGCGTTCCACTGGAGGGCCAGCCGTTTCAGGCCGCCGCCCCCTGTGACAGGGGTGTCGGTGCGGTACTGCCGGCTCTCCTGGGCCAGGTCGTCCCCCACCACGGCCAGCTGATTCTCGGCCAGGATGTCCAGCACCTCGTCGGGCTCGAAGGCGATGCCGGTGAGGATAATTTTCTTGCCGGTCCAGCTGTGGACGGGCTGCTCCCGCAGAGCAGCGGTAATCTCCTTTACAATAGCAGTGTGCTCCTCCTTCTCAAAGAAGAAGGCGCTTTTGAATACGGTGTGGCGCACCCGGGGGGTGATCATGTCCAGGTGGTCGTTGGCCACCTGGGCAAACTCCCGCATGGCGGCGTTGTGCCCGTTGTAAATCTCGATGGTGCGGCACAGGGCCTTCTCATTCATCATCTGTCCGGTGACGGTGGACAGGATGGTGAGCACCGTCTCATACTCGCTGATGAGGTAGTCCACGCTGGCGGGGGAGGTGCGGTTCTGAGGGTAGACGATGGGGACCATGGGGATGGAGGGGACGCCAAAACGCCAATTCTGGGTCATGCACCGCAGGGTGTCGCAGATGGCGGGGATAATCACCGCGGACAGCCCCTCATAGACCCCGTTCAGGGCAAACTCCAGGTTGGCCTGCATGATGGGGCAGGCGAAGGCGGGCAGGTAGGCGGTCACCTTCTGGAACTCGGTCTGGCCGCCCCACAGGCCCATGGGGATCATGCCGGAGGCGTGGACCAGCTCCTCGGGGGTGTAGGGGGCGAAGCAGCCCACCACCTTCTTGCCCTGCTTTAAGTAGTAGTCCAGCTGCGCCCTGGGGTTGTCGCAGGCCGCCTGAAGCCGGGCCAGGTTTTCACGCAGTTCAGCCATTGTTCTTCGCCTCCTTGTTCAGCTTCATCACTTCCACCAGGCCCTGGATGCGGGTCTCAAACTGGGCCTCGCTGTAGTTGCGGTAGTCGGCCTGGTCGCCGTCGAAAGAGGTGAAGGGGACCCCCGCCTGCTCCGACAGCTGGCGCTGAACCTCCATCATCTGGCAGTCCATCACCTTGCAGCTGCGGTTCACGTGGTAGATGGTGCCCTCGCAGTCGAAGCGCTTCAGCGCCTCCAACCGGCGGGAAATCATGGTAGTTGCGTTGTCGCCGTTGGTGGAGGCGAAGCAGTAGGCCCGGGCCATGCCGTCCAGGTCGTCGTACTCGATGGCCCAGGCCTTGCCGTAGCTGGAGGCCACCATGTTGATGCCGTACTTTTTCAGGGTGCGCAGGTTGTGGCTCAGGTAGGGCCAGCAGGCGATGCCGTCCCAGGACACCCGGAACTCCTCCTCCACAGGGAAGGTGGACTTGCCCAGGCGGATGTTCTCCTCCATCTCGGCGTTGAGCTGCTCCATGATGGCGGTGGTAGAGGTCTTGCCCCGGTTGCACACCATGGCGGACATGTAGTTGAACAGCTCGAAGCCGCCGATGGGGGCGGGCTTGTGGTCCAGCAGGCCGTTGGCCCGCTCCCACAGGTAGCTGTTGCGCTGGGAAATCTTCATCACCTCCCTGAACCGCTCCTCGTCCCAGGTCTTGCCGGTGAAGGCGCACAGGTCCTGAATCAACTGGTCGATCTGGGCCCGGACGTAGCGCACCCGGGTCTCGGTAACGTAGTCGGAGGGGTTGTAGCAGGTGTCGATGAAGAAGACGGGAATGTCCATCTGCCGGGCCAGATTTTCGTACCACTTGGTCAACTGGTTGCAGATATTGTTGGTAAGCAGCAGGAAGTCGGGCTTGACCATCTTCCCCCCGTCGGGCAGTTCCACCTCGCTTTCGCCGTTGAGGACGGCGGCGTAAGCCAGGTTCAGCTTGGCATAGGCACACAGGTCGTTGGAGTAGCCCAGGGGCCCCTCGCACTCCTGAAGGAAGGGGTCGGCCTGGTGCCGGGCGGCAATGCCGGCGGCGTGGTTTTCCGGGTAGAGGACGTTCAGGCCCAGGGTCTCGGCGATCTCCTGGGGAAAGATGGAGGCGGACCAGCCCACCTTCTCCCCCCGCTCCTTGGCCAGGCGGGCATTCTCAAACAGGGCGGCGGTCTGCTCCCCGATCATCAGCATGGATTTGGGCTTGGGGCGCTTGGGCTTGGGAGGGGGCGCGGTCTGCTCCGTCCCGGGATTAACAACAGGTTCACTCATAATTGCGTCTGCCTTCTTTCCAGAAAATTAGCGGATCTCCTTGGCCTCATACATGGCGGCGATCTTCTCCTCCGAGTAGCCCAGCTCCTTGAGCACCTGGGCGGTGTCCTGGCCGATGGGGCCGGAGATTTTATAGCTGAACTGCTCGGGGTCCACGCTGCCGAAGTGGACAGGGCCGTTGACAAAGACGGTCTTGGTGCCGTCGGCGTACTCGTAGTTGTGCACGTAGTGGTTGGCGATGGCCTGGGGGTCGGTCGGCACATCCTTGAAGTGGCGCAGCACCTCATGGGGCAGGTCGTGCTCCTCCAGAAGCTTGTCCCAGTAATCCACCGGATGCCGGGCAAAGACGCCGTCAAAGATGCGGGTGAGCTCGGCCTTATTGGCGTAATAGGCGGCGGCAGTGGAATACTTGGGGTCGGTGGCAATCTCAGGCATACCGATGAGCTGGCAAAACTCAGGGAAGCGGCGGTAGTCGATGACGGCCAGGTAGAGCCACTCGCCGTCAGAGCCCTGGTAGGTATTGCTGCCGGCGTGGCCGCAGTCGTAGCGGTCCCGGGGCAGCTTGCGGCCGTTGAAGCCGTTTAAAATGCCGGTGGAGCCGATGAAGGAGCCGATCTGAAGCAGGGAGACGTCCACCTTGTCCCCCTCCCCGGTGCGCTCCCGGCGGAACATGGCGGCAGCGATACCGCCGGCCAGGGCCACCGCCACGCTGTGGTCGCCCACGCCGCCGATAGGCACCAGGGGGCCGGCGCCGGCGGGGGGCAGGTCGGCCATCAGACCGGAGCGGGAGAAGAAGGCGGTATAGTCATAGCCGGGCCGGTCCTTGTCCGGGCCCTTGTCACCGTAACCCAGCACGGAGGCGTGAATCAGCCGGGGGAAGCGGTCCTTCAGCTGCTCATAGGCCAGGCCCATCCCCTCCAGGGCCTGCACCCGGTAGTTGGTCACCAGAATGTCGGCCCCCTCCAGCAGCTTCATCATGGCCTCGTGGCCCTCAGGGGTGCGCATGTTCAGGCCCACAAACCGCTTGTTCAGGTTCTGCATGTCGAAGTTGGGGTTGGCGTCGGGGGTACAGGGGGACATGGTGGTCCCCGCCTGCTTGCGCCAGGCGTCGCCGTTCATGGACTCCACCTTAATCACGTCCGCCCCCCACTCAGCCAGGATGCGCCCCGTCATGGAGGCGGCCAGCATAGTGGACAGCTCAACGACTTTAATTCCTTCAAATGGTTTCATAAAAATCCTCTCCTGAAAAAATTATTTCCCCTGGAACTGAGCGGTCCGCTTCTCCAAAAAGGCGGCGGTGCCCTCTTTCCGGTCCTGGGTGCTGAAGGCGACGGTCTGAGCCAGCCGCTCGATCATCAGGCCGGTGTTCATGTCGGTCTCATAGCCCAGGTTTATGCACAGCTTGGCCAGGGAGGTAGCCACAGGGCCCTTCTTCATAATCTGGGCGGCCAGGTCTCTGGCGCAGTCCATCAGGGCCTCCTCATTGTCCTCGGTGACGTGGTTGACCAGGCCGATGGCTGCGGCCTCCTCGGCGGAGATGATGCGGCCGGTGAAAATCAGCTCCTTGGCCCTGCCCAGACCCACCAGGCGGGCCAGACGCTGGGTGCCGCCGGCGCCGGGCATGATGCCCAGCCCCGTCTCGGGCTGGCCGAATTTGGAGCGTCTGGTGGCCACACGGATGTCGCAGGCCATGGCCAGCTCACACCCGCCTCCCAGAGCGTAGCCATTGACGGCGCAGATGGTGGGCTTGTACAGGTCCTCCACCATCTTCAGGCTGAGGGTGGCGGTGCCGTCCATCTGCTTCATGTAGTCCCGGTCGTGAATCTCCCGGATATCCGCCCCGCTGGCCAGGGCCTTGCCCCCCTTACCAGAGATGATTACCACCTTGACCTCCGGGTCGCTCCCCGCCCGCTGTACTCCGGCCTGTATGTCCCGCCACATGCCGGGGCTCAGGGCGTTGCGCACATCCGGACGGTTCAAAGTCAGATACAGAATACCGTCCTTTACCTCATACAAAACATTTTCTAATTCCACAATTATCCCTTTCCAGTCTGTTTTGGCTTGTTTTACTGTCTAAAAGTGTCCTGCCATCACATAGGTAGCCAGCGTGGTAATGTCGTATACCGGCATATCTGTCGCCATAGCGACTGCATACGCATAGGGCGGCATATTGGTACACTCCAGAACGATTGCTCCCACTTCAGGATGCTCATGTACCATTCTTTTGGCAATGCCTACTACGTCATGTTGTGCCTGCTGAATGTTCAAATGCTCTGAGTTCTTAACAAAAATATCATGAAAATGGGACCCCTCCATGCCATATACAACCTTTGGGATTTGATCAATACCCGCGCCCTTAAAGTGTCGTTCACTTAAATTACGACTATCCGCCGTCAATATCCCAACACACTTATTAGGAGGCAAACAGTTATACGCCAGAGAAACCTGAAGTAATGAGGAGGTAAAAAGCGGGATATGCACCTTTTCAGCCAGTTCTTTTTGAAACATTGCCATAAAGCCACAGCTCGTTGTGATGGCATCAACACCCTCACGCTCCAGCTCTAAAGCCCCCTTGATAAAAGGCTCCAGCAGGGCATAGTCTCCCTCTAATACCACACGCTGCGGACTGGCTCCCTTGATTATGAGCTTTTTAACAGGAAACGGAAATGTATTTGGGCTTCCCACATCACCCGTAATACGCGGAAATTTGCTATCCAGCATTAAAATCCCGAGGGTTTTCTCTTTTGCCACATTCTTCTTCATGGGCATAGTCAAAACAAGAAGAACACACCAACCGCCAACAGTGCGGCACACATAGGTAAACAGTACATCATGGATTTCATCGGGTCCACTTTTTTACCAAACTGCGAGGCCACTAAACCGACCACCACAAACCCACACAGATTAGCGCCTGGCAGACATTGACCCGCTGTCGCTACATGGGCGCCCACCAGTGCGGAGTGGATCGGAGTAAGCCCGGAGGCAATCAGGGCCGGACCAAAGAAAGAAAAGATAACATTCTGACAAGTCGATTGAGAGCCGGTAAGCATGCCAAGCAGCAGCATGGCCATAACGCCGCCAATCTTAAGCACATGGATATCTAACCCTTGGCAGAACTCGGAAACAATTTCAATGGATCCAGCAGAATAGAAGCTGCCCAGCATAAATGCGCAGCATATTTGCAGCATAACAGTATTTTGAACTTTACCGATGCCATCCCGGATAATATGCCGGCTGTTTTGCCTGACAACCGGGAAAATGTATGAGAAAACAAACGCGCAGGCGATGGAGATTACCACACCGTTTGTGATGCCACCCAAAATTGTAACATTACTAAGCCAGTGGTAGAGAGAAATACTTTCCCCCTCGGCCACAGATAAAAAGTGAATATTTTGTAGGATAACAGGCCCTAAATCTACGGAAATTGGGCTCTTAACCGTGCGAAGCAGGATAACAATGATTAAAAAAGCGACAGGGATCAGGGAGCGCCAGTTTTGGCGGAGAATCTGTCCCGCAGTTTGATTCGCAAATTTGATTTCTATGTCCTTGTTAGTCCCGGGAAGATTGTCTTTTTTTACCAAAAACACAGAGCTGTATACTGCTGTAACGATCAAAACAAACGTGATTGTGATGTAGCCCATGCTGATTACCTCGTCTGGGTTCGCATTGGTCAGCGCCGATGACAAGGCCAGCGCCTGGGTCATAGGAGGCATAATGGAGCCCACCGAAGCCCCCATAATGATTAGGGCCGCAATTTTTTCATACTCCAAATTCATGGAAGCCAGGATACCAAATGTAAGCATTCCAATTACGGTAGCGGCCGCAATCGAGTCCCCCAGCAGTGAGCCGGCCAGCGTCAGAGCAAGCAGGATGCAAATAACCAGAATACGGGGATATTTTCCGAATTTCGCGGCGAGTGAACCGACGATTGTATCAATCGCTCCCATCTGATTGTTGACTTCCGCAAACAAGCTACCAAAAAGTGAGAGAAAGATAATCCAGGACAGGCGATTCAAGCCGTCAATCCACGAGGAAATCCATATGGCGGGATTAATAATACCAGCAAACAACAGTGTCAAGGCTCCGGCCAACAACAGGCCGGCTTTAATATTTCCGCCAATGAGGGGAATCTTTTTGAACAAAACAATCACCAAGAGAACCAAAATCGGAATTAATACCTGTAACAAACCATTTTCCCCCTTTGATATTGATAGAATACTCACCATCTCATGGAGCCGCTTTTTGGTAAGTGCAGGGCTGGGGCAGCCGGATGAAAGG
>OFGR01002182.1_pt1 | contig 13592 bp, 8 predicted proteins | sample 1521811 | NCBI WGS metagenome assembly OFGR01 (sample SAMEA3504098, study PRJEB24116) | mouse gut metagenome | biome: mouse gut; feature: mouse-associated habitat; material: faeces | place: Denmark | collected 2011
GCAACCATACCTATCATCATCTGGATATGTCCTCCATCTCCTCAAAGGAATCCTTCGAGAAGGAAATGCGGGATGTCGAAACGAAATTCAAAGAAATCACCGGAACGGAACTGGCGCGGTTCTATCGCCCGCCGCAGGGCAAATACAGCACCAAAAATCTCGCGATGGCAAAGGAACTTGGCTATGACACCTTTTTCTGGAGCCTTGCCTATGTGGACTGGTATCAGGATAAACAGCCGACAAAGGAGGAAGCCTTCAAAAAACTGCTCGGGCGCATCCATCCCGGTGCGATCGTCCTGCTGCACAGCACGTCCAAGACCAACGGTGAGATTCTGGATGAACTGCTGACCAAGTGGGAAGAGATGGGTTATACGTTCCGTACACTGGAGGATTTCTGACTGCCCCGGTGCAGTCAGAAGTCTCCTTCAAGCAGCTCAAGATAATTCCCCTTGTCTATATGCATCATGGAGATGCGGTTCTGGTGTCTCCTGAAGCCATAGACACAATCCACATTCTGAATCAGGGACTGAAGGCGCTCGTCCGGGACGCAGACAATCAGTTGTAAGTCCATCTTCCGCGCGTATTTCAGACAGACCGCACTGCGCTCCTGATCCATCTTGGAAAACGCCTCGTCGAGAAGTACCAATTTGATCCTGGAATCCCGGTTGCCCTGCGCGTTGTAGAGCATGGCAAAACCCGCAAGCAGCGCCACATACTTCGGGTTCTGCCCCTCGCCGCCGGAATCGCGCCCTGCCATCTCGTCCACGAAATTCTCGCGTATGACAGTCCCGCTCCCGTCCGTCACCTGCTCGTACATGCTAAAGGACAGATAATTCCTGTAATCCGCATACTCCTCCATGTCCCGCATGCGCTGTTCCCGCACTCTGCCGTCCTCCTCGCGGATCGGCATAAACTTGTCGGTCAGCAGCTTGATCTTCTGCTCGTATTTCCGGTAAAATTCGTCCTCGCCAAGACTCAGCTGCCCCTCGACCACATCCGCGCCGACATTCTTGCTGTCGAGCTCCGGGGCTGTCAGCATCTCATAAAACTGCCCCTTCTCATCGTGCGCCGGCTCGATCTTGATCTGATACGTGCTGTCCGCAAAATTTGTCTTGCGCAGCAGCCGGTTGATCTCATAGGTGTGCCGCTTTGCGGCCTTGATGTCGCCGTGAATCGTGGCGATCACATTCTCGCGCAGACTTCTGTATATGAGATCACACTGACGTTCGAATTCACGCTCATACTTCGGCTCATAGTCATTCTGATAATCCTGCAGCAGGCGCTCATATACGGTATTATCCTTTTCCGCGCCGTTGAACCCAACGGACGGATACTCCCTGTTAAAACGGTTTCTGGCATTCTGCAGCGTCTCTATTTCCGCCTGTTCCCTCTCCTCCAGAGCCCTGATCCGGTCAAGAAGCCTGCCCCGGATCGCCTGACCGGAACGCGTCCTCAACTGCTCCGTGATCTCCGCCTCGATCCCGGGATCCGCCCTGTAGCCGGTCTGCTTCTCTGCCAGCTCCGCCCGGAGCCTGTTTGCCTCGCCTTCTTTCTGGCTCATCATCCTGGTGCGCTCGTTGGTGAGGTTCTGATTCTGGTTCTGCTGTATCTTCTTGTCCCGCTTTCGCTCCTCCAGACGCTGCTTCCGCTCCTGAAGCTCCCTGTACTCCCCTTCTTTGAGCCGTGCGATCTCCGCTTTCAGCCTCGTGATCGTTCCCGTGACTTTCTCGAGCTCCCTGCCCGCCTCCGACAGACGCACATAGTACGCCGCGTCGTTGTCGAGCCGCTCAAAGCCGGCCGCCGCTTTCAGGCTCTCAATCGATTGTTTTAGCTCCGCGCACGCCGTCTCCTGCCTTTGCAGCTTCTCCTGGTATTCTGCCAGTTTTGCCTTCGACACCCTCGTCCCGATACACGCATATTTCCCGTAATCATTTTTCCGCAGATGGCGGAAGATAAAATTGCTGTAAGAGTAACAGTCGGGGGTGACACCGTCGCGGACGCGCTCGAGCTCCTCCACTGTATGACACTTCCGGATCCGTCCCAGATACCGTTTCAGACACGCGTCAATGTATGGAATGTCTGTCTGGACTGCCTCGTAAAGCGCGTTGTCGTCGACAGGACTGTTTGACCCTGCAATGGCATCCGTGTTGATCAGATCGACCTCCTCGTATTTCTTCATCTCCCGAAAAAGCTCAGCCGCATCGTGGGCGTATTTCGGCTCGGTCACGAGCGACAGCTTCAGCCTGCCCATCCTGCCCTCGATGGCGTCCTTCCACTCCGCATCCTCCACGTTGAACAGGTCCGCGAACACGTTCACCCTGATCGTGCGCCCGTAGCGGTCTGTCAGCCTGCGCTCGAGCGCCGCCCTCGCCTCCTTCAACACTGCCGGATACGGTTTTCTGTCATTCTGCAGGTCATCTACCAGGCGTCCCAGCTCCTTGATCTCCTTCTCGAGATCGCGGCGCTGTTCATTGTACTCCTCGAGCATCTCATCGATATTTTCGCGCGCATCCTGTATGCTCTTCCTGAGACTTTCGCACAATTGCGCCTCGACCTTTCCCCCGCAGAAATCCTTGATCCTGTTGAGCATAGGATTGCTCACATAGTCTGTGACCACGGGGGCTTCCGCCCACATCCGCAGCCCTCTTGTGGTCTTGCGCCACTGCTCACTGTCCGCCGCGTACATCTTCTGGAGTGTCACAAGCTCCTCGAGCTGGCTTTCCTTCACCCCCAGATCGCTCGACTGCAGATCCGCCAGAACCTGGATCAGCTCCTGCTCGATGTCTTCCAGATCCGCGTCAAGCTTTGCCCTGTCCGTCTCAAGACGCGCCAACTCCTCCGCAGCCGTCCGGATCCCGTCCTCGTCCGCGGCGATCTTGTCCTGCAGTTCCAGGACTTCCGTACATCGTATCATGGCGCGGGAGCGAATGATGTCGGTGCTGACCGCAAGCCGCCTTTTCCCCGTCTCCTGCACTTCGCACAACAGCTCTATCCTATGGCGCATATCCTTGATCTTTTCCTGAATGTCGCGGTAGGAGCCGAGCTGCTCACTGAGCTTTCCGATGATATCCCCCTCGTTTTTCGGAAACATGTAATTCTTGATAAACTGCCCTGTGCCGTCTGTCATCCTGAGCGCGATGGCACTCTTCTCCATCACCGTGAAACGCCTGCCGTCGATATACCCCAGCAGGACATCGTAGAGCGCATTGGTGTACGCCTCCTTGGAGGGATAGATGCGGTTGATGTCCCTTCCCCTGTTTTCGGCGCTAGCAGCGCGCTCCTCCACAAGCTTCCTGATCTCCTGGTTGGTGTACGGATATCCCTCCGCCGTGAGATATCCTGAATCCGGCATCCTGCCGGCGTGACTGAAATAGATCATCTTCCTGATCTCGGAATCGCTTTTCCGCACCTCAAAGGCAAGCCCTGCACAGCTGATCTGATGACTGCCCGTGTCCTCGATCTCTAGCACGATGTTCGAACAGAAATCACTCCCGCCGCGGTTTGCTGTGCCATCCTTCTGCTCCCCCTTAAGATAGCTCAGGACACTCCTCCTGTTTTTGGCATCGTCCGCCGCCTTATTCAAAAAACTGGACGAAATACTGCCATACAGGATAACCTGTATGGCATCCATCACAGTCGACTTTCCAGAGCCGCTCATTCCGCTGAACAGATTGACATACTCGTGAAATGTCAACACCTGATGTGTGATCCCGCCCCAGTTATTGAGGCACATCCTCGTAAATATTTTCTTTGCTTTCCTCACTTGTAAACTCCTCTGTCTCTCCAACATCCTGATGCTCTTGTATCGGATTTTCTGACGGATCTTCCACCGAATCTTTTGTCGGATTTTCCATCGAATCTTTTGTTGGATCTTCCATGTCCTCCGGCACATCCGTATAATTTTTTATCAGTTCGCCAAGCTCCACGGACGAGCAGAAGATGTTGATCGTGCTGTATATGTAGATCGGTGTATCGTCCTCGAGACTGCCGACCGCTCCCGGAAGCTCTATGATCTGATGCGTCCTGAGCATCGTCAGCGTGTCCTGCCACTCCTGCACGGTGAGCCTGCGCGCGAGCAGGTTGGTGCTCCTGCCGACCTCCCGGATCTCCTCGAGGCTTGTGACCGTGGCGTTCAGCCCCTCTCCCATGATCTTATCCCTGTAGATCACCTTGAGTATGAGCAGGATCCGCGTGCCGGTCAGTGTCATCCTGTCCGTCGGCATCCCCTCGCCCTTGATGCGGAATATGTGCTCGTGCGGATCGTGCACCAGCTCGCAGTCGAGCACCGACAGGTAGTCCGCGATAAACTCCCTGTGGTTCGCACAGATGCGGTAGCGTGGATTGTCCCGCTGCACCAGCGTCACCGGATCGCACTTTACCTGCAGGATACAGGTCTGCCGGAACAGATCCTGTATCGTCTTTTTGATCCCTGCCGCCTCGCTTGGAGACAGCTCCTGTATATATTCAATCATATATCCTCCGTTAATCCTCCAGCCGCAGACAGCTCTTTAGCCGGATCAGCTACGCCTGCTCAATGTCGATGCGCAGGTCGGAAAACGTAAATCCAGCCTCGCTCTGCAGTTCGCCGCCGAGCGCTATGGCGCCCTGCTGTTCCCCCACGGACTCCTGCCACAAAAACATCATTTTCTCCAGATCCTCCACGGACTGCACCGTGTCTTTCGTGGTCCGGAACACACCGTCCCTGACGTTCCTGTCGCGGAACGCCCTCAGCTGCCTCTTTGTGTACAGCGGTTTCGGCACAAAGTCCGTGATCAGTTCCCGGTCCGTCTCTCTCTGTTCCCCGACCGCCACCGGCTCAAAGCGCTGATCGGAAATGTCCCGCCTTCTGTACATACTGTCATCATCAAACATTTTAAACGGCGCGGTGAGGCATATCCTGCCGCGCACTTCGTCCAGTATGGCGTCCGGATCGCTGCTTCTGTCGATCATGTGGATCAGGCGGATCACACTGTCCTCACCCGACGCCCCCTCCTGGAAAATATACTGGATCCTGGCGAGTGCGCGCTTTGCAAAAACTGCTTTCTGCTCCACGAGTTTGTTGTATTTGCGCTCGATCAAGTCAAACTCGCGCTCGATCCTGTACACGAGCTCTTCCGCTTCTTCATTGTACTGCGCAGCCCTTTGGGCGCGGATATATGCCGCCGAATCCGCCTCGCACTGGCTTAGTTTTATTTCGAGCGCTGATTTCTGCCTGTCACTGTCGTTGAGGATCTGGCTGATCAGCTCTTTCACGGATTCTTTATAGCGGTAGAAACTGTCCGTGGTCGTGAGTATGGCATATTTTTCGCTGTCGCTGTTGTTGATCTCGTTCACCAGCACCTGCTGTATCTCGATGAAATTTTTGCTCCTCGAGAGCTCGTCAAAATACGTGCGCATCCCGTTCTGCATGCTGGACAGCAGCAGCTCAAGATTTTTGGACGTGTGCAGCGCACTTTTTAAGATCTCGTTGTTCTTTTCCTGGTCGGACTGGTAGGTGAACAGTGCGCTGTAAACAGAGAGTATGCTCTCCCGCTCCCTGCTGTCGTCCTCGCTCTGCAGCTTCTTGAAAAGCTCCACGTAGAGCTGGCTGTACTCCGGGAAGGACAGAATATATGTGTTGAGCCGCTCATCGTAATCGCTTCGGATCCACCCCCAGGTGATCAGTGTGTTCAGGATCGCGGAGGGCGTTCCCGCTGTCTCAAACGCCGCATTTTCCCCCGCGCCCTGTGTCTCGTCGGCGTCCTCCATCCACTCGATCGAGAGCTTTCCGATCGTCTCCCCGATGATCGCCTGCCCCTCCCCGATGGTGAGCCCAAGCGCCGTGCTGACTGCATTGTTCTCGTCGTAGATCGCAGCCAGGAACACCATGTAGGCATCCATGTTCCTGGTGCGGAATAATTTATAGAAATCTTTTGGTATTCTCTTTTTTAACAGCATTGTTCTCTCACTTTTTATCTCGCCTTTTATCCTGCTTCTTCTCTTGCTTTGATCTCCCGCCGATCCATCGCCAATGATTACAAATGTGCCATAATCATATCACAGCGCACCTGTTTTTTCAATGCCTATTCCGTTCCTGTCAAATCATCCAGGGCGTGAACAGCCCCCTGTTCCTGACGATCGAAAACCGCAGTATATCTGCCTCTCGGACTCCACTCGATCGCCAGCGGCCGGAGGTCATACTCCGTGACCTGATACCCTTTGGGTGTCAGCGACACGGTAAATTCCGCCATGCCGCCCTTGACACAGCGCTTCTCCGGCTGGGCGCTGATGAAATTTCCGATCGAATAATAGACGAGCATCCGGTGCCCGTTGTCCGCCGTCAGCATCTCATAGGGCTGGAGCACATGCGGGTGCGTGCCGACCACGACGTCCACGCCGCTCTCCAGAAACACCTGCGTCCACTCGCGCTGGAACGCGTCCGCCTCCTCCGCATACTCCGTCCCCCAGTGGGCAAACACGATCACAAAATCCGCCTCGGACTTCGCCTGCGCGATGTCCGCCTCCGCCGCCGGAAACAGATGCACCATATTGGGATTCTTCTGCGGAATGCCAATCCCGTTCGTTCCATAAGTATAGTTGAACAGCGCGAAACTGACGCCCTTGATCCGAATCACCGTGTACGGCTGATATTCCGTCTCGTCCGCTGTCTGGATCCCAAGACACGCTACCTGGTTGTTGTCGAAAAAGCGCTTTGTGAAATCCACGCCCTCCGCCCCCCTGTCGAGCGCATGGTTCGTCGCACAGGTAACGACGTCAAACCCCGCATCCACGATTGCCTGTCCCACGGCAGCCGGCGTGCCAAACCGCGGATAATCGCTGACCATCAGGGGATCGTCTGTCAGCGGCGTCTCCTGATTGATGATGGCGGCATCGCTCTCGTCAATCTTATCCTGCACATTCTCGAACATATAGTCAAACGAACCCTCGCACTGCAGACCATACCTGTAGATCGGCTCGTGCGCCAGGATATCTCCAAACGCGACAAACGTGATCGTTGTATCTTCTTTTGTAAAGCCCCACGAATCCCATTTCCAGCAGCTCATCTTGTCGTCCGGGGCTCGAAACCACAGGCGTATATCGGGCGCTTCCTTTCCGTTCGACGCGATGTCCGCAGCGTCCTTCCCGAGATGGGAGGACATCCATTTGGGACTGATCCTCCCGTCGTTGTATTCATACACAAAAAGATGCTGCGACCATGTGTCCTCGTCCTCCTCGACCCAGAATGGTCTGTGCTCCCCGTAGCGTCCCTTTTTCCAGCACAGGAGCACCAGCTCGTCCGTGCTGTCGTTGTCGACATCGCAGGAGAGCGCTTTCTGAACCCTCACCTCCTCCGGGGAAGTCCATATGACACGCGTGTCAGTTTTTGCGCCCTCATTTTCTATGCCGCATCTCACCCGGACCGTTTTGTGACGCAGCTCAATTTCGTATTGTCCCGCCGCATCTGCGAAGGCACTGTCCTCCCATATCACCCAGTCCGGTATCTGCGGGCCAAAGTACAGCCTCCACACGGCAGACACCAAAACGACGGCGCTGACTGTTGCCAGCGCCATGAAGATCCCTCTCCTGTTCCTCTGTTTATTCCCACTCATATCTGTATCGATAACTCTCCGTCCATTCCGGTTTCTGCACCGGCTTGTCATTGCTGCGGTTTCCGTCTTCGTCCGACTGGATCCCCATCATCTGCCGCCACTTCGTGTCGGTCAGTCTGTCGCTCGACTGCCACGGGAACTGATAAAACGAGTAGACACTTCCTCTTGCCACCTTGATCTTCCCGTCGACCTGCACCACCACATAGATCTCGGAAGGATTTCCCGTCGCCACCTCGAGCACAAGCCCCTTTTCGGGATCTGTCGCGATGTCGGCGACGATCGCCGCCGGATATTCGGGTGTGTCAAAATACTCGCCGCCGAACATATCCTTTGCCGCCTCGTACCAGAAATGCTCGATAGTTCCGCCGTAACTGCGGATAAACTCGTACTCCTCGTCCGTCAGCACCTCGTTCTGCAGCTCCTTGTTCGAGATCGCAAGCAGCTGCTCCGCGATCACGCACAGACGCGATAAGTTCTCCTCGTCCGCCGCGGACAGCATGCCGTACTTTTTGAGTCCCTCCGCTGTCTGTCGGGAGAGCGCTGCAAAGCGCTCATACACGAGCGGCTCCGGCTCGACATATCCCCTGTCGTCCGGCTCCTCCTCCAGACCGCCGCCCATCTCGGCGAGAACCTGTTTCGCATACAGGATCGTGTCATGCTTTAACTCCGCGTAGCTGCCCGCAAAGCACTCGAGGTTTTTCTTCGTCCACTCTTCGTTCTGCATAAAAACAGGATATCCTTCACCCTTCACCTCAAGCAGCGGGCGGAGCGTGTTGAGCCAGCCTGCGTAGAGACTTGCAGACCACAGCGTCGGATTCTCCTGCGCCAGCACTTCCCTGAGCTTGTGCATGTTCTCTGTATAGCCCTCATAGTCCGCAGCGCCCTGCTCCTGCAGGATCGCAAGCGCCGCGTCGCTGCCGAGCGCTGCCGCCACATCCAGCGTGTCCGGAAGCATGCGCTTTTCGCCCGCGCTGTTCCTGCCTACACTTTGATAGATCAGCCGCTGCATCACAGCCGCGTCGATCGTAAAGCGCTGTCCCATGAATCGGAATCCCGGGATCACATTGTCCTCGCCCTCCCAGATCGGGATCGAGTTGATCTGCGGCACCGGAAGCTTCGCTGTCGCATCGTGGAACTGCAGAAAACCATCCGAATTTCCCGCCAGCGCGTCCACCGCAAACGCTTCCCCGTACACCTCCTGCATGACCGGCATGTACTCGCACACGCCCAGATCGTCACTCGCCCCCGCAAAGAATGAAGTCACCGCGTAGACGGACTCCCACAGGCGATACGCCTCGGCATCATCCATGAGCGCCTTCGTGATCAGGAGCGCGCTCCTGTCCATATCCTCCTCCTTCTGCGTGAAATGGATCCGCCCATACCACATCATCGCCCTGAAATAGCGCTCGAGCTGCTCGTCGCCCTCGTAGTACCCGCGCGGGATATACTGCGAGTAATCCTCAAGCTCCGCGGTGATCTGCGATTCCGCAATGCCCTCCGCCGCGCGGATCCTGTCAAGCTCGTACGCCACACAATCAGCCACATCGCTGTTCACCGCAACACTGTCGTCGAGCAGCCTGGCACCGACCGTGAAAAACGCCACATTGCGCTTTGCCGCACTCTCCCACTCACTGCCCCTGAGCTGCTCATACTGCACGATACTGTCGTCCAGCATACGTCTGCCCAGCGCGGACACGCTGTTCGAGAGATAACCTTTCTCAATATTTTTTAACAGATATGCAAAATACAAATGGTACGTGTGCATCAGCGAATCGACCGTCACAAAATTCGGGATCATCCCATATCGATTCATCTCATAGATCTCAAAAAACTCCGCCCCGGCGCTGCCGCACACGACAAATCCGTTTTCTGCAAGCTGACCTGCCATCTCCTGGTCATTCTTCAGGACATAAAACTGCCACAGGTTCTCGACATTGCCAAGATCCGCGTCTATCGTATAGGGTGTCACATTGGGCGCCGCGATGACTGTATCGCCCTGAACAGCCGCCTGTATCAGCAGCGGACGGCTGCCGCCATAGAGGGCATTCTGCTGTTCGCCTGTCTCCGACGACGGCTCCATGCCCGGCTGCGTCTGCCCGGCTGATGGCGCCTCCGTGCCCGCAGCCTGCCCTGTCCCGCCAGGATCCGTCTCAGGTCCGTTCGTTTTCTGCACCGCACAGCCTCCCAGCATGCTGACGGACACAGCCAGTGCCACGATCTTTTTCAGGTAAAACCCAACTTTTGTTTTCTTTTTCATAACTGCAAAACCCCCTTTTAAATATATATGTGACCGCATCCTTCCGCCATCCTCACCCGACAGTCTTCTGCAGTCTGCATTTCAAATTTACACGACTGCCTCCACGATCACTTTCTCTCCAAACACGATCTCCTTCACGCCGGTCTCTTTCTCTTTGTTAAAGTTAAAACTGAGCAGATACCCTTTCTCTTTGTGGTAATACTCCAGATATTCCGCAAGCTGTCTCTCGCCCCGCTCATTGTACTCTGCTCCGTGCCATATTTTCAGTTCGATGACAAACTGCTCGCCGAGATAGTCCACGATCACGTCCGTGCGCCTCGCATCCCTCGTCTGCGCCTCGATGTAGTAGTTTCCAGTGCCGTTGATGATCGGTCTCAGGAACATCAGAAAGATCTTCCGCCCGTTGGCTTCGACGAACCTGTCATCGTTTGCGCCGTAGATCTCTGCAAAATATTCCACAAATTTTTTCAGTGTCATATCCATATCAAGATGTCCGTCATGGATAAAATAGCTCTTGTCGCGCTGTGCCATATTTCCGATTGCGCTCGACAGTTCCTCCTCCGAGAGAAAATAATTGTACAGCCGCGTCTCAAAAATGCGGTTTGCGATCCGCACCTTTCCATCCCTGTCAGCCGCATAGCCAAACATGCACGCAAGATTGATCTCCTTCGTGTCCGGGTTATACGAGAACTCACTTCCCTGAAACAGCATCGCATGGAACATCTGCTTCATCGACGGATAGTCGTCGAGATGCCGGATCATGCTCTCAAACAGCGGCGTGTTGTCGGTCAGGATCCTCTTCACAGCCTTCTCGATCCCCGCTTTCGACCATGCAGTCTGCATCTCTCTGTCAGGAAGCTTCTCATCGATATACTTGCATATCGACGAGACCAGCACTGGGTAGCCCGATGTATACCGGAATATCTCCTCCGCCACTTCCCGGACATCCATGCCCGTCTGGCAGTCCGCCTCATACTCCGCGAGCATGCCCGCGATCTCCTCCGCCGAAAAGCTCATCTCGATATCAAAGTCAGCCGCTATGTTCCACGGGCTATTGTACTGGTGATCCGTCTCGGAGCGCAGTTTCAGTTTCAGGTTCTTGACATTGTATACGCCCGCCAGGATCACCGCGTGGAAGATCGGCATCTTATCGCGTTTCAGGTAATATCCCCTAAGCTGCGCCAGAAAGTCGATGAACACCTGATTGTTTGATGCGCTGTCCACCTCATCGATCATCAGTACGATCGGCTTTTGCGCGCACGCACACATTCTGCCCAGCCTGACAAACAGATCCTTGAGGCTCCTATCCCCTTCTTTCCCCGCAAACTCTGTCAACGGCTGCCAAAGATCATCGCCGCTGTCAAATCCCAGCACCGCAAGCGACTCGAGAACCATTCCCGCAAACGCCCCCACAAAGACTGCCGCGTCCGCGAAATCTTCCGTTCCGATTTCCTGAAAATCAAGCGATATGACAATGTACTCGTCCTTTAAATACTTTTCCAGCGCATTTAACGTCGTCGTCTTCCCGTACTGCCGCCCTTTGTTGATGACAAAGTAACTGCCCTCGTCCACATAGTCCTCTTTGATCCGCCTCAACCGCGCATCGAGATCCACCATGTAATGCCTCTGCGGATTGCAGGAACCCGCCGTATTGAATCTGCGCCTCATGTACATTTTCCTCCCTTGGGAACTGTTAATAAGACCATTTTAACATCATAGACCATATATGTAAACAAAGGAATCCAATTACTGTCTATTACTGATCAAGCCCTGGCTTTTCACTGCGCTGAACTCTTTCTATCTCCCGCATTTCGTGTTATACTGTCAGAAGATCAGCGCTGTGATCCAACAAGAAAGAATCGGACTTTTAGAGGAATAACCTCTCGGAGTCTATAAGATTGTTCAAGATTTGTTCAAGAAAGGAGCCCTGCAGATGAAAAATTTTGTGCGCTTAACCGACCTGCAGCCAGAAGATGTATACGAAATATTCCGTATCGCGGACGAGATCAATTCCGGAAAATACAAAGGGTTTCTGAGCGGAAAAAGTGTGATCCTCTTCTTCCCTGCCACAAGCATCAGGACGCGGGTCACTTTTGAAAAGGGCATTGACCTGCTGGGCGGTCATTCGATCCTCTTTCCCACTGACACCCTCGACCAAAAAGAAAGCACAAGAGATGTCTGCGGTTATCTGAACAACTGGGCGGATCTTGTGATCGCCCGCCACAGAGACATCCACCTGCTCGAAACGCTCGCCCAGTATTCAAAAGTTCCCGTGATCAACGCCATGACCGACAGCAATCACCCCTGCGAAATCTTGTCGGATCTGTATGCCCTCTCTAAGATCCGAAATGACTTTACAAAAGACCGCTACCTGTTCTGCGGAAAGTCCGGGAACATCGGTCTGGCATGGAAAGAGGCGTCCCAGGTCATGGGATTTGAACTGTCGCAGTGCTGCGCCGCCGGCTATGAGATGCCCGGCATACCGGTGTATCATGATATCCGGACAGCAGTCATCGGAAAAGATATCCTATGTACAGACGCTTTGCCCGCCGATGCGCTGAATGATTTCAAAGACTGCCGGGTGACGAGAGAGGTGATGGATATGGCGAACAAAAATGCCCTGTTAAATCCATGCCCGCCGTTCTACCGCGGCGAGGAAGTCAGCGATGACGCAATCGAGTCGGCTTATTTTGTCGGTTATAAATTCAAAAAAAGTCTGCTGGAAGTTCAGCAGGCGGTCTTGGTCTGGTGCACCTCTTCCGCCTGACGATCAAGCCACCGCAAACCAAAGGTCTGGTGTAAAGCGCCGCCCGCTTTACACCAGACCTTTCTCCATTTCAGACACCGATCCTCAATAATTGTCCGCATGCACCTCAAAGTAAGCCTGCGGGTGATTGCACACCGGGCACACCTCCGGCGCCTTTGTGCCGACTACGATATGACCGCAGTTGCGGCACTCCCACACCTTGACCTCGCTCTTCTCAAACACAGCCGCCGTCTCCACGTTCTTTAGCAGGGCGCGGTATCTCTCCTCGTGGTGCTTCTCGATCTCGCCCACAGCGCGGAACTTTGCCGCAAGCTCCGGGAATCCCTCCGCCTCGGCAGTCTTTGCAAAATCCTCATACATATCTGTCCACTCGTAGTTCTCCCCGTTCGCCGCCGCCGCGAGATTGTCCGCCGTGCTGCCGATCCCCTGCAGCTCCTTGAACCACATCTTGGCATGCTCCTTCTCGTTGTCAGCCGTCTTTAAGAAGATCGAGGAGATCTGCTCATACCCCTCCTTCTTTGCGACGGACGCAAAGTATGTGTACTTGTTGCGCGCCTGGGACTCCCCCGCAAAAGCTGCCTCAAGATTCTTCTCTGTCTGTGTTCCTGCGTATCTGTTTGCCATGTTCCATTCTCCTATTCTCTCTGTCACTTTTGTTGACACGATATTGCAGTCCCGCCTGACTCCAGGCGGCTGCTACCTCTCATTATACCCGATTTCCAGAATTTAGCAATCAATTTTTGCATGGCTTGATGCATCCCGGCCACTATGCTTTCTCGCGGACTTCGCAGCGCAGTGCGAAGTCCTGGGCTGAACTGTTACCATTGCCATTCATTATTCATTACAGTCCTGCTTCTCATTTTTCAGCAGATTCCGCCGCTTCCAGTTCCCCGTGCGATACCAGAGATAGGAGATCAGATAATTAGCCGCCCAGCCCATCGGCACTGCGTACCAGATCAGCTCGATCCCCCAGATCGGC
>OFGR01002183.1_pt1 | contig 13587 bp, 9 predicted proteins | sample 1521811 | NCBI WGS metagenome assembly OFGR01 (sample SAMEA3504098, study PRJEB24116) | mouse gut metagenome | biome: mouse gut; feature: mouse-associated habitat; material: faeces | place: Denmark | collected 2011
CCATGAAATCTCTGATTTCATGGGAACCCTGCGGATTTAAAATGCTCGGTCGGAATAGATCCTCCCTGCGCAATTCTCCGCTTCGCTACGAATTTACGGCGCACCTGCGCCGCGGCCCAGAAGGGCCGTGGGTCCGTTAAGACGCACGCTGTACCGCCCCCTGAAAGTGCAACTCACAGGGGGCGGTTTCAAGCTCAGCTATCCGATTGGTCGTCTTTTTCGTCCTTGTCCAGCCTTCTGAGGATGAAAAAGCCCATGAAGGCGATTGCCACGATGGCCCCCGCGTCCGGCCAGTTCAGGGATCCGCCCAGGTAAACGGTACCCAGAAAACCCACCACGAAAGTCATGACTGCGATTATGATATCTCTACCCACAAAAAAGCTCCTCCCTTCTTTTCCATTCGCCTGACAGCCCCCCAGGAGCACTTAGGGCATTGCCGGATATCCGGGCGCGGCCTGACGTTCCATCACTCCCCCGCCCCGGCCACGCTGACGCTTTTCAGCCGGACGGCGTAGGGGCCGTCGTAGTCCGCGGTGAGGTAGCGGTCGGTGGAGAAGGTCAGCTCCCTCTGGGCCTCCAGAATGCTGCCGTTTACCGAGCCGCCGGTGACGGGCGTCACCGTTCCGTCCTCGTCAATCAGGTAGGCCAGCCGGATTTCGCCGCCGAAGTGGCCGCTCATCTCGTCCATCTGGAAGTCGGAAAAGTCCACCGCCCACAGGCAGGGGCCCTTTTTCAGCTCCGCAAAGGCCACCGTTCCGTTGGGGCAGGACATCTTGGCGTTATGATAATCGCCGGTGGGCTTCACCCCCAGGTAGCGGCAGAAGCGGTTGGAGCCGTGGCAGGCCAGCAGCTCCCCATCCCTCAGCAGCGGCAGGTCGGCCATGGGGATCCCCTCCGCGCTGTACGGCTCCACGGCCCGCAGCGTGACGTTCAGCCGCTCGCCGGAGGTGCCGCCCTGGACGTTCTCCCCCTGCTTCCAGGTGGAATAGCGGGCGTAGACCATGGGCGCGGAGGACCGGGCCGCATAGTAGTACAGGATGGTAAACACCTGATCCCCGCTGAGCACCAGGTCGTATTTCCCGCTTTTCAGCACCTTTTGGGCATGGGCCCGGTCACGCACGAAGGTGAGTGCCTTCGCCGCCTTGGCGGACAGGGCCTGCTCGTCCAGCTCCCTGTACTGGAACGAGCAGTACAGCTCCACGTCCTCCGGCTCCCTGCACTGCGCCACGAACTCGCCCTTGACCTCGGCATCGGTGTAGGACACGTCCGTCCCCTCGGAGGACAGGATGCGGTCGGTGCTGCGGATGACAAAAAGCTCGGCGGAGTTGATAAAGGCATCCTCCTGGACATCGGCGGCGAACAGGGCCTTCGCCATCCTCCCGGCACTCCAGGCCAGAGGGGCCTCGGCCAGTTCGCCGGCCTTTTCCACCAGGGGGGCCTGCACCGGGTCGGTCAGCTCAAAATAGGGGTTGGCCGCAAATTGGGCGGAGTAGTACGCGTCCTTCAGTGCCCGCTCTATCTGCCCGTCGTCCATGGAGGCCGCCAGCTGCACCGAGGTGAAGCCCCGGCTGGGCTTGCCGCCGTCCGGGTTCTCCACGTCCCGGAACACGGTGACCTCGTACTTGCGCACGTCCTTGGCGCGCCGGGTGTCCAGCTGCTGCTTCACGAAGAACAGCTCGGCGGTCTCTTCCGCCCGCTCGTTGATCCGCCACAGGGCGATGCCGCAGCGGGCCAGGGCGTTTTTGATTCTCTCGATCATGCTCACACCTCCATCAGCCCAGCCGGATGCGGGCCTTCATATACGGGCCGCCGTCCGACACCTTCACCCACTCCTTATGGCCCTTGCCGCAGAAGCCGCTGCCGGACAGCTCCGGCGCGCTGCTCATCATGGTGACGGACTTCAGCAGGTCGGGCACGTATCCGGTGAGGACGATGGGGGAGTAGATCTTCCCCGTCAGCTTGCCGCCCTTGATCTCCTTGGCGGTGGTCACCATGCACTGGATGCCCCAGTTTTTGGGGTCCTCCATGCCGCTGGAGGGGCACTCCAGCAGGAAGCCGTCCTCCACGCTGGCGATCATCTCCTCCGGGGTGCAGTCCCCGCCCTGGAAGTAGGTGTTGGTCATGCGGGTGTAGGCCTTGCGCTCATAGCTCTCCCGGCGGCCGTTGCCGGTGGGGGCCACCCCCAGGCGGGCGGCGGACAGGGCATCGCACATTCCGGTTTTCAGCACACCCCGGTCAATGATCACCGTGTCCCCGGTGAGGGTGCCCTCGTCGTCAAAGAACATGGTGGCCGCCTCGTCCACCGCGCTGCCATCGTGCATGGTCACCAGGGGGCTGGCCACGTACTCCCCGATAAACTGCTTCGCCTGGGCCCGGTCCTTAACGAACATATCCATCTCCACCCCGTGCCCGAAGGCCTCGTGGACGATCATTCCGGTGGTGGACGGGTCGCACACACAGTCGTACTCCCCCGGCGGGATGGGCTGGCTGTCCAGCAGGGCCAGGGCGTCGCCCACCACCTGCTCCACGCCGCCGTCCATCACGTCCAGCAGCTCCGCGCCGCCAAGGACGGAGAAGGGCTTGTAGGACATTTTGATCTCCTGCCCCCGGGAGGCCATGACCGCCATCCCGGCGGTGGTCCACATCACGGTCTGGTCCAGATCCCGGTTTTTGGACAGGAACAGCTTGCGGTACACCTTGCTTGCCACCGCCACGTTGGCGTCCAGCACCCGTTCGTCTACAGCCAGGGCCTTCTCCCGGATGGCGGTGATTTTGCCGAGGATGGCCTCGTCCCCCAGCTCCCGGGGGTTGATCTTCCAGGCCGTCTCCTTTTTCAGCTCCGCCGGATCGTCCGCCGGGATGGGGGTGGGCAGGGGCTGGAACTCCGCCGTGGCGGCGTTCTGCTCGGCCAGACGCTTTGCCATGAGGGCGCAGATCTCGGGGATCTTTGCCTCGGAAAACTCGTTGAAGGAATACTCGGCGCAGCCCACGCCGTCAAACACGCGGACCACAAAGCCCGCCGCGCCGCCGGTGCCGGAGGCGGAAATGCCAATCCCGGCGCGGTTGATGCGCCAATCGCGGCGGTCGTCCGCCTCCGCCAGCACGGAGGCATAGGGGTATGTCTCGCCCAGGGCGGCGATGAGCTTTTTCAGGCCCGGCTTGGCCTGATCAATGGTTGGAAACACAGAAGGACCTCCTTTTTCTTGAAAAGTCAGGGCTATCATATCACGAGATACCTCGCCTGTCAAGGTATTTGAGGGAGTTTTTCCCAGCCGCTACTCCAGCACATCCAGCTTGCCGTGCTTTTTCAGGCCGGAGAGGATGGCCCGCCGCGCCAGATCGTAAATGACGGCGAACACCGGAACCCCCACCAGAATGCCCACAAAGCCGAACAGCCCCTGGAACAGGGTGATGGCGAACAGCACCCAGAAGCCGGTAAGCCCCACGCTGCCCGCCAGCAGCTTGGGCCCCAGCACGTTGCCGTCGAACTGCTGCAAAACCAGGATGAAGATCAGGAAGATCAGGCAGTTGCGGGGGCTGGAGATGAAGATCAGCAGGGCGGAGGGCACCGCCCCGATGAAGGGTCCGAAGTAGGGGATCACGTTGGTGACGCCGATGATCACGCTGATCAGCACCCCGTTCTGGAAGCCCGCCACCACCGACATGATGGCGCAGAAGACATAGCAGATCAGCCCCACGATGGCACTGTCCAGGATCTTGCCGCCGAAGAAGCCCACAAAGGTGGTGTCGATATAGGTGAACTCGGTCAGCAGCCTGTCCGCCCGCTCCGGCTTGAACACGGCGTACAGCAGGGCCTTGGCGTGGCGGGTGAACTTCTTCCGGCTGGCCAGCAGGTAGATACAGATGATCACGCCCAGGATGATGTTTTTCGCCACAGTCAGCACGGAGCCCACGGTGGTGACCACCCCGCCCATCATGCCCTGCATGGTGGGCAGGAGATCGGTGGTGGCCCAGTTTTTGATCCAGTCCTCCATGTTGGAAAAGGAGTTGTTTACGTAGTTTTGCAGAATCTCATTGCCCTCCAGGTGGTTCAGCACCCATTTGGTGAACTCATCCACTTTGGGCGGGATGGCGATGGCCAGGGCCACGATGCTCTCCCACATCTCCGGGAGCACCATGCTCAGCAGCAGGTAGAGGATCACCGCGCTGATCAGCATCACCGCCACCACGCTGAGGAGGTTGGCCCACCTCTTGTACTTCTCCGGCAGGGCGGACTCAAACTGCCGCTCCAGGAAGCCGCAGGGGGTTTTCAGCAGGTAGGCCATGGTGCCGCCGTAGACGAAGGGGGTGAGTATGTCCATGACCCAGTGGAAGCCCAGGCGGATCTCGTCCAGCTTTTGGATGGCGAAGAACAGAAGGATCGCCAAGGCCAGGGACAGGAAGGCCGTCAGGGACTGGAAGAAGATCTTCTTTAAAAATTCCCGGTTCATCGGCCGCCCTCCCGGATCTTTGTCCAGTAGGCCATCAAGTCACCGAAACCGCCCCGGGGGTAGGGGGAGAGATCCCGGCCCTCCCGGTTGATCAGGCAGTCGGTGAGGAGGAACACCTCCATACCCAGCTCCCGGGCCACCATATCCTCCTCCGCGTCGTTGCCCACCATGAGGCACTCCTCCGGCGTCAGGCCCAGGGTGTCCAGGATCTCCCGGTAATAGCCCAGGCTGGGCTTACACCAGTGGGAGGTCTCGTAGGTGGTGCACAGGGCGAAGTCCTCCGGCGACAGCCCGGTCCAGCCCAAGCGGACCCGGGTGCCCGCCGCCGGGAAGATGGGGTTGGTGGCCAGCACCACCCGGCTTCCCGCCCCGCGCATGGCCCGGACGGCGTCGGCGGCCTGGGGGTTGTGGCCGCAGAAGGCCCGGGCGGCCTGGAACTCTCCGGCGTAGAAGCTGTCGAACAGGGGCTTGTCCGCCAGGGCCTCCTGGCCGAACAGCTGGGCGAACTTCTGCCAGAAAACGGCCTCGTTGGTCTGGCTGCCGTCGTTTTTCACCATGGCGGCGGTGCCCGCCCACACTGCGTCGATGAGCTGCTTGGGGTCATAGCCCCGGTGGGCGATCTTTTGGGTCAGCAGGCCGAAGTAGCCTTTGACGAACTGGTCCTGGTCCATGGGGAGCAGCGTCCCGTCCAGGTCAAATAAAACAGTGGTAAGCTTCATGTGCGGTTTCCTTTCTGTCCGGCTGTTTGGCTGGCGGCGGAATGATTTGGGCTGTATAAGGATATTTTACCCCGGATTGTGAGAAAGTCAAGTGCGCGAATGTGACGGGCGCGGGGAGAGAGGATGGCCCATCCCCTCTTTTTCGCGTCAAAAAGTTCTCTCCTCGACGGCAAAAATATTTGAGGAGGAAACAATCCAATGAGAAATTTGAAGAAGTTTCTCGCGCTGGTCCTCGCGATGATGATGACCCTCAGCTTGATGGTCACTGTCAACGCCAAGGAATCCTACCCGGATCTGGACAAGGCCGACGAGGCGTTCGTCGAGGCCATCGACGTTCTGTCCGGCGTGGGCGTCATCCGGGGCGACGAGACAGGAAACTACAACCCCGGCAACAACATCACCCGCGCCGAGGCGGCGGCCATTATGTACCGCGTGGTCACCGGCGACGTGAAGGATGACAACGCCGGCCTGCACGTGGGCGTGGACAACTTCACCGACGTGAAGGGCACCGAATGGTTCGCCGGATACGTGGGCTACTGCGTGGATCACGGCATCATCAAGGGCCGCACCGACGGCCGCTTTGACCCCAGCTCCAACGTGACTGGGTATGAGATGCTGGCCATGCTGCTGCGGGCCATCGGCTACGGCCAGAAGGGCGAGTTCACCGGCAAGGGCTGGGAGATCCCCGTGGGCTCCCGGGCCACCACCCTGGGCATCCTGGACAATGTGAAGACCACCTCTTACGGCGGCAACCTGCGCACCGCCGCCCGCCGCGATGTGGTGGCCGACCTGGTGTTCCAGGCCATGATTGGCCCCGCCACCGTCACCATGTCCAGCCTGGGCGACTACAACGAGTACACCAGCCTGGTGAGCAACATCAAGAACCCCACCCTGGGCAAGAAGGTGTTCGGCCTGACCAAGATGACCGGCATCATCGTGGGCAACCAGATGACCGGCGAGAGCAACACCCTGCTGGGCGTCAACGTGAACTGGAACAGCTCTGACGGCGGCTGGTATGGCGTGGGTTCTGACGGCAGCTATGCCTATTTGAGCAAGAAGGATGCTACCGATACGGATCTTGCCCTGAATGCTACCATCCAGTTCGCCACCGAGACGGGCCTGGAGCTGTTCGGCCACAAGGTGGACGTGTGGTATGACTGGAACACCGATGTGGGCACTCAGACCATCGGTGGCAACGCCAAGGCGAAGACCGTTGTTGAGAAGTTCACCGGGATCTATGCGGTGCGCGACTTGGCCAGCAAGGTCGAAGTGGTGAAGGCGACCGCTGATCCCGGCACGATGACCCTGACCGACACGACCACTGCCAACAGGGTCGGCAAGGTGGCCAAGGACGCTGGCTTTAAGGTGGACACCACCAATGGTGCTGTGTTCAGCTCCGCTTTTGACAAGCTGGGCAACGCGGCCGCGGGCGACGGCACCAGGACAAATGCGGTGGCCGCCGCACGTAACACCATGACCAGGCCCATCTTCTGCCTGATCTCCAACAGCAGCGACAACACCTTGGACGTGGTAATCGCTATGAACGTGAGCCTGGACCAGGTGAGCGCGAAGAACGATTACGCCGCCGACAAGACCGTGACCCATGATATTGATGGCACCACCATTTACCGTTCCGTGCCCGCCACCAAGAATCAGAGCCTGCTGATCTACGGCGAGGAGGATATCACCGTTGGTGCGCGGGTGGTGCTGAACAAGATCTACGGCACCGGCACCGAGGGCATCACTGCTAATGGCACCCAGTTCTACTACGGCATCAACAAGATCACCGAGAAGAAGCAGGGCACCGTTACCGGCATCAGCGGCACTGGCGAGGTCACCCTGTCCAACGGCGAGACCATCGAGCAGTCCGTGCTTTGGGACACCGCCAATGCCCACTGCGGCTCCGCCAATCTGAAGATCGGCGCGACCCTGACCTTCTTCCTGGACACTTACGGCAAGTACGTCCGGGTGGTGAAGGATCTGGATACCAGGCTGATCGGCGCGTACGGCTATTGGGTCCAGGAGGGCATCGACGGCTTCAAGTACTACCTCCAGGGCGTGGATGTCGAGGGCAAGGTGCAGGTGGTTGAGGTCACCGAGAAGACCTATAAGGCCGTGATTTCCGACGTGGATGCAGCCGACCGTGAGATCCACTTCATGGGTGTGGCGGCTCCGGACGATAGCGGCTCCCATGTGGGTATTGTCAATCCCGCTGACACCAAGCTGGGCTACGAGCTGTATAATGTGAACGGCAACAAGGTTCTGAGCAAGCTGCCTTGGCTTAACCTGATTCAGAATTCTGCTAACGGCACCAGCGTTGTAAACAAGGTGTGGAACAAGAACACCAAAGCGATTTACATGAATAGCAACGGGACCGTGCAGCCTGATAACACCGCCGCGAACAACGCCCCGAACTACTTCACCAACGACACCAAGTTCCACGTGATCACCGGCTGGGGCTCCACCCTGAAGGTGGAGACCGTCACCGGGCTGAACGCCCTGCTGAACGGCGCGGCCAGCGTAGAGGTTGAGGGCTGGTACCTCGTCGATAAGGATGACACCGAGCACGTGGGCAGCAAGAACAACGTGGTGACCGATGTGTACCTGGTGAGCGTGAAGCGCATCCAGCCCACCACCTTCCTGTACAGCGAGAAGGCTTATACCCCCGCTGCCACCGACCCGATGACCGACGATGGGGAGGCCGTGCAGTACCAGATCCGTGTGGCCGGCGAGAAGGACACCAGCGGGATCCTGGCGAGCAAGATTGGCGCGAACGCGACCGTGAGCAGTGGTGCCCCGGCTGCCGCTGCTGCGCTGGAGGCCCACAAGTTCTATACCTACACGCTGGACGCCAGCGGCTACTATGTGCTGACGGCTGATACCACGTACAGCTGGCCGCAAAAGACGCTGACCAACGCGGCCACCGCCTTCGGCGACATCACAGACGGCACGGATACCATCCACGCCGCCGACGCCAAGGTGATCGATATCACTGGCGTGGATCATGGCATCACCGACTACATGAGCCTGCGCCGCGCCGTTGAGGAGAACGCGGGCATCGAGGTCGATGTGCTGCTGAGCAGCGCGGTAAGCGGCAACTCCGGCACCGCTATCGTGATTTACGTCACCGCAGTTGCGTGAGCTAATCACACACGCGTAACCTGAGCATCAAAAGAGGCCCCCCGGAACTCCGGGGGGCCTTTTGCTGCTCATACCAGCGCGAGAAAATGATAGGTGGTACCATTGATGTTGAAGTCCGAGTGTCTGTCTCGGACGACCTGGAAACCGCCTTCCACGATCTCCGCGATGTTCATATTACAGTAACTATCAAATATGGGGGTTCCAGGAACAATCATGTACGGGCTTCTTCCGCCGTTCGGGAAAAAGACGGCCTTGGGGGTAGTGCCGAGCTGGACATTCTGGGTTTCTTTGTCGTTTTTTCCGCTACCGACATAGGAGCCGAGGATCAGCCTTACCTTGTCCGCCTCCAGCACGGTGACCCGGGCGTCCAGCGCGGCTTTTTCCGTGTCCACCCGGGTCAGCTCCCGTTCCAGGGCGTCCGCGTTCTCGTTCAGCGGCGCGATGGCGAGGGGATCATCGATCCCGGGCTTGTTGAGCTTGTACGTTTCGGTTTGTTGCATTTCTTCTACCACTCCCTTCGGGGCTGGTTAGAAGGGGGGCGGAGGTGTACGGTTCGGGGCAACAATGGCGGGAAAAGCCGCGGATTTGGGTAAAAAGGCAACGTTGTACGCCCGCCGTCCGAAAACGCCCCGGGAAATTTTTTCGCCCCATAGTTGCCCCGGATTGGGCAACAACGCCCCCCGTTTATCCAGCGGCGAAGGAGATGATAAAAGCCATGCAACAGACACAAAATTTGAAGCTCAACCTGATCGAAACCAGCGATCCCCTCTCCCCCGCGCCCCTGAACGAAAACACCAGCACCCTGGACGCCGCCCTCGCCGACGTATCCCAACGGGTCGTCTCGCTGGAGAACTGCCGCATCGTCATGGGGCGGTACGACAGCGGGCAGAAGCTCATCGACCTGGGCGAACGGCCCCTGGCCGTGATGGTGATGGGCCGGAATTCCTACTACTCCTATGTAGGCTTCGTAACCGGGGACAGCACCACCAACAGCCAGAATTCCGTTGATTTGGAAATCGTGGACAACGGCTTCCAGGTGGGCGGCTACCTGAACGGCAGCAACTCGTACTATTGCTATATCGCCTTTCTGGGCGGCTGGGAGACCAGGGATTTCCCCAAACCCAAAACCTGAGCGCGAAAAATCCCCCCGGCCAAAGGCCGGGGGGATTTCTTCATGCCGTTTCGTCAGTCAGCGAAGGATTAGGCCTTAACCGCGTTCCAATCGTCGATGACGTACAGGGCACAGACATAGCCGTACTCGTTCAGCTCGAACACCATGCCGTGGGTGGGCAGGGTGCCGTCCGCAGTCGCGCCCTTATCCACGCCGTTGGAGTAACGGATGGCCTCGTTCAGGCTGATGTCATAGGTGGTGCCCAGGTCGCGGTTGACCAGAACCACCTTGCAGCCGTCGGCGATGGTGAGGAAGCCGTTGGCGTTGCCAACGAGTTGGAGCACGCTGTTGCTGTGCTTGCGCACGGTGGCAGCGGATTCCAGAGCGGCGGCAGCGTCGGGCTTAATCCACACGCCATCCGTGCGGCCGGCGGAGTTCTCAGCGAGCAGAGCCTGCTGGGCGGCGGTGCCGGCGGCCATACCCTTAGTATCCAGAATGCTGGTGACATAGCCCTTGCTGTTGCGGCCGGTGACCACGATCAGCTGGTTCTCATGATCCTTGACGCCCGTCAGGGTGGCCTCGATGTCAAGGTTCACCGCGTCGTTGCCGTTGGCCACCTTCAGGGTGGTCAGCTCGCCGTTCTTCAGCACGTTGTACTCGGAGTACTCATCATAGGTCGCGCCGCGGCTCAGCAGCAGGTAGGACTCGTCCACCGTGATCTTCTCCTGATCCTTGATGATGTAGTCCTTGCAGTCATCGGCCTTGCCGATGAGGTAGTACTCGGGGTTCTTGTCCAGACGCTGATACACAACGCCGTCGCCGGTGGTGGCCTCGATGGTGGGGATGTTCTTGAAGCCGTTGTACACCTTGTAGCTCATGTCGGTGTTGCCGCCCTCGTTCTCGTCGCCCGCGTTGTAGCGGTAGTCGTACTCGGTGACGAACACCACGGACTTGTCGTCCAGCATCTTGATGGTACGGTCATTACCCGCGCCAGCAGCCTTCTCGGTGAGCGTATCGGTCACGCCGGTTTTCACAACGTTGCTCAGGACGGAGGAAGCCAGCACCTTGCCCACGGGGGTATTCAGAGAGATGGCCGGCGCAGCACCCAGATCATCGAACTTGTCGCTGCCAGCAACATCGGCCTTGCCGTCATAGTCGTCGATCTTCCAGTAGCTCTCGCCGCCCACGGTGACGTTGGCGAACTTCACCAGGGAGCCCACGCCGATCTGGGAGCCGTACATATCATCGGTGTCCGCCCAAACGCCCTCGGCCTCGGAAGCGGAGGAGAAGAACATATACTGCACTGTGTCCGTATCGTAGGTGGGATCCACGGAATTGGCCAGCGTCTCGACGTCGCCAGCGGTCTTGCCCCACAGCTTGGGCACACAGAAGGTCTGAGTGGTGCCGTCGGTCATGAATGCCTCGATCTCGGACAGGTACTTACCAGTGCCGATCCGCTTGGAATCCACGCCGGTAATCACGCCCACGCTGGAGTTGGAGGTGAGCACCTGCTTCAGGCCCACAATGTGGCCGTTCTGATCCAGCACCAGGTCGAAGGTCTTGCCGATCATGTTGTTGGTCAGGCCCTTGTTGCCGGCCGCGCTGCCGTTCACGTTGGAATCCTCATACCACTCGTCCAGCACGGTCTTGTTGCCAGCGGCCACACGGCCCGCCAGGAAGGTGTTGCTGGCCATGTAGGTCTTGCCGTCGGTGCCGATGACGCCCATCTTGGCGTCCTGCGCGCCCACGGTGGCCTTCACGGTCACGCGCTGGGTGGTGGGCTTCTCGTCGGCCACCACGGCCAGCACGCCGTCAGTGGTATCCTCGAACTGGGTGGCGAAGTTGGGCACGTCCACGGGGGCCAGGGGGGCCTTCGCGGGGCTGTCCACATCATCAGTCGCATCGATAGCCGTGGCCTTGCCGCCGCCGTAGGTCTGCACCAGGATCAGGTTGCCCTTCTTGTAGTCCTCGGTCTCCAGGATCACCTCCACCAGCTCATCGCCGGTGGCAACGGTGTTGCCCAGATGCACGGTGGCGGTAGCCGCCTTAATCACGTGGCCGGCGGAATCCTTGATGGCGGGGGTGGTGTCAACCACTTCGCCCAGGAAGGTGTCGATGTACACGAACACCCACAGGTTGGACTTGGTGTGGGTATCAGCGTCAAAAGCGTCAGCGGTAATCGTGCCGTCGGCCTTTTTCACGGTGACCTGCTGATCCAGCTTGTAGATCTCGGTGGTACGGCCGGTGGCACCAATATACTTGGTGGTGGTGTGCAGGGCGTCCAGCAGACCAGTGCGGGTGTTGTTCAGCGTTTTCGTGTACACGCCGTCGAGCTCGTTCCCCGCATTGGCGGTGGGAGCGGTCTGGTTGCCGTTCAGCACCTCAACGATAGCACCCCAGGGGATGGACTTGTCGCCGTTCACATCCTTGGTGAGCTGGCACTCGGTGACCGCGTCGGTGTAGGTCTTGACGGGGGTCATGTTCAGGGAGACCTTGGCCTGGTCCGCGCCCTCGGGGTTAGCCTGGTTAGCCGCGATGGCCGCGTCGGAGTTGATAATATACTTCGTGCCGTCCTTCACCGTGTCGCCGGACTTATCCTTCACCCACATGACGGTGGGGCGGCCGAACTTATCGAAGGTCAGGTCGCTGCTCTTGCCCACGATCTTGAAGGTCTGGTACATCAGGGTGTTGGGGATGTCGTGCTTGTAGATCACCTTGCCAGCGTCATCGGCCGCGGTAGGGTCGCCGTACTGCGCGTTAATCTCGCTGGCGTCCACCAGCAGGTCGGTGGTGTAGTTGGTCAGGATGCTGTAGTTCTGCATGGGAGCCAGCAGGCCCTTGAACATGATCTCGGCCACCACCTCACGGGTGGCGAACGCGCCCAGGGAACCCTCCTGGATGTTCTCGGTCAGGCCATGCTTCATGCCGTAGCCGGAGGCCTTGGTCCTCCAGGTGGAGGGATCGGTGAACTCGCTGGGGTTGTTGTAGCCGATGGCCCGCAGGATCATCACCAGGGCCTCATAGCCGGTGATGTTGGCCTTGGGGTCGAACTTGCCGTTGCCCCGGCCCTTGACCAGCTCGTTGTTGGCGCAGAAGTTCACATAGGGGGCGAACCAGTTGTCGGAATTCACATCGGTGAACTCGCTGTCGTACTTGTACAGGTGGACGTTGGCATCGTTCACATCGCCGGTGACGATGCGGTACATGATAGCGGCCACCTCGGCCCGGGTGATGTTGTTCTTGGGCAGGAATTTGCCCTCGTTGGGGTCGTCCTCGCCGTAGCCCTTGACGACGCCCAGCTCGGTCAGGACGTCGATGGCTTCAGCATAGACCTTGGTGATGTCATCGTCATCCTTGAAGCTGCTGGCGTTGACGGTGACCATGAGGCTCAAGGTCATCATCATCGCGAGGACCAGCGCGAGAAACTTCTTCAGATTTCTCATTGGATTGTTTCCTCCTCAAATATTTTTGCCGTTGAAAGAGAGGAGAACACGAAAAGAGGGGATGGGCCATCCCCTCTTGTTCCAAACGTAAAAAGCGGGCCGGAGCGTTTCCGCCCCGGCCCTGAGGAATGGAGGATAGAATGAAAAAGAAAGGATGTCTCTTGCAAGTATTAGAATAATCGAGTTTCGTTACAAAAGTTCGTGGGGAAGTGTTACAAAAGTGTGAAATCTTGATTTTTATTTTTTCGCCGCCCCACCCCCCCGCCCGGACAGGCGGCGGGAGGCCCCGTGCAACTTCGGCGGGACGAATGATAGGAGGTTTTGCCCCATCATGGGCGAAAATAGGAGATTTTATCCCCTCATGGGGCGGACGCGGGTTGACAGGCGGGCAACGATACCTTATATTATATATGTTCCGCAGAGGCGCGGAGCGCGAATCCTGCATCTTGCAAAATCTTCGTTTTGATTCGCCTTTTGGTTATTTTCCTCTGCTTTGCACTTTTTTAGGCAACTTCCGGGGTATGTTACACGTATGTTACAATTGGGCTTGGACTATTGACTTTGGCTCGGGGCGGCGTTATAATGCAGTCAGCCTGAGGAGAGAGACCGCGGCGCGGTGAGAGGATGGCCCATCCCCTCTTTTTCGCGTCAAAAAGTTCTCTCCTCAACGGCAAAAATATTTGAGGAGGAAACAATCCAATGAGAAATTTGAAGAAGTTTCT
>OFGR01002184.1_pt1 | contig 13584 bp, 13 predicted proteins | sample 1521811 | NCBI WGS metagenome assembly OFGR01 (sample SAMEA3504098, study PRJEB24116) | mouse gut metagenome | biome: mouse gut; feature: mouse-associated habitat; material: faeces | place: Denmark | collected 2011
TTGAAATTGGTAGGGTAGTTTTGTGCAAATTTCTATATTTGCTCATTTATAGTTAATATATTTTTTAGAACGGAGAGGATAAACTATATGGAAAATTTTGAACTGCCAAAGTCATTTGACGAATTTGTAGACGCGAGGAAAGCCGGATTTTTAAAAGTAAAGGAATATGTGGAGAATGGCGGTCACTTAGTGGGGATGTTCTGCTCCTACACGCCGCTGGAGCTTTTTGATGCGGCAGGAGTCTCGGTCGTAGGGCTCTGCGGAACGAGCAATGAACCAATCGCGGATGCGGAAAAAGTGCTCCCGAAAAACTTATGCCCGCTGATCAAGTCGAGCTACGGTTTTGCCTATACGGAAAAATGCCCGTATACATATTTCTGCGATTTTATCGTCGGCGAGACGACCTGCGACGGGAAAAAGAAGATGTTCGAGCTGCTTAACGATATCAAGGAAACTTATGTGCTTCACCTTCCCCAGAGCCAGAAGAGAGCGTATGCGAAAGATATCTGGTACGAGGAGGTAAAACTCCTGAAAGAGTATCTGGAAGAGAGATACGGCATCGAAATTACAGACGAGAAATTAAGGGAGGCAGCCCGCAAGAGAAACGAGCTGAGAAAGACTCAGATGGAATTGTATACGCTGCAGGGAGCGGTTCCCCCGGCGATGAAGGCGACAGAAGTAATGTCCACGCTTGCCCAGGGAATGTTCAACTTTGGAGTGGATGCCCAGCACGCAAGCTACAAGGCAAAAGTAGACGCTGCAAAGACAGCGCTGGCAAACGGAGAAAAACCTGTGGACGAAAAGGCAAAGAGAATCCTCCTGACAGGCTGTCCGTCCACCGGGGTCATCCAGAAAGTAGGCATGACGATTGAAAATAACGGCGGCGTAATTGTCTGCCTTGATGACTGCGGCGGCGAGAGGACCCAGAAGATGCTTGTAGATGAAAATGCCGAGGACATCTTAAGGGCAATTTCCGACCGCTATCTTGAAATCCACTGCTCTGTTATGACGACAAACGAAGGGCGCATTGAGAACACGAGAGAAATGTGCAGGAAATACAAGGCGGACGGCGTGATTGAGATGGTGCTCCAGGCTTGCCATACGTTTAATGTGGAATCAACCTTGATGCAAAAGATGTGCGAGCAGGAAGGCATCCCATATATGAAACTGGAGACAGATTACTCCACGACAGACAGCGGACAGATTGAAACAAGACTTGCTGCATTTATTGAAATGTTATAAGATATATATAGTACATGGAAGGGCAGGAGGTCAGCCTCTTGCCCTTTTTGAGAGTTAAGGAGGATAACATGTATCAAGTAGGAATAGACATCGGTTCCAGTGCGGCAAAGGCGGCTGTGATAAATGAGGGGGAGGTCATAAAGACCATTCTGCTGGACACCGGGTTCAGCAGCCGGAAAGTGGCGGATGAAATCTATGCCACATTAAAAGCCGAAGGCATCACGAAAGAAAACGCGAAATACGTTGCCACTGGTTACGGACGCATTTCCGTGCCTTATGCCGATGATACCGTAACCGAGATTACATGCCACGGAAAAGGTTCGCATTTTCTCTTCAGGGAAGACGGGACCGTCATCGACATCGGCGGACAGGACACGAAAGGAATCGCCCTGAAAAACGGCCGTGTCATGAAATTTGTCATGAACGACAAATGCTCCGCCGGAACAGGGAAATTCCTGGAGATCATGACAAACCGGCTTGGTCTTACGCCGGAGGAGCTGTCCGCATTGGCGAGGAAAGGCAATGAGATTACAATCAGCTCCATGTGTACGGTATTTGCCGAATCGGAAGTCATAAGCCTGATCGGGAAAGAAACGCCGAGAGAGGATATCGCCTTCGGCGTCATAGAATCAGTCGTAAATAAAGTCGTATCGCTCCTCGCGCAAGTTCCAAACGACAGATACTTCCTGACAGGCGGGCTTTGCGAGGATGCCTACATCATCGAACGCCTGTCCAAAGCGCTTAACGCGCCGGTAAGCTCCGTGCCCCTTGCCAGATATGCAGGGGCGATTGGGGCGGCATTGATGTGCTAAAACTGCCCCGCCCATAAAACGGGTGGGGGCAGCTTATCCCTTTATATTAAGCCAGTGGAGTTTTCTGAATCCGAACATTTCTTCTTCATCGACCGCGTGCATGGTCTTTTCGTATTCGTTCTTCGCCCGTTCATGCTGCGTTTCCTTTGTCTCAGGTACTTTTATATCCTTCATTGCCGCTGGAAATTCTTCAGGCTTTTTTATGCATTCCAGCTCTGAAGGCATTTCCTCATATTCCCCGTTTTCCTCCGATACTTCTTCCGCGTCTGCGCCGTCATGGAGGTTCCGCTCTTCATCCTCTTCCTGACGCATACTCTCTTCCTGATACATTTCTTCTCTCTGCATCATTAAAGAGGAGACATAATACTGGATTTTTTCCGGGTTAATCTCTTTTTCCGGCGATATATTCATCTGCTGGTGCATTCTCTTTTTTAGCAGCCTGATAGCTTCCTCTTTCGATTCCATTGGCATCTGACCTCCTTTTAGCATTTTTGATTTGCATTAGTCCGACAGAAATATTTTATATCCGAGACATCTTAAACGCCATCATCATCTCATTTGTAAGGCTGCAGTCCTCATATTCTACAGGAATCTCTTCGCGTTCAAACCATTCTGCAAGCGAGAGTTCATCTTCATCAAGCACCACCTTATCCTCACCGTCAAGCTCGCAGAAAAATCCAACAAGAAGTGTGTCTGAAAAAGACCAGGGCTGGCTTTTATAATATGTAATATTCTTAACTTTAAGCCCCACTTCCTCCATTACCTCGCGCCTTACCGTATCCTCAAGGGTTTCTCCGATCTCTGCAAAACCAGCAAGCAGCGCATATTTTTTATATTCCCTGCCTGCGTACTTTGACATAAGGATTCTGTTCCCGTCCGTCACTCCCACGATTACTGCCGGACAGATCTTAGGATATTCCATACACCCACATTCCGGGCAGAAAAGCATCCGCTCCTTTTTATCCTTTACGAGCTTACTCCCACATCGCCCGCAAAACTTACGCGAATCATACCATCTGTAAAGCTGCCATCCTGTAACAGCTGCAAAGCCCAGATATTTCGGCAAAGCATTTCTGTATATCTGTATATCCTCCCATGCATATCCCGGCACATCTTCAAAAAAAGTATTTTTCCCTAAGTAAAAATCCTGCCGGTCTATGGAAAATAAATAGATATATTCTATCTGTGAAAAAGCCTCGCCCTTACACTTCATAATTTCCCGATATGAAGGAAATACAATATTATCCTCTTCTTTTTTCAGCATAATCTTTCTGCCGTTGTAAAATAGTATTGCGCTTTCATCTCCTGGATGTCCGGGCGCATATTCATTTCTATACTGATGAGGAGCTATATCCTGTATCATGACTTGTTCCCCTTCTTTTACATTTGATTTCCTTGCCTTTTTACAATCTCTTTTTAAAATCCGTCTTAGCTGTAACCGATAAAAGCACATCTATTGCTTTTATCGTCCGGATTCCGTTATTCATATTCTAGCATCTGTAACAAAGATTAGCAAGCCACCTAAAACGTCAAATCAGCGTCAAATCAGACATGATCATACTGGTAAATATCCCGTCCGATCTTCTAAAAAATCAAATTAAAATACAGATAAAAAAAGCATGGTTTTCTGAATTGAAAGCCATGCTTTTTTGAAAATCGGAGTGACAGGATTTGAACCTGCGACCTCTACGTCCCGAACGTAGCGCTCTACCAAGCTGAGCCACACTCCGCTATGTAACCGGATACTTTAATAGACTGTACCCGGCGCCCCTGCCAAGGAACTACGGATAGAGGATTTGAACCTCTACTAACAGAGTCAGAGTCTGCTGTGCTGCCATTACACCAATCCGCATCATTGTTGCCAGCGAACAAATACTATTATAACAACTATTTTTGAAAAATCAAGTACTTTTTTAATATTTTTGTTTTTTTTGGTCATAAATGCTGTATACTGGTTATAATTGAGCCGTAAAAAGAAAAGGAGGGACAAAAATCGTGGAAAAGGTGGATATGCAGCTATGGGAGAGGAAAGAGATATTTGATTTTTTCTCTGATATGTCACAGCCGTTTTACAGCGTGACATTTACAGTGGACGTTACAGAGCTTTATAAGTATGTGAAAGTGCGCGGGCTTTCATTTTATTATGCGCTTGTATATCTCTGTACTGAGGCAGTGAATGAGACAGATGCATTTCTCTATATGATGAAAGACGGGGAAGTGTATAAGATTGACAGGAGATTTGATTTATTTTACATGCCTTCCCTGGGTGGAGCTGACTGCTCTTACAAATGAAAGGAATTTTGACCCGGACGATACAGTTCCGCGCATAGCATGGGGAAAGTACCGGGATTAGGACGGCGTAAAAAGATTGCAGATGTCTCTGGAGCTGAATCATCGTTTTATGGACGGCATACATATCGGAAAATTCTATGAAACATTGTGCAGGAAGATATCGCAGTGCGGAACATAGAAAATAAGCCAAATAAAAATCCCCCGTATTGATGTATAATCAGTACAAGGGATTTTTAAATACTCCATCCATTGGATTGTCCTCCTTATTCACTTGATATCTATCTGAAACTATTATCTCAAATAGTGTTTTTTGAATTCAAATTAACTATGCCATTGGACTTTACCTCTTTCTTTCAGATTTTTTTGGATTATAGACTTATGTTTTTGGTGGTCCGTCCTCCTTTGTTTTTGTTGAATTTATCATACAACACTTATCAGAAAAAGTCAAGCATAAATTTAATAAAATTAGAAACAATTTATGAAAGGAAAAAATTATCTGAATTTAATAAAAAAATCAATGAATTCACACAATGATTACTTGCCTTATCTGGCGGATTTGGGAAGCGTGAGTGAAAAGGTACAGCCTCCGCCCGGAGTGTCAGACAGGGTTATGGTACAGTCCATCTGCCCGGCAAGAGTATGGGCGATGCTGAGCCCAAGTCCGGCGTGGCCTTTATCATGCCGGGAGGCATCTCCCCGGTAGAAACGTTCAAAGATAAGCGCCTTTTGCTCGTCGGCGATTCCGAAACCGTTATCTGAGACGGAGAGCGTCACATGGGATTTGCCTGTCTGTGCCGCCAGGAGAATGACAGGGTCTGGACTGCCGCAGCCGTATGAGAGGGCATTGTCCAGGAAGACAGACAGGATTTGGTAGATCCATTGTTCGTTTCCGATTGCTTTGGGCAGAATTTCTTCCGGCAGCGACAGCTTAAGGCGTATGCGGCGGGAGAGACATAATGGCTCAAAAGATTCATACAGGCTGAGGAGCAGCATGTCAGTCTCCACGGGCTGCATATCTTTGCTAAGGCTTTTGGAATCCGCGGAGGCGAGGAGAAGGAGAGTTTTAATGAGCTTTCCTGCGCGCGCGCATTCTTCTCTGATGAGGCGTATCATGTGGGAGGACTGTTCGGAGGAAACGCTGACGGCGGAGGCGCTTGCCTGGATGACCGCCAGGGGAGAGCGCAGCTCATGGGCGGCGGAGGCGACGAAATCGGTCTGCCTCTGGTGATATTCCTCCAGTGGAGATACGGCTTTTCCGACTGCATAGCGGCTGATGGTGTACAGAGCCAGGACACCGGAAATCTCTAACAGGACGAAAAACGACAGCTGAAAATACAGTGCGCGCCGTTCTCCGGTGGTGTCCGCAAGAAGTATCATAGAACGGAACCCCTGTTCTGTTGAGATGACGACGGCGCTCCCCCGGTAAGTATCCCCGTGTCTTCCTTTCAGTGAAAAGACGGAGGTTTTGTCAGAAGAACTGGAAAATGGGCGGGCAGAGAGATTTACATGTTCCTCCTCCGCCTTTCTGCGCGCAAGGGAGAGCAGATACTGCCGGCTTGTGGGAGTCTCCCATGAGCCGGAGAAAAAGAGGGGAATCTGGTTGTCTTCGATATGAATGATAAAATGCCCGTCCGTTTCCATTTGCGCCAGCCAGCTGTCGGTGAGGCCGGAGGAGTTTTCCAGACGGTGGGCAAGGTCAAGGAACTGAGTTGTAAAAGAGTCAAGTCTTTGAATCTTGGTAATCTTGAACTGGGAAAAAAAGGACAGGCACAAAGCCAGCGTCAGGATAACGCTGGTGGCGGTTGTGAATAAAATTGTCAGGCGGCGTGCAAAGGATGTAATCATGGTGACACCTCGTTTTTCCCGGGGGCGTCTGCGCGGTAGCCGATGCCGTGGACGGTTTGGATTGAGACCTGGCTGTTCAGGGTGCGGAGGCGTTTCCGCAGATAATAGATATAAGTATCTAAATTGCCGTCCTCCACTTCTCCGTCCGGTCCCCAGATACGGGCGTAGATAAGTTGGCGGGGGAGGGTCTGGCCTGGGTTTTTAAGAAAATATTCCATGAGGAGAGCCTCACGCCCAGAGAGCTTTACGGTTTCTTTCCCGCAGGACAGTTCGTGGCTCTGAGCGCAAAAAGCCAGGTCGGCGAAGGCGAGAGTGCCGGTGTCGCTGAGGAGGCCCGGACGGCGGGTCAAAGCGCGGATTCTGGCGAGGAGTTCTCCTATGTCATAAGGTTTTGCGATATAGTCGTCAGCGCCGAGATTTAATCCTGCAATCCGCTCCTTTACGGAATCTACGGCAGTAGCAAGGATGACAGGGGTATGGATCTTATTTTCCCGTATTGCCTTTAAGAGGGAGAGACCGTCCATTCCCGGCAGCATCCGATCCAGGATAATAACATCGTATACAGTCTGGAGCGCATAGTAAACGGCATCTGCGCCATTTGCCACATGGTCAGCTTGGATCCCTTCCTGCTCAAACTGCAGCCGGAGGACATCTGAAAGCTGTGCATCATCTTCTATAATCAAAATTCTCATAAATCCGCCCCCTCTTATATGGTTAAAAACAGTATACCACAGAAATCTCAAAAAAATCTTTAAGATATGCTGTGCATTTTCCAAGTTTTTTTGAGATTTGGGGATTATACTGAGAAGAGGAAAACGATGAAGGGAGCAGGATGTATGAATAATGCAAGGAAACTCATAGCACTTATTCTTGTGCTGGCAATGACGGCAGGGATGTTCTCCGGCTGCCGGGAGACAGAGAAAGAAGGGAAGAAAGCGAAGGCAAAGGGGCGATATGTGGAAAAGGAGGTGGGAATTCCCGAAAATGCCGGAAAACCAGTGGGAATACTGTGGCAGGACGGAAAGCTTGTGCTGTATACATATGAAGAAGAGAAAGAGACTTATAAAAGCTGTTTCTATAAAGATGGGGGCTGGTCGGAGCCGGAAGAGGCAGCATGGCTTAATGATGCAGAAAAGAGGTTAGGGCAGACTCCTGTAAAGTTCTGCCTTGCGGCGGACGGGAAAGTACATGCCATGACACAGACAGCGGAAGGCTCGGAGGAAATGTACGGAACTCATATCGTGACGGAAGGGGAAAAAGGGAAAGCGGAGGATGTCACCCCAAAGTCCCTTCTGGAGAAAAAAAGAGACGGAGCCAGCTCATGGTTTGTGGATATGGACGTGTGGAAGGACGGCGTTGTGGGAGTCGGGAATATCGAAAGCATGGCGGTGGAATTTTACAGGAACGAAAAGCTTGTCCATTCTATAGAAGGCCTGGAGGTCAATTCGGAATACCAGAATACGCTGGCAATATCGGAGCAGACTGCCGCAGTGATAGGAGGAGACAGCAAAAAGATAGATTTTTATGATATGAGCGGATTTGAAAAGAAGAATACGATAGATACAGGGTTTAATCTTGGGGATGCAGCGATAGCGGCAGGGCAGGAAGGCATATGGTATCTGGCGGCGAAAGAGGGAATACACCGGATAGTGGAGGACGGCAGTGTAATTGAGAACGTGATGGACGGGGGAAATGGCATGATGAGCGCCAGCTCTGCATATCTGAGGCAGTTTACGGTAAGCGGGGACAAGATGCCGGTGTTTTTCGGACTTTATACGACAGGAGAACGGGAGTATAAGCTGATGCAGTACGCCTATGATAAGACAGTGCCTTCCGTTCAGGAGGAAACCCTGAGCGTCTACAGCATGAAAGAAGACCGCACGGTTGCCCAGGCAGTGTACGCGTTCCAGAGCAGCCATCCGGAAGTGAAGGTGGATTACCGTTTTGCGGCGGGCGAGCAGGAGCAGCCGTCGGCAGACGATATCAGGAGCCTGAATACGGAGCTTTTGGGAGGCAGCGGTGCGGATGTGGTTATACTTGACGGGCTGCCGATGGATTCCTATATCGAAAAGGGGATTCTGAAGGATTTGACAGGACTGTCAAAAAAGCTGTCTAAAGAGGGCGCGCTTATAGACGTCATTGGGAATACAGCGGAAAAGGAAGGGAAAGTCTATGCGCTCCCTGCAAGGATAAGGGTTCCGGTCATCTATGGAACAAAGGATGAGGTAAATGCCTGCGCGTCCATGGAAAAGCTGCATGAGTATGCCGGGAGCCATCCGGACGTGCGGCTGTTCGGGCAGACGAGCCATGACCTGATCGGGATGACACTTTTTAATATGATGCAGTATGAGCTGCTTGATAAAGACCGGACGCTGAATGAAGGGAGACTCACACGGCTTTTAGAGGATTGGCTGAAAATCTGCGAGAACGGAGACCTCAGGGCATACGAGAAGGCGGCAGGTGAAAATGAGAGGGAAGAGAGTATCTGGAATGAGCTGGATGCAAGTTACTGCTCAGCACAAGGAGTATTAAGACAGGAAAAATATGCACATATAACAGAGATTGTGGGTCTTGTGAAGGGCAGTGAGGTGTATGCGGCGGCAGGAAGATGCGGGGGAGAGCCAGAAAGCATCAAAGGGCTTTATGTTCCGTCCTCGATTGCCGGAATCAATGCATCGTCAAAGCAGGAGGAGCTGGCGGAGGAATTTGTGGGATGCCTGTTTTCGGAGGATGTGCAAAAAAATGACAGTATGTCAGGGCTTTCTGTCACGGAAACAGGGTTAAAAGCGCTGGTGGAAAAGACAAAGCTTCCGGAGGATGAGCAGTTCTATATGTCGATTGGAGGAGAAGACCCGGAGACAGGGGAGAGTTTCATGGAAGAATTTACCTGCCTGAAGACGGAAGAGATGGAATCCTTGACCACATTAGTCAGAAAATTAAAAACTCCGTTTTTGCCAGACCGCGTCATAACGGATACCGTCCTTGATGAGCTTGAAAAGTGTTACGGCGGGAAACAGACGGCAGAAGAAACGGCGAAGGCTATCTGCCAGACGGCGGACGCGTATCTGTCAGAGTGACAGACAGGTAAGATGTTTTACGGCAGGATGCCGGGGAAGGAGGAGGCGGCATGAGAAAAGGAAAAGGGCGGACGGCATATTTTTTTCTTCTGCCGAGTCTTGCGGGAACTGCGGTTTTTGTATTCATACCGTTTGCGGATGTTATCCGGCGTTCCTTTTTTCGGGCGGTGGGAGGAGTGTTTGTCGGATTTTCCAACTACAGGGAAGTATTACAGAACGAGATGTTTAGGATGGCGCTTTCCAATACGGCAAGATTTCTTATTGTCTGCCTGCCGCTCCTTATGTGCCTGTCCTTCCTCCTCGCCCTTTTGACTGACTGGGCGGGGAGGGCGGGGAAGGCCTTTGGAGCCGTGTATCTTTTGCCGGTGGCGATTCCGGTTGCATCTGTCGTCGTATTCTGGCGGCTTATGTTTCACAGCCAGGGGCTTGTGAATGAGGTATTGGGATGGTTTCATATTCCGGGGAAAGACTGGATGGATTCCGGGGCGGCATTCGGGGTGCTGGTGTTTTCCTACATATGGAAGAACCTGGGGTATGATATGGTGCTGTGGAGCGCGGCTCTGGCGGGAATCCCGAAAGAGCAGTACGAGGCGGCGAAGACGGCGGGAGCAAGCGGATTCCAGTGCCTTCTTTATATCACTTTTCCCCAGATAAAGCCGGGCGCGGCGATGATAGGGATGCTCTCTTTTGTAAATGCTTTCCGGGTATTCCGGGAGGCATATCTAATTGCCGGGGAGTATCCCCATGAAAGCATCTATATGCTGCAGCACCTTTTTAACAACTGGTTTACAAAGCTTGATATCCAGAAGATGGGTGCGGCTGCGGTGATGCTTGCGGCAGCAGTCGGCGCGCTGATACTTTTTGCAATCACAAGACAGGAGGATGACGAATGAGCGGGAAGAAGAGATTTCTGTGCGCTGTTTTGGGAATCGTAAGTCTATTGACGGTGTTTCCGTGCGTTGTGATGATGGGGAGCTCCCTGATGGGGGAGGGAGAGCTTAAGGAAGTATACGGCGCAGTGTTGGGGATGGGAGAGGATAGAGCTGCTATGAGGATTCTGCCGAAATATCTGACCCTTAGAGGATATGCGGAGATTCTTCTGGACTCGCCCGGATTTTTCGTAATGTTCTGGAACTCTGTAAAACAGACCGCCTGTGTGCTTGCGGGCCAGATGGCGGTTGCGCTTCCGGCAGCGTGGGCATTTGCAAGATATCGGTTCCGGGGAAGGCGGGCGTTATTTATAACATATGTCATCCTGATGGTGCTGCCGTTTCAGGTGACAATGGTGTCAAGTTATCTGGTGCTTGATAAGCTGTCTCTTATGGATACGCACCTGGCGGTGATACTGCCGGGGATTTTTTCTACATTCCCGGTGTTCATCATGGAGAAGTTTTTCCGTGCCATTCCGAAGACGATGATCGAGGCGGCAGAGATTGACGGAGCCGGGCCGTTCCAGATATTCTTAAAAGTCGGGCTGCCTCTTGGCAAGCCGGGAATCGCATCCTGCCTGATCCTGGATTTTCTGGAGTGCTGGAATTCGCTGGAATTGCCGATGACATTTTTAAAAACCGAGTCAAAAATGCCCCTCTCCCTGTATCTTCCTGAGATTACGGCGGCACGGGCAGGCGTGTCTTTTGCGGCGTCTGTCATCATGATAACACCGGCAGTGCTTGTGTTTTTGTGGGGGCAAGAGTACCTCCGTCAGGGAATTGCGGCGTCGGGGCTTAAAGAATAGGAAAGGGGCTTGCAGATGAAAGAAAAGATTATGAAAGGCATGGTGACATTTTTCATTGCGATGTTTTTTTGCACGATCATTGCAAGGGCAGCAGCCTCCCTTACTGTTGCGAAAGTGAAGACAGAACCGCCAAGGAGAGGAACTCTTGTGCTGCGCTTTCAGGGAACGGGAACGATTCGGTATCGAGACAGGGAATTTCAGTCATTGCCGGAAGGGCAGAAAGTTGCCAGAGTTTTGGCAAAGCCGGGCAGAGACGTTAAAAAGGGAGAAAAAATCCTTCAGCTGGATATGGACTATCTGGAGGAGCAGATAAAACAGCAGGAGCGTGAGATTCAGATGAAGGAAATCGTCCTGAAACAGCAGGAGCTTGAGGGAAAGCCGGAAAAAAGAGTCTCGGCGGCGGCTCAGGCGAAACTGGAGCTTGAGGCGGCAAAAGAAACGCTCTCTGAGGTGAGGAAACGAAAACCCAAAAAAGAAAATGCTGGGAATGCATCAGGAGACGATATAAATAAGGAAGATGCACTTACTGAAGAAAACGAAGGAGACAATGCCGAAAGCGGCAGCGCCGGAGAGGACAGTTGGAAAGAAGAGCTTGAGTCGGCAAAAAAAGCCTGTGAACAGGCGAAAGATGCGTATCGGCTTGCAAGGCAGGAGGAAGAAAACCAGAAGAAGAATGAAGGCACACGCTCTCAGATTTCTAAGCTTGGGCAGGAAAGCACAAAGCTGGAGCTTGAGGGGATGAAGGAAAAGCTTGACAAGCTGAAAAAAATAAAAAAGGCAAAAGGGCTGATAAAGGCGGCAGAGAGCGGGCGGCTGGCGTCTGTGGGGGCGCAGGAGGGAACGATTACCACAGGGACGGAGCAGATTGTGCTGGAGTGCGGCCCGCTGGAGGCCTGTGGCATCCTGCCTCCGGAAGAGGGCGGAAAGGCAATAGAGGGCGACGAGATATCTGTGAGGTTTCAGGGGGCGGCAAGGGAGACGACGCTTTCCATTGAAACTGTCAGCCGGGAAGGCGTATCGGCAGACGGAGGCACACAGGAGGACTCCGGCGAGGCGGGAGGCATATCATCGGCTGGCAGCCAGGTATTCTGGCATAGCAGTGTAGAAGAGGATTCCGGCGAGGCGGGAGCCAGCTTTACCTATGAGTACAGCAAAAATTCGGACAGCAGGTATGACAGCGTGATTCCCCTTTCAGCACTCCGGGAGGCGGGGGGAACCGCATATGTACTTATAGCGGAAGTGCGGGGAGGAATCCTGGGGGAGGATTATGAGGCGGTTAAGATTCCGGTGACAGTGATTGGAAAAGACCAGGAGAATGCCGCGGTAGAGGGGAGTTTTCCCGGGGAGGCGCTTGTCATTGCAGAATCCAATAAGTATGTAAAGGAAGGTGACAGGGTACGTTTGGACGAATAAGGAAGTTTAAGGGGTGGCTGCTTTTTTCCCTTCTGGCAGGACTGCTGCTTGGCTCCGGAATCGGGCTGTACCGAAACCTGTGCCTTGCGGTCGGGCAGACTGGGTTTTATGGAACGGAAGGGGGAGTCACGAGAGAGCAGATGGAGCGGTTTTGGAGGGAAAAGACGGAAACGGCGGGAGACAGCATAGAGGATATGGTTCTTTTTTGCGAAGGAGAGAGGATTCAGGCTCAAAATATCAATATGGGAAGAACCGCGGAGGTGAAAAGGACGGAAATTGCAGGAGGGATGCACCTGGCAGCGCCGGGAAGGCTCACTGGGGGCAGCTTTGTTACGGACAGCGACAGAAACGGCTGCGTAATCAGTGAGAAAACGGCGGAGGAGTTATTCGGCTCACGGGAGTGCATCGGCGGAAAATTTGAGATGGAGGGGAAAGCTTACATTGTGCGGGGTGTGATAAAGGAAAAGGAGAGCCTTTGCATGATACAGGGTGAAGAGGGAAAAGAGTACCCCTATATCCGGGTATCGGCTCCCGGACTTCCGGTCTCCTATGTGCGCCAGCTTCTTGCAGGATATCTTCCGGATGCATACGGAGAGGCGGGGGAAGACGGAGAAAGTCCGTGGATGTCAGAGGGAGACCTGTATGTGGGGCTTGGAAGGCTTGTGGCATGTCTCCCGGTATGGGTGGTATTGATTTTTGGATTATTGAAATGCAAAAGAGACATAGAATGCCTGGATGGGATGAAACGGGAGGCCTGCCGTATCGCATGGTATGTGGCGGGATTTGCGGGAGTATGCTCTCTTTTGATGCTGAGCATTCACTTTTCAGACGATTATATCCCTACTGCATGGTCGGATTTTTCCTTTTGGTCGGAGCTTGTCATCCGGAAAGCAGGAGAAGTCCGCAGGCTGCTGGGAGAGCCGCTTGTGATGGCGGATGAAGGGATGCTTTTGAGCCTTGCGGGATTGGCGGCAGTATCGGCGGCGGAAACGGCTGTGCTGGTTTGTGGGTTCAGCCGGGTGGAGAGAAGGGATGGGCAAAGAATCTGAAAAATTATAGTGGAAGAGAGGAGTTATCATGCGATTTGGCGTGAAAAAATAGTGAGGTCTCCGGCCAATGTCATTTAGTTAAGGCATCAGCAGTGACGCTCCTTACAGAGCAAGGTATA
>OFGR01002187.1_pt1 | contig 13568 bp, 14 predicted proteins | sample 1521811 | NCBI WGS metagenome assembly OFGR01 (sample SAMEA3504098, study PRJEB24116) | mouse gut metagenome | biome: mouse gut; feature: mouse-associated habitat; material: faeces | place: Denmark | collected 2011
ATTCTTTTATCTATTAATATTTTCCACAATTTATCATAACATACCGACATATCATCTCTCCTAACAATTCGTTACCTGTTACCGGCTTGTATCAGCATATCATATTTTCACCTATATATCAAGATAATCTCACAGAAAAATGAGTTTTTCGATACACTTAAAGCGCTTATTAGACAAAAGCAGCCCCCTCTGCTACACATTAAAAGTATTTTTTGAGGAAAGGTACAATGTTTTGCATCCTAAAAAGCAAGCACATAAGCAATGAAGTATGTTAAGATAAACGAATCGTGAAATCGATGAAGCGGTTGGCCTGAACAAAGACCAGATTGCATGGTTCCTGAGAATGTGAGGCCATCAGTAAAATATCAGGCAATCCATAAAAACAGAGACGCTTATTCCTTTCTTTGCAAGTTCTTCAGGGTGTCTCACAGCGGTTATTATAAATGGCGAAGCAAAAGAACAGGATGGATAAAAATCTTGAACTGTGAAAACTAATACAGGAATGCCAACAGAAAACAAGCTGCACTTACAGCTATCAACGAATGAAGCTATGGCTTTCCAAATATAAGGGCTTGTATATTAACAAGAAAAGAATCCTACGGGTGATGCGTAAGTATGGGCAGTTTGCTGAAATCAGGTGCCCAAGCCCATACAAAAAAAGGAATTGAACATAGAATTCTTATAAAGACTGGCTTCCAGTCTTATTTATAAGCCTGCCAAGACCGCCAGGTACAAGGCAGGCTTATTTATCTTCGCCAGCTGCATTTGCTTCTATATCAAATTCATTCTCTTGAATTCAAAATAAACCCCATCTTCATCAACACTCTCACAGACAACATCTGCACAGTCTTTTAATTCCTGGCAGGAATTCCCCATTGCAACAGCAATTCCCGCATATTCCAGCATCTGCTGATCATTCATGCTGTCGCCAAAGGCAACCGTATCTGCCAAATCTGCCCCATAATATTCACAGACACGTTTCATCGCCTCGCCTTTATCCATATCTCTCCTTATAATCTCACCATTAAAGCAGTCCGCATCTTTCGCATATGGATGTACTACATAATGAAACTCCTGCTCCAGATATGGTTTCGTTTTCTCAAGATCAGCCAAATCTGTACAGATAAAGCCCAGCTTATATGCACCCTTGCGGGAATATTCTGTATACAGCTTTACCCCCGCATCAGAAGCCAGCTCCTTCTTCATCCGGATGAATTCCGAATTAGACAAATCTGCCTCTGCACTCCTTAGGATTTCCTGAAGGCTGCTGTCAATATAAATCCCCTCCGGACTTTCTATACGGCAGTAAATACCGAATCGATGAAAGATTTCCAGGCATTTTTGAATGGTTTCTTCCGAAAGCACACTGTCACGGATTACTTTCCCATCAATTTCTATATACCTTCCCGCACTGGCAACCACACCGTCAAACCCTGCCTCGAGAACCTCCCTGCTTACAATAGGCATATTCCGTCCTGTATTTATCAAAACCCTGTGTCCATTTTTTCTTGCTTCCCGTACTGCCCTTGCTGCAAGCTCTGTCGGTTTTTCCAACGGGACAGTAAATGTCCCGTCGATATCTAAAAACACAATCTTTTTATTTTCCATTACACTTCCTCCAGTTTTATAAGAGGCTCCATACAGTGAATCCCGCCTGTCTTTAAGCCCTCCACATTTTTATAATCATCCGTATTGGCAATAATGACCGGTGTCGTCACAGAATATCCTGCTTCCTGAATCTTTTGAATATCAAACGTGAGCAGCAGCTGCCCCGGTTTTACCTGGTCTCCCTGCGCTGCGTGTGCCTCATAATATTTTCCCTCAAGCTCTACCGTATTCACACCCACATGAATCAGCAATTCCGCCCCGTCTTTCGTCGTAATGCCAATCGCATGTTTCGTATCAAACAGTGTAGAAATCTCACCATAACAAGGCGCTGTCACTTTTCCCTCCGAAGGAATCACTGCCATGCCCTTTCCCAATACTTCCGAAGCAAACGTATCATCCGGCACCTCACTCATAGGGATTGCTGTCCCTGTAAGCGGGCTGCAGATTACATTTTTTTCTGCTGCCGCAAAAGCGCCTGCCGGCGTATCAGCTTTTTCTTCCATGAAAACTTCTTTTTTCTCCAATTCTTTATTAAACTTTTTCATGTTTGACAGGATGTATGTAAAAATAAATCCTGCAGCGATAGAAATGAACGTACCAATCAAAAAGTTCAGCATGCTGGACGCAGGCACACAGACAAATCCAACAATTCCTGCAGTTCCCGGGGCAGTATTTAAAACATTTGTCATAGTTACATATCCGCCTCCAAGAGCAGCTCCAATCATAGCGCCATAAAACGGATATTTCAGTTTCAGGTTTACGCCGAACATTGCAGGCTCTGTAATACCCAGCATAGCAGATACACCCGAAGTTGCCGCAACGCTCTTTAATTTTTTATCTTTTGTCCGAATCATGGCACAGAGGGTTGCTCCGCCCTGAGCCACATTATTGCAGGACGCAATGGCAAGCAGGAAGGAGCCGCCTGCCGCTACCATCTGGATATCTACCGGAAGCAGGCTGTGATGCATAACCATCCAGATCATAATACACTTCTCCATCAAACGACTGCAATTTCAGACTTTGAACCATGTTATGACCCTCTTCGTTTTGATAGCATATATTAAACCAATCTGTAAATCCTTTTGCGTCCTCATATTCTGAATGCAAGATTTTTGTCACTTTAGAAAGCCATTTTATCACATCTTCCGAGTCCTCATAGCAACAACCATCCTACATTTCCCCCGTTTTAGTGCCACAGTAAGTAGTTTATCAAATACGATAAGATTTCTGACCACCTTATTATTTATAATCTCAATAGAAATTTGAAAGTTTTATGGCGGGTTCCTCCAGTAAAATCGAAATTAATAATTTCAGCAGGTCCAGACAACCTTTTACTAATACCTTCTATACATAAAAGCTTTCTCCGCTTCAAGCGGTAAAGAATTACTCCAGAAACCACGGAAAGAGGTTAATGTTATCTATAATATATTCAAGATGGATAAGATTCACAAAATCCCTCTTGAACATATTGAAGTGTAGGTACAATTTTTATACGAAACCATTGCTTATTTAACTTGTTATCAAGATATGGTAGAATATGGTATGGGGAACAAAAGCGCTGAATATGTGTTAGCATTTATTTGTAAATACTATTGAAATCATAAATACAAGGAAGGTAAACTGTATGTTAGGACATTCGAAAACGTTGGAAATGACAGCATTGTGGAAAGCGTATCTGGAAAAGATAACGAAAGATTCTGAACGCTCTAAATGGATTGAAGATGTTTATAAAAACGCAGTAGAATATTTAAAAGATGTGCGGCAGGTTTTCAAAAACTATACTCTGCATGATGAAACCCATGTGTTAAATGTGTTGGATGCTATGGGTGGATTATTGGGAAATCAAATTGGAAATTTAACTGTTGGGGAAATGGAACTGTTAATTCTGGCGGCCAGTTTGCACGATTTGGGCATGGTTTATACAAATGAGGAGATAGACGAGTGTTTGAGAAGAAAACCAGCCTGCAAAGCATTTTTAAGGGAAAACTACCCGGATTTGTTTGGGAACGCCTTGAAAGACTGCTCAGAAAATATTCGACAATGTTATCTTCGGGAATTACATCCGTTTAGGATTTCGGATGTGCTTCGAAACGACAAATGGGAGGAATTATTCAATCGTTGTCCGATTGAGATTGTATCCAGACAATACATTTTAGCAGTTTGTCAAGCGCATGGAGAGAAACCAGAACAGATTCGAAACAATCAAAAGCTTGAATATTTGTCTGCGAGTGATGTAGACCCACGATTTTGTGCACTTCTGCTCCGATTGGCAGATTTATTGGATTTTGATGATACGCGTGCGCCAAAGGTACTTTACAGCTATGCGGAATGCAATGACAAGAGCCGCAAAGAATGGGACAAGCACCAAGCATCTGCGGGGTTTCGCTATCATCATTCACCTTCTGTGGAAGATCTGCCCTATAAGGCACGTTGTAAAAATCCGGCGATTGAGCATGCTGTCAGGGATTTTTTGGACTGGATTGATGAAGAATTGGGTAATGCTGCCTTGCTGAAAAAATATTGTAAGGCAGGATGGCGGCAGGAATTTCCATTCCCACGGGCAGTTTTACGTAAAGAACTTGAGTCAGATGGCTATATGAGTGGTGATTTTTGCCTGACCATGGATCAGGAGAAGATTTTGAATTTGCTGATGGGTGAAAACTTATATTACAATCGAGGTGTTTTTGTAAGGGAACTACTTCAAAATGCAATTGATGCCGTATTGCTTCGCGGTGAAATGGATCGTTCCTTTATTGCGGAAGAATCACGCATTGATTTTTGGGAGTGGACTGACAAAGAGGGGAATTTGTGGTTTCGCATTGATGATGAAGGAACTGGTATGACACTTGGGATGTTGAAACGTTATTTTTTGAAGGTTGGCAATTCCTATTATATTTCGAAAGAATTGGAAAAGGATTTGCGGGATTATGAACAGGTTCAAAATTATCAGGGGATTAGTAGATTTGGAATTGGCTTTTTGTCTTGTTTCCTTTGTGGAGATTATGTCGAAGTTTCGACGTTATATTGGAATCCAGATAAAAACCGACAGGAGAAGTTGGCAGCCGACACTTCTTTAATGACAAGTTATGGGTTACGACTTCAATTAACAGGATTGAAAGGGTATTTTACACTTAAAAATCAGGCGGAAAATCATGAGGTAAATGAATTGCCGATACCACCTTTTTGCGATACGAATGTTCAGAGCATGGTCGAAATAGGAGGTTATCGGGTTAATTCGGGAACATCTATTATAATTCGTTTGAATCCTGGAAGACTTGGGACATTAAATCTGCGAGAAACGGCAGAAAAATATTTATGTGGTGCCAAGATACCGGTATATTATAATAAAAAACGTGTAGGGAGAACTTATACAGAGGCAATGAAGACTGCACATGATGTGGCAGGAGAAAGATTATATGAATTGCCACCAGGCCTGAAAAAAGAATTTGATAATTGTTTTCCGCATGTTTGTAACAACTATCCAAAGTTGGTCGCAACGGTAATACCGTTAGATACGGAAGAAAATCAAGTTTTGTCGGGTTTTTCAGGAGTGATGGTGAAGTATGAATTAAAGTTTGATTCCATACCAAAGTGGGAAATAAAAGGACAAAGTTATATAGTGCATGCTTATGTTAATTGTGAGTTGGGGAGAACCGAAATTCAATTGAGTGGTAAAAATGTTACAGAAACTGAAATACTAATGAGTAAGAAACCAATTGAGTGGTCTGATCTGGAAAGGGAATATGGTATTATTGAAACTAGAAATTTAGGCCAAAAGTTGGAATCATTTATGACTTGCCCAGAAAAAGAGCAATTGGGAAAGATTTGGGAGCCGTTTTCTGAAAAGACAAATGTATCAGCGGTTTGGCAAGCTTATTATGACTATTGTAATGAAAAAAAGATGTCTTTTGAGGTTATGAAATGCCAATGTCCGGATATATGTACAATGTTTTGCAATAATTGGCTTACCCAAATTACATATGCATATAAGGGAGTAATTGCAGGCGGTGATGATAGAGGATTTATTTTTGAAAATGATAATTATAGTGTGATATTTTTGCTGGATGGGAAATGGAAACCTAATGTGGAAATTAGCCGCTCAAAAATATTGAGTCTGCCGTTGGAGGTTTTGTTGGCAATAAATGTTATTGCAAGTAAATATGGAGTTTTGGATGATATGAGAAATATAAATGAATTAAAGAATTCTGAAAGTATTACTTTGCAAAAATATCGCAAAATAAGAAATTCGTCGTTGGGAAAGTGGATAAATCAAAAACAAGGAGATTATTTTAAGGAAGTAAAACAAGCATTGCAGGAAAAGTGGAGGATCAAAGGGAATGATGAGCATATTATGGATTCGTTATTTGGATATGGCGTATATTCCATTATAGATGAATATTTGCGGGCTTTTTTGCAAGATAGCTATGTTATGGAAATTAATTATGAAAAGGGACAAATTATTATTTTTTATAAAAAAGAAACAGGGGAACTCAAGGAAGCGTATGATATTTTTCCGCCAATGATGTTTTGCAAGGCTTCTACAGAAGAAAGTCGAAAATATATATGTCATGCTGAGGCGGTATATCGAAGAGGAATTACAGCAGACCATCCATTTGTGGTATGGTTGTTAGAAAACACAATTCAGCTTAACCATTACTTTCAAAGACAATTGGAATGTATTATACATTATCTTTGCAGCGGAGATGCGGAAGATATACTTGAGGAATGGGAGAAACTTCGAGAACAGCTATTTTCTTTGTCAAACCATTGTGGTATTGATACAAGCTCTTTGCCCAAATTGAGTATAAATGATTTTTGGTCAGAGAAAGTATAAAAGTGCTTCTTAATTTGATGTGCCCTGGCTCTACACAGGGATCCCCTGGTGTGACCTGTCGGAACGTAATGGCCCATGGCAGAGCGTGTACAGCCGCTTCTGCGCATGGACGCGGGCAAATATATAGGAAACGGTGTTCCATGCCCTGATCAGGCAGGATCTGATGGATGAGACGGCGGTAATGCTAGACAGCACGACCGTAAAAGTCCACCAGCACGGCGGCGAGGTAAAAAAGGGCTGGAACATTCAGTAATCCCTCTGAGATCAGAATACGTACAGCCTCCCGAAGCGTTGTTTGCTGACACTTAGTATAATGTTCTATAAATACCAGCGAGCCAATACACTAGTACAACATTTTTTTGATACTCATATACTATCAAGCCCGTTTTTAACCTGTATATTTCCAGTTGAACGCTTTAGCTGTTAAATTATATTGTTTGATAAAATTAAGGATGCTTTGAGCCATTTCTGCTACAGATGTATAACTGCCTTTTTTCAAAAGTTTCCGGTTGATAATACCAAACCAGATTTCTATCTGGTTTACCCAGGAACTGTGCCTGGGTGTATATACAAAACGGATTCTGTGGTTCTCATCCATAAGGAAAGATTCCCGGCTTTTCATGCTCTTCAGGATTCCTTCCTTTCCTTTGATGCCAAGATCGGCTGTAAGGGAGCATTCCTGTGCAGCCAGCTTTACAAGTCCTTCGGATTTATGGGTATTCAGGCCGTCACAGATAATGATATAGTTTTTATCTGCATCTTTTGATATGAGCTGCCGGACAGCATTGCAGAAATCCCCTTCATTCCGTGTACTGTTCAGATACGGTGTCTGGATTCTGCCGTCTGCAACCCGCAGGAATGCAATCAGACTTATGGTTCCATGGCGGATGTATTCAAACTCATGCAGCGCCGGGCTGCCCGGACGCACCGGTTTGTCCGGGTATTTGCGCTCCAATGCCTGGATCCCGGTCATTTCATCCGTGGAATAAACTTCTGTACTGCACTCTGCAAGTTCTGAGGCCTGCAGGCAGATGCTGCAGATCATTTCAATTTTTTTTAAAGGTTTCCGGGTCATCATGCTTTTCCGGAGAGTTGAGCCAGTAACGGTTTTTCCAGGGTTCAATCCCTGCAAATTTAAGGAACCTCTGCACACTTGCGATAGAAATGGATTCCACGATGCCCTGCCGGACAGCCTCCTGTGCAAGGGAGGCAAGATTCCAGCAGCTCAGCTCACAGCCAAAATCTTTTGGGTTTTTACACGCCAGTTCATTGATAAGCATAATCTGTTCCGGGGTGAACACGGGCTCTTTTCCAGGTCTTTGTTTATCTGAAAGTACAGACTTTATGACATCGGACAGCTTTTTCTCACTGTCCGGCCCATCATACTCTTCTGTCTGGGCAATAAGGTCTATGTTGTTATAAAAACGATTCCGCCATATGCTGACAGTTGAATAGGTTGTGCCGACCGCTTTTGCGATCTGGGTATTGTTTTTTTCTTCCGCAGCCATCAGTATAATTTTAGAGCGGAGTACAATACAAGATGGCTGGGAATAACTGGCGCTGAAATTTTTTAATATTGTTTCTGTTTTAGCAGAAACTTGAAACAAAAATCGACAAACCCTTGATTTACAAGGGTTTGTCAACGTTATTTAAGGCAATTTCAGCTATTTTACTACTAATTTACTACGTTTAGCGAAAATACTAATTCGATGCATTTATTGCAGTCAGACATCCCTCATGACCAATAAATTTGTGCTAAATGATTCGTTTCATCCGCAGGTTTTCTATTTATCTCTACACGTGGCGTAAAACAGTCCGCGTTTCATATTTCTGATCATTCAACTTTATAAATCCATAAACCTTTCTCCAAACATATGCTCAGAAACACATATCCAGTCATTCTTTTGCTTATCCGGTTTTTTCATTTCGCGGAGTGTCCCTGATTGTTACTGTAGGTATTAACGGGTGAAAAACAAGGGACAGTCTTCTATCATTCTTTTTTACAGTCCCATGTAGTTCTTTTCAAATCCAGATTCCTTCCATTTTCTTCTCATTCCCGTTAATCCTTCAAGATTACTGACTGCGCTTACGCGCCGGGTGCATTGTATAGACAGACAGCTATACAGACTGGTGTGATTTAAGAAATGTCCTTTGCGGCAGGGGGCATGATTCTGATTCAAAAGCGCAGACCGTTACAAATTCAGGGAGGAAAAAACATGGATATGAAAGATTTGATTGAGGAATTGGAAGATATAAAAAACATCGGGCAGATGTTAGAAATCTCATTACAGGCGAATGAAGACGATCCCAACATAATAAGAAGCGTAAGCATCATAAACAGGAAGCTTGCAGCCGTGATTGAGAAAGCCACAGCAGAACAGGATAAAAAGCCAGGCGGTAACTAATCCGCCTGCCCCTTAAAACACTGGACCGTAAGCGTCACAGCCTGTATCTGCCTGTCTGTCAGACCTTCCAGCGAAAGCACATTTTTCTCTGACGTATCGCATCCCAACAGGTAGTCGGTTGAAACACAGTATAGAGAAGCAAGCTTCATAAGGACGGACAGTGAGGGCTGTCTGCTGCCGGACTCATACAGCCCAATCAGGCTCTCGGACACACCAATCCGTTCAGCAGTCTGTTTTCTGGAAAGCTCTTTGTTGATTCGTGCAATCTGTAACCGTTTTGCAAGTCCCTGGATCATATCTCAGTACACCTCCCTTTTTCTCCTATAGAAAATATGATAAAGGGTGATGTGAAACTTTAGGTTGCAAAACGCTACTTATAGTAGTATAATTAAACGCAAGGTAATGTATCATGACTGTTCGTTGCTGTAAGATTCTGCATGATTTCTATGTGCTTTGCACATCGGGAGCAGAACCTGTAGCAGCAAGCAGGAAATGTAGGAAGTCAGGTAGCTGTTTAATTTGATGCTTTAGTAGAGAAAGGAGGCAGAGACCTTAACATGATGCAAAATAATCCTAAGTTCACTTCTTGCCCGCAGCTCAAAACGGGCAGAAGCTGGACACAAATCATTCTGCAAAACAGCTCATAAATATGCTGTTTTGCAGAAACCACACCTAAGCCTGAAATCATGAAATTTTTAAAAGTTTCAATACTTCAGGCCAGGAAAATCAACAAACGATAACAACACAACCACAACAATCATAGCATCCGACACACAGTTGACAGCAACAATACACAACCAAAATACAAAACAAGTACATGCACGTTATCATTCTCTTTTACTTTTTATGCGAACGGGTTTAATTTTGAAAATGCTTTACAAAAAAAGCAGAAATCAAATAATCTTAAAAAATACAGCTTTTGAAAGGAGCGTAAAATTATGAAATCTAAAAACACATTCAAGAAATTCATTACATGCATGCTCATTGCTGCTATTGCAATCACTGGTATCAGCCTTGAATCAGTAACAACGGCAAATGCTGCGACTACAGCATCTTATGTCCAGAAGTGGGGAACAGTCACCATGAAGCCTGGTGACACAAAGAAAGTCATTGTGACAGACTTCGATGGCAATGACATTACCACTAAGTACAAATGGACTTCATCTGACAAGAACATTGTAAAGGTCAACATGGACTTTGTCAGCCAGTCAGACCTTACCGAATGTCTGGAACTTATTGCAGCAGGCTCTGGCACAGTAACTCTTACAGGAAAAGCAGTAAGCGTTCTGGAAGACATTACTACAATCCAGCTTACCGTTACCGTAAAGATGGCAGGTCCTACAGCAAAGCAGAAGAAATGCAAACATAAGTTCACTGTAACAAAGAAAGCCACTTGCGAACGTGCAGGCGTAAAGACCTGCAAGAAATGCAAGCTACAGAAAAGCATCAAGCGTACAGACCATAAGTACGTGAATACAACAATCAAAACAACTGAGTATGACGGATATGAATATATCGTCATGTGTTCAGGCTGCGATTGCGAAAACAAAGCTGTATGTCCTGGTAACAACTGCCCAACAGCCTGCGATTTCACCGTTGTTGTAACCACAAAAGAGCGTGGCGGCGTCATTGACTACCCATACCACTACGATGAAGTACTGTACGTAGAAGACTACGGCGGAGCCGGATTTGACTACTACACGTGGGACGATACTATTCTGGAAGCCACACATATCATAATGTGGCATGGGATGTACGACTTAAAGTCAAACATGCACGGTGCATGGGAAGACTTCGAATGGGCTTATGGCGAGCACAAAGTAGCAAAGACACTCAAAGTGTGCAAATACTGCAACAAAGAAAAATAAACTGCAGCATTGCACACTTGCACACAACAAAGAACCGTTCCCTATGGCAAATACAGCCGGGGGAACGGTTCTTTTTTATATATAATTACACACACAACGTTCCAAAACCCATATAAATATGTTATAATATAGATAAAGCACGAGAGCAAAACAAAAAAATAAAGGAGAATCAACTATGTCAAATATGAAATTATACACAACTCTAATTAAGAGAACTGGAATTGGAACACTCTATAATTATTTTGAAATGAAAAACATCGAAAACTACCAGTTCATACGAAATAATCATGATGAATTAAAACCATATGAAAATCAGTTTGGAAGAAAACTTACCCGTATGGACGCCATCGTAATTTCACCATTAACACAATCTGAAATTACCGAAATTATTGACGGCTACTACGAAAATAAGAAACTTCAATCATATCAAGCAAATGAAAATAAAGAAAGGTTAAAATACTATCATGAAAATTACGGAAAAAATGCTTAATAGTTTGCCAAAACCAACAGAACGCCTGCAAGCTTTAGAAAACAACATAATGGAAAAACTATTTGACGAAAAAATCTCAAGACAAGTATTAAATACAAAACACACAAACACAATGCATGACAAGACAAATAATTCTGACATAACCCTTATAAACAGAACTATAGACAAAATGGAAAACACAAAAGACGCTAGTGTATTTGACATACCAAAAGAAGAAATAATTGAAAATACAATTATGGACTTTATACCAGCAATAACAATATGGCTAACAAATGAATCAAACGAAACCTTAACAATGAAGGTACGGGTAAACTTTATTTTTACACTTACGATCACCATCAAAATATATTATAATACAATTACAAATTACGAGAGCGATACAAAAAATCAGAAAGGAGAACTGCAACCATGCTTCAGTTAAAAGACAAGAACAATATGCCATGCGGTCTTGATGTCGGATACGACATATGCAAATCAAATCAAAGACTCTTTGCGCTCGCAATAGATAAAGACTTCGATGACGAAGAGTTTGCAGAAAAATATATGAATTCCGAATTCTGCGAACGTGAAATGGATGCATTATATTCATTCTTCCATATGTCTGATACAGCATACACCATGAGCGTCTTACTGGATGAGATACATCCCAAAAAGAACACAAGGCATTATAATCCAGATACCATTGAATGGATTGGTTGGATGTATAAATATCTGCAACTACGTTTTGAAATACCAAGCAAAGAAATCTATGCGATACTGCCATTTAAAACAATGCTTGGCTATTATGCGGGTATGCACACACAGGATCCAGAATATTTTGTAGAACATATCCAAACAAAATTTGAAAGATAACGACTTTTTATCTCGCTTTTCTGCTTATCCCATTTAATACTAACCACAACTAATCCAATCTCAATATTCCAAAATCCCCACAAAGATGACATAACACAAGCACAAAGCACGAAAGCAGCACAAAAAATAAAGGAGTATCAACGATGTCAAATAAAAAATTATACACAACTCTAATCAATCGCAAATGGATCGGAGTTTTACAAGATTATTTTCGCATGAAAAACATTACAAATTACAAAACATTACGCAATGATCATAATGAACTCGAAACATACGAAACAACATTTAACAGAAAACTCACTCGTATGGATGCTGTTATCATTTCACCGTTATCAGAATCAGAAATCAACAAAATCATCAACGGCTATCACAACAACAAAGAATTATTACAATATCAAACACAGAAAGGTGAAGACCGATTAAAACTATATTATCAAAATTTAATTTGACATTCACACACATAAACCAATTCTTTCTTACAAAAACCTATACACATGCAAAAGCAAGAGGAAAACAAAAAAAACATAGAAAGGAAAAAAACCTATGAAAAACAAAAAACACGAAGCCATCATTGTCAAAGAAAACAGCATTACACTGGCGAAGGGCGCAATCACAATGGCAACAAACGAAAAAGTAAAGATCCTTTCCAAGAAATGGGGCAAGCCGAAGAAAGAAGTCTACGAAGGAAGCCCTCTCTACGACGGACTTGACGGGTACACAACCTACATCTGGAACAAAGGCAAAACAACAATAACATATGTAAGTCCTGTTGACAAAACCTTCTGCGATTTTAGAAAACATATCGAAATCTACTCTTCTGACAAAAACATCAAAATATTCGGAATCAAAGTCGGCATGGAACGAAAAAAGGCTGAGAAAATCGAGAAAAAACTTGGAGACTATGCTCCATATTATGGGTGTGAGAACGAAAAAGTTAATTATATATATTGTGGTCTCAACATGGAATAGCAGCATTGCACACAACAACACCGTTTCCTATGGCAAATACAGCCGGGGGAACGGTGTTAGGATAGATAATAGAAAGGATTGGTAGAATGAGCATGATTAGCGAACAGGTGCACTATTTAAGAAGTTTAGCGGCAGACCAGACACCAGAAGCGTTATATGAAGTATTTGGCGCATTAAACGAAGCCGCAGACACTATAGAATCCTTATCCGCAAAGTTGGCAGATATGGAGCGACCAGCGGAGAACTGCGGAAAGGAATTATTAACGATTATGTGAGGTAAAATCATGAGCTACAGAACCATTGTAAATGACAAACAGCTATAATGTAGCACTTTTTTTCTAAAAGTGCTACAAAATCAGAGAAAGTGCTACAAAAAGTGCTACACCTAAAATGCTGTATTTACAATGGTTTGTTGACGGTTAGGAGACCATTTGTAGCAGTTGTAGCACTTTTATTTAAGTCAATTATAAGGGAAAATATAACAAACCCATATTCCTTTTATACCCCTTGTAGTTTTTATATATTATATAGACTTGAGAAAA
>OFGR01002191.1_pt1 | contig 13551 bp, 9 predicted proteins | sample 1521811 | NCBI WGS metagenome assembly OFGR01 (sample SAMEA3504098, study PRJEB24116) | mouse gut metagenome | biome: mouse gut; feature: mouse-associated habitat; material: faeces | place: Denmark | collected 2011
TGTTATGCTGTACTATGCGGCGACAAAGACTGTGGGAGTGACAGATCTGGCCCAGGACGAGGTAATCCGCCCAACGGTGCAGAAGGACAACAGTGCGCCGGCTGTCCCCACAGGAGAAAATGGAATTGTCATCAACCGATCCGCGCTGAATACCAATTATTTTTGTATACCGATGCCGGAAAGCGTAAAGGCGGAGGAAGTGGTTTTGGAAAATCACTATATGGACAAAGAACTTTGGGTGTGCATCAGCACGGAGCAGCCGAAAAACTACGAGGCGTTTTACAGGGAAGGCAGTGTCTACGGAAACTGTGAGAACGTGACGGACGGCCGCTTTGAGACGGAGAAGGAGAGAATCTGCCTTCGCTTTGCGCTGAACGGGGTTTACGAGTACCGCAGTATCTTTGAGGATCATACTCTGTATGTGGAGTTTGTGTCATCGAAAGAGGTGTACGAAAAGATTATCGTGATAGATCCCGGCTACGGGGGTGAGGAGCAGGGCATCACTGCGGACGGAGTTCTGTCAAAGAACATTACGCTGGATATTGCGAAGGCGCTGAAGACTATGTTTGATGAGAGTGATATCAAGGTGTACTACACCAGAATGGATGACAGCAATCCGGCGGTGGCGGACAGAGTGGAGCTTGCAGCGGCGACAAAGGCAGATATGATGATCCGCATAGAGGTGAGCGGCGACGAGAACAGCAAGCTTTACGGGACATCGGCGGTCTATAACAGCAAATTCTTTATTCCCGGCTTTGGCAATGTGGAGCTTGCGGATCTTCTGGAACGGGAGGTAGTCACGTCGATCAGCGGCAAGGCATGCGGTCTGGTGGAGTCGACGCAGGAGGATCAGGTAGTAAACAGCGCCACGGTTCCGGCGGCGGCCATCCGGGTAGGGTATCTGACCAACGGCCAGGAGGCTATTTTGCTGCAGCGCGAAGACTATATCAGGCGGATTGCGGAAGGCATTTATAATGCGGTTGTGAAGGCGTACGAGCAGCGTGAAGAGTAATGACGGACACTGCATGATGCGGGGAGAAGAAAAACATGTTTAAAATAATCTTTGCCACAGGCAATGAGGGGAAAATGCGTGAAATCCGATCTATTCTGGGCGATATGGAGGTGGAGGTCAGCTCCATGAAGGAGGCCGGGCTTGCCCTTGAGATCGAGGAGGATGGCGTTACATTTGAGGAGAATGCCCGCATCAAAGCGGACGCGGTGGCAACGGCCCTTGCGGCACAGGGAAAAGCGCAGGACTGCGTGGTGATGGCGGACGATTCCGGGCTGGAAATCGATTATCTGAATAAAGAGCCTGGGATTTATTCGGCAAGATATGCGGGGGTCGATACTTCTTATGATATTAAAAATAATCTTCTTCTTAGCCGGCTTGAGGGTGTGCCGGATGAGAAACGTACTGCGAGATTTGTGTGTGCGGTTGCAGCCGCATTTCCGGATGGAGACACGGAGGTTGTCAGGGGAACGATAGAAGGACGTATCGGATATGGGATTAAGGGTAACAATGGTTTTGGCTATGATCCGATTTTCTTTGTGCCAGAGTACAACTGTACCACTGCCGAGATGGAGCCGGAGCTTAAGAATGAACTAAGTCACCGCGGAAGAGCGCTTCGGAGCATGCGTGAAATAATGGAGAAAAAATATGAGAATATTAATTGTTAGTGATACACATGGGCATCACCGTAATTTTGACAGGGCAGTTAAAAAAGCCGGAAAATTTGATATGTTGATTCACCTTGGAGATTTGGAAGGCGGCGAAGCTTATGTGGAAGCGGCTTTGGATTGTCCGGTGCATATGGTGGCTGGTAATAATGACTTTTTTTCGGATTTGAAAAGAGAAGAGGAGTTTGAGATTGGCGGATATCGTGTGATGATAACACATGGGCATTATTATTATGTATCTATGGGAGTGGAAGTGCTCGTGGGAGAAGCGAGGGCAAGGGGAGCTGACATTGTGATGTTTGGCCATACGCATAAACCATTTTTGGAAGAGAGAGAGGGAGTGATTGTGTTGAACCCGGGAAGTCTTTCTTATCCAAGGCAGCAGGGGCACAGAGGAAGTTATATGATCATGGAAATCAATGAACATGGCGAAGCGCAATTTTTTACGGACTATGTATAGGGAGACGTTTGTTGTAAACCTGTAAAAAGCGCATGAAAAACGGGTTAAGAAACAGCAAAAAATCAATGCTGAAGTGAAAAGTTTATTTCCACTTTGAAAAATGAGAAAATAAAAGTGGCAATTACTCTTACAAAAAGGTGTAATTGCTGCTTTTTCTGTTTCATAAAGTAGAAATAAGTGCTACACTAAACAAAGAAAACAACAGGTTACCTAAAGAAGAGAGATTTTTCTTTGCATCACAAAAAAGCGGATTTTAGTCGTTGTTTTAAAAGTGAAAGACTAAATTCCACTTGCGTTGGGTTATATTTACTTTCTTTGACAGCCGCCTGTTGTTTTTTGATGTGGTAGTTTTATTTACTTATTTTTCTGCTTGAGTAAATATGGTTTTAAAATAATCTGGTCTTTTTCAATCGGATGGATGCCGAAAGCGATCAGCTTTTCATACAGATCCTGATACATAAATTCAGTCAGTTCCAACGGACTTTTATTGCCAAGCACCTCGCAAGGCGAAGAGTTTACATGGCTGAGAACCAGATTCAGCTCGGACTGGCAGGTCAGTCCGAGATTTTTCAGATTTGTTCCCTTTGGAAGAATGTAGCGGAGTTCTATATGCTTATTTTCCAGAGTGCCTTTTTGCCCTGACTGCATAGGATCGCAGTAAAATACTCTTGTCCGTCTAGTGCCATCAGAAGAGGTTTCCATAGCTTGAGCAGCTGAAAATTCTGTTCCTCGATCAGTCAACAGGACATGGACATATTTACGAAATAATTCTGTACCAAGAATGGATTCAAGGATATCAACGCCTTCTTTCATGGAAACAGCCGTTTTCTCGTTGTGGTATAAAGCAAGAATGATCCCAGCTCTCACAAATTTAAAAGTCTGAAGGAAAGGACCGTTTGTTTCATCGTTATAGACGGTATCTATTTGAGTGACAAAGACCTCAGAATTTTCGGAGAGATAGGTCTCATAATCGTTGTAGGTTCTGCCTTCGAGATATTTTTTGTCGGCGCGTTTCTTGTAAGTTTTTGCTTTTTTCTTTGTCAGCTTGCGTGATACTTGGCGTCGCAGATCCAGGACAGTGATTCCTGCAATTTCACGAAAAACATTGTTTTCGATATAATTGTAAAGAGTTTTTTCAGAAATGCACAGTTCCGGATGGTTTGTAATGATCTGATACGGAGACTGCCCCTGTTTCAGAAGAGGTGCGATAACAGAAGCCATTTGTTTCGCCTCTTGTATGGTAAGATTGACCCCTTCGCGAGAATCAATCAAAGTGGTACGGTAATCCATATGAGCATCTTCCGGACAGTATAGGTATTTATCAAATCGACAGCGGGACCAGTTGGAACAGCCGTTGCAGGCACCAGGGGAGCGGTCACGCCTTGAACAATAAAAAGGAGTGTACTCCGGGCAGTCAGGAGAACACTGACGTCCATAAACACATTTTTTATAGTGATTGCATTCCAGAGGCATCTTACACTTATGAGTAAGAGATCTGTGGAGTTTAATCTCTTTGCCAACAGTAGACTTATCTTTGCCAATGGTCTGAGCGATAGCAGTTTTTGTGGAGGCATTGGTAATACCGGAGAGAATGATACGCCGTTCCTCTAATGTTAAATGAGAAAAAGAGTTTTGAGTTTTCATAATAGACACCGACCTTTCTGGCGACTGCCTGCTATGAAAAGTGTAAGACTAAATACTACATTTGTGAAAGAGGAAATGAGTGAAAGACTAAAATCTACTTTTGCGTATTCAAAGTGGAAATAAACTTTTCACTTCAGTTTTTATTTCAGCTGTATAGAAGAAAAGAGCTTGACGGCTGATGACGAACACCGTATAATAATGGAGTATACGAAAAAAAGCTAGGACGAAGACAGTAGGATATCAGCAAAAGGAACAGAGAATCGGGGATGGTGGAAAACCGATGCGAGTAGGGATATCTGAATATCACTTCAGAGCTGCAGTTACTGAATAATACGACGTAAGAAAACATCAAGATTGGGGAATAGTAAGTACTGCCGGGGTTCCGCCGTTACATGGAACGTATGTGAAGCATATTGTTAAAGGTGGTATAGCGAACGAATTACAGACTTTCGCCCTTTTAGGGCGGAAGTCTTTTTGCGCGAAGGTAAGGACATGGGCAGGCTGCCCGCGACCGAGCAGCGTTGCTGCGAGGTGCGCGAGCAATCCTTGCTTAGAGAATACGCGTGAGCAGCTTTGCTGTGAGGTGCGCGGGCAATCCTTGCTTAGAGGATACGCGTGAGCAGCTTTGCTGCGAGGTGCGCGGGCAATCCTTGCTTAAAGGATATGATACCATCGCCAAACTCATGAAAGGAAGAAGATTCATGTATCAGAAAGTATCACCTGATCTAAGATTTGTTGATCGGGAAAAAAAGACAGAAAAATTTTGGGCAGAAAACCACATTTTTGAGAAGAGTATGGAGAACCGTAAGGAGGGGGAAACCTATACATTTTATGACGGACCTCCAACAGCAAACGGAAAGCCGCATATCGGTCATGTATTGACACGTGTTATCAAGGATATGATTCCAAGATATCGTACAATGAAAGGTTACATGGTACCAAGAAAGGCCGGATGGGATACGCATGGTCTGCCGGTAGAATTGGAAGTAGAAAAATTACTTGGGTTAGATGGCAAGGAACAGATCGAGGAATATGGCTTGGAGCCATTTATCGGTCATTGTAAGGAAAGTGTCTGGAAATACAAGGGTATGTGGGAGGATTTCTCTGCAACAGTCGGTTTCTGGGCGGATATGGATGATCCATATGTAACCTACCACAATAACTTTATAGAGTCTGAGTGGTGGGCATTAAAACAGATTTGGGAGAAAGGTCTTTTGTACAAAGGATATAAGATCGTACCTTATTGTCCGCGTTGCGGGACACCTCTTTCCAGTCACGAAGTAGCACAGGGATATAAAGACGTGAAAGAACGTTCTGCAATCGCAAGATTTAAAGTAAAAGATGAAGATGCTTATATCCTTGCATGGACGACAACGCCTTGGACGTTGCCTTCAAACGTAGCGCTTTGTGTAAATCCAAATGAGACTTATGTAAAAGTAAAGGCGGCAGATGGCTATACCTATTATATGGCGGAAGCGCTTCTTGATACGGTATTAGGAAAGCTTGCCCAGGAAGGTCCGGCATATGAAGTATTAGAAACTTATGTGGGCACCGATCTGGAAGGTAAGGAATATGAGCCGCTGTTCCCATTTGTGGAATTAAAGAAGAAAGCTTACTATGTGACATGCGATACCTATGTTACATTGACAGACGGTACAGGGGTTGTTCATATTGCGCCTGCATTTGGTGAAGATGACTCTCAGGTAGGACGTAAATACGACCTTCCGTTCCTTCAGCTGGTAAATGAAAAAGGCGAGATGACAGAAGAGACGCCTTGGGCCGGCACATTTTGTAAGAAGGCGGATCCGCTGGTATTAGAAGATTTGGAAAAGAGAGGACTTCTTTTCTCTGCTCCGAATTTTGAGCATAGCTATCCACACTGCTGGAGATGTGACACACCGCTTATTTATTATGCGCGTGAGTCATGGTTTATCAAGATGACAGCAGTAAAAGATGATTTGATCAGAAATAACAATACAATTAACTGGATTCCGGAAAGCATCGGTAAGGGACGTTTTGGCGACTGGTTAGAGAACGTGCAGGACTGGGGCATCAGCCGTAACCGTTACTGGGGAACTCCGCTTAACATCTGGGAGTGTGAATGCGGACATCAGCATGCGATTGGAAGCATTGAGGAATTAAAGTCCATGTCCGAGAATTGTCCGGATGACATTGAGCTTCATCGTCCGTTTATTGACGGTGTAACAATCAAATGTCCGCACTGCGGCAAGGAAATGCACCGCGTACCAGAAGTAATCGATTGCTGGTTTGACAGTGGAGCAATGCCATTTGCACAGCACCACTATCCATTTGAAAATAAAGAGTTATTCGAGCAGCAGTTCCCGGCGAACTTTATCTCCGAGGCTGTTGACCAGACACGTGGATGGTTCTATTCTTTATTGGCAATTTCGACATTAGTATTCAATGAAGCGCCATACAAGAATGTAATCGTCCTTGGACATGTACAGGACGAAAAAGGACAAAAGATGAGTAAGTCCAAAGGAAATGCGGTTGACCCGTTTGAAGCATTGGAGGAATATGGAGCAGATGCAATCCGCTGGTATTTCTATATCAACAGTGCACCGTGGCTGCCAAACCGTTTCCATGGAAAAATCGTTACCGAGGGGCAGAGAAAATTCATGGGTACACTTTGGAATACTTATGCGTTCTTTGTACTTTATGCGAATATTGATGAGTTTGATGCAACAAAATATACTTTGGAGTACGATAAACTGCCGGTTATGGATAAATGGTTACTTTCAAAGTTAAATACACTCGTGAAGACGGTTGACAACAATCTTGAGAATTACCGTATCCCGGAAAGTGCAAGAGCATTGCAGGATTTCGTGGATGATATGAGTAACTGGTATGTAAGAAGAAGCCGCGAGCGTTTCTGGGCAAAGGGCATGGAGCAGGATAAGATCAATGCCTATATGACGCTTTATACTGCCCTTGTGACAGTTGCGAAGACTGCGGCGCCGATGATTCCGTTTATGACGGAAGAGATTTATCAGAATCTTGTAAGAAGTATTGATAAGGATGCGCCGGAAAGCGTACATCTTTGCGACTTCCCGGCTGTAAATGAAGCAATGATCGATGCAGAGTTAGAACAGAACATGGAAGAAGTATTGAAGCTTGTCGTGATGGGCCGTGCCTGCAGAAATACTGCGAATATCAAGAATCGTCAGCCAATCGGCAAGATGTTTGTAAAAGCAGCAAAAGCGCTTCCGGTATTCTATCAGGAGATTGTTGCAGAAGAATTAAATGTAAAAGAAATCGTATTTACAGATGATGTAAGAGACTTTACTTCTTACTCATTTAAGCCGCAGCTTAAGACAGTCGGACCAAAATACGGAAAGCTTCTTGGCGGTATTAGGGCTGCTCTTTTGGAAGTTGATGGTAATACGGCAATGGATGAATTAAATGCATCCGATGCATTAAAGCTTGACATAAACGGGCAGGAAGTGGTATTATTCCGTGAAGACTTGCTAATTGAAACTGCACAGATGGAAGGATATGTGTCTGAGAACGATAATGCAATCACAGTTGTTCTTGATACAAATCTATCTGAAGAGCTTTTGGAAGAAGGTTTTGTAAGAGAAATCATCAGTAAAGTGCAGACGATGAGAAAAGAAGCAGACTTTGAAGTGATGGATAAGATTAAGGTCACTTATGAAGGAAGCGAAAAGGCAGAGAATATTTTTGAGAAATATAACAGTGAAATTGGCGAAGAAGTATTGGCAGTCGAAATTGTAAAAGCAGCTCCATCTGGATATACAAAAGAGTGGAAGATCAATGGAGAAGCGGTAACTTTAGGTGTAGAGAGAGTTTAGGAGGGAATTCATGTATTATAGTGCAGATTTGAAAGGTACATTTGACAAGAAATTATTTAAAAAAGAAGTAGAGCACAATGTAAAAACTTTATTCCGTAAGAATATTGATGAAGCGACACAGGAACAGCTTTTCCAGGCAGTTTCCTATGCCATCAAAGAAATCATTATTGACAACTGGCTTGAGACACAGAAAAAATATAAAGAACAGGATCCAAAGACAGTATACTATATGTCAATGGAATTTTTGATGGGGCGTGCGCTTGGCAACAACCTGATCAATCTTTGCCAATACAAAGAAGTAAAAGAAGCGTTGGATGAGATGGGACTTGATATTAATGTAATTGAGGATCAGGAACCGGACGCAGCGCTTGGTAATGGCGGTCTTGGACGTCTTGCAGCATGTTTCCTTGATTCACTTGCATCTTTGAACTATGCGGCATATGGCTGTGGTATTCGTTATCATTTTGGTATGTTCAAACAGCAGATTAGAGATGGTTATCAGGTAGAGACGCCGGATAACTGGCTTAAAAATGGCAACCCATTTGAGGTTCGCCGTGATGAATATGCAAAAGAAGTACGTTTTGGCGGTGATATCCAAGTAACTTGGGATGAAAAGACAGGAAGAAATCATTTCATCCAGCAGAACTATTCTTCTGTACTGGCGATTCCTTACGATATGCCAATCGTAGGTTATGGTAACGAGATCGTAAATACACTTCGTATCTGGGATGCAAAGGCAATCACAGATTTCCGTCTTGATGAGTTTGACCGCGGAAATTACCATAAAGCAGTAGAACAGGAGAACCTTGCAAAGACAATCACAGAAGTATTGTATCCAAACGATAACCATTATGCAGGAAAAGAGCTTCGTCTGAAACAGCAGTATTTCTTCGTATCCGCAAGTTTACAGGAAATCGTTGCAAAATATAAGAGAGAACATGATGATATCCATAAACTCTATGAAAAAGTTACCATTCAGATGAATGATACACATCCTACGGTAGCAGTTGCAGAGCTTATGAGAATCCTTCTTGATGAAGAAGATTTGTCATGGGATGAAGCATGGGAAGTTACCACTAAGACATGTGCATATACGAACCATACGATCATGGCAGAAGCATTGGAAAAATGGCCGATCGACCTTTTCTCTAAACTTCTTCCTCGTGTATATCAAATCGTACAGGAAATTGACCGTCGTTTCGTGATCAAGATTCGCGAAATGTATCCGGGCAATGAAGAAAAAGTAAGAAAGATGGCTATTCTTTATGATGGTCAGGTAAAAATGGCGCATCTTGCGATTGCAGCAGGTTACTCTGTAAACGGTGTTGCAAGACTGCATACAGAAATCCTGAAAAACCAGGAATTAAAAGATTTCTATGAGATGATGCCGGATAAATTTAACAATAAGACAAACGGTATTACACAGAGACGTTTCTTACTTCACGGAAATCCTCTGCTTGCAGACTGGGTAACAAAACACATCGGCGACGGCTGGATCACAGACCTTGCACAGATGGAGAAATTGAAACCGCTTGCAGATAACAAGAAAGCAACAAAAGAATTCATGGAAATCAAATATAAAAATAAAGTACGTCTTGCAAAATACATCAAAGAGCATAACGGTGTAGAAATCGATCCGAATTCTATCTTTGACGTACAGGTAAAACGTCTCCATGAATACAAACGTCAGCTTCTTAATATTCTGCACGTAATGTATTTATATAACCAGATTAAAGAACATCCGGAAATGTCCTTCTACCCAAGAACATTTATCTTTGGTGCAAAGGCATCCGCAGGATATATCCGTGCAAAACAGATTATTAAATTGATCAATTCTGTTGGCGATGTAATCAACAATGACCGCAGCATCAACGGAAAATTGAAAGTTGTATTTATTGAGGACTACCGCGTATCCAACGCAGAATGGATTTTTGCAGCAGCAGATGTCAGCGAGCAGATTTCTACAGCTTCCAAAGAGGCATCCGGAACAGGTAACATGAAGTTCATGTTAAATGGCGCTCCGACAATCGGTACAATGGATGGTGCTAACGTTGAAATCGTAGAAGAAGTAGGCATGGAAAATGCATTCATCTTCGGATTAAGCTCCGATGAGGTTATCAATTATGAGAACCATGGAGGATATGAACCACGTGAGATTTATAACCATGATCATGAAATCAAACGTGTTGTAGACCAGTTAATAGACGGAACATATTCTTGCGGTAATCCAGAGCTTTACAGAGAATTGTATGAGTCATTACTGAACCGCCAGGGATTTGATCCGGCAGACCGCTACTTTATCTTAAAAGACTTCCGCTCTTATGCAGAAGCTCAGAAGAGAGTAGAAGAAGCATATAAGGATAAAGATAGATGGGCGAAGATGGCATTGCTTCAGACTGCAAGCTGTGGTAAGTTTACATCTGACAGAACCATTGAAGAATATGCAAAAGAGATCTGGAAACTTGACAAAGTAAAATAAGAGTTTTAAAGGAGATAGAGCCGTCAGCTCATTCATATTGCTTTATGCGTATGAATCAGCTGCCGGCTTATTTGATTGTTAGATTTTCTCTTTGTGTTTGAGATAGGTATAAAATACAGTAATTTGGGGGCTTGTACGCATATTCATTCTGCATACTCATATACTGTAATAATGGAGGGTGTGTGATGAGACAGAAGTGCAATCAACTAGTTTCTATTTTAATCATTGTAATTTTGCTGCCGTGTATTATTACAGTATTTTTGAATGGACCGTCGGTGCTGACAAATGCAAAGATAGGGAACGACTATATCAAAGTGAAGCAAAAGAACGGTACGGCGGAAGTTTCTCTGGATACATATTGTATGGGGATTCTTGCAAAAGAGATGGATATTACATATGAGGAAGAGGCTTTGAAAGCGCAGGCGCTGCTTGTGCGGACGAGTGTGTATAAGCAAATGACAGAGCATGGGAAAGAGGTGGTCTTTGAAGAGGGATATTGGACGGAGAATCATATGGAAGAGTATTGGGGAAAGTCCTATAAGAAAAATTACGGGAAACTTCAAAATGCATGGGAGAGTACAGCAGGGCAGGTTGTGACATATAATGGACAGCCTGCATATGTACCATTTCATCAGTTAAGTAATGGAAGTACACGTTCAGGAAAAGAAATGCTTCAAACAGAGGAGTATCCGTATCTGTTGGCAAAGGAGTGCCCGAAGGATATAGAAGCAAAGGGGCAGTTACAGACGGTCATGCTGCCGAAAAAGGCATATGAGATTGTCTCGAAAGATTCAGCAGGGTACATTTTAGAGGTTAAGGAAGGAGAGGAGAGTTTTACCGGAGAAGCATTTCGGGAAAAGTATGGTTTGCCATCCAGCAGTTTTGAATTACAAGAATATGAAGGAAAGATTCGGATTACGACAAAAGGGGTGGGGCACGGCCTTGGTATGAGCCAGTATACTGCCAATGAGATGGCGAAGGAGAAAAAAACTTATCAGGAGATTTTGCAGTATTTTTTTGAAGGAACAGAAGTTAAGGAAGTTGCTCAGATTCTTTGAGAAAAGGGAATAAGGCAATCGCTTTCTGGCAAAAATATAGCCAGAGGTGATGAATATGAACAAAAAAGAAACATCTTCCAAAGGAAGAAAGGGCGCTTCTGTAGGTCTTGTCATTTGTTTTGTGGCAGCCGTGGCAATGGTCGGAACATATACTTTCCGGAATTATGAGGATAATCTGGAAAAGGAAATGAAAATGTTAGAGCAGGAGCAGCTTGCGAAAGAGGAATCGGATATAGGAACACAGATTCAAAGTACGATTACGGACACCGTAATTCCAAAGATGGAAAGTCAGACAGAACAACCGGAAAATAATGCTACGCAGTTAGAAATTGATGGCGAAAAGGAAGAGACTACGGAAGAAACCGGAATCAGTCCGATTGCATCGGCGGCCTTTTCTACGTCGGATGATCTGCTTTGGCCGGTAGAAGGAAATGTAACGATTAACTATAGCATGGATAAAACCACGTATTTCTCTACATTGGATCAGTACAAATACAATCCGGCAATCATCATTTCCAGCGAGATTGGCAGCGAGGTAATCGCTTCTGCGACTGGAGTGGTACGGGACATTTCGGTGGATGCACAGACTGGGACAACGCTTACACTGGATATTGGAAATGGATTTGAACTTGTTTACGGACAGTTGAAAGAGGTTCCGATCAATGAAGGAGAGACGATTCAGGAAGGCGAAGTACTCGGATATGTAAGCGAACCGACAAAGTATTATACGATGGAAGGAAGCAATCTTTATTATCAAGTATTAAAAGATGGAGAGCCTGTTAATCCGATGGATTATCTGGAAGCATAAGGGAAAGGCAGATGGAAGTAAAAACTTTCATCTGCCTTTAAAAATGTGCCAAACCGGTTATTCTTCTTTGTTCTATAAAAGTGCATACATTACGATGAAATGACATGCGCTGCCGCCCATTACAAAGAGGTGGAAGATTTCATGACTTCCGAAGTTTTTGTGGCGATTATTAAAAAGCGGAAGCTTTAATGCATAAATAATGCCGCCAATTGTGTAGATGATTCCGCCGGCAAGAAGCCATCCAAAAGTTGTCGGAGAAAGAGCATCTAAGATTTTGGAAAAAGCGAGTACACATGTCCAGCCCATGCCGATATAGAGTATCGAGGAAACCCATTTTGGACAATATACCCAGAACGCTTTGATAAAAATTCCTATGAGCGCGATGGCCCATACAGTAATTAAGAGTAAAAGTCCGGTGCGTCCTCTTAATACCAGAAGGCATACCGGAGTATAGCTTCCTGCAATCAGTACAAATATCATCATGTGGTCGATTTTTTTAAGAATCGTGTTTACTTTTTCCGATATATTAAATGTATGATAAGTAGTACTTGCAGCGTAGAGCAGAATTAAGCTTACTGCATAGATTGCAAGTGATACAATGTACACATGTCCCGGTTCATGTGCGGCTTTGATAAGAAGCGGAATAGCCGCGAATATTGCCATTAACATTCCGATAAAATGTGTGATAGCGCTGCCTGGTTCCTTAATTTTTTGAATATTCATAGTAAAACCTCCCCTAAATACAAATGAACTATCATAAGTAGTATTAAAAACTACATGTCAATATATTCATATTATAACCGTTATGTGAAAAAATGCAAGTAAAAAACTGCAAAGAAAATAATTTCCTTGCAGTTTCTTAGATTTATAGAGTAGGTATTAGAATTTTAAAGCAACGGTTTGGCTGATTGTCGGCTTAAATCCTATGCAAAGTATCTCTTAAGCAGACCCTCAAATGCTTTACCGTGTCTAGCCTCGTCTCTTGCCATCTCATGAACAGTATCATGGATTGCATCAAGATTAGCAGCTTTTGCACGTTTTGCAAGGTCAAATTTGCCTGCTGTAGCGCCGTTTTCTGCGTCTACTCTCATCTCAAGATTTTTCTTTGTGCTGTCTGTTACTACTTCGCCTAATAATTCAGCAAATTTTGCAGCATGTTCTGCTTCTTCCCAAGCAGCTTTTTCCCAGTATAATCCAATCTCAGGATAGCCTTCTCTATGAGCAACTCGTGCCATAGCTAAATACATACCAACTTCAGAACATTCTCCTTCAAAGTTTGCTCTTAAATCAGCGATGATATCTTCGCTGACACCTTTCGCAACGCCTACAACGTGCTCAGCGGCCCATTCTTTTTCGCCAACTTGTTCTTTGAATTTTTCAGCAGGAACGTTACATACCGGACATTTCTCCGGTGCAGAATCTCCTTCATGAACATAACCACATACTGTACATACCCATTTTTTCATAATTCATATCTCCTTTGTTTTGTTAGTTTATTTAAATTAATAATAGTAATTGTTACTGATATCAAGATACCATATCAGATTAAGATTGTCAATCACTATTATAAATTATTTTATATAAATAATGAA
>OFGR01002193.1_pt1 | contig 13538 bp, 15 predicted proteins | sample 1521811 | NCBI WGS metagenome assembly OFGR01 (sample SAMEA3504098, study PRJEB24116) | mouse gut metagenome | biome: mouse gut; feature: mouse-associated habitat; material: faeces | place: Denmark | collected 2011
GACATTTATCGGGCCGGAGCAAAAAGAATCCTCGTTTGGAATGATTGGGTAATCGTATTGGAAGATTGCCATACTCTATTGCAAAGATACAGGGATAAAACATGCAGAAAAGTGGGATACAAGGAGTTTTTGCTATTTCTTTCTCGGATAAAGATTTTCAACCAATTTTTCAAAAGCCTCGTGGAGTTCATACCTTGCTACTTTTATGGAAAAGCTTAAATCATACTTTTTGTCAATTACAGTTTGAAGCACGTTGAGTGCTTTAACTTGTTCTGGGGGCAACTTTGGCGCATTGGAATCATGTTCATAATCTATTGGTCCATTATATAATTTGAAGGCTATTTCCAATGATTCTCTGCCAACTTGAGATTCTGCTTCGCGTTCAATATTCTGAGATAAACATATGGTAGAATCTAATTCTTTAAGGCACTCAATGAAGTAAAAGAAGTGCTCTGAGGAAAGCAATTTGCTGAGGATGGATCGATAGCAGTCCGATTCATAACCGAAACTTAAGCAGTCCTTTTGTGTTCCTGTTATTTTAAGAATTGTGGTAATAGCATTATCGCTAAGACCAGTGAAATTACACACTTTTTCCATTGAGTACGATTGCATGTCTGTCTCACCAATCAGATAGCCAACATCAACATTGAAGAAATCGGCAAGGTTCATAATAGTTTCAAACTTTGGAAAGGCGGCAACGCCCTCCAAATGGTTTAGAGATGGTTTGAAAATTTTAGTACCCGTTCCCAACCAACGACGAACATCGTTATGCGTATACCTAGTTTCATACCTAGCATTTAACTCTCTTGCGAGGGATGTTTTTGTGTGTCCAGCAGTATCCATACATTCCTTTAACCTTTGACAAAATAGCTTTGAGCGATTTGCGCTATTCATAATGTATTTACCTCCAAAATCCCCAAAATTATGCCATCACAATACACTATTTACAATGTAATTTTCTTGTGCTAATATATCATCAGTCAACGGGAATTACAACCCCAAAATTAAAGGAGGCTATACAGATGGATGAAAAGGAAATTAGAGTTAGTGATGAGGTTCTTATCGAAATCATACATGGGATTAAAGAAATCATAGTGGAGTTAATCAATCATGCCTTTCCGCAAACAAAGGCTTGAATATGCAGGGATAATGACAAAGAGGTGTGACTGCAACATCGCAGTCACACCTCCGCGTTTTATGCATACACCAATTTATGCAGGACCATTTCCTCTGCTCTGTTGCGGATATTATTCATACGCCCCACCCATTCCATCTGATCGGAAGCCTTCAGAACTTCGGTCACACCCTCCTGCTTTGCCATGGCCGGAATTAGAAAATCCATGCGCTCCTGACAGGCAGCGTCAATTTCAGCGAGATGTTTCCACAATTCCCCATAGAGCAGCATCCGATTGTAAACGCCAGGGTGATGCTCTTTTAGGAACTTCTCCCGCATCCGGCCATATATGCCTATTTCGTACTCGGTGTCATCGTCAAGGGCAAGGTCCGGGATGTAATAGTCTCCTGCTTTCGTATAAGCCAGTTCCATAATCGTTTCCTTTCATTTGTAGCAAAATGTGAATTATAGTTGCGAAAAACGCTTGCTTTAGCGTTCTCACCGCCTTTCTTACAACTGCAATGTACCATTTTGCCACAAATGAACCGCAGTCATATGTATTAGGTGGTGACTCCACCCTTTACATAGTAACTCTTGTGTCTGGATACTGCCGCTTTCCCCCGGTGATTTATCATCCCGGCTCAGCCTTAAATAGAGCGCTGTATGATACACTGTTGCCGCTGTGTTGGGTTGTCTCACAATTAAATCCTCCTTCTAAATGAAACAACCCGCGTCTATGATACGGGATTATTATAGCACAGACGCGGGTGTTTGTCATGGTTCAAAATGCGTACAGTTTTCAGCGTGTTCAGGCCGTTTTTGCTGTATAGGTGATCACATCCTCCAGCAAATCGGAGAGTTGCGGCCCCTTCTTTGGGAAGTGCTCCGTTACCTTAATCCGGGTCTTACCCACCACAAAATACAGCGTGCCGCCGATGGTGGTATAGGTTCCGCTCAAAGGGATAATGTTTTCCTTGCTCACGCCACGCACCCCCCTTCATAGAAAGCCCGCAGGGGATTTTTCAAAAAGGGCATACCCGCATTTTGCGGGATGGGAATAGGATTGATTCCCAGGGCGGACAACTGACTGATGTACTTCTCTGCCCGATATTTGGTGGTCCTGCTGAAAGCAAAGTCAACATCCACTTGGGAAATGTCGCTCATAAACTGGCGGATTTCGTCACAGCGGGAGAGGGGCAAGCCTGAGTGTTTCAATATGGTGTAGGCTTTGCGGAGCGTGTAGAAGTCCCCGCTGTAAAATAACTTCTGCGTTGACGCCAGGGCCTTGGCGCGCACGTCCCAGTTAATCCAATCAAAGACACCGTTGGGAAACCCCTTCGCCGCCTTTTTTTGGACAAGTCTCTCCCGCACTTGAAATTCCAGCCGCAAGACGTGTTCCTCGTACTCCTCCGGTTTAATCCCCTTGTTGTTACGCTCCTCAGTCTTGTCGTAAAGCTGGAGATTAAAAACCTGCGTATGCTTTTTGTTGTGCTTATCTATGCAGGACCAATAAAGGTTGTTATAGTTCTCTATTTCTTCTGGGTCCTTCCGTACCGCCTTATAAAACGTCCAGTGTGATTTCGCAAACAGCTTCATATACTGCATACGCTCTTTCTTATCAACGACGATAAAATTGTGGCAGAAGTCCACATGGCAGGCCGTAAGTTCTTCCAGATCGATACCCAGGGACCAAAGGACGTCCTGGATTTTCTGAAAGATAATGGGCAAGTCGCTTTCCCTTATGTTGACACAATGCAAGAGTTTCAGACAGCGAACAAAGATATGGACTTCAATACCATGGAAACTGGTAAGCACGTTTGGTTTGGCGTAATGCAATGACAGCTCGATACCCTTCATTCTGCACATGGAGACGGCTTTATCCCAAGCATAATAGATTTGACTGATACGAGTATCAAAGTCGATCTCTGTGTCAAGAAGAGTAAAGATTAAAAGAATAGTATCCATGAAGGATGTATCCTTCCTTTCCTGATAAAGTAAAACAACAAGGATAACAGAAGGATAGTTCTGTGTTTATAAAAACACAGAGGGTACAAGGATGATCTATACCGGGAAAGATTTCTCATTTGCGCATCTATTCTTAGGGGTGAGAGACGAAAAAAGCCACCCTGCTTTTTTGCCTCCAAACAGGCACGCAAATCAGTTTGGGCCGCCCCCCCAAAAAGGGGCAATTTCCTTGCTGTTTTCGCCCATATGATATGCTGTTTAGCTTGCATGAATTTTCAAGTGAAAGTTATAATAATTTCAGCTAAAAAATACCATTATTTTCATCAATAAAGTGTGATATAATGAGTTTTTAAGCAAAAATGTACGATAATGCCATATTTGGGCGGTAACAGTGACGGCAAAAATTCGATTTTTTTGATAACTGCAAAAGTTAATCACGCATAGTTAATTGGCTATATTCCACAACACAAAAGCTGGAAAATGCGTAAAAACAGGGCCGGGCCTGCTGTTTGGGTGGATACAAAGAAATGTAGCGGGATGGTTTTTCCCGGCCCCATGCCCGTTTGTTCTGGACTGCCACACCGATCGATGGCAGTAGGAAAGCGGTCCGCAGAGACGGCCAGACGCCGCCCCTAACGGACCGATTTTCACCCCCTCTGACAGCAATAAAAAACGGTCCGTGAGACAGGCAAAGCGCCCATACTCACGGACCGGCTTATACAATAAGGCCCCCGGGAAACCCCAGGGGCCTTGGATGTTGGATGTGCAATTAGTAGCGGGAGTAGACGTAGGTCTCAGAGCATTTTGTTGAATTCCAACCACTTACACTGTCATGCTGATTCCACCATACCTTTTTGCTAGAATTCCCATTACTGTATATATATTCGGTAGCAGACTGCATATCCGTCACAAATACGACATGATCACATCCATCAGAACTATCTTTCCACCAAATAACATCTCCTACCTTGAGATTGTCAAAGTCTTGATGTTTCTTTACGGAAGCATCCTTGCCAAAGATATAATCAGACAAGGCTGCAGCAAAAGAGTTACATCCTCCAACACGATTATATCCAGGAAAAACTTTAGTTGAGTATTTATAGGTTTCACCCGTAGACCATGCCGTTTTATCCGGCATCCCCTTCTCCGCCTCAGCCAGCATCGCCTTGATGTTCGCCTCGGTGATGGGCTTGCCATTGGTCAGGTAACCCTCAACGTACTTGGGAGCCTCAGCATTCAGACGATTCATCATCTGTTGCACATTCTCACCGCCCTGGAACGCAAAGGGGCTGCGGGTGATCTCGGTGGGGGTGGTCGGTTCAGGGAGATTTGGATTCACCGCGCTCCCGTCTCCGGTGTTCCGCAGGTCGTTCAGCTTCCCCAGCACCACAGCCGCCTGAGCGCGGGACAGATTGCCACTACCGCCGAATGTACCCGCGCTGTCCATGCCGGACAGAACGCCGGTAGCCTTGACCAACAGTACAGCATTCCGATACTGCTTGTGAATATCCCAGTAGTCAGAGGTCTTATCCATCTGGTCAGCCTGCTCCTGGGGCGTGGGGATTTTCGCATTGATTTTATACAGCGTATCGGATACCACCAGAGCCATTTCATAGCGGCTCATAGGCTGACTCACAGCCCCCTCCAGGGTGGGGGTTTGCTCTACACGGGTCCCAAGCAAAAGGTCGTTCTGTGCGGCTATCGTGCAGGAAGGAGCGTACCAGGGAGAGGACGGGCCGGTATAGCTGGCAAGCTGTTCCGGGAAAAACGCGCTGACCAGCATAACGCAGAATTGAGCATAGGTGACGTTGGCGTTGGGGGCAAACGTGCCGTCCGGGTTGCCAGAAATCCACTTGTTTTCTGCGGCCTTCTCAATGCTCACATAGCCCCAAAAGGATTTTGACACGTCGGTAAAGGTGGGCGTCTCATAGACGGCGGACACCGGCGCGGCCAGAGCCGCAGAGAGGGCTAGAGCCAACAGCAGGGATACAGTTTTTTTCTTCATTTTCATACGCTCCTTCTGTTTTTCTATATCATACAATGGGCCAGGTACAATAGACAGGACTATTGTACCAGATATTATAAAACTTTTTCAGAAAATAATCAATATATGGAAGAACATTCCTTGTTGCAGAATGTTATAAACGCCTTTCAGCGGCTAACATTCTGTGTGGGGGAATGTTATGGACAAGGAGCGCAAGCGCGAGCTATCCGCACGCATTAAGGCACACAGGAAATACAGAGGCTTGACCCAGGAACAGGCGGCGGAGCAAGTTGGTATCACATACAGCAGTTATGTCAAAATTGAAAACGCGTTCCAAACGCCGTCGCTGTCCACACTGGTCAAAATCTCGGAAGTGCTGGACGTATCCCTTGACTGGCTCGTGTTTGGACGCGGATAGAGCGCCCCGGTCAAACCGGGACGCTCTTGTTTTCATATTCGGAAAAGAGCCGGTCCAAGGTGGGGCGGCTGATTCCCAGCTCACGGGCAAGGGCCGCTTTGCTGGTCTGGCGGGCCATATACCGGGCGTAGTGCTGGCCTATGTCGGGAATGTCAACCGCCTTGCGGCCCCGGTATTTCCCTTCCCGCCGGGCAATGGCTATGCCCTCCCGCTGGCGCTCCAGCATATTCGCCCGCTCAAATTCGTTGATAGCTCCAATCACGGTGACAATCAGCTTGCCCGTGGCGGTGCTGGTGTCGATGCTCTCTTTGTTGCTCACCAGACGGACGCCCTTACTGTCCAACGTATCCAGAATGGACAGCAGGTCCTTTGTGCTCCGGGCTATTCGGGACAGGTCGTGGATAAAAACCGTGTCCCCCTCCCGTACCCAATCCATCATCTGTTGAAACGCTGGCCGGTGGGTGTTCTTCCCGCTGGCCTTTTCCTCAAACCATTTGTCGATGTTGTGGGCGGCAAGGGCTTCTTTCTGGCGGGCCTCGTTCTGTTCCTCTGTGCTCACGCGCACATATGCCACATTGGACATATGCAGTCACCTCCAGTAAAGTTAGGGTCCCGGACGTGTCCGGCACTCTGTAAAAAATGGGGCGTGGACAGTCTAAATTTACCGTCTCACGCCCCGGCTGAAACTGTCAAGCTGGGGTATGTCCTAGATTTAGGGCCACTCAGGTTCCACGTCCGTGTCGCCGTAAGCCTCGTGGAGCACGTCCGCCCAGGCCAGAGCGTCAATGACAGTAGGGAACAGCGTCCCCTTTGCCGCCCGGTCTGCGAACGTCTCACAGGACACCGCAGAGGCCAGAGCCACCAAGAACCGGGCTTCATCCGTCATCCAGTCGGCGGTTAAACAATCGGGCAGGATTTCGGAGTGGGGAAACGCGGGGTCCAGGATTTCCCACAGGTGGTCCCGGGTCACGGCGCAGGCCGTGAGGATGAACAGCAGGACGAGGGTAAACGGACCTTCCGCGCCCTCCAACTTCCGCACAGCCTTTTCATAGGCGTCCTTGTGGGCCTTGCTGATGAATGTTGCGCGTATGGGTTTTCCGTAAAAATTCAATATCATAATGTCTACCTCCTTAAAAAACAGTGGTCGGTTGAATGTTGCCGCACCAGCGGGAGATAAAATCCGTGTTGGTAACGGCAATGTTTACTTCGCCGTCCAGGTGGGCGGCAACCAGACGCGCTCGAAAATAGGGCGTCTGGCGGTTGTAGGCGGTCCCGGTCAGCCCGGCCCGCAGAGCGGCCTTGTGCGCGTCCGAGAGGGCGTACACGGCGAAAATGGAGCGGTACTGCGGCATAAGGGTTTTCAGCCACATATGAGCGTCAATCACCCAATCCATAATCCGCTGGGGCCGGGTGGACAGCCCCGCGAACAGGGCCAGCCGTACCGCCTTTTCTTCGGGGAAAATGCGCTCGATATACACCCCGCGCCGGTGTGCCAGCTCCAGGGTGACGGGCGGGTCTGCTTCGCCCTTCTGGACAGGCTCCGCGCGGGCGATTGAGGCCCGCCACGATGTGACCATTTCCAGCCGGTCGGCCTGCTCCCAAAACTCCTCCGGTCCGCTCTCCGTAAAAATGTCGTAGTGATCTACATAGTAGCCGGGCAAATCCGGGAGACGCAGAAAGACGGTACAGCCACAATGGGTGAGATAACGGTGAACGGCGTCCAGGCTGGTCAATCCCTTCCGCTGGACGATGTCCAACAGCCAGTCGATTTTCCGGGCCTGGGCAATGTATGGGGTCATAGTAGACGGGCGGCGGGGTGTCGCTACCTCTTGACTGGTTGCGTCCCCAAAAAAGCGATAGGCATACTTCCGGGCCAACAGCAAATCGCTGTTGTTATCTACCCAGGTCTGCCGATTGAGAATGTCGGCCTCCCGGAGTTCCCGGACGGCCCGGTTGACGGCCTGCCCGCTGGCGTACAGTCCGAACGCCAAACACAGCGCCCGCAACTGAGCCAGAAGCATAAATCCCCCAAAATAGAGGATTATGTGGAGCAGGTCCGCGTGGGTCTCGCACAAGGCCCGCTTGATTTTGTCTTGATTCATGGGGTCCTCCTATACTTTGCTAAACTCAATGTCCATTCCTAACGTCTGGGCGGTGTCCTCCTTGGCCTGGATTTCCTCCTGGCCGTAGCTGTTAGTTACAACTTCAAAGCAAATAGCTGGGCCGCCCTGGGGCTGGTAGATGGCGTCAGGCATGGACAAAAGGCCCTCTTGGAGCTTGTTCCACAGTTCACCCGCGCGGGCCTCCTCCCCCTGGTCTCGAAGCTGGCGTATATGCTCCGCAAATATGTCGTGGCACTCGCTCTCCGTCTTCCAGGTGTCCCGCTCCTCCGGGGTCAGGGAAAAATAGCGGTCAGAGATTGCCAGGTCATGGGCGGGGTTCTGTGCGCTATAAAGGTGGGTCATACACAGCTCATGGCGGCACAGGTCCCGCCCTGCGGCGGTCAGGCGGAAAACGGTCTGGTCCCCCTCCCGGTCCCCCGGTTGGCTGTAAATGCTCCGCTCCACAAGGCCGTCTTTCTCATAGGCACTTATGCGCTTATCCCTCAACCCGGTTTCTTTTAGCTGTTCCTCCGTGACGTAGCCACATCGAGCCAGCGCAGAGAGGGCGCGGGTGTCCCGTGGATATATGGTCGTAATGCGTTTGATGGGGCTATCCCCTCCTTTCTTTCGTATTCACCCCCTCGTCCTCCGTCCCTCGTCCAATCCCCGGCGGGGGCCGAGCGAAGGGAGCAAACGGGCTAGGGCTTGCCAACGGCAAACCGTCAAGGCCCGGTTGCTGGAGTGGCTGTGGGAGCGGTCTGGCCTCTGGCTGTCCGCAGACAGACAAGGGTAGAGCGCGGCCCGGTCAAGGGCCGGCCCACATCCGCAGATGTGAGGCCGGGACGCAGAGCGGGACAGACACCCCGGAGCGAGGCCCCCGCTCCCGTCCTGCGTCTCTCGTTGTCGTTCCAATGCCGCTTGACGCCTTGTGCGGCAAGGACTTGGGACGTAGGCATATCGTTCCCGTCATGGAATCACCTGGGGCCGTCAGGAAACTCTACCAAAAGGAGCGGCACTAGGGGATTTTAGACGGGTTGCGACAGCCACATATACATCAAATATGCAAATGGGTTTGACTTTATTGGCAAAGCGTCGAAAGCGGCTTCTTTCCAGGGCAAATTTATGTAAAATGTTGCAATCCTGCAAAATCCAACCAATCAAAGCGAAAAAATAAGGCCGGGAACAAGATGCAACGCAGTTGCATTTGTTTTCGGCCTTGCGGAAATAGCGCGAGGCGCTATTTCCTTTTTCGTATCATAGGCGGGGTCATTTTTTAGTATCTTTATCTTATTGAACCGGGGACCTCATCCTTACCAATTGCCATGGCAATATTTTTTGCATATTTTCCGCTTGTTTATAGCCTTTTTTGCTCCATTTCATTTGCTTTCCAGCACACTTTGATACTACTTCTTAATTAAAAGCTTTAATTATCCAGTCTCTCCCAGAGATGCTGGAAATGACCTGGTTGGACAAAGAACAAATGGTATCGCACAATCGCTCAACCACCTTTTCCAGAGTAGCAAATACTTGATTATGGAATCCTCGATTCCGGAGTTCTTTCCAAATCTGTTCAATAGGATTCATTTCAGGCGTATATGGTGGGATATAAAAAAGGACGATATTGTTGGGCAAATTTAATCCGCCAGACTTGTGCCATGCAGCGCCGTCACAGCAAAGTAAAATCACATCGTCAGAATATTGTTCGGATAATTGCTGCAAAAAGATATTCATACATACTGTATTGCAATAGGGCAGGATAAGAAAGCATCCCTCGCCAGTCAGCGGCTCTATAGCGCCATAGGCATAGCGATACTCTCGGATATGATGACAAGGCACACTGGGGCGGATCCCTTTTTCGCACCAACAGTATTTTGGTTTGTTGATCCGCCCAAATCCAGCTTCATCCTGAAACATTAGGCGAACCGTCTTCCCACTGTGGATAACTTTCAGCTCCTGGACTGTTGTGTTAATTTTTTTGAGGCCTCAACCTCTTCATCGCTGGCCTTCTTGGGGTGCTTGCTTCGGGGCATTACTTTACGCCATCCATGTCGGTGCAGCACAGCATAAATCTGTCCTCTGCTGACCGGATGATCTACAGCACTTTGATATGCTTTCGCTATCTCGCTGATTTCTACGAGTTCGCCTTTTTCTGCCCGTGCCTTGAAAGGCACAAGAAGCTTTGCTTCTTCTGCTGCACTCATGTTTCGATGATTTCCTCCATAATGGTTTCCGGAGATTGCTTCCAGTCCATGTTCTCGATATTTTGCCACAAGCTGCGTTATATAAGCAGCATGAAAGCCCGCCGCTTCTGCTGCCTTTTTCGCACTTGCCCCTTTGGCGCGCAGCTCCAGTGCTTTCAATCTGGCTTCGGCTCGTTTATCCTTATTTGCCTTGCGCCTCTGTTCTATCGCTTTTATTTCTTCCTCACTGAATTTATACCTGGACGCCATTTCTATCACCCTGTTCTATTATATCTTATTTCCTTCCTTGGTTAAATGATTTTATCAAGAAATAGTATTATCTTTTGGTAGTAGCCGCAGCAGCAGTAAACTCACCTGTGGTATACACACCATCCGTCAGACTTCCGTTGTCATCAGTCAGGGTCACAGTGTAATTTTCAGCCAGTTCATGTGTGTCGGTACTAGCAGTCGCCACAGTAATCGTAATCTTGGCAACATACTTTGTACCCGCAGTAAATGTGGTTACCGCAGTATCGAGATTATTTGCAGCATACCACTTGGTCTCTAGTGCCACATTCGTGTCGGAGCAGGTAGCTTCCGGGGCAGCGGAACCAACCACCGGCGCCGTCAGGGTAATTTCCACAGACTCGATGGGAGTTTTCTTCGGGGTAACCTCCCCCGTAGTAACTACGCCGTCAGTCATAGTAGCGTTCTGGCTGTTCAGAGTAACCGTGCAAGTATCAGCCAGCACATATCCGGTATCCGCCTCAACGGTGATGTCAGCAACATACTGTTTCACGGCAGTGAAGCCACTAGTAACTTCGGCCTTATTGCTGTCGTCAGCCACGTACCAAACAGCCTCGACCTTCACGCCCGTAGTTGTGGTTGTCACCTCAGGAGCGGTAGTGCCAGCGGCCAGAGTACCCACAGTGATCGCCACAGTGCCAATGGTGGTTTTGGTGCCCTCGTCGGAACCCTCGTCCACATAGGCCGGGGCAGTGATGGTGCCCTCGCCGTTCACAGCAACCTCGGTTCCACCCACGGTCACGGTCACAGTGTACTTGAAGGAACCGCCTGTACCAACAGCCTCCGCGCTGGCGGGGTCAGTCGCGTCACTCAAGGTGCCAATCACAACGGTCGCATTCTCAACTCTAGCCTCGGTCAGCTTACCTTCGACCGCAGTCTTCGCAGCGTCTTTGGTGGTTTCAGTGCCGAAGGTTTTCTCAATGCTTACAGTCAGACCCTCGATTGCTTCAATCGCGGTATTCAGCTCTTCGGTAGCAGCTTCGTCAGCAATTTCGCCAGTAGTCACATTATCAGGCAGGGCGTCTGTATCGCTCTCGCTGGTACCCTCAAAGATGCCATTCAAAGCGATCTCGTCGTTGTCCACCATATTGGTCGTATCTACAACAATCAGGAGGACCAGGGTATCCTCGCCCGTACCAGCAACGGGGCCATAAAGCACGTTGCCAATCTGGACCCAGTAGAACTTACCGCTGTCAAAAGTGCCGGTCAGGGCGCGGCTTACAGGATTAGCGGGCAGCGTGACTTCAACCTTCACGGTCCTGCCGTCGATGCTCTCAGGATTGAGGACCGCATCGCCGCCGTCCACACTGTCTTAGCGGCCGTGTAGCCAGTGGCAGTAAAGGTGTACATGATGGGTGTTGTCACCCCGACCTTACGGACATTGTTGCTGGCGAGAATCTCACGGATTTCCTGGACACTCTCACAGTCAGTTTCATCGCCCTTGAATACATCCCGCAGGACCAGCTTCTTATCGCTGTCCAGCATATCCTCAGTCACGGTAATCATGAAGCTCAACGTTTTGGTGCCGTTGCCCTCGATACCGGTCGCAGTAATGTGCCGGCCCAGCTGGTGACATACACGACCTTCACGCCATAGTCGTTATCGGAACCGGCGGTCCGGAAGCAGTAGGAAATCTTGATTTCTGCGCCGCGCTCCAGCTCACGCACGATGTTGGAAACGCTGCTCAGGTTTGCGTTGGTCAGGTTCACGATCTTGGTGTTGTCGGTGATGATGCCGCCGACATTCTCGCCGCCCACGTACAGGTTCTGGGTGAACTCGTCATACGCAGCGTTGGCATTCACCACATAGCGGGTGCCATGAGTATCGGTGTACTCCTCGTTGGTGCTGGTAGCAACCGTAGTCAGATCGCCGCTGCCCAGACGGTAGAAGCCGGTAGCCTTCTCTCTGGCTTTCTCCTTGGCGTCCGCAGCGGACTTGAAGCCCTCATAGGTCTTGCTGAAGGGCTCGCCGTTCGCGTCGTACATGTTATAGGTCAGGGTGACGTTTCCGCCGGCACGGCTGGTTTCCTTCTCGTTCACGACATAGCTGCCCTCATTGTAGAAGTACACGGTGTCGCTGGTGTCAACCTCCAGGCCGTAAACAGCCACGGCGGGGACGGTGTGCCGGTAGTTGGCTGCATTGTTGTAGGCTTCCAGCATGATCTGGGTGAACACATCGACGCGGTCATTGTGGTCCTTGTCGTTGGTTCCGCCAGCCTCAAAGGCAACTGCATTGTTCACGCCCACACGCACGCCGACGCTCAGACCGCTGCCATAGGTATAGGTTCCGTCAGCGTTCTTGCAGCCGTCCACGTAGAAGTACACGGTGTTGTTGGTCTGATAGGCGATATTGTCTTGCCCAACGATGCCGCGGGTCAGGTTGCTGTTGGAAACGCCAGTAAGCTTGGTGATATTGGCGCTGATTGTCTCAGCCTTCTCGAAGTTGAGTACATCATCGTCGTTACCGATGTTGGTCACGATCACATAGTCGTCCTTCACGGCGTCGCCATGGAGGATGTTCATGTGCGCACCGTCGATGGTGGTCAGATCATACTCGGTCACATCGTTGCGGGTAACCACGCGCTTCACGGTGTCCAGATACTGGTCCAGAACGATCACGTAGTCGACCTTGCTGTCAGAGCTGTTGGAGATAACCAGCAGGGTCTTGGCGGGGTCGATGGTCTTATCGCCGGTCAGGTCAACCGCCTTAGCGGTGCCGAACAGGGAGCGATAGGTCACGTCCCAAGCGTAGTTGACCTTGTAGTCATCCTCATTGATCTGATTGATGGTGTTGCGGCGGAAGCCGGCAGCGTTGGCGGCCTCAGCCAGAGCAGCGTTGTTGGAGTTGTAGGTGATGTACGCAACCTTGGTGGCCCGGTCCGCAATGGCAAAGACCACGGGGGCGTTGCGCTCCATCTTGTAGTACACGCGGGCGGCGTGGCCGATCATGTCCAGGCCGGTGGTGTACTCAAAGGGATACTCGCTGCTGCTGCCGCCCTGATAGGCGTGAGCAGGATAATCCTGCGCAGCGGTGGCGTCAAAGACCACGTTGGTGCGGGGGGCGTTGTTGGTGGTCTCGGACAGGTCGTCGGTGGTGCAGCTGTTAGCGGTCACCAGGCCGTCCACAACCCACATGCCGAAGGTGTTCTCGGCCAGGGTGTTCTTGTAGTCCTGCGTACCGTTGGTGACGACCACGTCACGGTTGGTGTTCTTGACGTACAGCTGACGGTTGTCGTCGTAAGCAACGCGCTGAGCAAACAGCGTGTTGAACACCAGCTCGGCCACGTTGTCACGGGTCAGGCCCTCGTCAACAGCCAGGGTCAGCGTGCCGTACAGGTGCATCCCGGTGGCGCGGCCGGTGACTACGGTTTTCCAGTCGGCCTGGAGCTTGTCTTCCTCGGTGAAGTAGCCCAGAGCCTTCAGCAGCATAGTAGCTGCCTCGACGGTGGTGACGGTGGCGCTGGGGTTGA
>OFGR01002195.1_pt1 | contig 13519 bp, 20 predicted proteins | sample 1521811 | NCBI WGS metagenome assembly OFGR01 (sample SAMEA3504098, study PRJEB24116) | mouse gut metagenome | biome: mouse gut; feature: mouse-associated habitat; material: faeces | place: Denmark | collected 2011
CCGGAACGGCTGGCGGAACTCTTCGCCGCCCTGCAGGGGGCCCGGCTGGAACCGAAACGCCTACAGCTCCTGGCCTACAGCCAGGCAAAGCCCCCCTACGCGGTGCTGGTGGAGAGCGTCAAGGGCGGCGGCCCCGGCCTGGACGTGCTGCCCACCCAATACCAGCAGGCAGGCTCCTATACATAATATATAATAAAGGAACAGACCGCGGGCCCCGCCCGCAGGAACAGGAGGACAACATGGCAGGCACTTTGTATTTGATCGCAACCCCCATTGGCAACCTGGGGGACATGAGCCCCCGGGCGCTGGAGGTGCTGGAGCAGGTGCGGAGGTTTACCCGGATCCCCCTGGTCCTCCATGGCTGCACCGGCATGGAGGAATCCATCGTCCGGGAGGCCATCCGGCTGGGGGTGGCCCGGTTTCTGCTCAAGCCGTCCAAAATGGACGAGATCGAGGAGGCGCTCACCTTCATGACCGGCGTGCTGGACCGCATGCCGCGGGAGGAGGGGGCGGAACCGGAGCGGGAGGACGAGGCCAACAGCTTCATCGTCCGCCAGGCGCGCGCCTATATCGCCGGGCACTGCGGGTCAAAGCTGTCCCTCCAGGAGGTGGCCGACCACTGCTTTGTCAGCCAGTGGCACCTGAGCAAGCTGCTCAACAGGCACCAGGGGCAGACCTTTTACGACCTGCTCAACGCCGAGCGGGTCCGCCGGGCCAAGGAGCTGCTGGAGAACCCGGCCCTGCGCATCAGCGAGATCGCCGAGCAGGTGGGCTATGCCGACACCGCCATGGTTGGCTCTTTGGGTGCCGCCGCCACCACCTCGGTGTCCATCAGTATGTCGGTGATCATGCTCCTCAACGGCTTTGTCATGAGCCTTGGCATGGGTATCACCACCATGGTGGCCCGCTCCGCCGGCGCAGGGGATTATGAGAAGGCCCGGGCCTTCATGCGCCACGCCATCCTGGTCATTTTGTATGTGGGGCTGCCCATCGCATTGGTCATCATCGGCCTTCATCGGCTGATCCCCCAGTGGCTGGGGGCCGAGCCGGAGGTGCTGGAGCTGGCGGCAGAGTACAACATCATCACCGGCGTGGGCCGTATCTTCGGCATCTCCTCCATGATTTTGAACTCCGCCTTCCGGGGCTATGGGGACACCAAGACCCCCCTGCGGATCAATACCACCATGAATGTGGTCAACGTGATCTTCAACTTCCTGCTCATCTACCCCACCCGGACTCTGACCATCTTCGGGGCCAGTTTCACCATGTGGGGGGCGGGCTGGGGGGTCAACGGCGCCGCCGTGGCCACCTCCATCGGCATGGCCGTGGCCGGGCTTCAGGGCCTCCATGTGGCCTTCTTCCGGGACAACGAGTTCCGCATCGACTTCAAAGGCCCCTGGAAGATCGACTGGGTGCTGATGCGCCAGGTGTTCCATATCTCTCTGCCCGCCATGGTCCAGCGGGTGTGTATGTCCGCATCGGGCATCATCATCACCAAGAGCGTGGCCACCCTGGGCACCGTCACCCTGGCGGCCCGGACCCTCTGCGACAGCGCCGAGAGTATCGCCGTCATGCCCGCTTTCGCCTTCCAGACCGCCACCACCACTCTGGTGGGCCAGTCCCTGGGCGCCGGCAAGCCCCATCTGGCAGAGAAGTATGTCAAGCGCACTGCCATCATCGCCGCCATTGTCATGGTCTTTGGCACCATCGGACTTTATTTCGGGGCCCGGGCCATTATCAGCATCTTCACTCCTGATGAGGCGGTCATCGCCCTGTCGGTGGAGTGTATGCACATCATCGCCTTTATGCAGGTGCCCCAGGCCGTGGGCTGGGTGCTCACCGGTGCCCTTCAGGGTGCGGGAGACACCAGGATCATCTTCGGCATCACCCTGTTTACCAACTGGGGCATCCGCTGTCTGGGCAGTGTGATGGCCATCCGGGTCTTTGGCCTGGGACTGCCGGCCATGCAGTGCGTCATTCTCTGCCAGGGCATTGCGCAGATGATCCTGTTCTACCTGCGCTACCACAGCGGCAAATGGAAGACTGTGCTGAAGGATACGGGCGCTCCCGCCAAGGCCTGATTTGCGAAAAGGTATCCCCAAGGGGCCGGACAATTGTCCAGCCCCTTTTCTTTTTGTTTTTGGGGGGCTTTTCCCCCTCCGGCGCATGAGCGCCCCAATGGGGGCATACACTGAACAGAAAAAGGAAGGAGGAACCAATATTATGAAGAAACTATTTGTCCTTTCCCCTAAGCGGATGGCCCTTCTGACCTGCGTTTTGGCGGCAGCGCTGATGTTTGGGGCGGTAAATATGCCGGCGGTGGTGGCCTCAGCCACCCAGCGGCAATTGCCCATCTACTGTGTGGAGCGGGACCAGAAAATGATCTCCATCTCCTTCGATGCCGCCTGGGGGAATGCAAGAGTGCGGCAAGAGATTCTTTAGGGTTAACTGACCGAAGAATCTCTTGCCGCACTTTATATTGTAGCTTAGTCCCTAGTCGCAAAGATCCGGGTCCGCAAAACGAGGATCACTGCCTGCATCAAGGCTTTTCATGGCTGAGGTACTTTTTGTATAGTGGTAAATGTGAGTATCGAGAGGGTCGTTGTCGTTTAGATCTAAATCTTCAAATATTCCATCCTTCACCAATGGTTCTAACGCTTGAATGATAAACATTGAGCCCACATTCAGCTCCTTAAAACTTGCCATATCACTGACCGAATAGGGTGGCTTATCTTTCATAACGGATATAATTGTATTCGGCAACTGCTCAAACGCTTCCACGCCCAAAAAGGCGGGACCTGGCATGCGGGACAGCTTCTTTTCTGCTTCATCACGCCGGGCAATCAATTCTTTATCACCCGCAAAAGCTTCCAAGATTATTCCCGTCAGCTTCTGGGGATAAAGTTGAGCCACCCTCTTCTTCCGCAATGCAACCTCTGTGTTTAATGTCTTTTCATTTGAAACAACTAAACCAGTCCTCAAAAGACGATTAATTTCTTTTTGGTAGTAATACTCTCGGGCCTTGATATCTCCACTATGAGGCCATCGATATCTGGGACAGTGAAGCGATAACTGCTCTCCTCGGGTTAGTGCATCATGTACATGTTTTATTTCCGAGTTGCGTAGTAACGGCTTTGCTACCAGGTAGAGAATCCTGACTATTCCCAGTGTAAGCAGAGAGAGTATACTTTTTAACTTGTAAAAAAAGTCATTATTCCCCTCGTAATAAGAGTCTGCAACCACAATGTCATGAATGCAATCGAATGCACTAAGTATCCACAGAACTCGGAGTACCGAGAACAGCCGATCACTCACCACCTTATCCCCGTATAGAATAAGCACTCCGTTTACAACCAAGGTCAGCACTGAATTGACCCTGGGTTCAAACAGTACTGTCGTAAGGAGAGCCCAAATTGGCCGGTGAAAAATAGCAACTACAATAAGCCCTAAAATAAAGTATCCCAAGCGAATCACTCCACTGCATATTTGATTGAGCCTTGTGCCTTTAACTCACTTACAGATTCTTGAGCAAATAGTGATACTGGCATATCGTAAGAGGCCTCTGCCTTTTGCCACTTTTCATTATCATCAAGGAAAAACAGTCGGAACGACACTGTAATCAAGTCCTCTTTACCCTCTAACAGAACAAAGTTCAATTCCCCGCCTATGTATCGCAAATTTCCATCTGAAAGGGCCCGATCTTTTACGGTATCGACCCCTTCAATAATAATACCGGCCCATTCTTCTACAGACATTTTTCCTGCAACTTTACTTCTAATAGCATCTTGTGCCGCATTTACAGCGGCATCTCTTGCTTCTTCAACAAAAGGACCTATAACGGCGGTCAATGCACCTTTTGCGAGCGTAGCTAATGCAGCTGATGCAAGTAGAGACATTTCAATCACTCCTATGCGCTAATCTCCAGCCTGAGTTCTTCTGTAGTGGACACCTCAACATTGATCTGCTCTCTCTTGACCTTTGCCAGAATTTCGGCGGGGACTTCACTTTCGTCCACAGACTTTGTATAGACAACTTCTTCCCATTCTCTGGTTACTTGACTTCTATAATAATATTTCGAGCGGTTCTTTAAGCCCTCTGCTGTCTGCAAGATAAAGGTCCGTGTCCCTTCGGGTGCCAGCCCCAACACTTCTTTGATCTTATTTACTGCCTTCTTAATCCACCCAACGATGTTCTGCCAAAACATGGCCAACCCAGCAATCAAAGCTGCGCTCAATAAAAGTATAACAGAAATAGCAATCATTTAGGTAACTCCCCTTCAAATTGTTTTTTTACATACTCTTCACTGACCGTACGCCGTGAAGTTTGTATACCTATGCCTTCATTGTCTGTCTTGCTTGTAATGATCCGCTCTATAGCTTCTTCAAAATACGAATGTTGAACGGTGTCCTCATCTAATCTTGCCGCTCTCAAAGCTGCGTTAAATACGGCGTTCGATATGTCAGACCCCGATATCCCCGCATACTTTGCACTCAAGATTGGCACCTTTACATTAGTAGGCATTCTTGCGGGAATATACATTTCCCAAAGCCTTGATCTCCCCTCTTCATCTGGGAGCTCAAATTTTACATGGGCGGTAATTCTGCGTAGAAACGCCGGATCGTAGTTCGTAATAAAGTTGGACGCAAATAAGACCAAGTCCTCATAGTCATTAAGCAGCAAAAGCAATACGGATCTTGTTTGATTCACACTAACATCTGTCGAGTTTGTCATGTTTGTTACTCGTCGGCTTAAGAGAGCATCGGCTTCATCAAAAAATATAATTGCCTCCTCTTTCTTTGCATAGTCAAACATGGCAACTAGGTTTTTCGCTGTTTCTCCCACATACTTTGACTCTATTTGAGAATAATCAACTGCAAGGAGCTTCCTCCCTAATTGATTTGCGATCGCATGAGCTGCCATACTTTTTCCCGTACCGGGAGGGCCATAGAGGTTAATTCCGCTTTTTTGCTGTCTCTTATGTGCAATCCCCAGCCCCCATTGATTAAACAAAAGATCGTACTTTTCATACAGAGTAAGAACATCTTGAATCGCATCATGAGTAGCAGGATTGAGGATAATATCCTCAAAGCTATATTGGGGTTGTATTACCTGAAAGGGTAAAGATTCCAGTACCGTTTTTTGAGAAGAGGGAGCAATAGGAGTTGCATGGGTTCCCGCCCCTTCTTCTAAGTGTTGACCCTGCGGCAAATCTTGTTGGCTTGTTGAAGCTCTAATACGCTTTCCAAGCGGCATTATATCACCCCAAGCTTTCTGTAATTGTCATTACCTTTTCTGCCATTTAGGATTATGGGGCATATTAGGTTTTCCGCTCGGATGAGATAGGCACTTTCCGGAAATCGAAGGCATAGAGGTTGGCATTTTTCCATTGGATGTTGTACGCAGGCTGCCTTGTTTTCCGCAGTATTGGCAAATTGCTACCCATGATGTTGTCATTTCAAAATCCCCCTTTTTATTCAGATAGCGATTTTCGCTATCTTATAACATATTTTACCACCCTTCATTTCGTTTTACAATAGCAAAATAGGGGTGATACACGATAATGGAGAAAAACCAACTGATTGAAATTGGGAAGCGGCTGCGTACATGTAGAACCGAACTGGGTCTGACCCGGGAGAAAATGTCCGAGTTGGCCGATATTGGCACGGGCTATTATGGGCAGCTTGAGGTGGGAACCTCGCAAATGTCCATCGACACCCTTATTAAACTCTCCCGTTCCATGCACCTACCTATGGAATACATTCTCTTTGGTGATGGTTATCAGCCGGGAGATGCCTCTGCTGTTATAGAATTGCTGGAAAGATGCTCCCCCAGAGAGTTAAAAATGGCGGAGGAAGTGCTAAAAATCTTCTTAATGAAGCAGGATGAAACGACAGAGCCTTAAAAAAGAGAGCGGTTATCCGCTCTCTTTTACTTTGCGATAAAAGGTGGCCTTACTCATACCCAGCAGTTTCATCGCTTGAACAGCTGTGATTTCTCCGGCTCTCCATCGTGCGGTCACCCGCTTAAAATCCGGGTGAGTGATGGGTTTACGGCCTTTGTATTTCCCCTGCTCCTTGGCTATGGCAATGCCCTCTTGCTGGCGCTGTAAGATATATTCCCGTTCCAATTCGGCGACAGCCCCAAAGACAGTCAACATGAACTTTCCCGTGGGCGTGGTGGTGTCGATGGCTTCCTTTTTAGAAATGAATTCTACACCTTTTGCCGTTAACCTTTCCACCAAGTCCAACAAGTCCTTGGTATTTCGGGCAAATCGGCTGATAGCCTCCACAATCACGGTGTCTCCGTGACGGACATACTCCATCATCTTCTTCAGTTCGGGTCGTTCTGTATTCTTGCCGCTCATACGGTCAATATAGATCTCGTCCACACCCATATTCGCCATCAAGACCTCCTGACGAATGGTGTTTTGCTCCTGGGTGCTAACACGGATATAGCCAATTCTCAATATATCACCTCCCGAAGATAAGAAGAGTCCCAATAGGGTCGGTACGGTGTTTGAGGCGTATCAAAAGCCAAAAATCCAACCCTATTGGGACTCTTTTTCTATGTCTTACATGGGTATGCCCTATTGTAACGCATCTAACCGATTGTCACGCTTATTCCTGAAGGACGATGGGTTTCATTATTTTCTGCAAACCATAACTTTTGCTTAAATGCGCATTGCAATTCAAGCAAGCTCTTGCTCATGGATATTCCACTGAATGTAATAGCCTTTAAGATCTATGGTGGCATAGTTCTCATGACACCATGTTTCCCGGCCAATCATTTCAGCATTTATCTCCAATTCTCTGCATTTTAAGGTCCAGCGTCGTTCAAGTTCGCTCTGAGCGGCGGCCCTTGATTGGAAAACGGTGCAATCCATCCAGATTCCTTTAGGAGAATTTGACATTGTTTGAAGGATATAGACTTTCATATTTATATCTTCTCTCTGAGCTTATTTATATCTTAAAAAGCCAGTTGGACACTACTTATCCAACCGGCTCAAAATATCCTCAATAAGGAAAGTGTTTTTGTTTTTCAGACTTACCCTCTCACACAAAGCAACATTCTCTCAGTGAGATAAAGGGCTTCTTGTCCGAAAGGTCAATGGGGGTTTCGGTAACGAAGGTTCCGGCGAAGTTGACCCAGGCCCATCTTTCAATGGTTGCAGGGGTGACCCAGTCTCCACTATCATCATGGCGGCAGGAATAGGCATATTTGCCCTCCGGGATGGTCTTACGGTCGATCCGCATATCCACATACTCCCCACAGTATTCGGTGCCATCCTCGGCGGTTAGGATTACAGGGACCATATGTTTTGCTTCATAGGGAATCGGTGTCATGGTTTCATTCCTCCTTATAATTAGCCCGGTGTCTCCCTCTTTGGGTGGAGACACCGGGCATTACTTTAGCTTGCAGCGGACAACTCTGGCTCCAGCTCGGCCGCAGCCACAATGTCCATGAATTGACTGGCGTACTCTCTGGCCTTGGCAGACTCTTCCGGGCTGAGGGTACTGACCGCCTCAAAGTGATACAGGGCGTAGGGCTTGCCTCCCTTACTGGTGGCCTTCTCCAAGGTGATCCTGGTCACCACCCCGGACAGGGGCATCATCTTGCCGATCAGCCGGGCCATGTACCGCTGGAAGATCAGTTTGCTGGTCACAGGTACCCGAACGATGATGGGCATGATGTTGTCTGGCCGGAGCAGGAACAGGGCCACCGACTCCTTACAAGCCTTGGCGTTACTTTCCCCATCCTTGGAGCCAAAGGTGTTATAGGGGCAATGGGCGCAGACCTTTCCATCAGAGGAAAGGAGGCTGTCCGGGCTATAGCATACCGGGGGCGTACCCTCCACCGGGTCAGGCGTGTCCCAGTAGGCCCGAGGGGTAGTGTAATCCAGAATAATGCCCATCAACTCCTTCTCGGCCTCATCCCCAGCTAGGCCAGGGACAGAGAACACGGTGGAGCCGCCGGAGGGAGACTTGACCACATCGAAGAATTGCATGGTCAGAGGCTGGCTTTTCAGGTTGGCCCGGATGATGTCAATGGCGTTACCGGACAGGGCCAGGTAGTTGGAATCAACTGGTGCAAGAGCAGCAGTCTCATCCTCCACGGATTCGACAATAGCCTGGGCTTTGGTGTCCAGCTTGGTTTTCAACGCTGCGGTGTTCATGTTTTGACCTCCTTATCCCGCCGCCTTAATGGAGAAGCGGCGGTATGATGTTTTGTTGGCGTATTTCTGATACAGGGTAGGGTGCTCACTTTTCAGGGTCGTGGTATCAAGTCGCTCCTGAGTGACGGTTTTCCAAGTGATGATCCGCTCTCCGGCAATGCCCACCTCATTGTCTCCCATCATCTGCTTCAGCAGGTTTTCCGCCTGTTGCTTTTGCTCGATGGCGGTCTCCAGCTGTTCACAGGCGGCATCATACTGTCGGAACAAATCAGCGGTATTGGCTGGCAGGTCAATATGGCTCTGTGGGACGCTGTTGGGGAACTGCTCGGAAAGGAATTTCGCCGAGGCATCGGAGCCGTCCAGGGGCGGTGGGGTCAAATCCTTCACATGATGCCAGAAGTCGGCTTCCAACCGGATAAGGGTAGCGATCAATTCCTCATCCCGCTCCACGAACCTCCACTTGAAGGTGTTACCCCCAATGAGAACGGCGATATAGCCCCCCCGATAACCCGTCACGGCCATGTAGTGTTGAATCTGAAGGTAATACTCGTCTGGGATAGAATCTTCCCACTCCCCAGCTTTATAGGCGGTAGCGGTCTTGGCTTCAAAGATACAGGTGCCATAGTCCGGGTGGTCGCAAACACCGTCCAGATTGGCCAACATGAAGGGGTGTTCCTCACTCTGGAGGAGCTGTTTTACCAGACAAACTTCTAACCCTGTGCGCTTGGTGAACTCCTCCCGGACAACAGCTTCCAGGATCGTTCCCCAATAAGCAGATTCCCCGGCTTCCTGGGGCTGGAGTTGGTCGGTCTTCTCCATCCACAGTTCCACCGGGGACTTGTAGCGGTTGATGCCGCAAACCACCGAGGCATCACTTCCGCCGATGCCTTTCTTTCGCCATTCCAGCCAGTCGGCGTAGGGCAAGTTTTCAGTGGACACAAGGACATTTGCCATGATGACCCTCCTTTATGCTGCCAGGATCAGCTCATGGGCCTTGTCAATCAAGGGGTGTCCGTCCAAAGTTTTGGCAAAGACATTCTCCTTGTAGTTGGCCGTGGTACGGGCAGGCTGGGCGTGGGTGGCAAAGTCGGACACGGCGTTGATAAAGCGGTATCCATTCTTGTCCAGCCCTTTCAAATCCGGAGCGTCAAAGTAACGGCTCTTCATATCCTCCCTGGAGCGGCGCACATTATTACGGTGAATACTGCTTTCCTCGTTCTCCATAGGCAGGAGCAGGTCAATAAAGTCCAGCACTGTCTGGTCGGAGAGCTTGATTTTGGAAAGCCTGTTGAACTCACCGCCCAGCTTGTTCATATACTGCTCGGCCAGCAGCAGGGTGTTGTGCGCCTCGTCCATCTTGGCGGCCAGATCCCCCACATGTACAGTGGCCCAGCTTCTCTTCGCCGTGGACAGAGCCAGATTGAGAGTGTTCTGACAGACTACCCGAATGGGTGTCATGGCTACCTTGATGGAGCCATTGCCATCATGGGAACTGGTAAAGACCATGTAGGGACTGATGGCGTCGCCGCTCATAATGTACTTCTCGGGCAGCTTTGCCAGGATCCAGATACGCTTTCCTCCGGCAAGGCTGCCAGCAGTCTCATATTTGACCCCCTCGCCCAGCAAAGCATCGGTGAAGGCAAAGGCCTCCTCATTCTGAACCACCTGATAGCGGTCGGTCACGATGCCCAAAACCTTGCTGTCGGTATCCCGGACATTGGCCTTATAGCCGGGGATGGGCGATCCAAAGGGGCTGGTTGTAATGGGTCTTTGAAGGACCCTCCAGTTCAGGCCGGACTTTTCCAGCGCCTCCTTAGAGCTGAGGGCATCCTCTACCCGAACCCCCAAACCGTGCCAGGGGGCTTCCCGAGCATAGAACATGGTTTCAACATTGGCGGACATAATAGATTTCCTCCTTGATTAGATTTTGTGGGATCTGATTTCTTCCAGCAGAGTGTAGGCGGCGCAGAAGCCCTCCATAAAGGCATCCCGGCTCACCGGGCCGAACTGCCGAATGGGGATATCTGCCAACTGCTGGACAAGTTCATTTTCTTTGGGGCCAAGGGTAGGCGCCAGCTGCTTCTGAATGGCATCCGCTTCTCTCTGAAGTTCGGTAAACTCCGGGTCACCATAGGGAAACTCAGAATTCATCAGCCGGGGAATCATTGGTTCCATGATGATCCTCCTCGGTCAGAGAGTCGATAGCAGAGCAGAGAAAGGCCGCAGCTGCGGCTACGATGGCGGCTAACAGGGTATTGAGCATTTTGCGGTGCGTTCGGATGAACATTTCAAATCATCTCCTTCCATTCGTGATTGAGGAACTGGGCAATTGCATAACTGATTCGGGCTCGAATTGCAAATAAAACCGCCTCCAACATAACATTTCACCTCCCGTTTGACTAATTTTTAAATAATATGAAAAGGCGCTCAATCCCGTATTCGCCTACAATGACGGGGCTGAGCGCTTCCATGGAAATAATACACACCTCTGCCGGGACAAACCAACGCATAGCGGGAGCAATGGGGAAATGCCGTAAAACATAAAAGAGAAGGGACACAGCGTGTTGCTGTGCCCCTTCCTGTACATAAGATTTATCTATGGTTCTTCTCCTTTGCCAGTTTATCCTTTACCGGCAAAGCATCCTGCTTTTTGCTTCCGGTCTGATGCCCAGGTACATGGCCCATAGGAATCAGGAAATCCAGATAATTGATTTCGAAAGGCTTGCTCTTCATTTCAACCCCTCCTTTGAGATAATTTTTGTATATGCTTTGACTTTATTATTTAGTTGTTATCCAGCTCAAAACACTTTAGTAAGGGTTAAGTAGGCCCGGAAAGGAGTGTTTCTATGTATTCCTATAATGAGGATGAACAAGAGGAGCAGCGAGAATATGAGTTTATGACCCCCAAAGAGGTCATGGAGGAGCTGGCTATCGGTCGCAATCAATTCTATGCCCTTGCCAGTGAAGGAAAAATCCCTGCCTTCCGAATCGGAAAGCAGTGGCGGGTAAAGCGGGCGGATCTTATGGCATGGAAACCGAGAAGATGAAATAACAACAAGAAATCGAGCCCCCTTATTTCACATTTGTGTTGACTTTTTGAAATAAAAAGGGTATCATGCTGTGTAGTATTTCAATTACTGGGGAGGTATGCTTTTATGAACAGAGCCGGAATACTGATTAAAAATCTGAATGGTGAAATGGCCTATCAATCCTTTCAGCCCTCGCCTTTACCCCCTGAGCCTCCTCTCAAACTAAGTGCTCGGGGAATTAAACTGCTTGGTGAGGCTAACCGCAATCTGGCCCGGTTGGACGGAGCAGCCCAGTTTCTCCCTAGTACTGAGCTCTTCGTTTCAATGTATGTCCGTAAGGAAGCGCTGATTTCTTCTCAAATTGAGGGGACTCAGTGTACATTGGATGATGTCCTCGACCCAGAGATCGACATCAACGCCAACTTGAATGTAGCCGATGTGGTCAACTATGTTCGTGCAGCCCAATTCGCTCTGGAGAGGATGAACAAATTGCCCCTGTGCAATCGGCTACTTCGAGAGGCCCATGCCGAACTGTTGGAGGGTGTCCGGGGACAGGAAAAGGAACCAGGGGAATTTAGGCGTTCTCAAAACTGGATCGGTCCAGCAGGCTGTACCCTAAAGGATGCCCGTTACATCCCTCCCAATGTGGAGGATATGGTGCAGGCCATGGCCGATTTGGAACGCTATCTTAATGAAAACGATGAATACGACCCGTTGGTTCGGGCCGCATTAATCCACTATCAGTTTGAGACTATTCACCCTTTCCTAGACGGGAATGGGCGCATTGGTCGATTGTTAATCCTGCTCTATCTTCTGGATCAAAAGCTCTTGAGCAAGCCGGTTATCTATGTTTCCTATTTCCTGAAAAAAAATCAAGTAGAATATTATGATCGCATCAGTGAGGTTCGGCGTAGCGGCAACTACGAGCAATGGGTTGAATTTTTTTTGAAATCCGTATCTGTTGCTGCCGAGGATGCTATTTTATCCATTGAAGAGCTAACAGCGCTTCACGATAAAAATTTGGCCAGACTTCCTATGAGTGCCCGGAGCAAGGACAATTTGCGGAGCCTTTTTGACTATATAGAACAGCATCCTATTATTACCATTGGCCACACGGCCGAGGCACTGAAGCTCAGCTATAACACAGTGTCCTCTGCTGTAAAGAAGCTAGTGGACCTTGGGATCCTTCGGGAAACCACCAACTCTGCTCGTAACCGGGTATTTGCTTATGAGGACTATTTGTCTATCCTACGCCCCGGGACTTAATCTTTGTAAGCATATTATAAAATCAATGGGACGGACGGACATTGGATTTATTTTTTTAATGACACGATACAATAAATCCCGATTTTTACGCACATGCAGAAGCGCTTTTATATGTGGCATTATGCACAGTGCTTTGATTCAAATGTCCGTCCGTCCAAACCGTCCCAAAATATAGAAAGGACATACCAAATAATGAAACATGGTGAAAAATTACCAGACGGCCGATTGGTAGAAAGAAAGCTCAAGTCAGTACCCACAAAGAGAAAGCGAAAGCCTAACTGTTGGTCGTTCGATGATATATGCCAAGAAAACAATTATAGCTCAAAGGACATGCGCAATGAATTTGATTCCTTCTTACAAATGTTTGGTGTTTCTCCTATGTCCCTCAAGGTAGCTTCTGACACAGACGAAACTGAAGCTGAGGCTGCATCTGAAGCCGAAACTAAAGCCAAAGCTGAAACTGAAGTTTGCTGCTCAGACAAGCCCCGGAGGTGGTTTTATCAGTTTAACCGGGACGGGATGCGTCTAGTTCAAGACTTCTTGCGTAATTATACCTCTGAGTTATATGTCGGCATGCGCAAAGGTCAGTTTTTTTCAAAGTATAGGGAGAAATATGCTGACTTAGCAAAGTTAGTTATTGCCAATATGAAAGCCATAAAGAAGGATAAAGAGGAAATTGCACTGCAAGAGAAACTTATTTGGATGACAGTTGCAGGAACGGCACCTGATTTCTTTGATTTTCTTGCGGGCATCCAATTAATTTATTATCCATATGATCCAGAAGACTACTTTGATCCCGATAATTTGAACATGTTGGTCCGGGAAATATTTGTAGAAATAAATATTAAGATTTTGAAGAACCCACAAGCAAAGTTATTCCTAAAAGGAAACCTTTCTGATGCTTTATCGAAAGATGCAGAGATGTTCCACACCTTTCAATCCAAATGGCAAAGCAAAATACAAAAAAAGATGAAAGAGGTGGAAAAACTAAATCTCCTGGTCACCGAAAAGGAGCAAATGATTTATAAAATCTTTGAAGAATACGCCCGAG
>OFGR01002200.1_pt1 | contig 13483 bp, 12 predicted proteins | sample 1521811 | NCBI WGS metagenome assembly OFGR01 (sample SAMEA3504098, study PRJEB24116) | mouse gut metagenome | biome: mouse gut; feature: mouse-associated habitat; material: faeces | place: Denmark | collected 2011
GCGCCAAAATGCTTGCACTTTAGCATTTTGTGTGCAAATGGGTTGCTGTTTACGCTTTCATTACATAAAATTGTGTCAGAATTAGTTGGGGCGTGAACAGTAACAAAAAATCGAATGTTTCACGTGAAACATTTGATTTTTGTATAGCATATATAGGATATTAGTGGTATAATAATAGACATCGAACAACGAAAGATTCAGATTGGTGCGGAGGAATAAAATGGGGAGAATCATTGCAATTGCAAATCAAAAGGGCGGCGTTGGTAAGACTACGACTTCAATCAATTTGTCTGCTTGTATCGCGGCAAAGGGTAAGAAGGTGTTAGTCATAGATATCGATCCACAGGGAAATACGACGAGTGGATATGGTATTGAGAAAAACGAGTTGGAAAATACAATATATGAGTTGATATTAGGTGACTGCTCGATTGAGAACTGTATCTTAAAGGAAGTGTACCCCAATATTTCTATTCTTCCATCCAATGTAAATCTTGCCGCAGCGGAGATCGAACTGATCGGAGTCGAAAAGAAAGAGTACATATTGAAAAATGAGGTGGATTGGGTAAAGGATCGTTATGATTTCATTATCATTGACTGTCCTCCTTCGCTGAGCTTACTCACGGTGAATGCCATGACAACAGCAGACTCTGTGCTGGTTCCGATCCAGTGTGAGTACTATGCGTTGGAAGGGTTGAGCCAGCTGATTCACACGGTGAATCTGGTGAAAGAGCGCTTGAATCCGGATCTGGATATGGATGGCGTGGTCTTTACGATGTATGATTCCCGTACCAATCTTTCCTCACAGGTTGTTGATAATGTGAAAAGTCATTTGAGCCAGAAGATTTATAATACATTGATACCAAGAAATATCAGACTTGCGGAGGCGCCAAGCTATGGCAAACCGATCAATATGTATGATCCGAAGTCAGCAGGTTCAGAGAGCTACATGGCCTTGGCAGAAGAAGTGATTCAGAATAACATGTAACGTTTTTTACTAGAAGGAGATAACAATGGCACAGAGAGGATTGGGTAAAGGTCTTGATTCGCTGATACCTGCGTCTGGCAACAGTGAAAACAAAGAGGTAAAGCAGGCAGAGACGATGGTAAAGATCGCGAAAGTAGAGCCTAACAGAGACCAGCCCCGCAAAAATTTTGACGAGGACGCATTACAAGAACTGGCAGATTCCATCAAACAGTTTGGTCTGCTTCAACCGATACTTGTGCAGGACAGAAAAGAGTACTACGAGATCATTGCCGGGGAGCGGAGATGGCGTGCGGCAAAATTAGCCGGTCTGAGGGAAATTCCGGTCATTGTGCGGAATTACACAGATCAGGAGATTGTGGAGATCTCATTGATCGAAAATATCCAGAGAGAGGATCTAAATCCGATCGAGGAAGCGCTGGCGTACAGGAGACTTTTGGAGGAATTTCATTTGAAACAGGATGAGGTGGCGGAGAGAGTTTCCAAGAGCAGAACAGCTGTGACAAACAGTATGCGTCTGTTAAAACTCTGTGACAATGTACAGCAGATGATCATCGATGACATGCTGTCAACCGGACATGCGCGCGCACTGATCCCGATCGAAGATGAAGAAATGCAGCTGCAGCTCGCACAGCGGATATTTGATGAAAAGCTGAGCGTGCGGGAAGTTGAAAAAATTGTCAAAGGAATATTAAAACCTGAGACAGATAAGCCGAAAAAAGAAGAGACACCTCAAAGTATTCAATACATTTATCAGAATATTGAGAATCAGTTGAAAGAGAAGCTCAGCAGAAAAGTAGAAATCACTTCGAAGGGAAAAAATGGTACAGGGAAGATAGAGATTGAATTTTATTCCAATGAAGATCTGGACCATCTGATCGAATCACTTTCAAATATAAACATGTAACGGGAGAAACGGATGAACAGTAATTTTTTTAACAGCTTAGGATTAGGGAGCATCGATATAGGATTTATACTTCTTGGATTACTGGTAATCAGTATCGTGCTATTGTTATTGATCATTATAACTTTTGTACAGATTGGCAAATTGAAAAAGAAATACATGAAGTTCATGCTGGGAAAAGATGGTGCTAATCTGGAAAAAGATATCATGACATTATACGAAGACAACAAGTATATGAAACTCAGCATTGACAGGAACAGAGAGGATATCAAGCAGCTTTTCAAAAAACACGAGACAACATTCCAAAAAGTCGGACTTGTAAAATATGATGCATTTACAGAGATGGGCGGTAAGCTCAGTTTCGCGCTGGCTTTGTTGGATGAAAAAAACAATGGATTTATCATTAACTCTGTGCACAGTTCAGAAGGATGTTACTCTTACACGAAGCGCGTGAAAGACGGAGACTCCCAGATCGCGCTGAGCAATGAGGAGAAGGTAGCAGTGGAGCGTGCTGTCAACGGCAACACATCCGATAACATGTAGTCGGATCACAGTCTGGTCCGGGATTCTGTACTGCAGGGTTTGTGAGTAAGGAACTGTACAGAAATAACGTGTACAGATTGCACAGGATATTTCTTTGAGAGTGCATGTCAAAAAAAGCAGGCGCAGCGGGTTGCAGCGAGGCTCTTGGCATGTGAAGTCGGAGAAACAGACAATTCAAGATATAACGGTTCTTTCTGAACAAGTTCCTAAATATAGTGAGTGGCACGTCAAGCCATGGGCAGCTTTGGTCTGGTGCCTGTAACAGGAGTTAAACTGTTACACAGTCGAGAATAAAAAGAATGGGGGATTCTTAGATGAAATTAGTTACAGTCGAAGATTTAAGAGAAGGCGATATTATTGCCAGTGATGTTTTGCTTGAGGATTATACAGTTGTGCTCAGTAAGGGAACTGTGATCAAATCACCCTACATTGACAAGCTGCGGGAGATGGAGATCTTCACGGTTTATATTGAGGAGCCCCAGGAAAAGGCAAAAGCGCCTGCGGCAAAGGCACCGCAAAAGCCCGCGGCAGCGCCTGCACCCCAAAAACCGGCGGCGCAGGGAGTAAAACCGACGGCACCCAAAGCTCCGGCTCAGCCCAAAATGACGACGGCACCGGGGGCAAAGCCCGCAGCGCCTGCACCCCAAAAGCCGGCGGCGCAGGGAGCAAAGCCCGCAGCGCCAAAAACACCAGTTCAACCCAAAGCCCCGGCAGTCCAGGAAGAGAAGCCTGCAGCGCCCGCTCCAAAGAAAAAGATCTCTTTGGAAAAAGTGACGATACTGCGCGACGATGTGGAGGAGCAGGTCAAAAATAAGATCAAGGATATCCTCGAGATGCATGTTTACCAGCAGACAGAGGGTTTGGAAAAAATAGCGGAAACTGCACAGAATATCATTACTGATATCCTGGAAGAGGAGGAAGTAGTGGAGAAGGTGTATGACGTAAAGGAGAGAAGCGCTGATATTTATGAGCACTCACTCCAGGTATGTACGATTTCCACATTGATCTCTTTGAAACTTGGTCTGACCAGAAAACAGGTTTATGACATCAGTGTCGCCTGTCTGATACATGATCTGGGTCTTCGCTATCTAGTAGTGCGGTACGAGGATCAGGACATCAACCTGCTTCCGGCAAAAGAGCAGGAGGAGTACAAGAAACATCCGATCTATGCATACACTGCGATCAAGAATGAGACATGGCTTTCTGACAATGCAAAGGAGATCGTGCTTAATCACCATGAGCGAAAGGACAAATCCGGATATCCTCTCGGGACGGATCTTGTCTCCCGCATGACACAGATCGTGGGTGTATGTGACGAGTTCGATGAACTGATCTGCGGGATCGGAAAAGCAAGAGTGCGCGTCCATGAGGCGATCAACAATATCAGAAATTACAGCGGGATCTGGTATGACGCGGATATCGTGGAGGCATTTTTGCAGCTGATCGCTGTCTATCCCTTCGGCTCAAAAGTGCGCACGAACAGGGGAGAAGTCGGGATTGTCATGCGGCAGAATCCGCATTTTCCGGAAAGACCGGTTCTGCGTATTGTGGAGGACAAGTACGGTCAGGCGATCCACGCGGAGCTGGTCGTCGATCTGATCAAAGATACGTCCGTGGTAATACAGGAAGTGATAAAATAATTGTTTATGTTTATACGATTCGGAATGTACAGAGATAACCCGTAACGACCGCGCAGGATATTTCTTTGAGCGTACATGTCAAAAACACAGGCGTAGCGGGGGAATGCGAAACCTTTTGACATATGGCAGCCGGAGAGATAGACAAGTCAGGATGTATCGGCTATTTCTGAACAGTTTCTTATTGGGCGACAGTAATTATTGACTATAATAGAAAGAGAATTGAGGAGTAAAACAGGATGATAGATATTAGATTTTTGAGGGAAAATCCCGATGCCGTGAAGGAAAACATCAAAAAGAAATTTCAGGATCACAAGCTTCCGCTCGTCGATGAAGTGATCGAGCTGGACGCGCAGGCAAGAAAGACACAGCAGGAGGCGGACAATCTCCGCGCGGAGCGCAACAAACTTTCCAAGCAGATCGGTGCCCTGATGGGACAGGGGAAGAAGGACGAGGCTGAGGAAGTCAAGAAACAGGTGAACGCGCAGGCAAAGACACTCGAGGAACTCGCCGAAAAGGAAAAGGAATTGAGCGAAAAAGTGACCAAGATCATGATGACGATCCCAAACATCATCGATCCCAGCGTTCCGATCGGCAAGAGTGACGCAGAGAATGTGGAGATCCAGAAATACGGGGAGCCTGCTGTTCCTGATTTTGAGATCCCATATCACACGGACATCATGGAAAAATTGAACGGTATCGATCTGGACAGTGCCAGAAAAGTGGCAGGAAACGGTTTTTATTACCTGATGGGTGATATCGCAAGGCTCCACTCTGCGGTCATTTCCTATGCGAGGGATTTCATGATCGACAGGGGATTTACTTACTGTGTGCCGCCCTTTATGATCAGAAGCAATGTGGTGACTGGCGTGATGAGTTTTGACGAGATGGACGCCATGATGTACAAGATCGAGGGCGAGGATCTGTATCTGATCGGTACAAGCGAACATTCCATGATCGGCAAGTTTATCGATACGATCATCCCGGAGGCAGATCTGCCCAAGACGCTGACGAGCTATTCTCCGTGTTTCAGAAAGGAGAAGGGTGCGCATGGTCTTGAGGAGCGCGGTGTCTACAGAATACATCAGTTTGAGAAGCAGGAGATGATCGTTGTCTGCAAACCAGAGGAATCTCCTATGTGGTTTGAAAAATTGTGGCAGAATACGGTGGATCTGTTCAGGAGTCTTGATGTTCCAGTGCGCACGTTAGAGTGCTGTTCCGGCGATCTGGCTGATCTCAAGGTGAAGTCCATCGACGTGGAGGCATGGTCGCCGCGGCAGAAAAAGTATTTCGAGGTGGGAAGCTGCTCTAATCTGGGCGATGCGCAGGCGAGGCGACTGAAAATCCGGGTAAACGCGGAAAACGGAAAATATTTTGCCCACACCCTAAACAATACAGTGGTTGCGCCTCCCAGAATGCTGATCGCATTTTTGGAAAACAATCTGCAGGCAGATGGCTCTGTGAGGATCCCGAAAGCCCTGCAGCCGTATATGGGCGGAAAAACAGAAATTAGGTAATTTGGAAAGGCTTGATTACAGTGCACAGATATTTGAGGGCTATTGGTTTTAGCAAAGTAAAGAAAAGGGATGAACTGCAGGCGCTGATCAGTGAAGTGGTTGAGCAGACAATATTGGATCCTGACAAACTGAATAAAAAAGAGGGCGGCAGAAAAGAGCAGGGATATGTGTCTGCAAGAGACATTGCGGCGGACGAGGAAGATCGCGTGTACGCGGAGCTGTCACTTGACTTTGTTCATGGCGCTGGTATCTGTGTGCGCGGCGAGTTCGATGAGGACAATCGTTTTTTGTATGAGTACTATTTTCCGTATCTGCGGGGGAATCACATCAGCTCCAACGAGGATATCACGATCGAGAGACAGGCGGAGAAGGAGTCTTATGCCGGTGTCTGTGATGATATCAAAGTTGGCGTATCGATCATTTTTTATCTGCAGAACATGATCCCCTACAAAAGGCTGAAAGCCCTCAAGCGCCTGCCTGTGCAGGGCACATCGCTCATATTGAGCGCGTTGTCGGTCGACGGCACGATCATGATGCCGATCATCAAAAATGAGTACGAGAAACAGCGCATCAAGAAGGTCGCCAGTGAGCGCAATCAATTGCTCGCTCAGGCGAGGATGGGCGACGAGGATGCGATCGAGAGCCTGACTTTAGAAGATATGGACACTTACACGACGATATCACGACGGATCCACAAGGAGGACGTATTCAGTCTTGTAGACACGTATTTTATGCCGTACGGCGTAGAGTGCGACCAGTATTCCATTCTGGGCGAAATCATGGAGTTTCGTACAGACAGGAACCGCATCACAGGCGAGGAGATTTTCTTCATGACGATCGAGTGCAACGAGGTAATGTTGGAGGTCTGCATCAACCGGGAAGATCTGTACGGTGAGCCTGCGGCCGGGAGACGCTTTAAGGGAGTGGTGTGGCTTCAGGGTTGCATCGAATTCCCGCAACAAAATTTTTAAAAATGTATTGCAATTATCGTGACATCTGATATAATAAAAAGGTATACGAAATCTGCTAACGAAAGAGGCGCAAAAGCAGAATCAGTTCCCTTAGTTAAATGGATATAACAGGAGCCTCCTAAGCCCCAGTTGTGAGTTCGATTCTCGCAGGGAACGCTGAAAAAGGTTGTAAATTCAAGGATTCTTGGACTTACAACCTTTTTCCATTTCTGTTCTTTTATAAATATGTGGAAACAGATTTTAGTATCTGTCCGGCTATTGCTAACAAAAGATAAACGATTGAAAATCTGCTGTTTTCTCGTTCTGCTAACAGAAATCGTGAAATCTGCTAACAGGAAACTTTTTTAAGAGTTATGCTTCAATGGCAGCAGTACCGCCGCTTAACAGGTTCTTCATCACTGCTATCAGTTCGGGAGACTTTTGCAACTGTTCCAACAATGCCTTAATATCAGTCTCGGAATTACTGTTCTCTGTCGGCTTAGCCTTTTTTAAATCAGATACAGAATAAAACTCCTGTTCAAAGATTTTGGCATTCTCTTTTCGGTTCTCGTCCAGAACGTGAGCATAAACCCTTGTCACCATGTCTGCTGTTGCGTGTCCGGTGTCACCCTGTACTGACTTGATATCACCTTTAGAAAGCATCAGTTTATAGGTGGTGGAGGAATGGCGGAGACTGTGGAAAACCACATTAGGCAGACCGGCTTTTTCTTTCAGCTTTTTAAAGGATTCCTCTAAAAGCCTGTTCTCACACGGATACCCATTGTCTAAGGCAACTACAAGGTCAAAATCATGGTATTCACTGCCTAAGAATGCTTTTGCTTTCTCTTGTTGTTCTCCCCATTTTCTCAGTATATTGGCAACAGTGACAGGCAACCATACACGCCTTACCGAACTCTTTGTTTTCGGTGCCTTTAAAACCCTTCTCGTAGTAGATTCTGCCTTTAGTGGCTGAAATACAAGGTATACATCTTTATTGTCAAGCGTATTGAGGGCTTTTAAAGAAACCCGTTCCAATTCCCTGTCTATTTCTATATAGGCATTATCATTTGCAATATCTTTATCGGAGATATGGACACGCTCCCACTGTAACCCTAAAATCTCTCCCACCCTCAAAGAACAGGCAAAAGCTAAGTTTATGGCTACATACAGTCTTTCGTCCTCGCATTCATCAAGGGCTTTTCGGATTGTGTCAATATCCCAGATAGCCCTCTTTTCATATTCCGTTTTGGGCGGTGTAGCGCCGTCCATAGGATTCTTGCCTATAATCTCCCATTTGACCGCCTGTTTGAAAGCACAGTTGAGAAGTTTGCATATCTTACCTATTGTTTTATCTGTGACATATTTTGTTCTCGCCTTATGGGTTTTTGTTGAGACCGCAGGTGTGGTCTTTAGCGTCTGAATATACTTGTCTATTATACGAGAATTAATCTTCTGTATTTTAACATTCCCGATAAATGGATTGATATAGTTGTCAATCAGACTTGTATTGCTGTCATAGACAGATAACCCCCATTTCTTCTGCGCATATATATCCACAAATTCTTTCAGAAATTCTTCCAGTGTTTCATCTTTGGGGGCGACAAAGGTATTATTTATCTGCTGGCTTTCAATCTCTGCTTTTCTTGCCTTTGCTGTTTTATGGTCTGAAAAGGATTCCCATTTCTGCTTGGTCTTTCCGCTTTCATCAACATAACGGTATACGACGGAATAACTGCCATTATCTCTCTTTACGATTGTTGCCATAATTAAATCCCTCCGTTCTTTTGTACTGGATTATTGAGCCAACTGTCAAAATCTTCTTTGGAAATCCTTATGACACTATTTTTAGATTTTCCAAAACGAACTACATGAAAGGGTGGCTCTTCTTTGACTAGTGCATATGCGGCGGTTCTTGAAATCTGCAAAATGTTCTGTATATCCTCCACACGATAAACTTGCACTGTATCATCATTAGCCATTGACGGTGCGGTAAGTTGAGTAAGTTCGTTTTTCTTCTGTTCTTTCAGTCTCTCTATTGCTTTTCTCGTATTCTCCATAGAAAACAGTCCGATTTTCTCCAAGGCATCTGCCGAAAGCAAAGTAAATATATCTGTGGTGTTCTTTGGTAAAAATGTAAAAGTATCTGACGTACTCATATAAAACCCTCCCTATATTGTCAAGTGATTTTCCTTAAAAAATCAAGGAATTTATAGTTACATATCTCAGATGAATGAGCCAAGGAGATGGACATTTCTCTGTATCTGGTACGAAAATAGAGGGTGAAGGGTACACGAAGTAGAACGTCTTTGTTTTCGCTCTACATGGCCTTATGTATACCCATCCTTCTATGGCAGCGTACCTCCCGTGTCTACCAGGATCACCCTGCATCTCTGCCGGGGTCCTAACTTGTCGGGTAGAAACACCCATTACTGGGTGTAACCCCCATTACTGGGTGTAACCCCCACAGAACCGTACGTGCCCAATTAAGGCATACGGCTCTTCACGACACTAATACCTCAGACTATCCATAGATGCTCACATATATCTTCGGCCTGACCACAGGATAGATTTTGAGGAATTCATTGAATCCGTCCCATGTATAGCTTTTCCTTTGACTGCGCCTGTTCATCCAGAAGAACAGAAGTTGAATCACCCTCTTTCTAAAGTTATCCATCATCTGATAATTGTCTGTAATGCCATAATAATGATAGTAGCCTGTCAGAATCTGGTTCACCTTTTCAAGGATGTACTTCTTCTTTTCAAATCTCATATCCCTTATGGTTATGTTCATTTGCTTGCATTTCTTCCGGAATCTCTTTCCTGCCGTCCTATGTTTTACTCTGAACTTTCCATTCCTGCTCTTAGAGCAGCAATGCGTGAATCCCAGGAAATCGAATGTTTCTGGCTTCCTGTTCACCTTCGCCAGGTTATCTTCTGCAAAACGCCCAAAATATATCAGGCGGGTCTTGCTTTCTTCCAGCGTCAGTCCGAAATATCCCATACGCTTCCTCAGCAGTTCATAGAACTTCTCGGCTTCTCTTTTGTACTGGAAACAGCATACAAAATCATCAGCATATACTACCACATCGCAAAACCCTCTCATTAACGGCTTTATCTTTTCATTGAACCACCAGACAAGGACGTAGTGCATATATATGTTAGCAATAATCGGCGAGCATACGCTTCCCTGTCCGGCTCCGAAGTCATCCACATGGAATTCCCCCTCTTTTAGGACGCCGGCCTTGAGCATGCGTTCTACCAGCCGTATTATTGTCTGTATAATGGGGTTAAAACCCTCGCCTTAAGGCGAAACCTTTAGGTCAACCCCATTCCCCAAGTTTAGGATGATGTAAAACAGAGATACTAAACTTGAGGTGATAAAAATGGAAAACTACAGGAAATCAGCCCATTGCACATATGATATCAAATACCATCTGGTGTGGATAACAAAGTACAGGAAACCCGTGATAACAGGACAGATTGCTCTAAGGACGAGGGAGCTGATCCGAATCGTCTGTCAAAGCAATGAAGTAGAGATTCTGGCAGGACATGTAGGAAGTGACCATATACATCTGCTGGTATCGGTGCCGCCCCATCTATCCGCAAGTAAGCTGGTGCAGTATATCAAGGGAAATACGTCAAGGAAGCTTCAGATGGAATATAAGGAACTAAATAAGCAGTTCTGGGGACAACATCTATGGGCGAGAGGGTATTTTGTGGCAAGCAGCGGAAACGTGACGGACGAAATAATCAAAGAGTATATTAAGAACCAGGATCTACAGGAGCGAAGTAACTCTGACAACTTTGAAATCGGGGAAAAGTAGTATGAAAGGAAAGAGTTGGGATACGCTCCTTTTAGGCTGCTTCAGCAGCTCACCGAACCTACCGGCTTTAGCCGGTAGTGGTTCAGTTTCCCAGCTTAATAAATGAATATTTACCAACTATAGTGTTAGTTTTTACGATTATGATTTTAATGAAGAACAATTCATTAAATTATGGTCAGTTTGCCTCTGTCTTGCAGCTTTTGGCAACAATGAGCTTACCATTTAGTAAATATGCAGATACAATAATAGAAACAAGAAATACTTGTATTACAGTCAATAAAATAGATGCTTTTTTTAAAACGAATGATGTTCAAAAAACGGATATGGAATGTGACGAGGAGAATGAATACGATGGAAAGTATTTGTTAGATATCTCAGGCTTGTCATTTAGTTATGCTGATAGAAAAGTTTTGGATAATTGTTCGTTAAGAATTATGAGGGGCGAGCATGTCGGAATTGTTGGTTCTTCCGGTGTCGGAAAATCAACTTTGCTTAATGTTTTGTTAGGTGTTTTGCCGGATTATGAGGGAACTGTTAAAATATTTGGTGAAGAAATAAGGGAGGCAAACATTGAAAAACTTTGGAGTCATATATCATACGTTGATCAAAATCGATATATGTTAAACGAAAATATTGCGTTTAATATTTCAGCTGGAGATACAAATGTTATGACACATCGGATTGACAAAGTTTTGGATATGACAAATTTCAGAAATGATATTGAAAATAAATTACCAATGGGAATTGAAACGGTATTAAATGAAGGTGGTTCAAATCTTTCTGGTGGACAAAAAGAAAAAATTGCAATTGCAAGGGCGTTATATAAGAAAGCAGAACTTTTTATCTTAGATGAACCATCAAGTGCATTAGATGAAGAAACGGATAATTGTATTGTGGATGCATTAGACGTTTTGGATAATGTAACGATAATTACCGTCTCACATAGATTGAGTACACTTTCCAAGTGTGACAGAATTTTAGAATTGCAAAATGGTAAACTTATTCAAGTGGAAAAGAACTAAAATATATGAGATAGAGATATAATAAGTAAGGAGATTTTTTATGTCTAAGTTGCTAGATTCATATACTTATATTTCCGAATTGATTGGTAAAAAGACTTTTGTATGGAAAGTAGCATTTGTAATGAATTCTTTTCAAAACCTATTAGCGAATGTTTTTATTGGGTTTTCGATACAAATGATTATTGATGGATTACATAGTAATAATGAGAATTTGATAGATAAAGGAATAGTATTATTGTTTATAGGGGCAACTTATTTAATGATAGGATTGCCAATATTATGCTATTTATTGGATTCTACAAATGCAAAAATGAAAATGGCTTTAGAAGTTAAAGTGTTTGATAAAGTACTAAAAAAAGACTATGAAGATGCAATTTTGCTGAGTTCTTCAGAAATTATTTCTGTTTTGCAGAATGATGTCTTAGAAGTAGCAGGATTATTTGGATGGAATTTGGTGGTTTTCTTTCAAGCTGTCTTATCAGGAATTGGTTGTTTTGTTCTATTGGTAAAAGTGGACTATATCTTGGCACTGCTTATTGTCGTTTTTTCAGCTGCATTACTCTTTTTAAATAAAGTTTTTGGAAAAAGTTTATATAGTGCAGCCAATAATATTCGAGAACTATTTCATAAAAGGATGGAATCTTTAACTAATATTTTAGATAATTTAATGATTCTTAAAATATATTCCATGATGAATTTGCAATGTTATTTCTTGTCAAAAATTGGTCGAGAGAAGGCTAATATAGAGTATTCTATGCGAAAAAAAATAAATTTCAAGGCACTTGTGGAGAGCATAATTACAGATGTCTTTATCACGATAGTTATTATAATATTGGGCTCTTCATTTGTGTATAGAGGGGAAATGTCTATTGGTGAGCTGTTTTTGACCATAGAACTGAAAAATGGTATAATTTTCTTCTTTAGTTACATTGGTGGTTATATAAACAATTTGCAATCGGCCATAGTTGCAACTGAACATATACGAAATTTGAATGCACCATTGGAAATTCAACAAGAGAAGATGCAAACATCTGTAATTGAAGATCCTCAATATATAGAGTTTGAAAATGTATCCTATAAGTATCCGGGAGCGAATAAAACTGTTTTTTCAAGTTTGAATTTCAAAACGACAAAAAAGAAAATCTGCATTATCGGAGAAAATGGAAAAGGAAAGAGTACAATAATAAAATTATTTTCTGGATATCTCAAAAGCTATACAGGGAGGATATTGATCAATAATACAAATATTTTTAATTTAGATATAAAAAATTTAGTATCAATTGTACCACAGGAAACAATAATTATGAAGGATACGATATATAATAATATTGTTTTGGGAGGTCAATATACGATAGAGGAGGTCATAGAAGCAACTCGTAAGGCAGGAATTTATGATGAAATAATGGAAATGGAAAAAGGATTTGAAACTGTATTGTATGAAGATGGAACCAATATTTCCGCAGGACAAAGAAAAAGGATTGCCATAGCGAGAGCATTTTTGAAAGATGCCCCAATAATGTTACTGGATGAGTTTTCTGGAAATCTAGATAAGGAAATGGCAAATAAAATACTCGAAAGCTTATTTGATAATTCAGAAAAGAAAATGCTTATTGCTATAACACATGAGAAAGATATTGTTTCAAAATTTGAAGAGGTTATACAATTATAGTGCGCAATATCGAATAGTTAAAATTTAGGCATAGCGATGATTTGTTGAAATTCTTTTTCGGTTATATCATCCCTCTATGTGTTCAAAGCTTGCTCTGTGGGCTTCCTTTGAATCCTGGTAAGTGTGAAGAGAGCATTTGACTTCAGAATTTGGAAAAGGTTTTAGGGATTTTCTATGCAGATGTATGTGAACTGCCATACCCGTGAAATGATGAATGAGAGGGATTCACAGCCGATTGGCATTGTTCTTTGTGCGGACACTGAACCTGGACAGCTTTTATAAGCTGGAAGAATCAGATGGGAACCAGTAATAAAGTCTGCCCCGGCTGCGGCAGAAAAATGAAACAGCAGTTTATCGGCTTGCAGCATTGTAAATGCAGGATGAGCTGGAAAAAGGACATCGGATTTTTTGAGCGCACCAGCGATATGGTTTTTG
>OFGR01002205.1_pt1 | contig 13455 bp, 10 predicted proteins | sample 1521811 | NCBI WGS metagenome assembly OFGR01 (sample SAMEA3504098, study PRJEB24116) | mouse gut metagenome | biome: mouse gut; feature: mouse-associated habitat; material: faeces | place: Denmark | collected 2011
TGTCGCCGATGTGCTCCATCATGGAGGCGATGGCAATGGGGGCCATCACCAGGATGGCGGACAGATCAAACTTGGCCACAGAGCCGCCGAAGTTGGCAATAAAGGGCTGAAAGCCGATCCAGGCGGCGTCCTTCACGTTGGTGAAATCCACCTTCCCGGCGGCGATGGCCTTGATGGCGGAGGCGGGGCCGGTGACGCAGTCGCCCCCGGCAAACACGCCGTCCATGTCCGTCTTGGCCAGCGTGGAGTCGCTGAGGGCCTCGATGGTTCCTCGGTGGATGGGGATTCCGGCGTGCTCAAAGGCCATGGTCTCAATGCCCTGGCCCACGGCCACCACCACAATGTCGGCGGGGATGCGGATCTCGGGCTGGAGGGCGTTCTGGGGTACGGGCCGGCCGGAGCGGATCTGGCCGGGGATCTGGGGCTGAACCCAGAGAGCCGCGGCCCGTCCGTCCTCGCCGGCCTCGATGCGCACAGGGGCCATGAGGGTCAGCAGCTCCACGCCCTCGGCAACAGCCCCCTCCACCTCCACAGGCAGAGCGGTCATGTCCACCTGGCGGCGGCGGTAGACGCAGGTCACCTTCTCCGCCCCCAGGCGGATGGCGGAGCGGGTCACGTCCATGGCCACGTTGCCGCCGCCGATGACCACGATCTTTTTGCCGGTGAAATCGGGCATCTCGTTGTCACCGATGGCCCGGAGCATCTCCACCGCACTGACCACGCCGGGGCTCTCCTCGCCGGGAATGCCGGTTTTCTTGTCGGTGTGAGCGCCGATGGAGATGTAGATGCTGTCGTACTGTCCCCGCAGCTGCTCAAACTGGATATCCTTACCCACATCCACCTCAGTGTGGACAGTGATGCCCAGGGAGAGGATGGAGTTGATCTCCTGGTCCAGCTTTTCCCGGGGGAAGCGGTAGCTGGGGATACCGTAGCGCAGCATCCCGCCCAGCTGGCGGCGCTTCTCGTACACGTCCACCTCGTGGCCCATGAGGGCCAGGTAGTAGGCGGCGGAGAGGCCGCCGGGACCGCCGCCGATGACGGCCACCCGCTTGCCCGTGGGGGCGGCGCACAGGGGCTGAGCCACGTCGCCCGCCGTGTCCACGGCGTAGCGCTTCAGCCCGCGGATGTTCATGGCGTCGTCGATCATGTTCCGGCGGCAGCGGGCCTCGCAGGGGTGCTCGCATATGTAGGCGCAGGCCACGGGGAAGGGGTTGTCCTTGCGGATGAGGCGGATGGCGTCCTCGCAGCGGCCGGCGCTGATGAGGGCGATATAGCCGGGGATGTCGATGCCGGCCGGGCACAGGGCCACGCAGGGGACCGGATTCTCCAGGTTGCCCAGGCATCGGTGGTTATGGATGTGCTCCCAGTAGTCGTCCGCGAAGCCACGGACGCCGTCCAGCACCAGCTGGGCGGCATGGCGGCCGATGGCGCAGGCGGCGGTGGAGGCGATGGACTGGGCGGTCTCCTCGATAAACTCCATGTGCCGGGGCTTTGCCCGTCCCTCCAGCACATCGCCCAGCAGGATGGACAGCTGACCCAGGCCAACCCGGCAGGGGACGCACTTCCCGCAGGTTTGGGCGTGGCAGAGGTTCAAAAAGTTCATGGCCATGTCCACCGGACACAGGCCCGGCGGCGACGCGGCGATGCGCCGCTCCATGTCGTGGTAGAGCTGGTCTACCATCATCTGCGCCCGATCCGGGGTTTTGATGTCTAATCGGCTCAATGTGTACACTCCCTTCTGTTTTCGTCGCTGTTGCGTGAGATGATCGATCCGGCGGCAGCCGTGGCCTGAAGGAGCTTGATTCGAGGCGGCGGTGTTCGCTTGGGTTATAGTATAAATGCTTATGTTCGCTATGTCAATATGGGGGTGGGAGGGGGGCTGGGCAAACGCATTTAAAATTCAAGCAAGATAAAGTAGAACAGAGGACATACAGACAGAAGAAACCGTGAACGGATTGAGTAAGTTGGAGGAGCCGCAGCGAACAGACCGCGAAAACATCCGGCATAAGCTGGAAGATATCATCATCATAGGACTGTGTACCCTGATTTGTAACGGCGAGGAACTCAGGAAAGAAAGAGAGGAATGGCCGGGACAATTCCTTGCGCTTCCAAACGGGATACCAGACAGCGTAATGTCATTAAGTTGGGTAGGCGATTGCGAAAGTCGGTTCAAATAGGGAAAAAAATGACTGACACAGCCCCAGCGAAGGAGCTGCGGGGAAGAGCGCATAGCAACCACGCCCTCCATGGGGGCAAAGAGGGATGCCTGACTTGTCCAGGAGGGCATTGCGCCTGCTGGCGGTGTTGCGGCAGTTCATGAGAATAACAGCTCTTGTAAATCCAAACTCCTTCAGCAGAGCGCGGTAAATGTCGTAGCTGTCAGAAAACTGGGATATTCCGAGTACCTTTTCGCATATCCCGCCGATTCACCAACGACGATTCCCTGCGCAAGATGCTCTACCTGTCCAGCAGGAAAATTGTCGAGCAATGGACCGCCAGATGTCGAAATTGGAACATGGTTTTGTCCCAGTTCCAGCTCATGTTCCAGGACCGCCTGACCCCGGCTTCCCCTTAGTGTTTCCAGGCGGGGTGACGGCATTCACGCTACGCGCACATACCGCCTCCCTGCCTGGAACACAGGTGGGTATGCCGAGTTACGCCGGGTTGTGTCCAGCCCGGGAAATCTTCTGATTTGCTCCCGTTCCCTTGACTACAGTTTGTCTCCTTTTACACTAAATTCTCTGACGGGCCTATTTGCTCTTTGTCTAACCACGTCATTTCCAGTATCTCGGGCAGAGATTGGATAATTAAATCTTTTAATTAAGAAATCGTATGAATCATGCTTTGAAGATTTCTGTTTATTCAGGCCAATAGCCCTATACCAGGGAAGATCTCTGCCATAAGATTCGGTCATTCATGCGGAAATTACAGCATTGTCCGTCTCTCGTGTCCAGATTGTTCCTCCACCCAATACTTTCCTATCTTTATGCGCATAAGTAATATTCTGCCAATCACTCTGGATCGCCATATATAGCTGCTAATTTCTATTTCAAATAATGTCCTGTGATACTGTTCATATTCCCTGCAACCGCCTCTGGTGTCCCTGCCGCCACCACACGTCCTCCGGCTTCGCCGCCGCCGGGACCCATGTCGATGAGATAGTCCGCATTGCGGATCACATCCAAGTCGTGCTCAATGACCACCACTGTGGCCCCGTGCCCGATCAGCGTCTGGAATACCCCCAGCAGGGTGCGCACGTCCAGGGGGTGCAGGCCGATGGTGGGCTCATCGAACACAAACAGGGATTCAGACTGCGCCCGGCCCATCTCGCTGGCAAGCTTCAGACGCTGGGCCTCGCCGCCGGACAAGCTGGGAGTCTCCTCACCCAGGGTCAGGTAACCCAGGCCCAGGTCCTGCAATACTTGGAGCCGCTGATGGACCATCTTCCAGTCCCGGCATACCTCCAGCGCTTCGTTCACGTCCATAGCCATCAGGTCCGGCAGGGAATGCCTCCCAATACTCACCCGGTAGGCGTCTTTTCCGTACCGGGAACCGCGGCACTCTGGGCAAGGTATCGTTACGTCAGGCAAAAACTGCACGTCCAGATTGATGACCCCGGTGCCATCGCATACGGGACAGCGCAGCTTGCCCGTGTTATAAGAGAAATCTCCGGCCTTGAACCCCAACTGCTTTGCGGTTGGGGTTTTTGCAAAAATCTTCCGCAGTTCATCGTGGACATTGGCGTAAGTGGCCACGGTGGAGCGGACATTGACCCCGATAGGGGTGGCGTCGATGAGCTTCACATGGCGAATACCTTGGGCATCCACAGACCGAACGTGTTCCGGGAGCTTTTGCCCATCTGCCGCCGCGATCATTCCGGGGATCAGGCTCTCTAAAACGAGCGTTGTCTTCCCGGAGCCGGACACGCCGGTGACCACTGTCAGCCGCCCTTTTGGCAGGTCTACTTCCAGCGGCTTTACGGTATGGATCGCTCCGGTGGAAAGGTGGATTTTACCCAGGCCGAACAATTCGCTTGCCCCAGCCCGTTTCCGGGCAGAAATATCTGCTGTCCCTGCCAGGAAGGGTCCAATCTGAGATGCCTCATTCTGCGCAATTTCAGGAATGGTTCCCTGGGCCACCACTCGTCCGCCGTTCGCTCCGGCCGCCGGTCCCATCTCGATGATCCAGTCCGCTTGGGACAGGATCTGGGTGTCATGATCCACCAGCAGGACCGAATTGCCGTCAGCAACCAGATCCCGCATCACATCGGTCAGCCCCACGATATTGGATGGGTGCAGCCCGATGGACGGCTCGTCCAGCACATAAAGAACGCCGGTAGTGCGGTTGCGCACGGCGCGGGCCAGCTGCATCCGCTGACGCTCTCCGGTGGAGAGCGTGGAGGCCGCCCTGTCCAGAGAAAGATAGCTCAAGCCCAAATCCATCAGCCGCTTGGCTACCGTTTGGAAGGATGCGCAGATACTTTCCGCCATAGAACGCATCTCTACTGGCAGGGAGGAGGGGATGCCGTCCACCCACTCTACCAGCTCCGACAGGGTCATCTGGCAGGCGGCGTCCAGGGAGATGCCCCGCAGCCGGGGCATCCGGGCCGCGTTGGACAGCCTTGTACCGCCGCAATGGGGACAGACATCCTGCTTCAAAAACTTTTCTACCCGTTTCATGCCCTTCTCATCCTTCACCTTGGACAGGGCGTTTTCCACAGTATAAGTGGCATTAAAATAGGTAAAATCCATGTCCCCTGCCGCGCCGCTGGTTTTGTTTTGATAGATGATGTTCTTTTTGACAGCAGGACCGTGGAATACGATGTCCCTCTCCTTGTCAGTCAATTCCCGGAACGGAACGTCCGTGCGTACCCCCATCTCTCGTGCAATGTCCTTCATCAGTGACCACATCAGGGTCTGCCACGGAGCTACCGCCCCTTCATCAATGGACAGGGACTCATCGGGTACCAGAGTGGACTCGTCCACAGTACGCACGATGCCGGTTCCGCCACAGTCAGGGCAGGCGCCCTGGCTGTTAAAAGCAAGCTCCTCCGCCGAGGGAGCCATAAACTCCGCACCGCACTCCGGGCAGTGGATGGACTGATCCGCTGCCACCGCTAACGTCGGCGGGACGTAGTGTCCATTGGGGCAGCGGTGGCTGGCCAGACGGGAGTACATCAGCCGCAGGCTGTTGAGCAGTTCTGTTCCCGTGCCGAAGGTGGAGCGGATGCCGGGGACGCCGGGGCGCTGGTGGAGGGCCAGGGCGGCGGGAACATAAAGCACCTCGTCTACGTGGGCCTTCGCGGCTTGGGTCATCCGCCGCCGGGTGTAGGTGGACAGGGCCTCCAGATAGCGCTGGGAACCCTCGGCGTACAGAACGCCCAGGGCCAAAGAGGATTTCCCGGAGCCGGACACTCCGGCAACCGCCACGATTTGATTCAGCGGGATATCCACATCGACATTTTTTAGATTGTGTACCCGCGCCCCGCGCACTTGGATACAGGCAGGAACCGGATGGTTTTGTTTCATTGGGTTCACTCCTTGGACAGCAGGCCCGCGCTCAATTTCATCAGGCCGTCATAACAGATCTCCTCCACCGGGGGGATGAACGCAAGGAACCGCATCTCCCGCGTGGCGTCCATCTGGTTCTGGGCAAGATATTTTGTTTCATACAGCGAATTGCAATACACCGAAAACTGAATTAAAAACAGATTTCTCTCTTTGCTGCCGGCGTCTGGAAACTGAAATGCCACAACTTCTTTTAAGGTGTTTTGAAAGAACAGCGTTTCTTTCGCGAAATGCCGCAGAATGGGATCATCGTAACTGGGGTCCCAAATGGGCAGATGCAAAGAAAGAAGTTTTAAGAGTGTCTCATGTCCCCATAGGATATCCGTCATCGTTTGGCAGAACTGTTCCTGGGAACAGCGCCGCTCCAAAAGCGGCCCCAACTGCTCACCCCACTCCCGGTATTCCTGGATCATCAGATCTGCGAAAACACACTCCTTCTTGTCATAATAGTGGTATATGGATGGACGTGAGATGGAGGTTTTCTCGGCAATTGTGGCCAGTGTGATGGATTCATAGCTCATTGTCATGAACTGCTCTTTTGCCGCAGCCAGAATTTCCTGTTTTCTTGCGGCAAGCTCTTCATCGGTTCGCGCCCTGATCTTTCCCATGACTTCGCCTCTTCGTACTGATGTTGATTCAGAATACCATATAAAATGGCATGCGTCAACATATAGCCGACAAGTTGTTTGCTTTGTGTTGACAAGCTGTTGGTTATGTGATAGGATACCTTATCACTCTACTCAACGAGAGGAACAGGTATGAAAAAATTAGGTTTTGGACTTATGCGCCTGCCGTAGCTTGACCCGGCAAATGCCGCCTCGGTGGATGTGGAACTGGTGAAAAAAATGGTGGACCGGTTTATTGAAAAAGGCTTTACCTACTTCGATACGGCATGGATGTATGCCGGATTCGCCAGCGAGAACGTGGCCAAGGAAGCCCTGGTGGACCGCTATCCGCGTGACAGCTTCACTTTGGCGACCAAACTCCATGCCGGTTTCTTCGATTCGTCGGAGGACTGTGATAAAGTGTTTCAGGAGCAGTTGAAGAAAACTGGCGCGGGATTCTTTGACTATTACCTTCTGCATGGCGTTGACAAAGAAAACCTTTCAAAGTATGAAAAATACGAATGTTTCCGCTGGCTGTTGGAGAAAAAAGAGCAGGGGCTTGTAAAGCACATCGGCCTTTCTTATCATGGCGATGCCGAGTGTCTGGATGGAATTTTGACAAAGCATCCGGAAATGGAATTTGTGCAGCTGCAGATCAATTATCTCGACTGGGAGAGCGAATGGATACAAAGCCGCAGAAACCATGAGGTCTGTGTGCGGCACGACAAGCCGATCATCGTGATGGAACCGGTCAAAGGCGGTTCTCTGGCCCGTGTGCCGGTGGAGGCGGAAAAGCTGTTTCGCGCTGCGGCGCCGGATCGTTCCATCCCCAGTTGGGCCATCCGTTTTGCGGCATCGCTGCCTAATGTTATGGTGGTGCTGTCCGGTATGAGCAGCATGGAACAGATGGAGGACAATCTCTCCTATATGGACGAATTTGTCCCCCTCAGCGAAGAAGAACAGAAGCTCTGTTTCCGGGCGGGCGGCATCATCAACGCACAGATTGCCGTCCCCTGCACCGGCTGCTCCTACTGCACAGAGGGCTGTCCGGTCCGCATCGCTATCCCTCAGTATTTCTCGCTCTATAATGAAATCATGCGGGAAGATATGGAGCAGAAGGGGTGGACTGTTTCGTTCTCCAACTATGACGCTCTGGCACAGACCCACGGCAAAGCGTCGGAATGTATTGCCTGTGGCCAATGCGAGGGAATCTGTCCCCAGCGTCTGCCGATTATCGAGCATTTAAAGAGCGTATCCGCTAAATTTGACCATCAGGGATGAGAACGCATTATAATGTTGCCAGATGGATCTGGCATCCGATAAAAAGTACATAGTCCCAACAAGCGGGAGGATGCTGTTTATAAACAGTGTCCTCCCGCTTGTTTTTTATAGCTGAATGAGCTGCCGTCAAATAGAATCACCCGCTTGGGGCGCAGCAATGCCAAACCGCTCTCGCATTTCGGTCAAGAAAAGCTCTGCCGCCGGCGTGAACATCTGGTACTTCTTCCAAATAAAAAACAGTTTTGTTTCCAGTGCCGGCGTCAGGGGGCGGAAGCACAGCATACTCTGTTTGCTGACATCCACCAGCTTTTCAAAGGTCAGTACATATCCTACTCCTTCCCGTGCCAGGATGCTGCCATTGAAGGTCAGGTTAATGGTAGCTTTGACATTCAGCCGATCAATTTTTTCGCCAAAGAGCTTCGGGATATCCTCCCGCAATCCCTGCCGGGAAACGATCAGCGGCAAATCCAGGAGATCATCTATACAGATTTTTTCCTTCGCAGCTAATGGAGCATCTTTCCGCATGACAACGCCCCAGGTGTCCGCGCCGGGAAACTCCAGGTAATTATATTTGGACAAATCCACCTTCTGGGCAATCACGGCAAAGTCAAAAAGGCCCCGATCCAGACGTTCAGAAAGGTCGTCAGTATCCCCGCTATACAGATGGAATCGAATAGCCGGATACTGATTCTGTATGACCTTGACCCGTTGGGCAAGAAATTTCATCCCATCGGATTCCGCACAGCCGATGCGGACATCTCCTCCGGTGATCTCCCCCAGGGCTTTGAACTCCTCCTCTGTCTTGCCCACCATATCCAGAATATCCTCTGCCCGCTTCCGCAGAAGCATTCCCTCATCGGTCAGACGGACATTGTAATTACCACGGATAAACAGTTTCTTTCCAAGCTCTCCTTCCAGTTCCTTCAGTTGCTTTGATAACGTGGGCTGGGATATGTGGAGCCGCTGGGCCGCATGAGTAATGTTTCCCTCACGGGCGGCCTCCAGAAAATAGCGCAATACTCGCAGTTCCATCGCAACACCTCCAGTCCCAGTATAACAAGTCTTGTCATTCTTTGCAAGAATAACTTGAAATAGGAAACAGGTATTTGCTATTTCAACGTCAAAGCGTTATACTCTCGGCATAGGAGGTGAGGACGTGGCGGAAGCATCAGACACCGAAGGCATCCTCCGTCAAAATCTCATTGACGCTGGCTGTGAATCGGAAATTGTCCAACAATGTATGGAGTTGGCGCAGGGGCAGAGAACTGAGGAAATGAAACGGATTCTGACCCGCCATAGAAGGACACTGCTGGATACAGTTCATGCAGAACAAAAGAAAATTGATTGCCTGGATTACCTTTTCTACAAAATGGAAAAGGACGAACATCCCAAAGGACGCAGCCGATAAAGCAGGTGGCAGACGCATTTGCGCAAGTGATTATATTGATTCAATCAGCAATAAAAAGGAGTATATATCATGAACGAGAAACTGACTTTGACCCAGGAGTGGGATAAGACCTTCCCCAAGAGCGACAAGGTGGATCACAGCAAGGTGACATTCCACAACCGCTACGGCATCACGCTGGCCGCTGACCTTTACGTCCCCAAGGGTGCGTCCGGCAAGCTGCCTGCCATCGCCGTCTGCGGCCCCTTCGGCGCGGTGAAGGAGCAGTCCTCCGGCCTGTATGCCCAGACCATGGCGGAGCGGGGCTTCCTCACGATGGCTTTCGACCCCTCCTTCACCGGCGAGAGCGGCGGCGCTCCCCGCTATATGGCCTCCCCGGACATCAACACCGAGGACTTCCAGGCGGCGGTGGACTACCTCTCCCTGCGGGATGATGTGGACCCGGAGAAGATCGGCATTATCGGCATCTGCGGCTGGGGCGGATTGGCGCTGAACGTGGCCGCTCTGGATACCCGGATCAAGGCAACTGTGGCCTCCACCATGTACGACATGAGCCGGGTGAACGCCAACGGCTACTTTGACGCCGAGGACAGCGAGGAAGCCCGTTATGCCAAGCGCAAGGCTCTGAACGCTCAGAGGCTGACCGACTGCAAGAGCGGCGAGTACGCCCTGGGCGGCGGCGTATCTGATCCCATGCCGGAGGACGCCCCCTTCTACTTTAAGGACTACTTCGACTACTACAAGACCCCGCGCGGCTATCATCCCCGGTCCCTCAACTCCAACGGCGGCTGGAACGTCATCGGCTGTATGTCCTTTATGAATCAGCCCATCCTGGCCTATGCCCACGAGATCCGCAGCGCCGTCCTGGTCCTGCACGGCGAGAAAGCCCACTCCTGCTATTTCGGCAAGGACGCTTTTGCCAAGCTGACGGGGGACAACAAGGAGCTGCTGCTCATCCCGGATGCTGTCCACACGGACCTTTACGACCGGATGGACATTATCCCCTTCGACAAGCTGGTGGAGTTCTTTCTGGAGAACTTGAAATAAAAGATCTGCTTGGCTCACCATGGAGACGGATGCAGCAGTAAAGCGGCTGCATCCGTCTCCAACAATATCAGGAGGAAACAATATGCAAATACTTGTATTAAACGGCAGTCCCCGGCCCAATGGGAATACGAAAGGCATGATCGAGGCGTTCCGGGAGGGGGCCGTGTCGGCGGGCCATCAGGTGGATGTGATGGACGTGTGCCGGATGAAGATTAGCGGCTGTCTCGCCTGCGAATACTGCCATACCAAGGGGCGCGGAGAGTGCATTCAGAAGGATGATATGCAGAAAGTCTATGCACTGTTGAAGAAGGCGGAAATGCTGGTGATCGCCTCGCCTATCTACTACCACGGCATCAGCGGCCAGTTGAAGTGTGTCCTTGACCGTTTTTACTCTGCCGCCTATCCCGGTAAGCCGCCCAGGCTGAAAAAAGTCGCTATGATTTTAAGTTCTGGCGATGCTAATATGTACGATGGCGCAATGTTCTCCTATCAGGGAGATTTCCTGGATTTTCTGGGCTTAGAGGATATGGGGGTATTCACGGCCCATGGCGGGGAAAACGATTCCCCCAGCAAACTTGTGGAACTGCGCGCCTTTGGCGCAGGACTGAAATAAATTCAAACTCTCTGCCAATCACGGACCAATCAATAGGAGGAATTGTTTATGAATACGATGCCGAAAATCGCCCTGGGCGCATGGTCCTGGGGAGCCTGAGCTGCTGGCGGTGACCAGGTGTTTGGAAACCATCTCTTTGAGGACGATCTGCGTCCGGTGTTTGACAAGGCGCTGGCGTGCGGCCTGACCCTGTGGGACACCGCCGCCGTCTACGGCGAGGGGACCTCCGAGCGCATCCTGGGCAGCTTCGTCAAGGACGTGTCCCGTGAGCAGGTGATCCTCTCCACCAAGTTCACCCCGCAGATCGCCAGCGATTCCCCGGAGGCCATGCAGGAGATGCTGGACGGCAGCAAGGCCCGCCTCCATGCGGATGTGATGGATGTGTACTGGATTCACAACCCCATGGATGTGGAGAAGTGGACCCCCAAGCTGATCCCTCTGGCGCAGAGCGGACAAATCAAGACCATCGGTGTGTCCAACCACAATCTGGCGGAGATCAAGCGGGCCAATGAGATTTTAGGTGCTGCCGGACTGAAAGTCTCCGCAGTCCAGAATCACTTTTCCCTGCTGCACCGTTCCTCCGAACGGGCCGGGATTCTGGACTACTGCAAGGAAAACGGCATCACCTTCTACGCCTACATGGTGCTGGAGCAGGGTGCGCTGTCCGGCAAGTACGATACCGCCCACCCCTTCCCGGAGGGCAGCGACCGGGCCAGATGCTACGGCCCCGTTCTTCCTCAGCTGGAAAAGCTGATTGAAAAGATGCGGCAGATTGGCAGCAAATATGACGCCTCTCCCGCACAGGTCGCCACCGCCTGGGCGATTGCCAAGGGGACTTTGCCCATTATCGGCGTGACGAAGGTGGAGCAGGTGGAAGCTGCCGCGAAAGCTGCGGAGATCGTGCTGACGGCGGAGGAAATTTCGGAGTTGGAGGCCCTCGGTGATGCCGCCAATATCAATACACTCCGGGAGTGGAATAGGAAAATGACCTGATGTAGGAGGATTACGGCAAATGAGCGACAGGACGATTCAAGTTGGGCTTTTTGTCTTGTCCTTTACGTGTAATGACCTTATGCTTTCCGCTCTTTTCTGCTCCGGTCTCCTGTCCTCTATCCCCCTCTTTTTTATGAGACGGCCTTGGCACGCCTCCAACTTCCCCTTGCATTTTCTGAAAAAGTGAGTATGATTAAAGACGAAATCATTTAAGAAAGAGGCGTTACTCCATGACAAAAGTAAATGTAATCTCCGGCTTCCTGGGCGCGGGCAAGACCACCCTCATTAAAAAACTGCTGGACGAGGCGCTGAAGGGCGAGCGGATCGTCCTCATTGAAAACGAGTTTGGCGAGATTGGCATAGACGGCGGGTTCCTCCGCGACGCGGGCGTGGAGATCTCCGAGATGAACTCCGGGTGCATCTGCTGCTCCCTGGTGGGGGACTTTGGCGAGGCGCTGAAAAAGGTGATGGACCAGTTTCACCCGGACCGCATCCTCATCGAGCCCTCCGGCGTGGGCAAGCTCTCCGACGTCATCGTGGCCGTGGAAAACACTGCCGCCGAGGCCCCGGAGCTGAAGCTTAACAGCTTTGTCACCGTGGCAGACGCCTCCAAGGTAAAGGTCTACATGAAAAACTTCGGCGAGTTCTATAACAACCAGATTGAAAGCGCCGGCACCATCGTCCTCTCCCGGACCCAGAAGCTGAGCCAGGAAAAGCTGGAAGCCGCCGCGGCAATGCTCCGGGAGAAAAACCCGGAGGCCGCCATCCTCACCACCCCCTGGGACGCTTTGGACGGCAGGACCATCCTCTCCGCCATTGAGAAGGTCTCTCTGGCGGACGAACTTCTGGAGAAGATGCGGGCGGAGCACGAGGCCGGGGAGGCGGAGCACGAGCATCATCACCATGACCATGGGGACCACGAGCACCATCACGAGCATGGCCACGAATGCAGTGACCCCAGCTGCTCCTGCCACCATCACCATCACCACCACGCCGGCGAGGTGTTTGCCTCCTGGGGAAAAGAAACCCCCAAGGCGTTTACCCAGGCAGGTATTGAGAAGATTTTCGCCGCTCTGGACTCCGGTGAATACGGCAGCATTCTCCGGGCCAAGGGCATTGTAAATGGCGAGGATGGAACCTGGATTGAGTTTGACTACGTACCTGAGGAGCACGAAATTCGCGCCGGGCATCCCGACTACACGGGCCGTCTCTGCGTCATCGGTGCGGAATTGAACGAGGCCAAGCTCTCCCAACTCTTCGGCCTGTAAGCCAGGAAAGGAAACGCGCTTTACCATGGATATTCCCGTTTATCTGGTGGCCGGATTTCTGGACTCCGGCAAGACCAATTTCATCAACGGCGTTCTGGAGGACGGCTTCGCCCGCCAGGATAAGACCCTCCTCCTCCGCTGCGAAGAGGGGGAGGAGGAATACAACCCCCAGGCTCTGGACAACGTCACCGTTGTGGACATTGAGGAGGAAGCGGACCTGACCTGCTCCCGCATGAAGGAGCTGGAGAAGAAATACCGGCCCAAGCAGGTCCTCATTGAATACAACGGCATGTGGCAGATGGAGCGGTTGTACCAAGAGGTACTGCCCGCCAACTGGGTACTCTATCAGATTATGACCTTTGTGGAAGCCGGGACCTTTGAGCTCTACGCCAAGAATATGGGCCAGCTGATGATGGAGAAGATTACCAATGCGGACCTGCTGGTCTTCAACCGGGCGACGCCGGAGTTGCGGGACGCCCTGCGGAAGCGAAACCTCCGGATGGTGAACCGCCGGGCGGACATTTATTTCGAGAACGTGGACGGCACCAGCGAAGACTACCTCACCGGGGACGAGTGTCCCTTTGATTTGAATCAGCCTGTCGTTGACATTCCCGACGAGGACTTCGGCGTCTGGTATGTGGACGTGATGGACCATCCCGACCGCTACGCCGGGAAG
>OFGR01002206.1_pt1 | contig 13453 bp, 9 predicted proteins | sample 1521811 | NCBI WGS metagenome assembly OFGR01 (sample SAMEA3504098, study PRJEB24116) | mouse gut metagenome | biome: mouse gut; feature: mouse-associated habitat; material: faeces | place: Denmark | collected 2011
CGGCTTTGCTGCTGGCATCCTGGGCTCTGCGGGAAAAGGCTGCCTTAAAAAAGCTGCGCCAGGCCATGCTGCTTGGGCTTGTATTTGCCGCAGGCATGGCGCGGATGCATGCCGCAGCACGGGAAGCGCAGCGCCAGACGGACGGCCTTTTCGATGGCCAGGCAGTTACGGTGCAGGGCAGGGTTACAGATAAAAAATTAAAAGAAACATCATTTGGAACACTTCAATGGACGGTCTGCCTGGCAGACAGTTATCTGAAAACACCGCAGGAAATCCGTTCCTGTGGAAACATCATTTTATATATCAGTCAGGAATCTATCGAGCCGGTTATCGGAAATACCATTCTTGTATCAGGAAACGTAACATTTTTTCAGCAGGCATGCAACGAGGGGAACTTTGACGAAGCTGCCTATTACCGCAATCAGGGTTATTCCATAAAGCTGTATGGAAAAGAAGGGACTTATCAGGCCGCAGGGCTGCACCGGGACAGGCTGCGGGAATTTCTGTATTCCATGCGCCAGCGCATGATGCAGGAATTTCAAAAAAGCATGCCGCCGCAGGCAGCCGGGGTGCTCGGGGCCATGCTGCTCGGGGAAAAATCATTTCTTTCGGGAGAGCGGAAGGAGCTGTACAGGCAGAGCGGGATTGCACATATACTGGCGATATCGGGGCTGCATATTTCGATTCTCGGTGCGGCGGCGTTTGCCCTGATGCGCAGGGCAGGGGGCTCTTATATGCTTTCCTCAGCGGTTTCGATGGGGCTGCTTGCAGCCTTCGGGCTGATGGCAGGAATGGGCATTTCCACGGCGCGGGCCGTTGTGATGTTTGGCATTTTTCTTGGCGCACAGTGCTGCGGAAGGGCTTATGACAGCATGAATGCCCTGGCTGTGGCTGCCGCATGCATTCTTTTGCACAATCCCTGTGCGCTGTTTCTGGCAGGCTTCCAGTTTTCGTTTGCCGCTGTTGCGGGAGTGCTGCTGGGAAAGGAAGCATGCCTGGTTTTCCGTCCCAGATACAGGCTGACGGAAACCGTGCTGGCAAGCCTGTCTATTCAGGCGCTGACACTCCCGCTGACAGCCTGGTATTATTTTGAAATCCCGGTATATTCGGTACTGCTGAACCTGTTTGTGCTGCCGTTTATGGGCCTTGTGCTCGTGGCAGGGCTGCTTGGTGGAATAGCAGGCATTTTATCCTGTACCTGGATGCCGCCTGGCCTGGTTTTGGGAACCGCATCCAGGGCCATGCTCTGCGCATGCGCGTTTGTCCTGGAATATTTTGCGAAAGCCGGGGAGCTTTTTTTGAAGCTGCCCAAAGCCGTGCAGGTTACCGGACAGCCAGAGGGATGGCAGATGGCGCTGTATTACCTGCTGCTTTTTGGATATGTGTGGATAAGCGCGAAGCTGCGGGAGAACGGTTTATGGCGGATGCACAAGGATGCCGGCAGCCGGAGCGCGGATGGAAAAGACAGCCGTGCAGCAGGGCTGCGGCACATCCGGCGGATGCAGAAGCTGGCAGCCGCGGCATCGTCTGGAATCTGCCTGTGTATTCTTTTTTTCCGCGTGCCGGGGCCGGCAGAGGTTGTGGCGCTGGACGTGGGGCAGGGAGATGCCGTTTATATCCGTACCAGCGGCGGGCTGGATGTATTTGTGGACGGCGGCAGCAGCGATGTGAAGCAGGCTGGCACATACCGGATTCTGCCGTTTTTAAAATCACGGGGAGTAGCGGAAATTGACTGCTGGTTTGTGTCACATCTTGACCAGGACCATATCAGCGGGCTGAAAGAAGCAATAGACAGCGGCTATGGCATTGGACAGGTTGTTTTTGCAAAAGGCGTGGTAAAGGATGAGGCATATGAAGCACTGGCCGGGCAGCTTGCAGGCCGCGGGATTGCGGCGGGATATCTGGGCCGGGGCGATGTGCTGCATGCAGGACAGGCCAGCTTCCGCGCACTTGCACCGGATGGGCCCGGGACGGACCGGAATGCCCAGAGCCTGGTACTGCTGTATGAAGACGGCGGGTTTTCGGGATTTTTTTCCGGGGATATTTCCGTACAGGAAGAACGCAGGCTGGCGGCACAGGAGCGGCCGGGCAGGGCCGTGCTGTACAAGGCAGCACACCATGGCTCGAAGCATTCCAATTCCATGGAGCTGCTGGAATGCTTAAAGCCGCAGGTCTGCATTGTTTCATGTTCTGCGGATAACGATTACGGGCATCCGGGAAAGGAAGCAGTAGAGCATATGGAAAGCTGCGGCAGCACGGTATGCTATACGATGCATTCCGGCCAGATACGGGTCAGGCAGGACGCAGGGGGAATCCGGGTTATCCCGTTTATCCCGTAAACCAGCCTGCAGGGGCTAACGGATAACGGCAGTCTGCTGGCGGTATTCATCTTTCATGGCCTGCCCGCCTTTTTCTGCTGCGAGCGCGCGGTAGACGGCATCCGCGAACAGGTGCTTTTGAAAAAACGCCTGGCTTTCGCGGCCGGATAATATTTTTCCCGCATCCGCAGCCCGTGCCAGCAGCGGAATCGAGGAATGCTTTTTGATATGCCCAAGCAGTGCGGCCGATTCCTTGCGAAAGCCAAGGATTCTTGCGTATGGGACATAAAGGCGGCTGCGCCAGCGTTCATAGTCGTCTTTTCGGATATCCAGAAGGATATGCATCAGAATCCGGCGGATTCTTGCATAAGCCAGGTCTTTGGATTTCAAGCTCTGGCAGAAGGCATCAAACCCGCAGTAATCAGGAAGGCTGCGGCAGATTTTATTGGAAAGGGACTGCGGGCAGTCCGCAAATGTGCCGAAGCCTTCCGCAGACTGCTTTATCAGGCAGTAATGCAGCATCTGCGAGCAGTCGGCTTCATATAAGAAGGGATACTGCCTGTGATACCCGCATAACAGCTGCAGCGCGGCGTCCGGCATAATGCGTGCAAGCGTCTGGAAGTCCTGCTGCGCCAGGCCGGAGGTCTGCTTTGTGCAGCTGTTTTCAGCCGTCTTGCGTGCATGCCGGGAATAGCTGTATAACAGCGTGCGGATGGCAGAAGCCGAAGCAAATGTGCCCGAGAGGCTGTCTGAATGGTAGCCGCAGTCTTTTCGAAGGACAGGGTGCGTTTTGAGCGGGAACGGGGATGCTGCGATGGCTTTGCGGTATTCCAGTGCGAGGATGTTGTTTGGATTTTTCAAAATGGCGGCAGCATCTGCCTGTTCCGTGGCAGGCAGCAGTGCCAGCAGCGCTTTTTCCCTGGCGGCGGCATAGCTGGCACCCTGCCTGGAAGCCTGGTGCAAAAGCCTGCGGTATAAAGGAGGTTCTTCCAGCAGGATGGCGCATATTTTTGCATACAGGCTGCTGTCCGGCGTTTCGCAGCCATAGCACAGCGTCTGCACGCAGCCGAGCTGTCCGAGCAGGCAGACGGCTGCGCCTGCAAAATACTCGGCGCTTGCGCACGACCAGGCCGGGGGCAGCTCGAGCACCAGGTCGGCACCTTCGGACAGTGCCATCCGGGCACGGGTATATTTGTCAAGCAGGGCAGGAGCGCCGCGCTGCACGAAATTCCCGCTCATGACGGCAATGACATAGTCTGCGTCCGTTTCCCTGCGGGCACAGGATAAGTGGTAGGCATGCCCGCTGTGGAACGGGTTGTATTCTGCAATGATTCCGGTAATGTTCATAAAAATCCTTTCCCTGGGGCGTGTTTGAAATATCCCTGAGATTATAGCAGAGCGCATAGCCGCTGTAAAGCATGGGATTGCATAAATGCTGCCGGAATGGTACGATAAAGCATGGCAGCGGAAAATGGCTGGTAATTAAGAAAAAGGAGCATAAAATATGACAGTGAGGCATAAAAACAGAATACAGGCATTTGTTCTTTTGTGTGCCGCCGCGGCTTTGGCCTGGGCCGTGCAAAAGGCTGACTGGCCCGGCAGCATCCGCATTCAGGAAGAATTCCTGCAGATAGAAGGCATCCGGCGCGATTACGATATCCTGCTGATTGCAGATACGCATATCAGCCTGTGTGATGAACGGGATGCAAAACTGATGGAAAAAGCACAGGCGCGAAGGCTTGCCTTTGAGCAGGAAAGCGGGAAATCCGCTGTCCGCACGTTTCACAGCCTGATTACCGAATCCGTGAAAAGCGGCATGGACGTTACGGTTTTTGCAGGGGATATTACCGACTCGGCCATGCAGGCGTCCATTGATTTTGTACAGGACGAGATAGACCGCCTGGACATGCCGTATCTGTATGTCACGGGCAACCATGATTTTGAGTACGGCAGCGAGTATTTTTCCAAAAAGGCTTACAGCCAGTATTTTCCAAGGCTTTATAACCTGACAAAAACAAAAGAGCAGTATTCCATTATGGAATTTGACGACCTTGTCATAGCCGGGCTGAATGATAAAAACAATCAGTTTGACAAAGGTGCCGCAAAAGCGCTGATGCCTTATTTAAAAGGGACAAAGCCTGTTATCCTGGTGACGCATGTGCCGCTGCAGCCGGAGCAGGAAAATTCCAGGCTGGAACAGCAGGCGGATGAGGTCTGGGGGCTTTCGAAGAATGGCAGGTGCCGTGTCCTGCTCGGTGAGACCGCATGCAGGCCCAATAAAACGACGCAGAAGGTGCTGGACGCCGTATTTGCACAAAACAGTCCGGTTGCGGCTGTATTTGCAGGGCATATTCATTTTTACAACCGGAGCCTGCTAAACGGCGGCGTGTCGGAACAGGTTGTGACAGGGGCTGGGTACTACGGGGATGCGGTCAGGATTCACCTGCAATCCGGCGGTAATCCTGAGGGTTTTGAAACAGTTCCGGATGCAAAATAATATTTTTAGTAAAATTGCAATATTTTGTTTACAAAAATGGAATAATCATGTACAATGATAACAATTGGAAATGCATCTGCTTCATTGAAGTCAGAAAATGTCGATAACGGGTGCATTTCGAAGACAGCAGAACTGCTGTATCTGTCATGCCGGGCGGCCTGGCAGGCACAGCCGTCCTGCGAAAGACTAATCAGGGATAGAAAAGGAGATAAAAAATGGGTAAAGAAATGATTGCTATGCTTCTTGCCGGTGGACAGGGCTCCCGTCTTTATGCGCTGACCCAGAAGCTCGCAAAACCTGCAGTACCATTTGGCGGCAAGTACCGCATTATTGATTTTCCGCTGTCAAACTGCGTGAACTCAGGGATTGATACAGTCGGTATTTTAACACAGTATCAGCCGCTGATTCTGAATGAATATATTGGAAACGGGCAGCCATGGGATTTGGACCGTCTGTATGGCGGCGTGCATGTACTTCCGCCGTACCAGCAGGCATCCGGCTCGGACTGGTATAAGGGCACGGCAAATGCGATTTATCAGAATATTTCTTTTATAGACCGTTATGACCCGAAATATGTCATTATTCTTTCCGGCGACCAGATCTGCAAGCAGGATTACAGCGATTTTCTCCGGTTCCACAAGGAAAAGGGTGCGGAATTCAGCGTAGCGGTTATGGAAGTGCCGTGGGAGGAAGCTTCCCGGTTCGGCCTTATGGTTGCGGATGAAAATGACAAGATTGTGGAATTCCAGGAAAAACCAAAGGAGCCGAAGTCCAATCTGGCGTCCATGGGCATTTACATATTCAACTGGGATATCCTTCGCAAATATCTGATTGAAGACGAGGAAGACCCGAATTCCGAAAATGACTTTGGCAACAATATCATTCCAAACCTGTTAAAAGACAAAAGAAACATGTATGCATATCATTTTGACGGTTACTGGAAGGATGTCGGAACAATTTCATCCTTATGGGAAGCAAACATGGAAGTGCTTGACCCGGAACACAGCGGCATTAACCTGTTTGATGAAAAATGGAAAATTTACAGCCGTAACAGCGGCATGACCGGACATAAAATCAACTCCGGCGCGGTTGTGGAAAATTCCATGATTACAGACGGCTGCAACATTTCCGGCAGGGTAAAGCATTCCATCTTATTTGCAGGCGTTAAGATTGAAGAAGGCGCAGAAGTAGAAGACGCAGTTATTATGGGCGGCACGCTGATTAAATCCGGTGCGAAGGTAAAACACTGCATCATCGCAGAAAACGTTGTAATTGGAAAGAATGCCGTTGTAGGGCAGATGCCGGAAGGCGGCGAGGCAGGCGTAGCAACGGTCGGCTCCGGCGTGTATGTTGGCGACGATGCCATAATCGGACCAAATGCCATGGTCAGTGATAATGTAAAGGACGGTGACAGACAATGATAAATACCAATACGAACGCACTGGGCATTATTTTCCCAAATGTTTATGATGAACTTGTATCTGAATTGACAAATGAACGCCTGATGGCATCGATTCCGTTTGGAAGCCGTTACCGCATGATTGACTTTGTATTGTCCAGCATGGTAAACTGCGGGATTGACAATATTACGGTATTAGTACGCGAAAATTACTTTTCCCTGCTTGACCATTTAGGCTCCGGCCGTGAATGGGACCTGACACGCAAAAACGGCGGTTTGAATATCTTCCCGCCATTTGCACAGAAAAACACAGGCATTTACAGCGGCAAGGTTGGCTCGATTGCAAGTATTTTAAGCTTTTTGAAATCCCAGAAGGAAAAATATGTCATTATGTCAGATGCCAACATTGCATTCAACTTTGATTTTAAGGCACTGTTAAAGGCACATATTGAAAGCGGCGCAGAAGTGACCGTGGCATATACAAGGGAAGAACTCCCGGCAAGCATCCGCAAGTCGGATGACCTTCGCAAGGCAATGTATTACACGTTTGACCTCGAAGAAAAACGCGTAAAGAAAATCCACATCAACTCACAGGAAACCGGCGTGCAGAACTTCTCGATGAATATTTATGTATTCGAGCGCGAACAGCTGATTAAGCTTGTAAACGAAGCATTTATCGGCGGCGGTGTTTATCTGGAACGCGATGTGCTGCTTCCGCGCATTAACGAGCTGACTATCAACGGCTATGAATATACAGACTATGTAGCACGCATTACCGACCTTAAGAGTTATTTTGATGAGAATATGCGTCTTTTGGATGATGCGAACCTGTCTGCACTGTTTGAACGGAATTCGATTTATACAAAAATCCGTGACGACAACCCGACACGTTATGTAGACGGTGCATCTGCAAAGAATGTCATGGTAGCTGACGGCTGCGTGATTGAAGGCGAAATTGAAAACTGCATCCTGTTCCGTGGCGTAAAAGTCGGCAAGGGCGCAAAGGTGAAAAATGCCATCCTGATGCAGGACACCATTGTAGAGCCGGGCGTGAACGTGGAATATGTCATTACAGACAAGAAGGTTACGATTTCCGAGGGCAAGGAGCTGAAAGGAACGGATTCTTTCCCGGTATTTGTGGCAAAGCGGCAGGTTGTATAGCAGCCTGACATGCATGCGGCAAACCGGCCGGATATAAGATACATAAAACAGATATAAAAAATCAGTAAGAAAAAGGGGGACTTGTCTGTGAGTCCCTCTTTTTTCATGGGCTGGATTCATTCCCGGCATGATTGTCGCTTTCTTTCGGGCTTTGCAGCAGGTGCAAAGTCCTGTGTGAACAGTAACAGACGGTTGGGACTGGCTTGTCAAAATTTTAACAGTTCTTGTATCTGCTGAAAATTAGGTTTATAATAAAACATACGTATGCAAGAAATTTTGATAAAGGAGAAGGAATATGAATGTATTAGTTATTAACTGCGGCAGTTCATCATTAAAATACCAGGTTATCGATTCTGCAACCGAGGGCGTGCTGGCAAAGGGACTGTGCGAACGCATCGGCATTGACGGAAGGCTTGTTTACGAGCCGAAAGGCGGGGAAAAGGAAATCACCGAAGCACCGATGCCGACCCATAAGCAGGCGATTCAGATGGTGATTGACGCGCTGACAAACGAAAAGAGCGGCGTTTTGAAAAGCCTGGACGAAATCGGTGCGGTGGGCCACCGGATTGTGCACGGCGGCGAGAAATTTGCGGCTTCTGCTATTATAACGGATGAAATGATACAGGCTGTTGAGGAATGTTCCGACCTTGCGCCGCTTCATAACCCGGCCAATTTAATCGGCGTGCGCGCATGCCAGGAGCTGATGCCGGAAACGCCGATGGCTGGCGTGTTTGATACCGCCTTCCACCAGACGATGCCGCAGGAAGCGTACCTGTACGGTGTTCCGTATGAATATTATGAAAAATACGGCGTCCGCAAATACGGCTTTCACGGAACCAGCCACAGCTATGTGTCCAGACGTGCCGCAGCTATTTTAGACAGGCCGTATGAATCGTTAAAGACGATTGTCTGCCATCTTGGCAACGGCGCATCCGTCTGTGCCGTGAAAAACGGAAAATCTGTCGATACCTCCATGGGATTATCCCCGCTGGAAGGGCTTGTAATGGGAACCCGTTCCGGTGATATTGACCCGTCTGCGGTAGAATATATTGCAAAAAAGGAAGGGCTGGATATGGCCGGCATCCTGAATGTATTAAATAAAAAATCCGGTGTCATGGGGCTTTCCGGTGTTTCTTCGGATTTCCGCGACCTGGAAGCGGCAGAACTGGAAGGCAATGAACGTGCCGCAGCTGCGCAGCGTGTATTTAATTACCGTGTATTGAAATACATAGGTGCCTATGCGGCAGCTATGAACGGCGTGGACTGCATCTGCTTTACTGCAGGGCTTGGCGAGAATAACGGCGTGACACGCAGGCAGATTTGTGAAAGCCTGGGTTATCTGGGCATTCAGATTGATGAAGAAGCAAACAAAAAGCGCGGCGAGGAAATCGTGATTTCAACACCGGATTCGAAAGTAAAAGTGCTTGTCATTCCGACAAATGAGGAACTGGCAATTGCAAGGGAGACCGTTGCACTTTTGAAATAAAAGGATAAATATCCGCAAAAATTTTAAGAAAAGATGTTTGTCAGGCTATGAAATGGGGCTGTTGCATTAAGAAAAACATATACAAGATATAAGAATGATTCAAATAAACGATATCTTGTATCAGTTTTCTCAGTGCGGCAGCCCCATTTTTATGATATTGGGCCTGCAATCTGTACCCAAAAAGATGCAGATGGTACTGAACCGCTTTCCCAAATTCCCTGTTTTGGTAAAATAGAACTGATACATCACTACATAAATAAGGAGGGGAATTATGGATTTTGGAAAAATAAAATCCAAAAAAGGCTGCGTGAAAAAAACAGCAGCCATCATGCTGGCAGCCGCCGTGGCAGCTTCCGTCTTTCCGGCCGCCCGCCCGCTGCCCGTGAAAGCGGCAGAGCCGTATGTCAGCCTGCGGACTTCATTTAAGACGCTGAAAACAGGCCAGGCAAACCGCATGACGCTCAAAAACAACACGCTTGGGTGGAAGATTAAAAAGGTTTCCACAAAAGACCGCACGGTTGCCATGGTATATGGCAAAACAGCATCGTCCTTTATGATTAAGGGCAAGTCAGAAGGACGGACGACGGTAAAGGCAGAGCTTCGCACCGCTGCAAGGAAGAAGTTCACGAAAAAGACCGTCCGCTGCAGGGTAAAAGTGATTGCAGCAGACACATTAAATCCAGAGGAAGCAAAGGTTTCGACACAGGCAGAGCTGGATAAGGCACTGAAAAGCAGAAACCTGAAAAAGCTGGAAATCCATACGGACCAGGCAGGAAAGCTGGTAATTCCGGATGGAAATTACGCACAGACAGACCTGATTGTATATGCCCCGGCAGCAGACATCGAAAACAGCGGCAGGTTCAATTCCATTACGCTGCAGGCAATCAAGCCGGACACCTGGATTGAGAATGCCATTGGCAATGTCATGAAGGTAGTGGCACAGGCAGCCCGTATTGTCGTCAATCAGGGGGCATGCTTAGACAGACTGAATTTTGCGAAGGCAGATGCGAAAGTCAGCCTGGAAGTAAATGGAAAAATCAATGAAGTGTCCATCAGTGCAAAAATGGAATTAAAGGTTTCCGGCAAGCCGGAGGAACCGATAAAGACAGTCATTGAGGAAACCGCAGAAGGCACGGTACTTGAGACATCGGCACCTTTGCATGTGGAAATGCATGCATCAGCAGAGATTACCTTCAATGAAGGCGCAGAAAACAGCACGGTAGAAATCAAGTCCGAAAAAGTAAAGGCAGATATTAAGAACAATACGAAAGTGCCAATTACAATAAAAAGGGCTGACGGTTCAATCCAGAAAATGGCGGGAACAGTGAATATTTTTGGCGGCGGCAGTTCCACCGCGCCTCCTCCGGCTTATTACCCGCCGGTAACCGGGCCTTCGCTGATTCCGACCGGGCCTTCGATTGATACAGATTATCCTGGCGGTGGTCCTGGCGGCAGTGGCGGTATTGGCGGCGGTCACGACTACGTTTATATCAAGGAGGAAGCTGTTGAAGTTATGAGTCCGCATGTATCTATTATTGTGACACGTTCGGCAATTTCAGCAGAGTCAGAAACCGTTACCATGTCTGCGCTTTTAAAATTAAAAATGAATCTGAAGCATCCATCGGTTCCAGATGCTGTGAAGGCAGTGTTATATTTACCGGATGTGAAGCAGCAGTCAGATGGCCAGATGATGATAGTGAGTATGAAGCATGAGGACGAATGGGAGTTTGGCCCTGTAGAGGCGGATAAGGATGACATAACGACGGATGGAAAACTTCTTGCTTCTCTTGATGTATATGATGATAAAAATCATATATATTACAGCGGAGATATGTATCTGATTATCATTAACAAAGACGTTTTAGAACAGGTAACGGACTATATGAAGGAAAACGGGATTATTTCAGCGAGCCTGGAAATTGATTCCAAACAAATGTATTATAGTACTGTGGATTGGGCTGGGACAGCTGCTAATTATGAGTTTGAGGATGTTAAAATAACACCGCTTAAAACGGAACCAAAAACAGAAACTCAGCCAGATACAGAAACTCAGCCAGATACAGAAACGGAAACAACACCATAGATTTTCTGGAATGCAGGCTGTTATCCCGGCATAAACGAAAGAAATGAAAATTCAGGCAGGACACCCGGAATGGATTGCGGGAGTTCTGCCTGTTTTTTATGGGACTGCATGCATCATCTGTAAAACAGCAGTTGTTTTTTTGTGACAGGAATGGTACTATAAAAACAGAAGCTGATTGAAAGATACGGATTTAAAGATATAAAGAAAGGAGCAGTCTGGATGTCGTCTACGCCATACGATGACGTGTTCCGGACGATGCTGAACGACTGCCCGAAGCTGGTGCTTGCGGTTGTGAACGAGGCGTTCGGGGAACACTATACAGGGGAAGAAAAAATTATTTTTGCACAGAACGAGCATTTTATGAACCGTCAGGACGGACAGGAAGAAGAACGGATTACAGACAGCTGTTTTACTGTGTGCGGGGAAAGGAAAAAGCAGTATCATATCGAATGCCAGAGTACAGCAGACAGCAGCATGCTGGTGCGGATATTCGAATACGCGTCGCAGATATCACTGGATTGTGCAGCAGTGGAAGAAAACGTGCTGGAAGTCAGCTTTCCGCATTCGGCTGTGCTGTTCCTGCGTCATGCAAAGACAACGCCGGACACAATGAAAATCCGTATCTGTACGCCAGGCGGCAGCCAGGAATACCGGATTCCAGTCATAAAACTGCAAAAATACGGGCTGAAAGAAATTTTTGAAAAGAACCTGCTGTTTTTTATTCCGTTCTACCTGTTTGTGCATGAAAAACAGTTTGGGGAATATGAAAAGGATGTGCACAAGCTGGAACAGCTGAAAGCAGAGTATGCAGCCGTGCGCAGGCGGCTGGAAGAACTGTGCGAAAAACACGAAATAACGGAATATATGAAATGCATGTTAACAGACATGATAAATAAAGTGGCATCAAGCCTGGCAGAAGGCCATGGGAGAATCGTGGAAGGAGTGAGGGAAATTATGGGCGGAAAAGTTCTGGATTATGAGGCGAAAAGAATAAAAATGGAAGGAATCGAGGAAGGCATATCCCAGGGCATTACACAGGGCATATCCCAGGGCATTACACAGGGCATATCCCAGGGCATATCCCAGGGCATTACACAGGGAGTACAGCAGACGCTGGCATCCCTTGTACGCGACGGCATTCTGACGGCAGAGCAGGCGGCAGAAAGGATGGGCCGGAGCATGGGAGAAATGAAAAAACTGCTGTAACCGTTCTGACGAAGGCTGAACGGTTACGAGAGCATGTTTGAAAAATCATTTCCGCAGATGGTGAAATAAATCTTACGAACAGCATTTTTTAAATATGCTTTTGGAGCATGTAAAATTGTGTTTTTCTGTATTGACAAACAATTCACACTTCGTTATACTTTCTAAGTGTATGTTTGAAGATTATGCCAGCGTTTGGACTGGCATATCTGCATGCAGATAGGAGAATGCTATGGTTATAGATATTTCTGCATTCTATTCCAATTGGAATGCATCGGGTGAAAAAGAAGTCTGGATTGATATGGAAGTGATAAAATCCAGGCTGGGTGTGTTTCCGATTGTGAAAAAAGAACCATTCAGGCTGCATCTGGAAAACGTGGAAAACAAGCGGCTGCTTATCCAGGGTGAAACAGATGTAACAGTTTCCATTCCATGCGACCGCTGCCTTTCGGAGGTTCCGGTAAGGCTGCATCTGGTCATTGACAAGGAGCTTCCGATAGAGGTTTCAGAAGGAATTTCTACAGAAGAAAAACCGTCAGAAACCCAGGACGGGGATGATGACAATTTGGAACAGCTGGAATATATGAATGGCTGCCAGCTTGATGCAGACCGGCTTGCATATGGGGAAATGCTGTTTGCATGGCCGGCGAAGGTGCTGTGTAAGGATGACTGCAGGGGAATCTGCCCAGGGTGCGGCGCAAACCGCAACGAATCATCCTGCCAGTGTGAACAGCCGGTACCTGATTTGCGGATGGCGGCATTTCAAGACGTATTTAATAAATTTAAGGAGGTGTAAGCAGATGTCTATTTGTCCAAAGAATAAAAGTTCAAAAAGCAGAAGGGATAAAAGGAGAGCAAACTGGAAAATGAAAGCTCCTACATTGGTAAAATGCAGCAAATGCGGAGAGCTTATGGTACCGCACCGTGTATGTAAGAACTGCGGGTCCTATAATAAAAGAGAAATCATTAAGATGGATTAGCAGGATGCTTGTTCCTGGAGCTTGAAAATGGAAGGCTTTGCGTGTGCGCAGGGTCTTTCTTTTTTTGCGTGGCGGGTGAGGGAGGAAGGGGGTGGCCTCTCAGACGCTGGCTAAAGCCGCTGTCAGGCTTCGCCCCTGTTTGTGGGGCAGAATGCCAAGGGTTTCTAATATTCTTCCACAGTCACATCCGCAGCAGGGCAGACGTCTTTCGCCAGCTGCTGACTGGCCGCGCTTCTTTCTGTCCGCACAGGCCCGGCTGCCAGGGCAGAAGCTGCGAAACGAAGTGAATGGGCCGTCAGGCCAGAAAGGCAGGCCTGGGAAAGAAC
>OFGR01002209.1_pt1 | contig 13445 bp, 19 predicted proteins | sample 1521811 | NCBI WGS metagenome assembly OFGR01 (sample SAMEA3504098, study PRJEB24116) | mouse gut metagenome | biome: mouse gut; feature: mouse-associated habitat; material: faeces | place: Denmark | collected 2011
ATTGGACTGGAGAGACGGTGTTCTGCAATCCTCCCTACTCTGACCAGCAACAGACCGAATGGGTCAAAAAATGCTATGAACATGGAGTTCGGGGGGGGGTAGCAGTTATGCTGATCCCGGCCAGAACCGATACAAAACGTTTCCACGAGTACATTTATGGAAACGCGGAAATACGGTTTATCAAAGGCCGGCTGAAGTTTGGTGGATGCGAAAACTCTGCACCCTTTCCCTCCATGATCGTTGTATTCGGAAAAGAACCTACTGAAAGGAGGGCGCGGCCAATGGGACGCATAAATCTCCGTGACTACCAGCTCGACGCTATCAAGCAGATGAAAAACGGATGCATCCTGTGCGGCGGCGTCGGAAGCGGTAAATCCCGCACTTCCCTTGCATACTACTACGATTTGCAAGGTGGCGATCTTCTCGCATCGGGTGAAGTCGCCATGAAAAATCCGCAAAATCTCTATATCATTACGACAGCCCGGAAACGGGATACCTGCGAGTGGGAGGGGGAACTGGCTCCATTCCTCCTCTCTACTCATCCTGAGTGCAATTACTACAAGAACACTGTGGTTGTGGACTCATGGAACAACATTGGAAAATACACAGAAGTTAAGAACGCATTCTTTATATTTGACGAGCAGCGGGTGGTTGGCTATGGCGCTTGGACAAAAGCATTTCTCAAGATTGCCAAGGCCAACAACTGGATTTTACTGTCCGCTACACCTGGGGACACTTGGCAGGACTATATTCCTGTCTTCATTGCCAACGGGTTCTATCGCAATAAAACCGACTTTGTCGACCAGCATGTCAACTATGACTGGCGGGCTAAATACCCGAAAATCGACAGCTATCGAAACACTGGTCGTTTAATTCGGTTACGCAACAGCATCCTCGTAAACATGGACTTCAAGCGGCAAACCGTTTCTCATCACGAGGACATCCCCGTTCCGTATGATATTTCTAAATACAAAGACATCATGCGGAAACGTTGGAATCCTTGGGAGGACCGGCCAATCGAAACGGCGGCGGAATTATGTATGGCTCTTCGGAGAGTTGTCAATTCCGATGACGCCAGGTCGGTTGCTGTGCTCGAAATCTTGGAAGATCACCCCAAGGCCATCATCTTTTACAGCTACGACTATGAACTGGAGATCCTCCGCTCCCTCGGATATTCGGAGGGTACGGAGGTCGCAGAGTGGAACGGCCATAAGCATCAAGAGATCCCGACCGGAGACAAATGGGTTTACTTGGTTCAGTACACCGCTGGCTGCGAGGGGTGGAATTGCATCACGACTGACACCATTATATTCTACTCTCAGCAGTATTCGTATAAGGTGGCCACGCAGGCTGCTGGACGAATTGACCGCCTCACAACACCGTACCACGACCTGCACTACTATCATCTGAAAAGCTTCTCTGGAATCGACCTCGCTATCAGCAAGGCTCTCAAACAGAAGAAGAATTTCAACGAGGGTAAGTTTGTGGGCTGGGCCACAAAGCCAATGCCGAGAGTCGCATAATTTGCAAGTCCTATTACGGAGGAGATGCTACATAGCGTCTTCTTTTACATTTTATGAAAGGGGGCGAAATGCCTTGCAAAAGCAGCCTGACCTTGAAGTCAAGGCATTCTTTGACACTTTGTCCGGCACGGCATCCATCAAGGCAAAAAAGCAGCTACTCGCGGAAAAGCGAGACGACGGAAACGTCAAAAAATTCTTGGACTACCTGCTGAATCCGTTCTTCATCACAGGTATCTCTGAGAAGAAGATTAGCAAGGCAGCAGCCAAGGAAGCAACCATTCAGTTCACTTCGTTCCATGAGTTGATGCCTTACATTCGGCAGAACCATACCGGCACCGATGAAGTGCTGGCAAATGTCCAGGCCTTCTTAGAGGATACGGAGGACGAACTGCGGTCGTTCTACATGGGCATTATCGCCAAGACCATTCGCATTGGGTGTGATGTCAAGACTGTAAACGACGCATTTAGGTTCGAGCTCATTCCTCAATGGGAAGTGCAGCAGGCTTATCAGATCGGCAAGCTGAAAATGAATGAGAACGAGTGGTTCAGTTTGAGTCAAAAGCTCAATGGCGTTCGCGGTACCTACTTTGAGGAAAAGCTCATCAGCCGGCAGGGAAAAGAGTTCAATGGGCTGGACCATATCCTGGCAGACATCCAAAACCTTATCCCGGATTGTGAGAATTGGGTACTTGACGGAGAGCTGATTCGCAAGAACATCGACCATGTCTCTGATAACGAGAACTTTCGGCTGACTACCGGAATCGTCAATCAGGAAGATGGCGATAAGAGTCTGATTCAAATGGTAATCTTTGATATTTTGCCGAAGTCCGAGTTCCTCTACGGCGAGAGCAAATTGCGATATCGAGATCGCCTTGAACAGCTAAAGAAGTTGAAACGGCAGATACGGAGACTGGGTCTGTCTGCTCTTCGTGTTGTGGATATTCTCTATACCGGAACCGATATGTCCATGATTTCGCCGTGTCTGGACCGCATGATTGCCGAAGGCAAAGAGGGCATGATGCTGAACCGTAACTGTAAATACTTCAGAAGACGTCACAATGGCATTCTGAAAGTGAAGCAGTTCTATACGGTAGATCTTGAGGTCGTAGACCTTGAAGAGGGGACGGGGCGACTGACCGGAACTTTGGGGGCATTCGTTGTGCGCTACAAAGGTAACTACCTACGGGTCGGCTCTGGCATGACCGATGAGCAGCGGAAGCTGTTCTGGAGCGACGGTATCAGTTTGATCGGGCGTGTCATTGAAGTCAAGTATAAGGACGAAAGCCTTGACAAACGAACAGGTCTTTACAGCCTGCAATTTCCGATCTTTGTCCAACTCCGTGAACTCGGAAAACAAGAAAGCTACGACTGATATTTTAGGAAAGGAGCCGAAATGAGCTGTTGGACTTATGTAACGGGCGTCATCGAAGTCGATACTTGTGCCAGGAGTGATGCGGAAGCCATGTATCTCGCTCAAACTGTCGTCAACCATCTGCCACGGATTACTGGCTCGGAAAGAAGCGCGGAGTTCCACTTGTCACAACCGAATGGTTACTGTTCGTCGTGCAACGTTGACGAATTTGACCAACCCAGTAATCTTTACGATGACAGACATTTCCGGATGTTCACTACTCAGGACAGAGTTTTGATTACGATTCACGGGAATCTCCGCGACCGCCTATTCAAACAAACTTTACATGAGACTACAAAAATGCTGGCAAAACTATCGTCCAGACTTTTGGTGCGAGAGTGTCTTGTTCGGGTAAAGTCAGATATGGGCGAGATATTTATATTTGACAATCCGGAATGGGTTCGCAACAGAGATCTTACAAATTGGACTCAAAAAATATTAAGAAAGGATGGCAATCCAAATGATGGATGACTATGATATTCTCCCTCGCATCGGGCATTTCAACGATTTGATGGAACCGGCTGCACATTTGTTTCCGGCCGGTTTTACTCAGGACTTGAAAGCAAACGGCTTCTTTACGGCTCCGGCCAGCACCAAGTATCATGGTGCTTTTGAGGGCGGCCTGTTTGAGCACAGCCGGAATGTGACGCAAGTCCTCGTTGCTCTCACCAAGGACAATGGGCTGACATGGCAACGGCCTGAGTCACCTTACATCGTTGGGATGTTCCATGACCTGTGTAAAATCGACTTGTATCAGCATCCAATGTCGGATATGGTTTTGCACGCATGGCGTCCTGACGGCGAAGAAGAAATCCGCAGCGTGGATATGTCCAGATGGGAACACAATCCTGATACTCTGCTCAAAGGGCATGGCGATAAGTCCATAATGCTGCTCTCCCAGTATATGCAGCTCACCCTGGAAGAGATCCTATGCATTCGATACCATATGGGCGCATTTGTAGATCGGAATGAGTGGAATGACTATACGCGAGCCATTCACCAGTTCGTCACTGTTCTCTGGACGCACCATGCCGACATGATTGCCTCACACATCCTTGAGGATGCGAGGTGATAAAATGTTCAAGAAATATTTGGCACAACTGAATGACCTTGCGCAGAATTATACGCATGAAAACTTCGTGCAAATCCAGAAAGTTCAGGCTGATATTTTGACCTCCTATACAAAAGGCAGTTTGGACGACTTTGAGAAGCGGCATCTCTATGGCATTTCTGAAATTATTATGAGGGGTATAAGAGAGGAGTTGTTGAAATGAGGGCAAGCTATTGCTTACCATCCGGAAACTACAATATTGTCCTCTCCAATGAAGAATTGCGTGAGCTTCTTGAACGGGGACATGTGACTGCTCGTATGTCTCGAACTCCTTGCACAACAAGCAGAGCCATCTTTAATGATGAAAAGGGTAAAATGGAGATTCGTGACAAGAAACACATTGATAACTGCTTGTTTTTTCACGCTAAGGAACCTGTCGCTGATATCGAAGCGGGCGACCACTATGTACAGTTCTTGTGTATCAACATTGAGAGAAAGACGGGAGGTGATACCGATGGCTCAAAAGAGAATCAAGATGGTACGGACGGACATCTTGAGTTGTAAGGCCCGGCTCCTCTACGACGACGGCAGTCAGGGTGAGCTTGACATGACGAAGGCGAAAGTCTCTATGAGCGAGGCAACACTCGTAGTCGGACTTACCCTTAAGCAGGCCAAAATGCGGCTCGGTATTAAGAGTTGACAGGTTGACCCCAAAATTATATTCTGATGAGACAGGAGGTGAAAAGATGATCGGAGCAATTATTGGAGACATCGTTGGCTCCCGATTTGAGCGAGCAAACTGCAAATCTACTAAATTCGAGCTGTTTACAAAAAGATGTTCGTTTACCGATGACACTGTAATGACGCTTGCGATTGCTAAAGCACTGCTTGAAAGTGACAACGATTGGAGCACACTGAGCGAGAATGCCGTGAAATACATGCAAAAGATCGGCAAAAGATATCCGAACTGCGGGTACGGCCAGATGTTCTATCTGTGGCTACACAAGAAAAAACCGAAGCCGTATCAGAGTTTCGGAAATGGGGCAGCTATGCGAGTAAGTCCGGTGGCATATGTAGCCGAAACAATAGAGCAATGTATCGAACTTTCTGACATGGTCACAGAAGTTAGCCACAATCATCCAGAAGGGCTAAGAGGAGCTCAGGCTGCCGCAGTTGCGACCTGGGCGGCGTTGCAGGAAATGCCGAAACAGGAGATTCGAGAGTTGATCGAAGACCGTTTTTACGATCTGAACTTCACGATTGATAAGATACGCCCAAAGTATCGATTCGATGCATCCTGCCAAGGCAGTGTACCGCAAGCAATTAAGGCGTTCCTGGAATCCAATGATTTTGAGAGCGCGATACGACTCGCTGTCTCTATTGGAGGTGATAGTGACACGATTGCCGCCATCGCAGGAGGAATCGCAGAGGCGTACTACGGTATCCCGGAACATATCAAAATGCAGGCCATAAAATACTTGCCGGAAGATCTACGCGACATCATGGTCGAGTTTGAAGTGGCCTACTATTAAACTGAATGAAACGAGGGTTCCTCTATTTTGAGGAGCCTTCGTTTTATATTTGAAAGGAGAAAAAATATATGGAATTCAGCAACTTCAAGAAAGCAATCCAGGACCATTTTGCTCAAATGAGCGAGACTACCGACCATGTCTACGAGGTGGAAGTGGACAAGGACGAGATGTGGAATCTGTACCTGGACAGCTTCCCGGCCGGAACCAACGAGATTTATCGGAAGCGCCGCGAGTATGATTGCAGCTGCTGCCGGCAGTTCATCCGGGTCATCGGCAATGTGGTGTTCATCAAGGACGCCGTTGTCCATACCATCTGGGAGCTCACCGATCTCGGTACCACATTCCAGCCCGTTGCCGATGCGTTGGACGCCTACATCAAGGCCCACGCGGTTACGGACGTTTACATTTCCAAGTTCGCAAAGATCGGAACGGACAAGAACCATGAGCAGCTCCCGGATAACACTGTGAAGACCTGGGAGCATGTCTATCTGGAGCTCCCTTCCAAGTTCGTTGATAAGAGCCAGCGTTCCGTCGGTGACCTCAAGGGCCCCTTCCGGGATACAAAGAACGTCTTCAAGCGGTCTCTGGATGAGATTACGGATGATGCCGTCGATACTGTGTTGGAGTTGATCGGCCAGAAGTCCCTGTATAAAGGAGAGGAATGGCAGCACGCTTTGGATGAGTTCAAGAAGTACAAGGCCATGTATGCTGCCACGGCGGAAGAACTCCGGGACAACTTTACCTGGGAGCAGTCCATGAACGCCGGAATGACTGTTGGCCGCATCCGCAACCACAGCATGGGCACTCTCCTGGTCAACATCAGCGAGGGGATGGACCTGGATGAGGCGGTCCGCAAATACGAGGCCATCGTGGCCCCAACGAATTACAAGCGGCCCAAGGCGATTTACACGAAGAAAATGCTAGAGAACGCGAAGCAGACGATCTCCGACCTTGGATATTTGCCTTCCTTGGGCCGGCGCTTTGCTACTCTTGACGATATTACGGTGAACAACATCCTGTTTGCCAACCGCAATGCGGCGCAACGCATCCAGACTGGAACTGATATTTTCAACGAGATGGAGCGAAGCATCGCTGTTGATCCGAAGAAGTTCTCTCGGGTGCAGGAGATCTCGATTGAGGACTTCGTCAAGAATGTGCTCCCGACGGCCACTTCTGTGGAGGCCTTGCTGGAAAACCGGCACGCGGCCAATATGGTCTCGCTGATTGCGCCCACGGAGAAAGACAGCAAAACTATGTTCAAGTGGGCTAATGGATTCAGCTGGGCGTATTCCGGCAACATCGCCGACAGCGACATCCGCGAAAATGTGAAAATGGCCGGCGGAAAGGTGGATGGCGTCCTTCGTTTCTCCATTCAGTGGAACGACGAGGACTATTGTCCGAACGACTATGATGCCCACTGTCGGCTTCCTGATGGCCGAGAGATCTATTTTCACGAAAGGCTGGACCGAGTGACTCTCGGTGAGCTGGACATTGATATCATTCATCCGAAGAGAGACATCCCGGCTGTCGAAAATATCGTGTGGCCTTCCATGACCAACATGAAGCCGGGGACTTATCTGATGTATGTCCACTGCTACAGCAACAGCGGAGGGCGGAGCGGCTTTAAGGCCGAGGTAGAGTTCGATGGGGCGATCCACTCTTTTGAGTATAAAAAAGAACTGCTGCGCGGTGACATTGTCAAGGTTGCTGAGGTTACCTATGGCCCGGCCACCGGCTTCACAATCAAGGATCTGATTCCCTCATCTGTATCCACACGGGATATTTGGGGGCTCAAGAGCAATCAGTTCGTTCCCGTCTCTGTCGTCATGTATTCTCCCAACTACTGGGATGAACAGGATGGTATAGGCCATCGTCACTACTTCTTTATGCTCAAGGACTGTGTCAATCCTGAGCGGCCCAACGGCTTCTACAATGAGTTCCTGAAGCCCGAGTTGGAGCAGCACCGCCGCGTCTTTGAGGCGCTCGGCAGCAAGACGGCTGTTCAGGACGTAAACGACCAGCTCTCCGGGCTGGGCTTCTCCGCGACAAAGCGGAACAATCTGTTGGTAAAGGTGAAAGGCGCCACTGAGCGCATTCTCAAAATCACATTTTAAGGAGGATATGTAAAATGGAAGCTAACAAGATGTTTGAGGTTGCAGTTCGCAACAAGTTCCGGTACCCCTATAAGGGTGTCATCGCCACGGAGGATCTCTGGGATCTGTCCGTCCAGCAGTTGGACGGCATTTTCAAGACGCTCAAGTCTCAGGAAAAGAAGGCGCAGGAGGAGAGCCTTCTGAATACCCGTACGCCGGAGGATGAGGTTCTGGCGACCAAGATCGAGATCATCAAGCACATCGTCAACACCAAGCTGGAGGAGGCCCAGCAGGCTGAGCACGCCAAGGAGCTTAGTGACCAGAAGCAGAAGATTCTCAATATCCTCGCTGAGAAGCAGGATGAGGACCTGCGCAACAAGACTCCGGAGGAACTCAAGGCTATGCTTGAGCAGCTCGGCTAACACCGCCAACCATAGGAGGGCCTGCGGAAACGTGGGCCTTCCCAAATTATATTTTGGAAAGGAGAAAACTTCCATGATCGATATTGAAGGCTTAGATAAGGCGGAGGTTCTGAAAGCCTTATATGACCATTCTCATGTCCAGGGCATGGGCTTCCTTCAGGCTGTTCCGGCGGGAACGGTGACGGTGGATCACTGCCGAGACTTGCTCAAACAGAGCACTTACTTTGATTACTTGTACGGACGGGTGCTCAAAGTTGACCTTTCCAGCGACGCATTCGATGAGCGGCTTTATGAGCGTGACAATGGCCCCAATTCTGCTGCGATGGCGATGCTTCCTTTGCGAGGCAAGCGAAAGGAGAATGTCAAATGAACATTTTGGTAGGAGAACACCAGCAGGGTAAGACAACGCATCTGATTAAAATGTCGGCGGCCGGCAAAGGTATTATTGTGACTCCGACTGAGCGTAGCGTCAAGTACATCAAGGATCAGGCCAAGGCGATGGAGCTGGATATTCCGGAACCTATCAGTTGGGGGCGTTTGGTTTTGCCCGGCTATGGCTATCACCGTGGGCATATAGGCCCCTATCTCCTCGATGAACTTGGTGAAATCCTCAGGGGGCTTGGAATCGAAACCGCAATTCTCGACGATGAATGCGGCATTGAGGATCTGTCAGTCGAATCGCTGCACTACGGCAACGAGCTGACAGAGAAGATCCGGGAGAGTGCGAAGGATTTCAACAAGCTTTCAGACTTTGACAAGTTCGTCCTTGATAATGGTTATCGGTACGAAACTCGGGAGGCGCTGCAAGCCGGATATGACCGCCATTGGAAAGCGGCCCATGATATTTGGGTGACCATGGAGGAGTTTCTCGCTGAGGCTGAAAAGAAACCGAGTGATCCGGCTGCTGATGTATATGAGACCCTTGCTGGCCTGGTTGAAGCAAAGAAGCTCCGTCCCGGAGAAGTTCTCGATTATGCGCACTTCCACTGGTGTCTCGATGCCCCAGAGGCGATTGTTGCCTGGCAAACCGGACGGGACAAGTGGACTGTGAACAACTGCGATGCTGAAATAACCGAAGTAGAGGCGCGTATCAAGATTTGCGAAGAGTGGGGCTTCGAGACTGGCCGGCTTCATATCATTGGCACCCCCTACTATGATGCGACCGACTACCAATTCATTCGCTTCAACTGTGCCCATATGGCATGGCTCTGGCAGAACGGCAACCTACTTCAGGTGTATTGCTGAGGAGGAAACCAAGTGTTCGGACGAAAAAAGAAGCCAGAAAGCGAAAACATCCGGAAATTCGTTGATATTCTGTATCAATTCGAGATGGAACACCCAGACGAACTGTGCCCGCCCATTACCGAACCGCAGTTAGTTGTAGACTGCCTCTGCGATGTGTTTTTGGGCGCGGACTGGTACACAGCCTTACCGTTGAATACAAAGCAGGTCAATACTGTCATTCTTGACGAAATTCTCAGAAAACACAGCAAAGAATTTAGAAAGCTGATTGAAGAGAAGCGGAAAGAGTGGAAGGTATTAAAATTGTAAAGGAGAAAACCATGGAACTGAAACAATTCTGTAAGGAAAACAACATCCCGCTGGAAAAGCTGGGTGATATTGGAGAGGTGAGCGATGGCTTCCACACTTTCAACTCGCTCTACCAGCAACGGCTGATTCTGTCCGCCACTCTGGTCAACGCCTTTTCGCATCTGGCGTGGAAGTCCCATAAGCACCATGACGGCGAAGCCCCGTTCGGCGGTGGCTGGTTTATCGTCGGTATCAATACGCCGGAGGGTCAGTACACCTATCACTACGAGGACAAGGACTGGGATATTTTCCGCTGCCAGGAGCTGGAGAAGGCTCCCAAATTCGACGGCCATACTGACAAGGACGTTGAACGGCTGTTGTCTCTGGTTCCTGATCCTGAGAAGGATACGATGTCCAGCTGGGCCGCCCATGAGGTCGAGCTGGCGATTCAGTCTGAAAAGGAAGCCTCCAAGGGTACAGATGAATGGATGATGGGCGCCAACTGTTACGAGAGTGCGCTTCGGGCATTCAACGTTCTCGCCCGCGATGGCCACTCTGGCTTCAGCATTCAGATGACCAAGAGCATCCTGAACCGCCTGATCGACGGTAGGTGCCTTACCCCCATTGAGGATGCGCCTGATATTTGGTCGAACATCTCGGGGATCTTTTCCAAGGGAAGTAAGACCAAGCATTATCAGTGCAAACGACTCTCTTCCCTCTTCAAAGAGGTGGCGGAAGACGGCACTGTGACTCTGAGTGATACCAACCGTGTCTGCGGGATGAATGTGAACAACCCTGATGTGACGTTTACGAATGGCTTCATGACCCGGTTGATCGACAAGATATTCCCGATCACTCTGCCCTACCTCCCGTCCAGCAAGAAGTTCAAGGTCGCGGTGGATGACTTCCTCGTTGATCCCAAGAACAGCGACTATGACACCATCGGTTATCTCTACTTCACCACGCCGGATGGTAAGAAAGTGGAGCTGAACCGCTACTTCAAGGAAGTTGACGGCCAGATGGTCCAGATTGAGAAGGCCGAGTTCGATGAGCGGAAAGCAAAGCGGGTGGAGCGTAAATAATGAAATATCGGACTATATTCAAGTGCCGCCTTTGTGGCGAGATTTACGAAGGCGGATGTACAGGCAGTCAAAGCGTTGCTATGCAGGCAATAACGCTCGCCTGTCTTGGAATACTGTCACAGCCCCAAGCGCCAACTTTAATAGAGCCGCACAGTTGTAAAAACGGCGACTTCGGTGTGGCTGATTTCCAAGGGTTCAGAAAGGTTGAGGAGAAATGAGTATTGTCGAGTATGCAGAAAAAGTTCTCGGCATACATTTGTGGCCGTTCCAAAAGCAATTTCTCCAAAAACTCGAAAAGCTCCCTTCTGGGAGTCGCATTATTTCTACTCCAAGAGGGATGATAATTGTCGAAGATAGTAAGATGAAGAAGGAGGATCAGCAATGATATTTACAAGTTACTTCGCTAAGCTGAGCAAACTTCCTTCGGATGTCGTCCCTATTTCTATCTGTGGTAAAGCGCCTGACTGGTACACGGGGTTACAGTACAAAAAGCTGGCCCCGAAGTACCAGTTTTTCATGGAGTGGAAACGGACACATGACAACGCTTACTATATCGAGCATTTCGAGCGGGAGGTTCTGGATGACCTGAATGCCGATACGGTGTTTGCGGAGCTTTCTGCTCTGTCTGGCGGACAAGCCTTTGCTCTGATCTGCTACGAACGTCCAGGAGACTTCTGTCATCGTCATCTCGTGGCGGAATGGTTCTGTAAGAACGGCTACCGCTGCGAAGAAATTGATATTTGAAAGGAAGAGTTTAATGCATAGCTTAGACGAACTGATCGTGGCTGGATATTCTGTTCAAAATGCCAAGATCACGAGTGTTTCCCTTAACATGCAGGATTACGGCTGCCTCACCCTCGCCATGTGTCTTGAAGGGCATGGATGGGGTGTTGTTTATGGCGGATACTGCCTGGGCAAAGGCTATCTTGGCGCAAAGGAGTTTGAGGGCTCCGCCAAAGGTCTGGAGGCCATCATGCGGATCATGAATGTGGTGGGTGTTTCTGACCTGCTTGACATGAAAGATAAGCATATCAGGGTGGCCACCAAAGGCCTTGGAACCACGGTGACAATCATCGGCAACATAGTCGATGACCTTTGGTTCGATTATGCGACCTTCTTCGGTGAAGAAAAGACGGAGGACTAAAGAACATATGTGGTGGCGGAATAGGTAGACGCTAATGTCAGATAGGATGGCCTATCGGTTCGATTCCGACGGCTCTTAACCACGGTGAAATAGCCGACAGAGCAGGGGCTGATTTGGTACAAGGGAGTGGACATCTATGCAAGGTGCAAATCCTTACCCACATATGCATGATATTAAAAAAAAAAGGGGGGGGGCACCCATCTTATAACGGCGTTTGGGATTCTACTTATGATCGCTATTGCAGCGGCTGCAATATTTGAGATAGTTTCGTGGATTACCTGAAAGGAGAAAACCCAAAATGAAGAAAAAACTACTTGCGACCGTCCTCGCTCTGGGGATGGTCCTTTCCATGTCTGCGTGTAATCGCCAGATGATCGACCTCACCTACAGCTACAAGTACGCCATTATCAGCCTGCCCAACGGGGAGATCATTGAGGGCAAGGTCGATTCCTGGAGGGACTTTGAGGATGGCGATCAGCTCCAGGTCACTGTCGATGGTGTGACGTATCTCGTCCATGCTACGGACGCCGTTTTGATGACGGAGGAGAGGTGAGATGGACGAAAATAAGCTCAGGGAATTCATGAACGCCATCGGCATTGTCGCTGAAACATCCTTGATATTCTACCGGAATGTAACCAAAGCTGGCGGAACTCAGGAAGAAGCGATGCGATTGACCCAGGCGCTTATTGCTGCGACTATCTTTGGCAACAAAGGAAGCCAGGAGAATGGGGGGGGGTAGCGAATGAACATGACCGTGGAATGGAATACCAGACTTTGCACAGTCAAAGGCGAAACTGGATATTTTCATACCTGGGAGCATTATTCAAAGCCTCTCCCGGCGAGCCCACTTGTTGGCGGAGAACCTGCTGGGCTATTTAGCCAGATTTTCGGCATCGTGGAATTTAAGGATGGCGTTCGGAGGGTTGACCCGACCGCTATTATATTCTGCGATGAGCAAAACAGCTTTCTTAATCAACCTCCGATTAAAGAAGGTAAGACCATTGAGGCTATTCGTGATGTACTTATTGCCTCAGATGCTGTTAGTTGTAGTGTCGAGTCTTATGAACCCGAATTATATGCCAGCGAGGCATTGTATCACATTCCCGCAAGCCATTGCGTAAAGGTGGACTACAATAAATTGGCAGCGGCAATCTACAAAGCCGGATATAGGAAGGAAGTTAAACATGATTCTGATTGAGAAAACCCAAATCATGGGTCTGGAGCCCACCATCCGCGGGATGCGGAACCCGATGAACAGTTGGGAGAAGTCGGACAGCATGTTCGCGCATCTTGGTGATGACGAAGGGTACGATCTGAATGGCAAAATTGTGCCCTTTGCTTCAGCAACGCATGAGTGTGGTACGGACATCGGCCCCAATGATCTCGACCTGATGCTTCGCCTGGCCAGGGCCGGCTCGGTGGATGGCAAGTTCCGCCGGATGATCGCGGTGTACGTTGATATCACTGCCCCGCTCTACTGGTGGAAGGAGTTCGATACCTATAAAGTGGGTACGGTCGCCAACTCCTGCTCCACCATGCACAAGATCCACGCCAAGGAGTTCACGCTGGAGGACTTCAGCCATGAGCATCTGAATACCAATAGGGTGCTCACATGCTACGCTCCTACTGAATATCACTTCTCCTCTCTTGATCTTT
>OFGR01002216.1_pt1 | contig 13406 bp, 13 predicted proteins | sample 1521811 | NCBI WGS metagenome assembly OFGR01 (sample SAMEA3504098, study PRJEB24116) | mouse gut metagenome | biome: mouse gut; feature: mouse-associated habitat; material: faeces | place: Denmark | collected 2011
AGTATAATTCTTGTGTAATGATATAAGGGTTTGCATACTTATATTTTACACCAACTGCCGGATTCTTTCGAGGTCTGGCAGTTATTTTTTGTATAGAAAAGGAGCTGCGCACTAATTACTTAGTGCGACAGCCCCCGGTATCTTTTTCTTCCTTAAAATACTTTCCTCTCTCTATAAACTCCTGATAATAGATATCCTTTGTGTCTTTACAGTCAGAATCCTGCTTCTATCTGTTATCATAATAATCTGGACTTCCTGAAAACCCAACCGTCAGTTTCCCTTCCTTTGTAAAACTGAACCAGGAATCCCTTCCCACAATGATGTGGTCGTAAAGCTGGATTCCTATAAGCTCCGAGGCCGCCCGCACCTTATCTGTCACGCTGACATCCTCTCTTGAAGGGTTCGGCAATCCCCCTGGATGGTTATGGACAAGCACAATCCCCGCTGCCCCGCATAGCAATGCCCGGATAAAAATTTCCCTCACCCCAACCAACGCCGCATTGTGGGTGCCATGGGCCAGCTCAAAAAAACCAATTGGCCTGCAGCCTGAAGTCATGCAAATAAGGTACATATATTCCTCCGCCCTCTCTGACAGGTGAAACACTTCATTCATGACCTGCACAATGTTTTCTGGTTCGCTTAGGTTTTCCACTTTTTTATAATTTTCTGAAAACTCTTCCACTAAGATATTTCTGTAATCTTGGTCAAGAGTCGTGTTAAGCCTCTTTATTTTCAATTCTTTTGTTTCCTTTCCCTCAATTTTTTTCAATTCCTGCCCCGGCGGCCACATGGACATCCTTACCATGAAAGCCGAGGCTTTCTTAAAATGACTTTTTGCATTTCCGCTTCTGATTCTTTCCTTTTTTTCTAATAACATTTCATCTGCACCGACTACTATTATTATAGCTTTTATAATTTGACACAGAAAAGAGATACCCGAAGGTATCTCTCCATAAATCTTTCCTATTCTGTTTCTAAATGGTACAAAAATGGTACAATTTCGAAATTTTGGTACAGAAAATATGCATCAATCCCGCATAAACACTGGGTTTTATTTATCCAGGTTCTTAAGGGTCGGGAACAACAGCACATCCCGAATCGCCGGCGAATTCGTCATCATCATCACCATCCGGTCAATCCCGAACCCGATTCCGCCAGTAGGCGGCATTCCGATATGCAGCGCATTCAGGAAATCCTCATCCGTATGGTTTGCCTCAGCGTCACCGGCGGCCAGAAGAGCCTCCTGGGCCTCAAAACGTTCCCGCTGGTCAATTGGGTCATTCAGTTCGGAATAGGCATTCGCCATCTCCCATCCGTTCATGAAAAACTCAAAACGTTCCACATACTCCGGATTCTCCGGTTTCTTCTTGGTTAAAGGTGAAATTTCAATGGGATGATCCATTACAAAAGTCGGCTGAATCAGATGATCCTCCACATATTCCTCGAAGAACAGATTCAGAATATCCCCTTTCCTGTGCCTGTCTTCATATTCAATATGATGTTCGTCTGCAAGTTTTTTAGCTTCCTCCGTGGTATGAATCTCATTGAAATCCACATTGGCATATTTCTTTACGGCATCCACCATGGTAATCCGCTCAAAGGGCTTTGACAAATCCATCTGATGTTCACCGTAAGTAAGGATTTCAGAGCCGGTCACTTCGTTTGCCACATAACGGTAAAGATTTTCGGTTAAGTCCATCATACCATGGTAATCCGTGTATGCCTGATAAAGCTCCATTAAGGTAAATTCCGGATTATGGCGGGTATCAAGGCCTTCGTTCCGGAATACACGGCCGATTTCATACACCCGCTCCATTCCGCCTACAATCAGTCTCTTTAAGTAAAGTTCCAGAGAAATGCGCAGTTTCAGGTCTTCATTTAAAGCATTAAAGTGAGTCTCAAAAGGCCTTGCGGCAGCTCCTCCCGCATTGCTTACCAGCATGGGGGTCTCCACCTCCATAAAGCCCTGTCCATCCAGAAATTTACGGATACTGCTGAGAACTCTGGAGCGCTTCACAAAGGTGTCCTTTACCTCACTGTTCATAATCAGGTCCACATACCGCTGACGGTAACGGATATCCGTATCTGTCAGGCCGTGAAATTTCTCCGGCAGAATCTGAAGGCTTTTGGAAAGAAGGGTCACTTCCTGGGCATGCACAGAGATTTCTCCGGTTTTGGTTTTGAAAACCTCTCCTTTGATTCCTAAAATATCGCCTACATCATATTTTTTGAAATCTTTGTAGCTATCCTCTCCGATGCTGTCTCTGGCAACATATGCCTGAATATTTCCCTGTAAATCCTGTATGTTGCAGAAGGATGCCTTTCCCATAACGCGTTTGAACATCATTCTGCCTGCTATGCTTACCGTCTGCCCTTCCATGGAATCAAAATTATCTTTAATATCCATGCTGTGGCCGGTAACATCATATTTTGTTATCTGAAAGGGATCTTTTCCATTTTCCTGCAAATCCTTTAATTTATCGCGGCGAACCTTCAATAACTGATTCAAATCCTGTTCTGCCGGCTGATTGTTCTGCGCCATTTTCTTTTCCTCCATTCCGGTACTTCACTTCCTGATTTCCGTCTCCCGTTCTTTCAGCGTGCTGCATGTTTCTCCACTCACTATATTGAAAAATCTGTTCTGCCGGGTTTTTCAATAGTCCATACCTCATGCAGCCCTGCAGTTCTAATTGGAACGCTGAATTTCCAATACTTTATATTCCAGGACACCCGCCTGAGTCTCTATGCTGACCGTATCCCCTACTTTCGCTCCGATTAAGGCTTTTCCCACCGGAGATTCATTGGAAATCTTGCCCTGCAGGCTGTTGGCCTCTGTGGAACCTACAATCTTATATTCCAGCTCTTCTTCAAATTCACAGTCGAAAATCTTCACGCAGCAGCCCACGTTGATCTTGTCCAGATCCACTTCATCTTCTACCACAACTTCTGCGTTCTTTAAAATCTTTTCGATTTCCTCAATTCTGGCCTCTATATCACGCTGTTCATCTTTTGCAGCATCATATTCCGCATTTTCAGAAAGATCTCCCTGTTCTCTTGCCTCTTTGATTTTCTGGGCAACTTCTTTTCGTTTTACTACTTTCAGTTCCTGCAGCTCTGTTTCAAGTTTCTGCAGTCCTTCATAAGTCAGTAAATTTTTCTTTTCCATAACACAACACCTTCCTAAAATTTATTTATCTTTATCCACGTCTGTTCCTGATTTTTCTGTCTTCTTATCTGGGATGTCTGTTAAAATACTTATCCTTAACAATTACCGTATTATACCCGACAGGTATGGAAATGTCAAGATTCTCCATCATTTTGACCCGGCTCCAGGGCCTTTTATACACTGGAATATACAGGATATTTTCCTGCATATAACGGTTATGGCAAAACCCCTTTTTCTCCATATCCAGAATCACATTTACCCCTGTCATGGAAATTTCTTCCCTGTCTTCCAGCTGTACAACCAGTCCGGTATCCTCATACATTCTTTCTATATACGCCCGAAAATATGCAGGCCGGTCTGTGGCTATTTTCAAAAAATTCAGGCCCGGTGAAATCTGTTCCAGTACCAGTTCCACCTCATCCTCATCCAGCATGGACTCCGGAGGCGTGTCCGTATCCAGAAGCAGCGGAGCAAATTTCCGGTAATTCATCCCGTACAGCTCCAGCACCTGCTCCAGAATCATGCGCAGCCTGGGCAGAAACGGATTTCCTTCCGGCAGTATTTCCTCCGGCTCTGATTCCCTCTGCTGTTTTCTTTTGAATTTCCCCAGAAAATCTCTGATGCGCTCTCTCAGAAATTTCCTTTGCTGTATACCCTTTCTGATGGCTGTCCCTCCCGGAACCATTTACAGTTTCTTCAATATATGACTGTCCTGAAAAACATATGTCTGAAAAAGTTCTTCCAACTGCCCGTAGGTTTCCACTTCGTTAATTTTTCCACGAAGTTTCGCGGAATTCCGATAACCTCCTGTGTACCAGGCAGCATGTTTGCGCATTTCGCGAATACCCGTTTCCTCGCCTTTCAGGGCAATCTGGCTTCTGGCATGGCGCAGAAGCATTCTGGCCACCTCTGCAGCGTCTGGCCTGGGCAGTTCTTCTCCCGTTTCCATAAAATGCAGCATCTGCCGGAAAATCCAGGGATTTCCCTGAGCGCCCCTGCCGATCATAAACCCGTCGCAGCCTGTCTGTTCTTTCATGGCAAGTACATCCTGCCCTGTGAGCAAATCTCCATTTCCAATGACCGGTATGGAAACAGCTTCTTTTACCTTACGAATAATGTCCCAGTCCGCCTGTCCGGAATAATACTGCTCTCTGGTCCTCCCGTGAACTGCCACAGCGGCAGCGCCTGCCTCCTCTGCAATTCTGGCAATTTCCACTGCATTCACATGTTCCTGGTCAAATCCTTTGCGGATTTTCACTGTCACAGGCTTTTGAATGGCTCCTGCAACTTTCGACACGATTTCAAATACCAGCTTTGGCTGTTTCATCAACGCGGAGCCTTCCCCGTTATTGACAACCTTCGGCACCGGACAGCCCATGTTGATATCCAGAATGTCAAAAGGCCGCTCCTCAATTTTTTTGGCCATCTCGCTCATAATTCCGGCGTCCGCACCAAAAAGCTGCAGAGACACGGGCCGCTCCTGCTCCTGAATGGCCAGCAGAAGTTCTGTATTTTTATTATTGTAATAAATCCCTTTTGCACTCACCATCTCCATGCAGAGAAGTCCCGCACCCTGTTCTTTGCAGAGCAGGCGAAATGGCAGGTCACATACCCCTGCCATTGGTGCCAGAATCAGATTATTCTCCAGTTCCACATTTCCTATCTTTAATTGTTCCATCTGTTTCCTTTTCCATCTGAATTTCTGTTCTGTCTGAATTTTTCCTCTGCCCTATTTCCCGCGATTCTGTTTATTGTAAATCAGGCGCAGCCCCTGCAGCGTCAGATTCGGGTCATAAATGTCAATGGCATCGGTCTCATTTGCAATGATTTTCCCGAGACCTCCGGTGGCTACCACTTTCAAATCGTGATATCCTGTCTCTTTTTTCGTCTGTCTGATAATATATTCCGTCTGGCCGATCTGCCCGTAAATCAGCCCCGCCTGCATACTGCTGATGGTCTCACGGGCCAGAATACTGGGGGGCTTGCGGATTTCAATTTCCGGCAGTTTGGCCGCATCCTCCCACAAGGCTTTGGCCGAAGTGCGGATTCCCGGTGCTGTAACGCCGGACACAAAAGCCCCTGTTTCGTCCACCAGATCATAAGTAGTTCCTGTTCCATAGTCAATGACAAACACCGGGCCATGGTACAGTTCATAGGCAGCGGCAGCGTCCACAATCCGGTCTGCTCCAATCTGTCTGGGGTTCTCCGTGGCAATCCGGATGCCTGTTTTTATCCCCGGTTCCACAATAACCGGATGAATGTCAAAATATTTGATAAAAGAGCTTAACAGGGAATGCATGACATTGGGCACCACGGACGCAATAATCACGTCTCTGATTTCCTCCGGCTGAATCCGGTTGTGAGCCACAAGATCCCGTACACAGATTCCGTATTCATCAGAAGTACGCTGGAGCTTTGTGGTCATTCGAAAGGTGGCCTCCAGTTGTTCTCCGTCAAAAACTCCAAAGGTTATATTGGTATTTCCCACATCCACAACTAATAACATTTCTATTCCTCCACATCCTCCGGGGAAATTTCTTCTCCCAGGAAAAAAACTTTAAAATACAGTTCCAGCGACTCCAGCAGTTCCTGCCTGGTCCGCCTGAGCTGCTTTACCTTCAGCACACTTCCGATGTCATCATAAAGCAAATCACCTTCATCGGCTCCCGTCCTAAACTGCAGCCTTCCTTCTGAATCAAACAGCAGCGTGAGCACACCTCCGATATCCTCCGTATACAGCACACACATAATTTTCAAATCATCTTTGATGCTTTCCGGCAATCCCTCAAATTCCTGATTCAGATAATATTTCCTGGTATAGGCGCTGGAACCGCACAGTATGATTTCTCCGCCTTCCTGTTGTCTCATCATAACCTCCCATATCCTGAGCCTGCCGGGGGATTTTTCATTTTTCCGGCAAAATCCTTATACATAACCGTAAATTCCCCGAACGGATACTTCCCCCGAAGAAACTTTTACCAGCTCCTGTCCCCGTTCCACCATGAGACGGCCGCCGGCGTCAATGCCCAACGCTTTTCCTTCAAATTCTCCCAGTGGGTCCAGAACCCGCACCTGACGTTTGCAGTTTACCAGCAGAGAATTATATTCTTCCATCAATGCGGACAAATCCTGCGTCTGCAGATATATTTCATAATAATGTTCAAACTGACTCAGGACTTTCCCCAGCAGACATGCTCTGGAAATTTCCAGTGTCCGGCCTTCCCGTTTCAGCTCCAAATCCAGTGACGTGGCAGTCTGTGCAATTTCATCGGGAAATTCTGTCTGGTGGACATTGATGCCTGTGCCCACCACAATATGATTCACATAATCCACCTGGGCACTCATTTCCGTGAGAATACCCACAATTTTTTTCCCGTTCAGCACAATATCATTGGGCCATTTGATTTCTGCTGTCAGCCCGGTTACCTCAGCAATTCCTTTTGCCGCTGCCAGCGCCATAACAAGGGTCAGCATGGGTGCATTGGCCGGTTCAATTTCCGGCTTTAACAGCACAGTAAAAAAAATCCCCTCGCCATGAGGAGAACTCCAGTTTCTTCCCCGTCTTCCACGGCCGGAAGTCTGCATATCGGCCACTACCACAGTGCCTTGTCCCTCCCGGCCTTTCAGATTCTCCGCTATCCGCTTTGCTTCTGTATTAGTGGAATCCAGTTGTTCAAAATAGCAGACGGGGTGCCCCATCCATCTGGTCTGCAGCCGGCTTTCCAGTTCATTTTTCGATAAAATATCAGGTACAGATACCAGGCGGTATCCACGGTTACGGACCGCCTCAATCTCATACCCTGCCTCTTCCAGCTGCTTTATCACTTTCCAGACTGCAGTTCTGGACACTCCGAATGTTTCACACAGTTCCTGGCCGGAAATAAACCGGCCGGATTCTGCCTGGCGCAGCATCTGTAAAATCTTCGTTCTCATAAATGCCTCATTTCAGGGTTGCATACATGATGGCTTTGATACTGTGCATCCGGTTTTCTGCCTCATCAAAGACCACCGACTGCGCTCCCTCAAAGACCTGATCCGTCACTTCCATTTCTGTAAGACCGAATTTCTCGTGAATCTGTTTTCCAATGGTGGTTTCCAGATCATGAAAAGCCGGCAGGCAGTGCATGAAAACAGCGGTACTTTTTGCATTTTCCATAACTTTCTGATTTACCTGATATGGCAGCAGCTCTTTTATCCGGCTCTCCCAGACCTCTTCCGGCTCTCCCATGGATACCCACACATCGGTGTAAATCACGTCCGCGTCTCTGGTACCTTCCGCCACATCTTCTGTCAGTGTCACAGAACCGCCTGAGGCTGCTGCAGTTTCCCGGCAATATTCCACCAGTTCCTGTTCCGGAAAATAATTTTTACTGGTACATGCCACAAAATGCATACCCAGTTTTGCACAGGTTACCATCAGGGAATTTCCCATATTATAACGGGCGTCTCCCATATACACAAATCTGATTCCTTTCAGATGCCCGAATTTTTCCTGAACCGTAAGCATGTCCGCTATCATCTGCGTGGGATGGAATTCATTGGTCAGACCGTTCCATACCGGCACGCCTGCATATTTTGCCAGTTCTTCCACAATTTCCTGTCCAAAACCACGGTATTCAATTCCGTCATACATTCTGCCCAGTACCCTGGCAGTGTCTTTAATGCTTTCTTTTTTGCCAATCTGGGAACCTGACGAATCCAGATAGGTCACGTGCATACCCAGATCATGGGCAGCCACCTCAAAAGAACAGCGGGTTCTGGTGCTTGTCTTTTCAAATATCAGAGCTATATTCTTCCCCTTTAATTCATCATGGGCAACGCCCTTTTTTTTCTTTTCTTTCAGTTCTTTTGCCACATCAATCAGATATGTAATTTCCTCCGGGGTAAAATCTTTTAATTTTAAAAAACTTCTTCCTTTTAAATTCATGGTTCCGCTCCTTATATCAATCTGGAGCATGTGGAAAAAGATGTAAATCCTATTGCCTCAGGAGGCTGTAACAGGAACTTTTTCAAACATGCTCCAAATAATGTATTTAATTTTCTTTTCCAATCTCCACTACAGATTTGGCCAGTCCTGCCAGTCCCTGTATTTCAGAGGGAATAATAATTTTTGTGGATTTTCCGTCTGCAGCTTTTGCAAATGCTTCCAGACTCTTTAACTGAAGTACGGAACTGTCCGGAGCCGCCTCTTTCAGGAAACGAAGTCCGTCTGCGTTTGCCTTCTGTATTCTCAGAATCGCTTCTGCCTGGCCTTCCGCTTCACGCATGGTAGCTTCCTTCTTGGCTTCTGCCCGGAGGATTGCCGCCTGTTTTTCTGCTTCCGCATCCAGAATAGCTGATTCTTTCTTACCTTCTGCTACCAGGACGGTTGCTGTTTTTTCACCTTCCGCCTGGGTGACAGCAGCCCGGCGTTCACGCTCCGCTTTGGCCTGTTTTTCCATGGCGTCCTGAATCTGCTGGGGCGGAATGATATTTTTCAGTTCCACACGGTTTACCTTAATTCCCCAGGGGTCTGTGGCCACATCAAGGGAGGCCCTCATTTTCGTATTAATCAACTCTCTGGATGTGAGTGTTTCATCCAGCTCCAGATCTCCGATAATATTCCGCAGTGTGGTGGCTGTCAGATTTTCAATGGCCATAATGGGATTTTCCACACCATAGGCAAACAGTTTGGGGTCTGTAATCTGAAAATACACCACCGTATCAATCCGCATGGTTACGTTATCCTTGGTGATTACCGGCTGAGGCGCAAAGTCCACTACCTGTTCTTTTAACAGCACACGTTTCGCCACCCGGTCAATAAAGGGTACCTTAAAGTGCAGGCCCACGCCCCAGGTCCCCTGATATCCCCCCAGACGCTCAATTACAAGGGCATGTGCCTGAGGTACAATTTTAATACACGACACTACCAGTATCAGCGCCAGAATAATAAACAATACCAATACAAGATATCCTGCCATACATAAATCCTCCATTCATTATTTTTTTCTGACCAGCAGTTTCACACCGCTGATCTCCATTATTTCCACCAGAGTTTCATTGGGAATGATCTCATTATCCACAGACCTTGCAGACCATTCCTGCCCGTTGATGCTTACCATGCCCTTTGCCCTCAGGTTGTCAATTTCCTGCTGAACCACAGCTGTCTCTCCAATCAGGCTTTCCGCATTGGTCTTTATGCGTCCCTTATTAAAAAATTCTACTGCCAGGGGTCTTGTAACTGCCAGAAGAATCACAGACACCACAATAAACAATATGGTCTGCATCAGCAGTCCGGCGCCCAGCAGACTGGCCAGGAATGCCACCAGAGCCCCGCCTGCAAACCAGATGGTGGTAAGGCCCAGGGTAATAATTTCAATGACTGCCATGACTACCACTACAATTAACCAGAAAATACCTTCCATAAATTCCCTCCTTTCAGGGGTATGGTTTCTGTTGCTATCTTACTATATTTTTACGCATAATACAACATTTAATCCCTGTTTCACTGATTCTTTTGTGTCAGGACAGGCAGAATAAATGCTGAAACTCTGGCAGGTTTTTATGGATATCCCGCTGCTAGAATAAAAAAGGCAGTGTAAGAAGTCCTACACTGCCCTTTTGGTCATAAATTCCTGATTTTCAGTTTAGAAAAATACATGATTTCCAATTACGATTCCGGATATTCCGGAAGATACGCTTCGGAAACTGGTGCATCCGCCTACATTGCTGGCTCCGCCGATGGCCTCCTGAGCCGCCTGCAGACAGCTTCCGTCCACACCTCTTGACAGTACACCTGCCAGACTCCCGCTGGAAGCCGGGGTAAACTGTCCGCTCTGATAAATAACGCCGGAAATACTTCCTGCATAACCTGCACGGAGACGGTTCATAACAACTGCTCCTACCGCGAGTTTTCCTTCGTAAGGCTCGCTGCCTGCTTCACACTGAATCAGGGCTCCCAGCAGTGTAACGTCATCATAGGAGGCTGATACTGCTCCCCTCTGTGACATGCCGCTGCCTGCCTGCTGAGCTGCCTTTCTGGCTTTTTCTGCTTCCGCCGCCGCAATGGCTGCACGCTCTTCTTCAATGGAAATTGCTTTCCCAAGTTTTAATTCAACATCTACATATTCTGAACTGATATATCCGGTGCCTTCTTCCAGTTTTACTGCTACCCAGCCCTCGGAGGCTTCTGTCTCAGTATCCACCTTAATCCTGCCGCCCTCTTCCAGTACGTCCAGAATTTCTGTTTCCTCAGAAACGGAGGCTTCTTCTCTGACTCTCACTCCTCCGGTAGTCGCGGTGGCATATACGGTTCCCACTTCGTTTGCAAGACGCTCTGCTTCCAGTCCTACCACGCAGAATTCATTTTTTACATATCCTTCCACGCTTCCGGAACTGATTTTTGTCCATTCGTCACCTTTTTCAAGAATATCTGCTGACGCTCCTTTGTGCAGTTTGCCTGCAAGCTCTGCTTCGTCGGAAGGCTCTGTACGGATATTCAGATAATCCTCAACATTCGGTAATAATTTAGACGCCCAGGGAGAAACCTCTTCGCTTCCCATTGCCACAAGACTGTCCACTGCTGCTGCCTCACCGGCTGTTTCTTCTGCAGATTCCTGAATCTCCTGTGATTCTTCCGGAGATTCCTGTAACTCCGGTGACGGTTCCTCAGATTCCTGCGGTTCTTCTGCCTTTTTCGGTTCTTCTGTCTGTTCCGCCGGGGCTGCTGTTTCTGTATTCTCTTCCGCAGAGGCCTGTTCCGGCTGTTCTGCAGATGTTACAGGTTCTGCTGCCTGTTCCGGTTCTTCCGCTGTTTCTACCGAATCGGCCGCTTTCTCCTGACCTGAAATCTTTTCTGTATTTTCTGCTGTCTGTTCAGGCTCATTTTCTGCCATGGCTGCCGCTACTACCTGTCTTACCACTTTTTCTCTGGTAGCTTTCTCTGACCCATTGCTTACTCCTGCCGGTTCTGCTGATAATTCTACTTCCTGGCTGTCTGGTGCCTGAACTGCTACGTTTGTGCCGCACACGGAAGAAACTGTCATCACCAGTGCAAAAGCTGTAACGATTCCGCTTTCCATAACCCTCTTGAATTTCATAGTTGACCTCCTGAATTTCCGCTAAAATAACATTTAAAAAATTTTAAAAATTTGTATGTTATTTTATTCGATTTTGTTACAAATGTTACGAACTTGTTACACTATAGCAAAGAAGTTGTAAATTGTCAAGCTGTCAATTTTTTACAGCCTTTCTGGAACCTGATTTTTCGCCTCCGCTTCTGTAATATTTTATGGATATTTTGTACATTTTTGTGCATATTTACTATTTGATGCTATTTTTATTGCATTGTTTCATGCATACTGCTATAATTATGTCACATATACAAAAAGGGGGATATTTCAGTGAAAGAAAAAGACTTTCCTGCAAAGGAGAAAAGAACTGCAGCATCCGGCACCAGCAGACTTTCCTCTATTAAAACAAGGGTTGTAAGCGTTCTCCTGTTTTCGCTTATTGCAACGGTACTGCTCAGTATCTGGATTATTATTCCAAATGTTAAGAAAAATATTACATCCACCACCCAAAGTTACATGCTGGATCTTACTGCTTCCTATGGAAAAGTTCTGGACCAGAATACCAACATTTCCATTATGTATCTCCATGCAGACCGCCTGGAAACCCTTCTGGATAACGTAGGGCTGCAAAATGTGGATTCCAGTTATTTTTATGTGCTGGGCCCGGAGGGCAACATCCTTTTTCATCCGGATAAAAACAGCATTGGCCAGACTGCCGATATTCCGGCTGTTTCCAGTCTGCTGGAACAGGTCAGAGAAGGTGATTTCCCAGAACCCGATATTCTCAGCTATGATTACAAAGGCCAGGGCATATATGCTTCCTATTATATAGTAAACAGTGGAAAGGCCATTCTGTTCCTCACTGCAAATGAAAATGACGTTCTGAAGCCTGTCACAGATGTCAGCAGACTTGCCTTTCTTTACAGCAGTATCCTGGCACTTCTGCTGAGTATTTCCGGCTATCTTCTGATTGCCTGGATGACCAGGCCTATTGTAACTATTTCTGAAATTATTAAAAAGTTTGCCAATATGGATTTAACAGAAGATACGCGGCTGGAACAAATCTGCAGACGCAAAGATGAAACAGGGGCTATGGGGACTGCTCTGCTGTCTCTTCGCTCCGCCCTGACAGATGTGATTTCTGATATTAAAGAACAGAGCGCCCTGCTGTATCGCACATCGGAATCTCTAAACAGCAGCGCTGCTGAAACCGCAGGAACCGTTCAGAATGTGGAACGGGCTGTTTCGGAAATTGCCGTCGGCGCTGCCAGTCAGGCCGAAGAAACTCAGAAAGCCTCTGACGATATCCTGATTATAGGCAACATGGTGCAAAATACTTCCTCAGAGGTTTCCTCTCTGCGCAGCATTGCACAGTCTATCCGGGTTTCCAGTGATATGGCAGATTCTACTCTTCATGAACTGCACTCCGTGAACCAGCGTGCCATTGATTCCATTAACATAATATATAAACAGACCCATACCACCAACGAATCTGCCCTTAAAATCAGAGAAGCCACCAGTCTGATTTCTGCCATTGCTGACGAAACCAGCCTGCTGTCTCTGAATGCTTCCATTGAGGCGGCCAGAGCCGGAGAAGCGGGCCGTGGATTTGCTGTGGTTGCCTCCCAAATTCAGAAACTTGCCGAACAATCCAACGAATCTGCCAGCCAGATTGATTCCATTATACATGATCTGCTGGAAGATTCTCAGAAAGCGGTAGAAACTATGGAATCTGTCAGAGAAATCATGATGCAGCAAAATGAAAATGTGACTCAGACCGGTTCTGCCTTTACTCAGGTTCAGGGCGGTATCGCCTCCTCAGCTGCAAATGTGGATACCATTGCCAACCGCACTGACCAGTTAAATTCTGCCCGTGTCAATATTGTGGATGTGGTACAGAACCTGACCTCCATCGCAGAGCAAAATGCTGCAAATACACAGGAAACTTCAGCTGCAGTTCTGGAAGTTGCAAACATTATGCAGGAAATTTCCAGATATGCCTCCAAACTGCAGGAGATTGCTTCTTCACTGGAAACAAATGTGGATACCTTTCAGTTAGATCAAAGTCAGTAATGCTCCGGTGTAATATTATTTTGCTTTTTTCATAAAATCACATATTTTAACACTGTATCTTCTATAAGATAAAAAAGAATGCGCTATGCGCATTCTCCGCGCGCGAGCGGATTGCG
>OFGR01002219.1_pt1 | contig 13386 bp, 12 predicted proteins | sample 1521811 | NCBI WGS metagenome assembly OFGR01 (sample SAMEA3504098, study PRJEB24116) | mouse gut metagenome | biome: mouse gut; feature: mouse-associated habitat; material: faeces | place: Denmark | collected 2011
AGGTCATCTACGTGGGCAAGGCCAAGGCGCTGAAAAACCGGGTGAGCCAGTATTTTCAGGACTCCGCCTCCCACACGGAGAAGACCCGGGCCATGGTGTCTCAGATCGACCACTTCGACGTGATCATCGCCGACAGCGAGTTTGAGGCCCTGGTACTGGAGTGCTCTCTCATCAAGCGGCACCAGCCCCGGTACAACATCCTGCTCAAGGACAGCAAAGGCTATCCCTACGTCCGCCTGTCCAACGAGGCCTACCCCAAATTTTCGCTGGCCTCCAAGGCGGCGGAGGACGGCGCCCGGTACTTCGGCCCCTACGCCGGCCGCCACAGCACCCAAGGGATTATCGACGCCCTGCGCACCGCCCTGCGCCTGCCCTCCTGCAACAAGAAATTTCCCCGGGACATCGGCAAGGAGCGGCCCTGCCTCAACTTCCACATGGGCAAGTGCGACGGCTACTGCCGGGGGGACGAGCTGCACGAGCAGCACGCCCAGGCCATTGCCCAGGCGGTCTCCCTGCTGGAGGGCCGGTTTAAGGACGTACAGAAGGACCTGACCCAGGAGATGGAGCGGGCGGCGGAGGAGCTGCGCTTCGAGCGGGCCGCCCAGCTCCGGGACCGCCTCCGGGCCATCGAGCTGCTGGGCAAGCGGCAGAAGGTGATTGCCGCCTCCCTGGCGGACACCGACGTGGCCGGGTACTTCCGGGGTACGGCCAAGAGCTGCTTTGTGGTCCTCCACTTTGTGGACGGCGAACTGGCCGCCAAGGACTTTGACCTGCTGGAGACCCCCATAGAGGAGGAGGAGGGGGCGGTGCTGTCCTCCCTGATGCGGGAGTATTACGTGGGCCGTACCCGTCTGCCGAAGCAAATTCTCATTCCCTGCGAGCTGCCCGACCAGGTCCCCCTTACCCGGATGCTGTCCGAACAGGTGGGGTATCGGGTGGAGCTCATTACCCCCCAGCGGGGGGCCAAGATGGACCTGATTAAAATGGCCAATCAGAACGCCCGGGAGGAGGTGGAGCGGGCCACCACCCACGAGGAGCGCCGGAACAAGCTTCTGGAGGCGCTGGGGAAGATGCTCAGCCTGGAGGCGCCCCCCAAGCGGATGGAGTCCTACGACATCTCCAACCAGGGGGCCAGCGACATTGTGGCCTCCATGGTGGTCTATGTGGACGGCAAGCCCCTGAAGCGGGACTACCGCCGCTTTAAACTGAAGGACATGGACGGTCCCGACGACTATGCCTCCATGGAGCAGGTGCTCACCCGCCGGTTCCGCCGGTATCTGGACGGCGACGAGAAGTTTTCCGACAAGCCGGACCTGCTCCTCATCGACGGCGGCCACGAGCATGTGAAGGTGGCCCGGCGTGTGCTGGAGGCGCTGAACCTGGATATCCCCGCCTACGGCATGGTGAAGGATGACCGCCACCGCACCCGGGCTCTGGTCCACCCCGACGGCCGGGAGATTGGTATTCAGTCCATCCCGGCGGTGTTTGCCCTCATCGGGCAGATCCAGGAGGAGACCCACCGCTTTGCCATTGAGTACCACCGTCAGCTTCAGGCGGGACACGTAAAAACCTCGGTTCTGGACAAAATACCCGGGGTAGGGGAGAAGCGCCGCCAGCAGCTGTTGAAGCACTTCAAGACCATTAAGGCCATCAAGGCCGCTTCCCTGGAGCAGCTCCAGGAGGTGGTACCCAAAAATACCGCCCAGGCGGTGTATGATTATTTTCATGGGGAAGAGTGAGCGAAAAATGACAGAAAAGAGAGAGCAGATCATTCGGCTTTGGTTTGATATGTGGCTGAAAGCAGCCGATTTGGGCATTTTAGATATTTTTTCCGCTGATGCCGTCTACACGGAGAGCTGGGGCCCGGAGTACCGTGGCGCAAAGGCCATCCAGCACTGGTTCGCGGAGTGGAACACCCGAGGAAGGGTGCTTCAATGGGATATTAAGCAGTTTTTCCACACGGACAGCCAGACGGTGGTAGAGTGGTATTTTAAAAACACCGTGAATGGCGGAACGGTGGAGGCCTTTGAAGGCATGTCGCTGGTCCAATGGGATCAGGAGGGAAGGATTTGTGCTTTGAAGGAGTTTGGATGCAATGAGGACCGCTATGACCCATACCGAAACGGGCCGGTCCCGCAATTTCGGGATGGGGCGGCAATGTGGTTTTAATCCGTTCCACAGGAAAGGAAGGTCAATATGCGCATTATCTCAGGTTCCGTTAGGGGCCGCAAACTGAAAGAGCCCCAGGGGCTGGACACCCGGCCCACCACCGACAAGGTGAAGGAGTCCCTGTTCAACATCATCCAGTTTGAGCTGGAAGGCCGGCGGGTGCTGGATCTCTTTGCCGGCACCGGCCAGCTGGGGCTGGAGGCGCTGTCCCGGGGGGCGGAACACTGCACTTTTGTGGATCAGCGCCGGGAGGCGGCCGCCCTGGTGAAGGAGAATGTAAAGCTGTGCCGTTTTGAGGACCGGGCCCGGGTGGCGCAGGGGGAGGCTCTGACCTTCCTCCGCTCCTGCGGGGAGCGGTTCGACGTGATCTTTCTGGATCCGCCCTACAAAACCGAGCTGCTGGAGCAATGTATCGAAAAGATTGCAGGATTTGACATCTTGCGGGAATATGGTATAATAGTGTGCGAAAGCGGGTTGGAATGGAACATTCCCGCCCTGACGCCCCCCTATGAGCCGGGGCGGGAGTACCGGTATGGGCAGATCAAGCTGACCCTCTGCCGCCGGGCCGGGAGCGTGAGACAATGAGCACAGCCATCTATCCGGGCAGCTTTGACCCGGTTACTCTGGGGCACCTGAACATCATCAAGCGGGCGGCGGCCTGTTTCGACAAGGTGATTGTGTGCGTCATGGTAAACTCCAAGAAAACAGGGATGTTTGCCCCGGAGGAGCGGGTGGAGCTGCTGAAACGGTCCACCGCCCGGTTTCCCAACGTAGAGGTGGATTTTTCCGATGAACTGCTGGCCGCCTACGCCAAACGGCGGCGGGCCCATGTGGTGGTGAAGGGCCTGCGGGCGGTGTCTGATTTTGAACAGGAGGTTCAGATGGCGGTGATCAACCGCAAGCTGAACCCCAGGCTGGAGACCATGTTTCTGGCGTCCAGTGAAAAGTATACCTATCTCAGCTCCACCATTGTCAAGGAGATGGCCCGCTACGGGGCCAACCTGGGGGATTTTGTCCCCCGGGAGATTGTGGACGATGTGAACCGGCGCATGAGAGAGATGGAAGGAAAGGAAGGCTGACCAAATGGCAAGCGGTGTGGAAGAACTGTTGGACATGCTCTTTGAGATGATCGACGAGGCAAAAAATGCCCCGTTGTCCAGCGATAAGTGTATCATTGAGCGGGACCGGGCCCTGGACCTGATTGACGATATCCGCAGCCAGTTCCCCATGGAGCTGACCGAGGCCCGGAAGATGATGGCCCGCCGGGCGGAGATGGAGGCTGACGCCAAGCGGAAGGCGGACTCTATCGTCCGCTCCGCCGAGGAGCGGGCCAAGCAGATGCTGGCAGCCGACGCCCTGGCCCTCCAGGCCAAGCAGCGGGCCAACGACATGATCCGCCAGGCGGAGGAGCGCAGCCGGGCCCTGAAGCGGTCGGCCAACGAGTACTGCGAGGACGCCCTGCGCCGCACCGAGGAGGCGGTGGCCGAGGCCTTTGAGGAGATCAAGCAGTCCCGCTCTCGGTTCCGGGCGGCGGCGGCGGCCACCATCAACAACAACCCCGGCGCCCAGCCCCAGGGGGGCCGGCCCATTTTCGATGCGGACAGAGATTAAAACAGGCTGCCGGCCTGTCGCGGGAGGAGCGTACCCGCGGCAGGCCGGCTTATATTTTTTTGCGGGATGAAAAATTTGCCTGCCCTGTTCCGTGTTAAGGGTGAAGGGAGTTGAGGAACATGGTCCCGACCGGTACCGAAGAGACCGTATGCCGCCTTGTGCGGGAGTACAGCGATATGCTGCTGCGCCTGGCCTGTACCCGGCTGTCCTCCGTCAGCGACGCGGAGGACGCGGTGCAGGAGGTGTTTCTGCGGCTGCTGGCTGCTCCCGTCTCATTCCGGGACGCCGGACATGAGAAAGCGTGGCTGATCCGAACCACCCTTCACCGTGCCAGTGATATCCGCCGCCAGGCGGAAAAGCGGAATCTCCCTCTGGAGGAGGCGGCCCAGACAGCTGCTCCTGAACCGGGGACGGACCTGCTTCAGGCGGTACAGGCCCTGCCGGAGAAGTACGGCGCCGTGATCCATCTGCATTACTACGAGGGGTATTCCATCCGGGAGATTGGAACGCTGCTGGGTTTGCCCGCCGCCACGGTGGGCACCAGACTGGCCCGCGGCCGGGAGCGGCTGCGGGAGATGCTGAAGGAGGAGATTAAATGAACTGGAACGACTACCGAAAGGCTGTGGACGCCCTTCCCCTCTCCGCCGATTTCCAGGAGCGGACGGAGGAGCTGGTGCGCCGAACCGCCAAAATCGCCGAACTTGAAAAGGAGTGTATTTCTGTGAAAAAGAAAGGTTTTATCAAAGCTGTCTCTATCGCCGCGGCGGTGGCCCTGTTAACCGTTTCCGCCTATGCCGCGTCCCGCTGGCTCAGTCCTGCCCAGGTGGCGGACATGAATGGGAATGCCGCGCTGGCCCAGGCCTTTGAGAGCGAGGACGCCATCAAGCTCAACCAGTCGGTGCAGACGGAAAACTTCTGTGTCACCCTGGCGGGACTGGTCTCGGGGGAGAACCTGTCCGAATTGAGCGACCAGGCCGACCAGGCCCGTACCTATGCGGTGATGATTCTGGAGAGCCTGGACGGCACGCCGCTGAATGCGGATGACTTCCCGATTGTCGAATATACCCTCACGCCTCTGGTGGCCGGGTTCACCCCCTGGACGGTGAACAACTGGACCCTGAACGCTAGCGTCTCCCTTCTGGAGCGGGACGGGGTGCTCTATTATCTGCTGGACACGCAGAACATTGAGATGTTCGCGGACCACACGGTGTATATGGCCTTCTACCAGGGGAGGATGCCCGACCAGGATATCTTTACCATTGCCGAGGACGGGACCATCGCTTTTGCGGAAAGCTTTGAGGGCCCCCAGGCCCTGTTCACCCTGCCCCTGGACGAGAGCAAGGCCGACCCCGCCGCCGTGGAGCAATTCATGGATGAAAGCGGCTTTGACCGGGAGTGGTTTACTTCCTGATTGCGGGAATGACAAGCGCGGTATCATGAGTATCAAATAATTCCAAACGGCCCTCCGCCATATTGAGCGGGGGGCCGTTGACCTTGAAGGTTATTTAATAATTCTTAGCTTAAATTCATGCTCCAGAAGGGTATCTTCTATGCGTTCGACTTTCTTTTCCAGATTTTCCACTTTCTCACGGACAATGCTAATCTCGTCTGCCAGCAGATTAAATTGGGGCTTGACCACATTTTCAATGATGATTTGCATAGAATGAAGTAGCTCTTTATTGTTATCTTCCAATGCGCCTTTGAGTTCCTGTTCAGTCATGACAATATCCCCCCTGGATTATTTTGTAGCTTCAGTATAGCACATTTTTAAAATATTGCAAGGCACACTTTCCCAACCTCCGCATAGGATGAAACAGCCGTCAACGGCAAATTCAACAGGGAGGGGAGGCGTTTTCATGGGTATCGTGGTGGTACGTTCCCCCCGATGCCTGCGGGGGCTGCTGCGCAGGATTTTTAAGGTGAAATAGGGGTCATACATAGGAGTTCCCGGGCATATAGTGTCAACAAAGCCAGGCTGATACTATGACAAGGGAGCGGACAACATGGAATTTGAACGGGATACCATTATCAACTACGACACGGTGGCGGATGTGACCCTGTGCCAGGAGGAGACCCTGGAGAGCATCGTACCCGACGCCTGCCCGGACATTCTGCGCATTGTGGACGTATGCGGCCAGGCCACCCTCAGCGGCAAGCAGGCCCGGGAGGGGGTGGCCCAGGTGACAGGCATGGTGCGGGCCTCCATCCTCTACCAGCCCGAGGGGGGCGGTGGCCTGCGGCGGATGGAGGTGGGCCTGCCCTTCACCTGTCAGGCGGAGGCCCCCGGCCTCACCGAGCGGGGGACGGTGCTGGCCCGACCCCGGCTGCGCAGCGCCGAGGCCCGGGCCCTCAACCCCCGGAAGGTGCTGCTGCGGGTGGACCTGGCGGTGGACATTACCGCCTGCCAGCCGGTGGAGCGGCCCATCTGCTGCGGCGTCTCCAACCCGGGGGAGAACGGGATCTGCCAGCGGCAGTACCAGGGGGAGCACTATCAGCTGTGCGCCGTCCAGGAGAAGCCCTTTACATTCTCCGATCAGGTGCGGTTCCAGTCCGGCTCCGGGGAGGCCCCCATCCTGCTGGCCGCCCGGGTCCAGCCGGTGTGCACCGAGAGCAAGTTGATTGGCACCAAGCTGATTTTCAAGGGGATGGTGGAGCTGTTTTTCCTCCTCCAGGAGGCGGGGGGCGGGATCGCTTCCAGCCACGAGTCCCTGCCTTTCTCCCAAATCATCGAAGCCCCTATGGCTGGGGAGGAGGGGGACTGCCAGGTTGAGGTGGAGGTGGCCTCCCTCCAGTGCGACCAGCTGCCCGGAGACGGCCGGGAGTTGGACGTGAGCCTGGAGCTGCTGGCCCAGGCCCAGGTATACTGCCACCGGCCGGTGACTCTGCTCCAGGACCTCTACAGCACCAGCAATCTGATGGAGGTGGAGCGGGAGAATCAGCCCCTGTGCCGCCTTACCGAGCAGTCGGTGCGGCCCCAGGCCGTCCGGGAATTGCTGGAGACGGGGGAGCTGGTGCGGTCGGTGGTGGATGCCCGGCTGTCGCTGGGCCAGGTGCGTCAGAGTCGGGAGGGGGCGGAGCTGGTCCTCACCGTGGAGGCCTGTATCACCGTGCTCTATCTGGATGAGAACGAGCTGGTCCAGTGCGTCCGCCGGTCCATCCCCGTCGCCTGCCGCCTGGAGTGCGCCGAGGGGGTGCGGTGCTCCTGCCTGTGTGCCTGCCCCGGGGAGGTCTTCGCCGCCCCCGCCGCCGGCGGGGTGGAGGTGCGCTTTACCGTGGAATTTCACTGCCTGGCCACCGAGACGGAAACCGTTCCAGCGGTGACCGGCGCCCAGCTGGGAGAGCCCCGGAACGGGGGAGAGGGCCAGCGGCCCTCGGTGGTGCTGCGGATGCCCTCCCCTGGGGAGGAGCTGTGGGACATTGCCAAGGCCCACGGCACCACCATGGAGCAGATCCTCCAGGCCAACGAGCTGGAGGAGGACGCCCTGCCCGCCGGGCGGATGCTGCTCATCCCCAGCACCCGGTAACAGATTCAATTCAGACGGCACGGCTGCGGCTGTGCCGTCTTCTTTTGCGGGAGGACGGCGGCCTTATGTTTCGCCCCAATCTGCCGATATTTTATAAAAAGAGGTAAGGTTTGGATTTTGTTTCCCGCCCGCCGGGCGGGGAACGGACGGGAAGGGGGCCCTGAACATGGGTGAACTGGCGATTCGCAGGAACCGAAACATTTCCGTGTCCCGCTATCAGGGGACGGGCAAGACCGAAAAGGCGGCCGGCAGTACGCAGAGCCGGAAGGTGGCCGGAACGGCCGGATTTACTATCTCAGAGACCCTGCAGGAGCTGATGAGCCGGGTCAGCCGGGTGGAGGGCCGCTCCCGGGAGAGCCGGCGCGCCCTCCAGACGGGGGAGGCCGCCCTGGACGAGGTTCAGGACAGCCTGGACCGCATGGCGGACCTGGCCCGCAAGTCCGCCGAAGGCGGAGGGACAGACCGGGCCGCGCTCCAGAAGGAGCTGGAGCAGCTGCGGGAGAGCATCGAGCGGGTCATCAGCCAGGCCACCGCCGGCGGCGTGTCCCTGTTTCAGGACGGGGAGGCGGGGGCCGCCAAATGGGTGGAGTCGCTGCTGTACACCAGCGGAGAGGCCGGCAAGGAGGAGGGCGCCCAGGCCCTCCCCGACTGGCTGATGAAGGGTATCGTCCAAAAAAACATGACGGCGGAGGAGATACTGGCGGCGCTGGGGCTGGACAAGACGGCCAGCGGCTCGGATATTCTGGCCGCCATCACCGGCAGGCCGCTGGAGAGCGGCTCGGTGGAGAGCTATCTGGCCACCCTGTATCTGGGGGCGGTCATTGCCGGGGGAGATACGGCCCTGGAGGGCGGCATCGACCTGCGCACGGCGATGGAGGGCCTGCTGAAGCTGCTGGAGAAGGTGGAGGAGGGGGTCCCGCCCGACCGGGCGGTGGAGCTGCTGACCGGCGGAAAATTTGCCAGTCTGGCCGATTTTCAGGCCCGGTTTATGGATGGCTCGGCCCCGGGGCTGGAGACCTTCCTGATGAATCTGCTGCTGTCCGGCGAGGGTTCTGGCTCCGGCGCTGGCCTGACTGCCGGGGCCTCCCTGCTGGCTATTCTGGCGGAGATTAAGGGCATGAATCTGGAGACCCTGATGGACCTTCTGTCGGTGTCCCCCCTGCCGGAGGCCGCTCCGGAGCCAGGAAGTACCCAGACACCGGCGGAGCCCGTTCCCACCCAGGCCCAGCCGATGGGGAACGTTCAGGTGTCGGGACAGGACCTGTCGGGGGTGTCCCTCCGCGCCCCCTCCGGGGAGCTGGTGGTAGGCGGCGGGGCGGACGTGACTGTTCAGGGGACAGGGCAGGGGGAGCAGGCGGTTCTGCTCACCGGCTCCGGCCGGACGGCGCTCCAGAATGTAAGCCTGTCCACGCTGACAGTTGACAGCAACGCAGCCCGCATTTTTGTGCCGGAACAGAGCATACTGAAAGAGGTCCGGCTGGGCGAGGGGGCGGTGCTGACCGTCTCCGGCGGAGCTCTGGCAAAAATCGGAAGTCTTCACGCCGGCGGGTCCAGCCTTCTGCGCCTGACAGAGGGGGCGGCGGTGGCGCTGGGCCGGACAGAGGGCGCCCCGGAAGGGGAGAGCCGGGCGGTGCTGACGGTCCCCGTTGTGGTGGACGGCCCCGTCTCCCTGGCCGCCCAGGCGGCCCATGTTCTGGACGGGGCGGGGAACCGGCTGGAGCCCTTCGACCTGATCTGGAAGACCCTGCTGCCCGGCTGGAGCGCCATTACCGCCCTGGAGATGGACGGACGGCAGGCGAAGATGAACCTGCTCAACGGCGACCCGGTGCGGCTGTGGCTGGTGAGAGGGGACCACGGCGCCCCCATCCACAGCCTGGTGGTCCAGGGCAAGGACGAGTCGGGCCAGCCCAGAACCCGGTACGCCTACCTGCACTGGAACCAGAACACCCAGGCCTTTGAGGAGATATCCATGTACCCCAATCCCTTTTCCGTCACCGGCGGCGAGCCTGGGCGGGATTGGGTGTATGAGGAGGAGTCCCAGACGCTGCATATCCTGTCCTCCCAGGTGTCCGCCATCTCGGGCGGCCCGGGCACCGACGCAGCCCAGGCCCCGTTCAGCGGCAGGATCGTTCTGGCCGATGGCATCGGCCCCATGGAGCTGTCCCTGGGCGGGGTGGTGTGCCGGGTGTCCTCCGGCCGGGCCTTCAGCCTGGGCCAGGGGAACGAGGTGACACTGATCCTCCAGAGCGGCACCAGTAACCTCTTTGAGAGCGGCACGGGCTGTGCAGGCATCTCGCTGGGGAGCGGCACATCCCTGAATATCGACTGTGCCGACCCCCACAGCGGCAGGGACCCGGACGGCGTCCTCACCGCCACCGGCGGAGCCGGCGGGGCCGGCATCGGCTGGGACGGCGAGGGGGGCTGGGACCAGGCCGGTCAGATACTGATTCGCGGCGGCGTCAGCGTGGGCGCAGGCGGCTTTATGGGGTCGGTCACTATTATCGGCGGTATCATCGTCTCCTCCGACGGGAGAGGGGGCGGGGAGGGCGGCCTGTCCCTGCAAATGGGGGAGGACACCGTTGCCCTGCCCCAGTTCCGGCTGTCCTCCAGAATTTTACAGCTGGAGGGGCTGAGCGTGGCCACCCGGGAGCAGGCCCTGGCCGCCCAGACGGCGCTGGAGGCGGACCGCCGCTGGGTGTCCCGCATCCAAGCGGCCTACGGCGCCCTGTATAACCAGCTGGACCAGAGCTTTGGCGGCCTTTACAGCCATTACATCAGCCTGGCGGAGGGCATGGTGCGGGACAACGCCGCGGCGGACACGCTGCTGGAGGACATGCGGCAGTCCATTCTGCTCCAGCCCTCCCAGGCGCTGCACACCCACGGCCGGCGGGGAACGGAGGACGTGCGTCAGCTGCTGCGGTAGTCCCCGGTCGCGGTACAGAAGAAAAAGAGGCAGGCCCGTTTTGGGTCTGCCTTCTATCAAGACTATTGTTATATTCCACAGCTTATCCTCATAGATTGTAAGGAAATACCGGCTGACAGTGAGGCCGAAGGAGGAATTGCAGTGGAAGATCGCAAAATCTATGAGGATATTGCGCTCCGTACCGAGGGCGATATCTACATCGGCGTCGTGGGGCCGGTCCGGACAGGAAAATCCACCTTTATCAAGCGCTTTATGGAGACGCTGGTCATCCCCAACATCGAGAACGTCTACCGCCGGGAGCGGGCCCGGGACGAGCTGCCCCAGAGCGGCTCCGGCCGGACCATCATGACGGCGGAGCCCAAGTTTGTCCCCGAGGAGGCGGTGGCGGTCCAGGTGGACGGCGGCGCGGCCTTCCAGATGCGGATGATCGACTGCGTGGGCTATATGGTCAACGGCGCGGTGGGCCATCTGGAGGGGGAGACGGAGCGTATGGTCACCACGCCCTGGTTTGAACACGAAATCCCCATGTCCGAGGCGGCGGAAATCGGCACCCGTAAGGTGATCGCCGAGCATTCCACCATCGGGATTGTGGTGACTACAGACGGGACCATCACGGAGATTCCCAGGGAGGACTATTTGGAGGCGGAGGAGCGGGTCATTACCGAGCTGCGGGAGATGGGCAAGCCGTTTTTGGTACTGCTCAACTCAGCGTACCCCAACTCCGACCGGGCCCAGGCCATCCGGGCGGATATTGCCCAAAGGTACGACGTGACCTGCGTGGCCGCGAACTGCCTGGAGATGGGAGAAGGAGAGATCGACAAGCTGCTCAAGGGTGTGCTGTACGAGTTCCCGGTAAAAGAGGTGGACTTGTTCCTCCCGCCCTGGGTGGACGCCCTGCCCCAGGAGCATCCCATCAAGGCCGCGCTCTATGCCGCCATCCGGGAGGGAGCCGCCGGTCTGCGGCGGATTCGGGACGTGGACGCGGCGATTCAGGCCATTCGGGACTGCGAGGAGGTCAGCAGCGCCCAGGTGACCACCATTGATTTGGGCACCGGTCTGGCCGCCGCCGCCCTGGAGCTGCCCCGCACACTGTTTTACAGCACCTTGTCCCAGCAGTCCGGCTTTCAGGTGGAGGACGACGGGGATTTGGTTTCCCTGCTCACCCAGCTGGCGGGGGTCAAAGCCGCCTATGACAAGGTGGCCGACGCTTTGCAGGAGGTGGAGGAGACCGGCTATGGAATTGTGGTTCCGTCGATTGACTCCCTGGTGCTGGAGGAACCGGAAATCGTCCGGCAGGGGGGGAAGTACGGTGTGCGCCTGAAGGCCAGCGCTCCGTCCATTCACATGATTCGTGCGGACATTGAGACAGAGGTTTCCCCGCTGGTGGGCAGCGAGAAGCAGAGTGAGGATATGGTCAACTATCTGCTCCAGGAGTTCGAGGGCGATAAGACCAAAATCTGGGAATCCAACATTTTCGGAAAATCCTTCCATGAGCTGGTGGGAGAGGACCTGAACACCAAAGTAAAACGGATGCCGGACGACGCACGGGAAAAGCTGCGGGATACCTTACAGCGTATCATCAACGAAGGCTCCGGCGGGCTGATCTGTATCATTTTGTAAGCAGGGAACGCGGCTTCGGCCGCGTTCTTTATTTGACACCTCCTGTTTCTTTTGGTACAATAGACAAAATGAGAAGAAGGTGAGTCAAGATGGAATTCTGTCTGCGCCCCTGGCGATTAGAAGATGCTCCGTCCATTGCCCGTCTGGCGAACGATATAGAGATTGCACGCTGGCTGCGGGATGTGTTTCCCAATCCCTATACCCTGAAAGACGCACAGGGGTTTATTCAAAGCTGTTTGGAGAACGGGGAGGACAGCCTTTGTCTGGCCATTGAAATCGACGGACAGGCGGTGGGCAGCATCGGCCTGTTTCGTGGAACAGATGTGTACCAGAAGAACGCCGAGCTGGGCTATTGGCTGGGCCGGGAGTTTCACGGACAAGGCGTGATGACGCAGGCGGTCCGTGAGATTTGTCGGATGGGGTTCGCGCGCTGGGATATCGGGCGCATCTATGCGGAGCCCTACGCCAGCAATGCAGGCTCCCGCCGGGTGCTGGAGAAGGCCGGGTTTCAGCTGGAGGGGATTTTACGCCGGAGCGTGTACAAGCTGGGTGAGACGCAGGACAGTTGTATGTACAGTCTGCTGCGGGAGGAGGCCTAGACGATGGCGCTTGAAAAACAGCCCAACAAGCTGATTCTATATATTGCTATGTCGCTGGATGAGTATATTGCCGACAAAAACGGCAGTGTTGATTTTTTGGATGATACTCCCGCTCCTGTGCCTGACCTGGGTTATGAAGAATTTTACGCCTCGATTCAAGCCATCATTTTTGGTGGGACTACATACCGGCAGGTGAAAAATGAGCTGTCCCCCGACAAATGGCCTTACCCTGGAATGCCGTGCTATATTTGCACCAAACAGCAGGATTCGGACGCCCCTAATGTCTGTTTTACGCAGCTCCCGCCCAGGCAGCTATTAGAGGCGGTTTGGAAGGACCATCCGGGCAATGTCTGGCTGATGGGCGGCGGAAAAATCATCCGCAGTTTTTTGCAGGAAAATCTGATTGACGAGTACTATATTTATATTCAGCCCACTCTGCTGGGGGACGGCATTCCGCTGTTTCCGGCAGATTTTCCGAGAGCCAGCTTGACGCTGGAGAGCTGTCAAAGCATCGGAGAGATTGTGGAGCTGCATTATCGAAAGAAAACTCTATAGAAGAAGCAAAGGAGAAGTTTTGTGTTTGAAGTAATCAAGCGAGAGGGCAAGGCCCGCCGGGGCGTGTTTACCTGCCCTCACGGTACGGTGCAGACCCCGGTTTTTATGAATGTCGGTACGCAGGGGGCCATCAAGGGCGCGGTGTCCGCCCACGATTTGAAGGAGATTGGCTGTCAGATCGAGCTGTCCAACACCTACCATCTGCATCTGCGTCCAGGAGACGAGAATGTCCGTCAAATGGGGGGGCTTCACCGGTTTATGGACTGGGACGGTCCTATGCTCACCGACAGCGGAGGCTTTCAAGTATTTTCCCTTGCGGGCCTGCGGAAAATCAAGGAGGAGGGGGTCACCTTCGCCTCCCACATCGACGGTCGGCGTATCTTCA
>OFGR01002224.1_pt1 | contig 13368 bp, 10 predicted proteins | sample 1521811 | NCBI WGS metagenome assembly OFGR01 (sample SAMEA3504098, study PRJEB24116) | mouse gut metagenome | biome: mouse gut; feature: mouse-associated habitat; material: faeces | place: Denmark | collected 2011
CGCCATGTTTTTGCGTCCGCCGTTTTAACGGAGTAACGCTTTTCAGCGGCGAACGGGACGCGTCCCGTTTCCGTTGTCCCCCCTAAGGCGGGGGGACAACAGTTCTCTTGCCCGCCCGTCCTCGATTTAGCCTGAATGGCGCGTTCTGGGCCGTATAGTTTCGCCTCATTCGGTTAAATATAACACAAAAATAGGAGGATATGTATGAAGAAGCTTGTAAGCCTGCTGCTGGCGCTGGTTATGATTCTCAGCCTCGCGGCCTGCGGCAGCGGCGACACTCCCACCAACGAGAGCAAGGCTCCCGAGGGGAGCGCGGCTCCCGATGGGGACACTCAGCCGGGCGAGTTCGTCCCCTACACCTATGAGGACGAGGCCGTCTATATGGGCGCCATGAAAGAGGACTACGATATGCTCACGGCGGCGCAGAAGCTGACCGACGTGGACGAGATGTACGTGGAGATGGCCAAGGCCGAGGCCAAGGCCCTGACCAGCGGCGTGCTGCAGATTTGGTGCGGCGACGGCGGCGGCTACCGCATGAGCCGCATGGTGGATAAGTCCTACCCCACCGTGCTGTGGGGCACCGACGCCGACCGCTATGAGAGCGCCCTGGTCACCAAGGAAATCCTGACCGGCGAGGACCGCCAGGAGCTTATCTCCATGTGGGCCGAGCTGGCCGGCACCGGCACCTATGAGCAGGCCGCCAAGGACTTCCTGGCCGAGAAGGGCTACACCCTGAAGTCCGACCTGGGCTACTGGGACTTCACCCTGGACCCCGAGACCTGGGACGTGCTGTCCGTGTGGACCAACTCCGTGGGCGACCCCGTGTGCAACACCGTGGAGAACCTGGCCAAGTACGACATGGAGAACGTGCTCCAGCCCGCCATGGCCGAGAGCTGGGAAGAGGGCACCGGCACCATCCTGGTGGCCAAGACGGATGAGGAGGGCAACGTGGTCATGGAGGACGGCGAGGAGAAGGATGACGAGGGCAATCCCATCCCCGTTCCTGTGATGGAAGAGAAGACCGTCACCACCTGGACCTTCCATATCCGCCCCGGCCAGATCTGGACCGATTCCCAGGGCCGTAAGATCGCCGACGTCAAGGCCGACGACTGGGTGGCCTCCATGCAGCATATGATCGACTTCTACGGCTCCAGCGGCGCCGAGGTGCTGACTCCCATCATTGTCAACGCCCAGGCCTATGCCGACGGCCAGCTCCTGGACTTCGACGTGGTGGGCGTGGAGGCCGTGGACGACCTGACCCTGGTCTACTACCTGAACAACCCCGTCCCCGCCTTTGAGTCCATGCTCACCTACTGCGGCTTCTTCGCCCCCCTGTGCCGCAGCTACTACACCGCCCAGGGCGGCACCTTCGGCGCGGAGCACGACAACGGCGATTTCGGCACCAGCCCCAACAACATCGCCTACTGCGGCCCCTACCTGATCACCAGCTACACCGCCCAGCAGTCCATCGTGTTCGAGGCCAACCCCACCTACTGGAACCTGGACAAGATGAACATCACCAAGGTCACCTGGCCGTACTACGACGGCAAGGACCCCACGAAGTCCTATGACGACTGCATCGCCGGCGTGAACGACGGCACTGGCCTTGGCCCCTCCGCCCTGATCAAGTGCAAGGAGGACGGCAATTTTGACGATTACGCCATCACCAGCACCGTCAACGGCACCTCCCGCATTGGCTTCCAGACCCTGAACCGCCAGATCTTCCACAACTTCAACGAGGAGACCGCCGGCGTTTCTCCCCAGGAGCACGGCAGCGTGGACACCCTGGACAAGGCCAACGGCGTGAACGTGGCCGACGCCAGCATCATTGACGACGCCGCCCGCACCCACGTGGCCATGAACAACCAGAACTTCCGTCTGGCCATGGCTCTGGGCCTGGACCGCGCCGCCTACCACGCCCAGCGCGTGGGCGAGGAGCTGAAGCTGGTCTCCCTGCGGAACTCCTACGTGCCCGGCACCTTCGTGGAGACCTCCAAGGAGATCACCGTGGACATCAACGGCACTCCCACCACCTTCCCCGCCGGCACCCAGTACGGCGCGATGCTCCAGGCCGCCATCACCGCGGACGGCTATCCCATGAAGGTATGGGACCCCGAGCTGGATGACGGCGTGGGCTCCAGCGACGGCTTCGACGGCTGGTACAACGTCAGCGCGGCCCGGGAGTACCTGGCCAAGGCCGTGGAGGAGCTGGCCGCCGTGGGCGTGGAGGTTTCCAAGGAGAACCCCATCCAGGTGGACTACGTCTACTATGGCGGCAGCGAGGCCTTCACCAACCTGGCCAACGCCTACAAGCAGAGCATCGAGAGCTCCCTGGAGGGCGCGGTGCAGGTCAACCTGGTGAACGTGGAGAGCCAGGAGCAGCTGAACTACAACTCCTTCTTGCATCCCGATGGCACCGGCCTGAACTGCGACGAGTCCTGGGGCACCGCCTGGACGCCTGACTACGGCGATCCCGCCTCCTATCTGGACACGTTCCTGCCCGGCGGCGACGGCTATTTGTGCAAGAACCTGGGCCTCGGCCCCTGGCTGAGCGAGCAGCCCTGATGACCGGAAAGTCTTAACCCCTTTATAGGAACTGCGCGTGCAGGAGAATGGTGCGTGCCATTCTCCTGCACGCGTATCAGCGCGAATTCTCCCCCCTTACGGGGGAGGGAACGGATCATCAGCGAGGAAAAAACTCTGAAAATACCGTTTCCTCCCCCGCGAGGGGGGACAGAACGGAAGATTGGGTGCGTGAGATTATGGGAAAATACTTGCTCAAGCGTATCTTGTACGGCGTAGTGTCCATCATCATTGTGGTGGCCATCGTGATGGTGATGATCTACTCCCTGCTGAACCGGGATCTGGTGTTCTCGAACGACAGCGCGTTCACCCGCCAGTCGTCCAACGCCCAGGTGATCTACAAGTACGGCAAGTGGGAGCAGTTCGGGTATCTGGACTATGTGACCTATCAGGAATGGCTGAACGTGATCGCCGCCAACGGGGAGATCGATGAGGAGACCCGGACCGAGGCCATGAACCTGGGCCGCAAGCCGGAGAGCGATTCCGACACCGTGGCGAAGTATGTGGCGCAGTTCACCGAATACTATGAGAGCCAGGGCTACACGGTGACCCGCTTGAACGCCGTGACCAGCGGCAGAAAGGTGATCACCGGCGGACAGCAGGCGTTGTTTGCCGCCAAGGATCTGCCCCTGCTGGGCCGGATCTGGGACTACTTCACCGGAATTGTGGACATCGACAACATCCACAAGGCGGCGGAGGTGGAGGGGGAGCGGGGGCTTACCTTCACCCTGTTCGATCCCCTGTACGGCGGGAATCAATTTGCCCCAGCCATCATCGGCAACGGCACGGAGCACAAGTACCTGCTGTATTTTGACGGCCAGTTCCCCTTTATCCACCAGAATTTCGCCACCATCCAGCTGGGCACCTCCTATTCGGTGAACCAGGGCGTGGACGTGGCGGACACCATGTCGGTGAGCCAGGGGGCCTATGTGCTCAAGCCCATCACCTTCCCCACCGGCTTCCAGGAGAACAGCGCGGACGATCTGCACACCGCCGTCTACCGCCAGGGGAGCCGCGAGGCCCTGGAGATGAACACGGTGCGCTTCAACGACGACTACACCGTGGTGAACACCATCAAGGGCGGCTTCTCCAAGCTGGGCTACTCCTTTATCATTGGCATTCTGGCCTCGATCATGGCCTACTGCCTGGGCCTGCCCCTGGGCGTGCTGATGGCGTTGAAGAAGGACACGATCGTGGATACCCTGGGCAAGCTGTACACCGTGTTTATTATCGCGGTGCCCTCCCTGGCCTATATCTTCATTTTCAAGGGCATCGGCGGCGCGGTGTTCAAGCTGCCCACCACCTTTGACATGGAATCCACCAGCAAGCTGATCTTTGTCCTGCCCATCGTGTCCCTGGCCCTGCCCTCCATCGCCAACCTGATGAAATGGCTGCGCAGGTATATGGTGGATCAGATGAACTCCGACTATGTGAAGTTCGCCCGGTCCGGCGGCCTTTCGGAGGGGGAGATCTTCTCCAAGCACATCCTGAAAAACGCGGCGATCCCCATCGTCCACGGTATACCCGGCGCGATCCTGACGGCGATGGTCGGCGCGATCATCACCGAGCGCGTGTACGTGGTTCCCGGCGCGGGCAACCTGCTGACGGAGGCCATCAACAAGTACGACAACGGCGTTATTGTGGGCGTCACGCTGTTCTACGCGGTGCTGTCTGTGGCGTCCATCATCCTGGGCGATATCCTGATGGCTACGGTGGACCCGCGCATCTCGTTCACGACGAAGGATAGGTGAGAGTATGGACTTTGATTTGAAGAATTTGGGCATGACGGAGGAGAAGCTGTTCTCCTTCCACGAGCACAGCGATCTGGAGTCGGAGAAGATCACCGCGCCCCGGTACTCGTACTGGCAGTCGGTGCTCCGGGTGTTCTTCCGGAAGAAGTCGAATATCGTCATTCTCTGCCTCTTTGTGTTCCTGATCGCTTTCGCTTATATCTATCCCGCGTTGACGGAGTATAACCGGTTCGGGGAGCTGCTCAATCCCGACGCCAAGCACCTGTCCCCCTCGGCGGCCCTTGACTACTTCGGCTGGAACATCAAGTATATCCTGGGCACCGGAGCCTCCGGCCAGTCCACCTTCGACGCCATCTGGGACGGCTCCCGGATCTCCATCTCCATGGCGTTTATCTGCGGCGCGGTCAACATGACCATCGGCGTGATCCTGGGGGCGGTCTGGGGCTTCTCCAAGACGGTGGACAGCATTATGATGGCGGTCTACAACGTGATCGGCAACGTGCCCTATATCCTGCTGATCTCCGTGGTGATGATGCTGTTCAAGCCCACTTTCTGGACCCTGGTGCTTGCCATGACCCTCACGGGCTGGCTGTATATCGCCTATGCCATCCGGATACAGGTTGTTATCATCCGGGACCGGGAATACAATCTGGCGTCGAAATGCCTGGGCACATCCACCTTCAAAATTGCCATGAAGAACATCCTGCCCTTCATGACTTCCATCATCGTCACCATGCTGGCCACCGAGATCCCCTCCTACATCTCCTACGAGGTGTTCCTGTCCTACATTGGGCGGGGGATTTCCGAGATGACGCTGGGCCGCCTGATCTACGAGGCGGAGAGCGCGATGGTCACGTCCGGCTGGGAGTTCGAGTTCTGGAGCCCCGTGGCCATTTCCGCCATCATCACCGTGGTGCTGTATGTGGTGGGCCAGAACCTGGGCGACGCGTCCGATCCCAGGACGCATATGTAAGGGGGCGGCTGTTATGGAAGAAAGAAAGGTATTGCTGTCCATCAAGGATCTGGACGTGAAGTTCCGGGTCCGGGGCAGAATCCTCACCGCCATCCGCGGCATCTCCCTGGATATCTACGAGAACGAATCCATCGCCATCGTGGGCGAGTCCGGCTCGGGTAAGTCGGTGTTTACCAAGACCTTCGCCGGGATGCTGGACTCCAACGGCTATATCGACAACGGCTCCATCATCTTCAGCGACGACGAGCTGGCGGACACGGTGGTCAAGCTGGACGCCGGGGCCCGCTCCCTCATGGACCGGGCCAGGAAGAAGCTGGACGAATACTCCCGCCTGGAGCTGGGGGCCGCCACCTACCGCAAAATCCTGGAGCTGGAGAGCGAGAAGAAGGAAAAGAGCGGCCTGAGCAGCGCGGAGCAGGAGGCCCAGGAGGCGGAGCTGAAGGAGCTTCAGCACCAGCGCACCGAGCTTTATAACCTGAAGCAGACCTATGATCCCGCCAAGGAGAAGGACAAGATCAGGGCGGCGGCGAAGTCCATCAAGGAGTACGACGCAAAGATCAAGGAGCTGAACAAGCGGAACGAGCAGCTGGCGAAGGAGAAAAAGCACAGCGTATCGGTGGACGCGGAGTATATGAAACGCTATGAGGATGAGCACGCCCGCCTCCAGGTCCAGTACGAGGGGGAGATCAAGGGCGAGGTCTCTCAGGAGGCGTTGAAGCGCAACGAGATCCTGGCCAAGGAGATCTACCTGTCCGTGGGGCGGTACGGCCTGAAAAAGCGACACCAGTATGCCAACCAGCTGCTGAAGGCGTTGAAAAAGGCCATGGAGCTGGGGGTGGATCTGTCCGACGACGCCCAGCGCAACGCCGTCTTTGACAACGTGACCTTCCGGGTGCAGTACCTGGACGAGACGCCGGAGCAGCTCCACGGCACCTGCATTCTGAACCTGGCCAACGTGAAGTACTCCAAGGACTGGAGCAAGATCCGGGGCCGCCGGATTGCCACCGTGTTCCAGGACCCCATGACCTCCCTGAACCCCATCATCACCATCGGGAAGCAGATCACCTCCGTGATCCTCAAGCACCAGGACTGCTCCGAGATGGAGGCCCGCAACCGTGCGCTGGACCTGATGAACAAGGTGGGCATCCCCAACGCCGCCGCCCGGTTTGACGACTATCCCTTCCAGTATTCCGGCGGTATGCGCCAGCGCATCGTGATCGCCATCGCCCTGTCCTGCCAGCCCAAGATCCTGATCTGCGACGAGCCTACCACCGCCCTGGACGTGACCATCCAGGCCCAGATCCTCAAGCTGATCAAGGACCTGCAAAGGGAGTTCAACTACACCATCGTGTTCATCACCCACGATCTGGGGGTGGTGGCCAACATCGCCGACCGTGTGGCGGTGCTGTACGCCGGACAGATCATTGAGCTGGGCAAGGTGGACGAGGTGTTCTATGACCCCCGGCACCCCTACACCTGGGCGTTGCTGTCCTCGCTGCCCCAGCTGGCCCAGAAGAACACAAAGCTGTACTCCATCACCGGCACCCCGCCCTCCCTGTACAACCAGATCGTGGGCGACGCCTTCGCGCCCCGCAACCCGTACTGCCTGGAAATCGACACCCTGCTGGAGCCGCCCATGTTCCAGGTCACGGAAACGCATTTCGCCAAGACCTGGCTGCTGGACCCCCGGGCACCCAAGCTGGAGAAGCCCGAGGGCATCCAGGATATCCACGAGAAGCTGATGGCAGCATTCAATATTTAGGGAGGGTCGGATCGTGACGCAAGAAAAAGCAAAAGGGGTCCGGGCCACCAGACTGCCGGAGCACGGGCCGCTGGACGAAAACGGCAGGGAAATCCTGCTGTCCCTGAAAAACGTAGACATCACCTTTGGCAAGGGGGACGACGCGGTCCGCGCCGTCCAGGACGCCTCCTTCGATATCTACAAGGGGGAGACCTTCTCCCTGGTGGGCGAGTCCGGCTCGGGAAAGACCACCGTGGGCCGGGCGGTGATCCGGGTGAACCCCCTGGCAAAGGGCGAAATCCTCTATAAGGGTGTGCGGATCTCCGGAAAAATCCCCCACGCCCTGGACCGGGAAGTGATCCGCAACATCCAGATGGTGTTCCAGGACCCGGCGGCGTCGCTGAACGAGCGCGCCACCGTGGACTATATCATCTCCGAGGGCCTTTACAACTTCCACCTGTTCCAGAACGAGGCGGACCGGGTGAAGAAGGTGGAGACCATGATTGAGGAGGTGGGCCTGCTCCCCGAGCACCTCACCCGGTATCCCCATGAGTTCTCCGGCGGCCAGCGTCAGCGCATCGGCATCGCCCGGGCCATGGTGATGGAGCCGGAGCTGGTGGTGGCGGACGAGCCGATTTCGGCTCTGGACGTGTCCATCCGCGCCCAGGTGCTCAACCTGATGAAGAAGTTCCAGGAGGAAAAGCAGCTCACCTATCTGTTCATCGCCCATGACCTGTCGGTGGTGCGCTTCATCTCCGACCGGATCGGCGTGATCTACAAGGGGCGGATCGTGGAGGTGGCGGAGGCCGAGGAGCTGTTCAACTACCCCCTGCACCCCTACACCCACTCGCTGATCTCCGCCATCCCCATCCCCGACCCCCAGCTGGAGAAGAACAAGGTGCTGTATACCTATGATCCCTCCATGCACGACTATTCGGAGGATAAGCCGGACTTTGTGTGCATCGGCCACGGCCACTATGTATACGGGAACAAGAAGGAGATCGAGCAGTACAAGGCGATCCGGGACGCGGGCGTTCCGGTGAAGCCCATCACCATCCAGGACCCCGACGCCCCGGTGGAGAAAAAGATCGGGGAGAAAGCGGCGGCGGAGGCCGCCGCCGAGGCGCAAATCCTGGCCCACCCCGCCCGGGACACGGGCAGTATCTGGTATAAGATTTTCTCCTTCCTGCTCCCCATTCTGGGCCTGATTGGGGCCGTATTGTTCCGAAAGCATAACTATATCCGAAATTATAAGGCGTGTAAGAGCGGCGCGATTGCCGGGTTCATCTTCCTGGCCGTGATTCTGCTGCTCCTGGTTGTGCTGATCATTCTGGCGGTGGTTTAGGCTTGGGACGCAAGGCAAGAGGCCGCCGGGATCTGCCCCATCCCAAGCCGGTAGAGAAAATCCAGCTGTCCGGGGAAAACTTCGGGCGGCGGGCCGTCCTTGCGTTGGTTCTGCTGGTGTGCGGGGTGTCGGCGTTGGTTTACACCTTTGTCAACCTGTTCGCGCCCCAGAAGGGATGGCAGACCATTGCGGCCAACTCCTCGGCGGGCCCCACCTGTGCCGACGAGCTGGTGTTCCTCTATGACGTGGGCGGCGGGGGCCAGTCCCCCTCCGTGGAGGGCCGGGAGGTGACGGCGTTATACTCCGATGCCTGCCGGAAGCTGTTCCAGCTGTTCCACACCATGGAGAGCTTTGAGGGCGTGGTGAATCTCCGGGAGATCAACCTGCACCCCAACGAGACGCTGACGGTGGACGCCGCCCTCTACCGCGCCTTCGAGCAGGTGGAGCGCAGCGGGGACCGGACCATCTACCTGGGCCCGGTATACGCCCGGTATCAGGATCTGTTCTACTGCCAGGACGACTCCCAGCTGATGGATTTTGACCCGTGGCTCAGCGAGGCCGTCCGGCAGGAGTACGGGGCGATAGCCGCCTATGCCCGGGACCCGGAGGCCGTCAGCGTGAGCCTTCTGGGGAATAACCAGGTTTGCCTGAGGGTGTCGGACGAGTACCTGTCCTATGCCCGGCGGGAGGGGATCCAGCGGTTCCTGGACTTCGGCTGGCTGAAAAACGCCTTTGTGGTGGACTATCTGGCGGATCTGCTGACGGAAAAGGGCTACACCAATGGCTCGATCTCCAGCTACGACGGCTTCAGCCGCAACCTGGACAGCCGGGGGTTGAGCTACGCCCTGAACGTGTACGATTATGTGGACGGCACCGTCTATCAGGCGGGGGTTATGGAGTATCAAGGCCCCATAAGCATCGTCTCCCTGCGCGGCTACGCCGCCAGCGAGGCGGACCGCCTGCGGATCTACGAGCTGCGGAACGGGGAGCGGCGCACCGCCTACCTGTCCCCGGTGGACGGGCGGTGCAGGAACGCGGTGGACGATCTGGCCTGCTATTCCAGGACGGCGGGCTGCGGGGAGATCGCGCTGCGGGCGGCCCCCATCTATGTGGCGGATACGCTGGATGTTCCGGCGTTGGAGGATCTGTCGGACGGCGGGATTGAGTCCATCCGCTGTGAGAACAGGGTGATCCACGGCACGGACCCAGGGCTGGCGTTGTCCGGGCTGTACGAGAAGGACGGCGTGCGCTACACCGTGTCGGTGAATTGAGGAAAAACGGCCCCATGGCATCCAGCCATGGGGCTGTTTTTGGCGGGGCTGACGGGAGCATGAAAAAATGCCGCCCGGCTGGGCGGCATTTTTTGAGTACGGAGATAAACTCAGCGTTTGCTGAACTGAGGCGCACGGCGGGCGGCCTTGAGGCCATACTTCTTACGCTCCTTCATGCGCGGATCGCGGGTGAGGAACCCGGCAGCCTTCAGCGCGGGGCGGAACTCAGGGTCCATCTCCAGCAGGGCGCGGGAGATGCCGTGGCGCAGCGCGCCGGCCTGCCCGGTGACGCCGCCCCCGGTGACGGTGGCGGTGATGTCCACCTTGCCCACGGTTCCGGTGGTGTTCAGCGGCTGGCGGACCACCATCTTCAGGGTCTCCAGGCCGAAATACTCCTCGATGTCCCGGCCGTTGATGGTGATGGAGCCGGTGCCGCCGGGGAACAGGTGGACGCGGGCCACGGAGGACTTCCGGCGGCCGGTGCCGTAGTGATAGGGCTTCTTGCTCTTATACATGATCGGTTACCTCCTTAGTCCACGGCCCAGGCTTCGGGCTTCTGGGCGGCGTGGGGATGGCTGTCGCCGCGGTAGATTTTCAGGCGGGTCAGCGAGTCCTTGGTGACGATGTTCCGGGGCATCATGCCGCGGACGGCCAGCCGCATGGCCAGCTCGGGCTTGCTCTGCATCAGCAGGCGGTACTTGGTCTCTTTCAGGCCGCCCACCCAGCCGGAGTGGGTGCGGTAGTACTTCTGCTCCAGCTTCTTGCCGGTGAGCACCGCCTTCTCCGCGTTGATGACGATGACGAAATCGCCGCAGTCGGCGTGGGGGGTGTACTCGGGCTTGTGCTTGCCCCGCAGGATGGTGGCGGCGGCCACGGCGGTCTTGCCCAGAGGCCTACCGGCGGCGTCCAGCACATACCACTTGCGCTGAATGTTGGCCTTGTTTGCCATAAAGGTGGACATTCTGGTTTCCTCCATTTATCTCAAATTTGTACGAAGCATGGGAAAACTCCCCTTTACATCAGGGAGCATGGTGTATTATAATGCGGAAAAGCAGACGTGTCAACCAAAACGCGCAGATTTTTCAAATTATTTTTGAAATACTCTCTATATCTCTTATATCCGTTTGAATTCTCTTGTTTTCTCGTTTTGATATTTCTCTTTTATGAGGGGGCTTCCCGCTATGCGGCTGATTCTATCCCATATGCGCCGGTGTGTGGAGGACTATAACATGATTCAGCCCGGCGACAAGATCGCCGTAGGGGTGTCCGGCGGCAAGGATTCGCTGGTACTGCTGTACGCCATGGCCAAGCTGCGGGAGTTCTACCCCGCCCCTTTTGAGCTCCACGCCGTCACGGTGCACCCCGGGCCGGAGGAGATGGACTTCTCCCCCGTGGCGGCCTTGTGCGAAGAGCTGGGGGTGGAGTACCACCTGGTGCGCACGGAGATTTTCCACATCATCTTTGACGTGCGCAAGGAGAAAAATCCCTGCTCCATGTGCGCGAAGATGCGCCGGGGGGCCATGCACAACGCCTTGAAGGAGCTGGGAATCGGCAAGGTGGCGCTGGGCCACCACTTCGACGACGCGGTGGAGACCTTTTTCCTCTCCCTGTTCTACGAGGGCCGCCTTTCCTGCTTCCAGCCTGTGACCTACCTGGACCGCACCGGCATCACCCAGATTCGCCCCCTGCTCTACTGCGGAGAGGGCATGGTCCGCAACGCGGCGGAGCGCAATGGGCTCCCGGTGGTGTTCAACCCCTGCCCCGCCGACGGCAACACCAAGCGCCAGGAGGTCAAGGAGCTCATTCGGGACCTGGACCGGCGCTATCCGGGACTGAAAAGCCGGGTCTTTGGCGCCATGCAGCAGCTCCCCCTGCCCTGCTGGGGCCCGGTGGAGCACCGGCGCGTGCCCCTGCCGGAGGGTGAGTAAGCGGGCGGGCCAGCGCCGCGCCGGTATAGCTGGCGACGGTATGCGGCGTAAGAGGACCCCTCTCATGATTGGGGTGATTGGCGCGCTTCTTCTCCTGGCCGCCGGAGGGCGGTATGTCTGGGGTATGCTTCCCGCCAGGGACCCCCTGTGTCCCGACGGGCTTCCACAGGAATATTACATTGCCTCCGGCCATAATTACATCGACTATCAGACGGGAAACGAGTGCGCCGCGTATGCCGCCGCATACGTCATGCGGCACCTGGGCGCGCAGATTACGGGCCCGGAGCTGTATCCTGAGCTCCACCGGGTTTTTGGCTTTGTCTCCGTCCGGCAGGTGGCCGGCCTGTTGGAACGGCACGGCTATCACGCGGCGGCTTATTATGGAACACTGGACACGCTCAAAGGGCGGCTGGCGGAGGGCGTGCCGGTAATCGCCTTTATCCGCATACCCGGCGATACCCACTACACCGTGGTGACCGGGTACGACGGGCAATTCCTGTACCTGGCCGATTCCATCGCCGCCCTGGCCAACGCGGAGGGCGGCTGGTATAACCGCAGGCTGCGTGCGGAGGAATTTGAGGACCTCTGGAGCACAGACCGCTATCCCATGGAGTTTGTCTACCTTGCCGTCACGCCTTAGAAGAAGAAAAATTTACCCGGAGCAAAAATCTGTGTCCGCTGTATAGAACCCCCTCCAATTCCGTATCCTTAACCTCAGAACCGCACAACGAATCTGGAGGGACACACATGAAACGATTGGCTGCGGCCCTTTTGGCCGCTTCCCTTATGATACTCCCCGCCCAGGCCGCCGCCGGGCCGGAGCCTTCCGCCTCACCTGCCGGGGCCCCTGCGGTGGACGCCGCCTCCTGGGTCCTGATGGAAAAGGAGACGGGAAACATCCTCTGCGCGGAGCACCCCCATGACAAGCTGGAGCCCGCCAGTGTCACCAAGGTCATGACCCTGCTGCTGGTCATGGAGGCCGTCAGTCAGGGGCGTCTGAGCCTCACCGACACCGTTCAGGTCTCCGCCCACGCGGCCTCCATGGGGGGCTCCCAGGTGTACCTGAAGGAGGGGGAGCTTATGACGGTGGACGATTTGCTCAAGGCGGTGGCGGTGGCCTCGGGCAACGACGCCGCCGTGGCCCTGGCCGAGCATCTGGCGGGCAGCGAGGAGGCCTTTGTGGAGCGCATGAACCAGCGGGCCGCCCAGCTGGGCATGGCGGATACCTGCTTTGTCAACTGCACCGGCCTGCCCGCAGCGGGGCACCTCACCTCCGCCTATGACATCGCCCTCATGAGCCGGGAGCTGATTTTGCACCACCCGGACATCCGAAACTATACCACAATTTGGATGGACACACTGCGGGACGGGGCCTTTCAGCTGTCCAACACCAACAAGCTCATTCGCTTTTACGAGGGGGCCACCGGCCTCAAAACCGGCTCCACCGACGCGGCCCGGTTCTGCATCTCCGCCACGGCGGAGCGGGACGGGATGGAGCTCATCGCCGTGATTATGAAGTCCCCCACCAAGGACACCCGCTCGGAGGCCGCCAAGGCCCTGCTCAACTTCGGCTTTGCCAACTACACCCTCATGGACGTGTACCCCAACCAGGCCCTGCCCCCCATCGAGGTCCTGCTGGGGGAGCAGGCCCAGGTTCAGCCGGTCCTGGGGCAGTCCAGCCGCATTCTGATTGACAAGAGCCAGCTCAACGCCGTGGAGAGCCGGGTGGAGCTGTGCGAGAATGTGGAGGCCCCGGTGGAGGCCGGACAGGTGATG
>OFGR01002232.1_pt1 | contig 13325 bp, 13 predicted proteins | sample 1521811 | NCBI WGS metagenome assembly OFGR01 (sample SAMEA3504098, study PRJEB24116) | mouse gut metagenome | biome: mouse gut; feature: mouse-associated habitat; material: faeces | place: Denmark | collected 2011
GTCAGACCCGCATCGTCTGGCGGTGTGTGAGCCGCCTGGACTATGGCAAGCGGTACTGCCACAACTCCCCCACCCTGGATGAAGAGCCCCTCCAGAGGGCCGTTCTGGCGGCGGTAAACAAGGCTATGAGCCAGAAGGATACGCTCGCCAGGAAGATCACCAGAGCCATGGAGAAGGATATCTCCCCCATCCCCGGCGAGGAAATGAGCCTTGCGGACATCGAGAAAAGGCTGGAGGAGATCGACCAGGAGGTGGGACAGCTGATCGCAAAAGCCGCCAACGAGGGGAAAACGACCACCTGCCGGGAGCGGTTGAGGGATCTCCTGGAGGAAACCACCGCCCTCAAAGGGAAAAGGGTTTTCCTCCAGGAGCAGAGGGAAAAAGACTCCGCTGCCGCCAGACGGATAGATGCGGTAGCCACCGCCATGGAACAGCTTCCGATGGAACTTACACAGTGGGAGGAAAGCACCATCCGCCAGCTGGTGGACACAGTGAAGGTCCTCTCCAAGGACAAAATACTTGTCTGCCTGCGGTGCGGAGCCGAAATAGAGCAGGAGATAGAGGCATAAGCGATAGGTCAAAGCAAAGGACAGTAGCCAAAGTTACTGTCTTTTCCTTTGCCTTATCCAATAAATGGGGCTACAAGCCCGGAAAGGAGAAGCCATATGAACATTCGCAAGAACATTGATTACAGCGGGCTTTATGCCGGGATCGACAAGGCTCTTGCTGCCAACCTCCCACAGATGGAACTGTACCTGGAACTGGGCAGGCTGGTGAGCGGCAGGCCTGAGAGAGGGGCCGCTGTGATGGCGGCGGAGCATATCGCCGCAAACTATCCCGACCGGACCGGCTTCTCCCCCCGCAGCCTCCGCCGGATGCGGGATTTTTACCGGATGTATGAAGGTCACCCGGAGGCACTGGCACAGGCTATGAAGAACAGCTGGACGCAGAATATCGTCATTCTGGAAGCCGACTTGGATATGGATGCCCGGTGCTGGTATCTTCGGACGGCTTGGCAGTTGGGGTGGTCTAAGGCGGAATTGATAAAGCAGATCGACACTGGCGCTCATCTGGAAAAAAGCCAGGATCTATGCTATACTGATCGTGATGATCTTGCACAGGGGATGTTGAATGATGAGGATACCACAGAGCAGTATATAAGTCCTTTTGCCACTCATACTTGGCATTGTGTTGAATGGCTGATAGGGCAAGTAGACCGTCTTGCTTTCTTAAGTTGGAGCCTCTTTGTATCGAAAGATATTTATCTGAAACCATTTGTTATAGGACAGGCAAGGCTTCCAGTATTTCTGATGCGACAGGCTCTGGTCCGTGCTCCTCCGAAATCTGCTCTTCAATTGAAACACGAAACTTTTTAGTCTCCATTATTTTTGTTGCTGTACATAAAAACACTACCTACAATCTCATTTGGATGACAATCTGTTTAGTCAATAAAATTTTCTTGCAATATGGCAACAGAAATTGTATAATATAGTCGAATTTTCATTCTGGATGGATATTGCACTATGTTATATAGGAGAGAAAAGTGTTATGATTCAATCAGTTAAGGTAGAACGATTTAAAACTATTCAATCTGCAACCCTTGAGCTTGGTAAAATCAATGTTTTAGTTGGCGCAAATAATGCTGGCAAAAGCAGCGTTTTGCAGGCTCTTCAATTTGCCACATCAGTTGCTCAAACGGCAAAACTCTTTACTCAAAATATAAAATTCAATAAAGATGGAATCTGGGCAACATCCGTTTACCCAGATCAACTTATTTATTCTCCAGTGAAAGATCCTTATGTTTTAGCAAACGGAGGGATTCTAAAGGAGGATATCACAAAGGGAATCACAATCTCTTTTACTGAAGATTCAGGCGAAAGTGTTACAGCTACTTTTAAAAAAGGAAAAAACAAGAATCTGGCTGCGCGCTTTGAGGGAGAACACATTGGACAACGGCTCGCATCACTGGAAAATCCTTTTTGTATGTATGTACCAGGTTTAGCCGGGATTCCATTTGAAGAAGAAATTCGAACCGTCGGAGCTGTCAGAAAAATTGCTGCAAAAGGGGACTCCAACACGGTCTTTAGAAATGTAATTAACCTATTATTTAATGATAAAGAGAAATGGAATTTGTTTCTGGATGATTTAAAAGCTATTTTCCCGGATATTGAGTTTAGGATTAATGCCAGGCCAAATGTAGATGGCTCTATCGATATCATTTTCAAGTTGCATCAAAATGATCCATTCTTGCCTATTGATTTAGCAGGTACAGGTGTTTTGCAGGCAACACAAATTGCTGCGTATGTTAATTATTTTAAGCCCAAGCTACTTTTATTGGATGAACCCGACTCCCATCTTCATCCTGATAATCAAAGAGCACTTGCATCTTTGCTTGTTGCTCTTTCGGATAGAACTGAGACCACTATTATTATTTCTACGCACTCACGGCATCTTATGGCAGCCCTACACGAAGATGCAAAGTTTTTTCTTGTGAAAAATGGAGAAGTATCAGCTTCGGAATATGATCATTATATTGGGTTAATAGAACTTGGGGCTTTGGATGAATATGATCGCATTAAAGATGGAGACTTACAATATATTATTCTCACTGAAGATTCCTCTGAGGATAGTCGAAAATACCTACGTGGAGTATTAGAGGCTTCAGGATACTCCAGAAATGAATTTCAAATTTATTCCTATAATGGTGTTTCACAAATAGAATCCGCAAAAATGTTTGCAAGCTTTTTACTAAACCTCAACCCCGATTTAACGGTGATTGTTTATCGGGATAGGGATGGTCTTTTTGACGAAGAAATTGCAGATATTCAGAAAAAAATCGAGTTTGATCAGCGCGTTAAATGCATAGTTGCCAAATTCAATGATATTGAAATGTATTATTGCAATACCAGCCATATTATCTCTGTTTGTCATTCGGTAGGATTGGATTTAATTGAACAGGATGCAGCTACACTAATATCCGAAGCCATGCAGGAAGCTGAGGCCGATTCAAAAAAGAAGTTTTATACACATAGAGTTGATAAAGCGAAGCGTGAAAGAAGGGATGCGGGTGCAGCTATGTTAGAGGCTGAGCAGGCTTTTGCCGCAAACAAGATAACTTACTCATATGGAAAGAAGGTAGCTGGACTTGTAAAAGCAAAATTGCAGAAAAAATTTGGGAGAAATGTAGATATTTATCAACCGACAAAACTAGTTTCAGATCAACAATTTGCTATTATACATCGTGCCGCATAGATATTCAACCATTTTGAATAGCATTATATGCCTAATTTAAGGAAAACAGTTGCCATAGGTCTAAGCCGAAAAATATCTAAAGTGTTTTTTACTGCCAAAGTAGACAAAACCTGCGTATAACGATAGTTATACGCAGGTTTTGTCATTTTTCAGAAAATGACACTAAATCATCCTCGAAAAATCGTAAATTTATCCAAAACGGAACAAAGGCAACTTGCCAAGCCAATGCAATAACATAATAATGCGTATGTTTACCGAGACATCCACCCGATAAACATACGCATATTCATTTTTAGGAGGTTTTTCTATGCGAATCCCATATGGTTATATTCTCAGCGCAGGCCAACTCACTATCAATGAAAAGGCAGCAGATACCGTGCACAAAATATTCAACTATTACCTCGCAGGTGCAAGTCTTGGAAAAATTGCAGATATGCTTTTCGATAGCGGAATCCCCTCTCCAACTGGAAATCCCAAATGGACAAGGGCCGCTATTGATAAACTCCTTTCCAACGCAAAGTATATCCCATTGGTTGGATTTGAGCTTTACTCAGATGTTCAGTTTGAGAAGGAGCGCAGGTGCAATATAGATTACGACCGAGCTGGGCATCCAAGAAAAGCCACCAGATTCCAGTCTATGATAGAGCTTTGATGCTCCTTTCCAAAAATATCATCCTCTGCTATACTATTATTAGCGGTGGCAAAGAGGCGAATTGGGATGACAGAGGATGAACTTAGGGAAGGCCAATGACAACATTCTCTGTCTGTTCCATCAGGTTTCCCCATCAGCTGGCGGATGATCATGGCGGAGTGAATGGAATAGTTCTCTCCTTTTGTAGCAATATCATAAATTTCTGATATAGCAGCTATAGCAGTCTATTAGAGCCTATTTAGAATCTTTAGCATAGTAAAGTCAATGCGTCCAAATAGGGAAATTACAAACACAAAAATATCAAAAATATAGGTTGCAGAATATAAAAATCTCATTCAAAACGATATAAATTACGAAAAACCTAGAGCCATAATACTGGAACACTTTATTGAACTAAAGATCCTGAACAGGCTCTTAGGAAAAATAAGTTATCAGGAGTTTTGTCATTGTCTTTCTTAATGCCAGGATCCTTGACAGACGGGTTCATGATAATCTGCCTGACCGCAAAAATGCTTTGTCTTCAACTTTACAAGATGAGATAAAGTGGTGTGCAAAGCGTAAAATCAACAACAGCGTTTCTGTTTGTAAGAAACAAATATTTCGACTATATGCCACAAAATTTGTTGAAAGAGGTCATGTTTTATGATATACTAATGAAAATTCTGGTAGGAAGGTGGTTCCTTTGGCATACACTTTCGACGAGATCATGGAATTTCATCCTGATAATGAGGATGTATATCGGGAAATCAAGCAATATCTGCCAAAACTGGTTCCATTCATCGGTGCTGGCCTCACAAACTTTGCCTACTATTCGTGGCCCAAGGCGCTTGAGACACTTTCCCGAAAGCTGACAGACAGCGTAAGTGTGCAGAAGGTTACTGATCTCATTAACTCAAAAAACTTTTTGGATGCAGCGCAGTTGCTGGAGGAATTTCGCACGCCTGCAAATCTTGTCCGTGACATCGCCGGTTTGTTTTCAGCTGACAAGCTGGAACAAGTGCGGGGACAACTGCCCAATGAGCCGATTTCTTTACTGCCATATCTGTTCCCTGAGCTTGTACTGACCACAAACTTTGACGAGACATTGGAAACCGTATACAGGGAGAGTGGCCATCCGTTTCAAACTGTATTTCTTCCAGGACACCCAGAATTACTTAGGCAGCTCATGCGGCAGGGGAATGTCTGCGGCTTATTTAAGCTGCACGGCACGGTAACTGGAGAACTGCTTGAGTATGAAAAAATTGTGCTTACCCGTGCCCAGTATGATCGGCATTATGGGAAACGCAGTCCCTTGACCCATGAATTGAAGGCTGGTTTTAAAAACCGCATTATGTTCTTTTTAGGGTGCAGCCTCGAAAATGACCGCACAATGGATCTTTTACAAGATGTAATACAGCCTGGCGATACCTATTATACTATCATCAACTGTGCCTTCTCCGAGCGGGATAAAAAGATTAGGCAGCTGGGAAGTAAACATATTCGTGCAATTTTATATGAAGAAGACCGTCATGAAGCAGTCCGTGTGATATTAGAGCACCTTCTGGAGGAAACAGATCCAGAGGCTTATCACAGGCTTCCCGTCCATGTGGGGGCGCTGAAATCCAATGACCCAACGGAACGGTTTTCTTATAAAGCTGAACTAGTTCCCTTTGCAGGTCGTGGAAACGAGCTAAATGTATTGAACGCTTTTTTAGGTGATGCTCATATTGCGTTTCGCTGGTGGGCCATCACAGGTCCAGGCGGCAGCGGAAAAAGCCGTCTTGCGTATGAGTTTCAGAAGCGGCTCCCTCCGGATTGGGCTGTGCATTACATGGACTCAAGTGACTACGCAGATCTGTCTTCACTGACTGCAAAGCTAACACAGAAAACACTATTGATTGCAGACTATGTACAGGAAAATGCAAAAGCAATAGGAAAATGGATGGAGCAGCTTAATGAAAGGAATCGTAGTCTCCCCATAAGGGTCTTATTGGTGGAGCGCGAATCTAACATGAATGAGATTGGCTCCGGTTGGACAAAGCAACTGTACACAGATGTACATCATGAACAAAAATTGAAAAACACTTGTTACCAGGGAAATTTCTTAACACTGAAGCCGCTGAGTGACAATGATTTGTTGGATATTATCGAAAACTATGCTTTAGCACTCAGACAGAATGACGGACATACTAATCGTATGCTGCCCGATGCGATAAAGCAAATGTTGCTGCGCAAATTAAAATCTATTGATCCAGTATTGTGCCGTCCGCTGTATGCTCTGTTTTTAACCGATGCATATGTTGTGGGCAGCAACCCTGAGCAGTGGGATCGCAATGATGTTTTAGTCTACATAACCACACGGGAACGGACCCGGCTTAAATTTAATATAAAACATACGCTTGGGAAGGAGGATGAGAAGCTTTATGCTGCCTGTTTGTATTTATACAGTATGGCTACCGTACTCCAGGATGTGCCTTTGGACGAATTGCAAGCGCTTTGTCCAAATACATGGGACAGCATCCAAAGGAAAGCAGAATGTTTTGCTTCGCCGGAGGTTATGCTGGAACAGATTGGCCTTGCGGCGGATGGAACCGTTTTTGCTTTGCGGCCAGACTTGATCGGCGAGTATTTTGTATGTACTTGGTTGTATGATTGTCCACATGAGGCGCAGCGGTTTCTTTCTTCTGTTTGGCAAAGACCTGCGCCTACAACCGTGTTTTTTGACCGCATATTTCATGACTATAGTTATTTGTTGAACGAAGACAAGAATCATTGGAAATCAATTTTGCCAATCAATATCCCGGCGTTAAAGAATACCGCCCGGCTTTATGCAATACTTCTGGTAAACGCAACATATCATTGCAATATAGCCGAGGAATGTAAATGCCAAGTCGATCGGCTAAAAGAGTTGGCTGATGAACACCCTGATGTGCCAGATATTGCAATTAGGTTTGCCAATGGCCTGGTCAATTTGAGTAACAAGCAGGATGAACAGGGAGCGAGGGAGACCATTGCACGCTTGGAGCGCCTTGCTGATGAACATCCTGATGTGCCGGATATTGCAATTAGGTTTGCCAATGGCCTGTTCAATTTGAGCAACAAGCAGGATGAACAGGGAGCGCGGGAGACCATTGCACGCTTGGAACGCCTTGCTGATGAACATCCTGATGTGTCGGACATTATTAATTATCTGTAAAAAGAGCGGATGCCTTCATGCAAATCTGTCCCAGATGGAACTGTACCTGGAATTAGGCGGGCTGGTAAGCAGCAGGCCGGAAAAGGGTACTGCTATAATGACGGCAGGGGATATCACTGTCAACTATCCAGAGTGGACCGGCTTCTCTCCCCGCAGCCTCCGCCGGATGAGAGAGTTTTACCGGATGTATGAAGGTCACCCGAAAGTCCTCGCCCAAGCCATGATGATTGGCCGGATCCAGAACATTGTTATTATAGAGGCCGACCTGGATATGGACGCCCGGTGCTGGTATCTCCAGGCTACTCGGCAGTTTGGATGGTCCAAAGCTGAACTGGCGGAGCAGATCGCCGGAAATACCCATTTGGAGGCCGTCAGCGAAGATGTGACCGCGGCCGATGGATGCATGGATGCTCCTGAAGAAGTGGTCACCATAGAAAACGCTACCTTGAAGATCGTTGTTCGGGCAGTAGATTTTCTGAAAGAACTCTGGTATAATTGGTTTTGGCAGCTTTGCCTTTACCAACAGGGGGATACGAAAGGCAAGGCATATGGGTAGAACGACCAAAGGTGCTATTAGACTCCACCTGGCTCCTTGGGATTGCAAGGGAAACCTGTTCTTCCTCCACGACACATCTGTTGAACAGCGGGTCGGTCCCATGCCGGAGGCAGTTGCCACAGGAAAAACTGAGGTGTCTGGCATTCGGGAAAAGGCATCTCTGGCGGAAAAGGCATCTCTGGCATTGAAAAACTTCATAAGTTATTTGTGAGGGCCTTTTGCAAATAGGACTCTGAATCAGGGGATGCGATAGCACAAACCCTGGAGAAATGCGGCTTCACGGAAGCAAAGGTGGCTGCATCTAAAGTGTTGAGGCGTGACATGGCGTGGCCGCCAAGTCACGCCCTACAAGACCCCCTCGAAAGAGGGGGCCTTACCTTTGTACAAAATCCTAGCAACTGCCTGGAGTCTAAGCATCCAAAGTGTTTTACACCGCCAAAGAAACCCCGATAAAACGGCTGGCAAAGCCATTCTATCGGGGTTTTCTCATTGTGGGAAAAAGGGAACAAATGTTGCAAAAACACCAAAAAATGGGCTGATTTTGGGCGCTTTTCTTGCGGTAGTTAGCACGGTAGCTAACAAATCAAAGAGCGGCTATTGCATCCATCAAGCGGCTAAAATCCTCATGATCGTAGAAATCAATGGTGGTAGAATACTGCGCGTGACCGACCAATAGCTTTAGAACCTCTGGAGGGACGCTTTTGGCTACTGCCATGCTGATAAAGGTGTGACGGGTATAGTGGGGAGTAAGGCGCGGCTTTTCCCCCTTCTGAGGTGTCGGCATGATACCCAGCCGGTCCAAGGTGGGGTAAAACTCCCGGTCCCGGAAATTATCCTTGTGCTTACATGTACCGGTGCTAGTTTTCACCAAATATTCCCCGCCCTCTTCGTACATCGACACGATGTGGGACAGGATTTGCTGGTTGATGGGGACGATGCGGTTTTTTCCAGCCTCTGTTTTGGACGCTCCTACCAAATAACCGGAGACTGCCCGCTGGACACCATCCGGATCCACCAGAAAATTCAGATGGACACCCTCTTGGGTGATTCCGAAGAATTCACTGATTCGGAATCCGGTATAAATCAGACAGAGAATAATACGAACACTGGGGTCATCGTCGTTCTGGAAGAGCAGGTCAATCTCTTCCTGTGTGAAGATGTCCTTCTTTTTCCAGTCCATAGGCGGCATCACAATAAAATCGGCATAGTTTTTATTGATGATATCGTCCTGCATAGCGTTCTGGCATAGCTGGCTGGCCAACTGCCGGATTTTGTCACAGCTGGAATAGGATAACCCCGCCGCGCTGGCTTCATCAATTACCTGCTGGAAAAGGGGCGTGCGAATCTCCCGCATTTTGGCATCCTTATAAGCCGATAGCCGCTTCCATGCAGAACGGTAGCTTTCCTGACCCTTCTGGCCAAGCTGCCGGAAGTGGACTTTCTGCCAATCAAGATAAACTCGTTCCAATGTAGCGGAGTGGTGTGGGCCTACCTGGGGCCTTGGATTCTTTGCCAATTCCTCCAGGGCCTCCGTCCGGGTTGTGAAATAGCCCAGGATAATCTTCTCCTGCTTGCCATTTTCGTCAAAGCCAGCGGTGTGGTATGCCACCCATGGCCTTGTGCGACGGCCAAGGAGCTTGTACACGCTGCCGGTTCCGTTTGGTCGTTTCATGGCCTTTCTTCGGGGCTTTCCTTTCCGCTGTTCCCAGCCGCAAAGGATGCAAAAGGCTCCATCTGGAACTTCCTGGCCGCATTTTATACAGGTCATTGACTTTTCACTCCTTTATCTGCTATGATAAAGGAGCAGAATAATCCCGTCCCAAACAGGTTTTTCTGCCCCTGGCCCCTTCGGTGTTGGCGCACCGGAGAGGCTTTTTTCACGCCTGAGCCTCCAACACATCCATCGCGCGGGACAGCAGCTCCGACATACTGATGCCATGCCGTTCTTTGTAGCTTCGGATACGTTCGGCCAGCTCCGGCTTAACCTGCGTGGAGATCTGCCGGTAGGCCTTTTTGTTGTAACGATTTTTGACGGTACTACTGGTTTGCGTTCTTCGTTCCATGCTGTGCTTTACCACCCCGTTCCGCTTGGAAGGGGTGGTGGCAAGCCCATCCCCTCCTTTTAACCCTGGAGGTCCTCCTTCAAATCATTGATGAGGGTATCAATTCTTTGATCTGTCCGCTCTTGGTACGCCAAATTACTGTTCAAACTCCTTCCTTTATCTTCTGTTTGACTGGATCTTCGTCATGAGGGCTTTCTGCAAAACCTGCGAGAAGTTAATCCCCATCGACACCGCGCGTTCGTTGAGTGTTCCTCCGTAAGTCTGGCAGCCTTTCAGATCGGGAAACTCAACCCAATAAGCGATGTCCTCCTTGTGGAAAACTGCGGGATAAACAAACAGCATGATACGACCTCCAATTGGTGGAGGAGCAGGGCTTATTTTAGCCCGGTCTTTCCTAGAATGTGCGGTAAAAAATATCCTCCAAGGAAATATCCAGGTCATCGAACAGGCTGCACTGGAAGTGTGTTACCAAAGCAGCCCGCTCTTCCTTGGACATCTTGGCAAGCTGCCAGTCGGGATAAAGGGCGTAAATATCATGGAGGACAAATTCTGTCCCGTTCGTCCGGTAGACATCCAAAGACTTTTCTTCGGGGCTGACAAGCCAGTATTCCCGGACACCGCATTTTGCATAGGTCTCCTTTTTATGGGTTTTATCGTTCCTCGCTGTGCTGGGGGAAAGGACCTCCACCACCAGGTCGGGAGCGCCGTAAATACCATCGCTCTTGATCTTGTCCGGGTCGCAGACCACCATCACATCAGGGACAAAGTGATCCTTGTCGGTAAGAAACACGGTGGAGCCATCGGAAATGGGGGTGCACTTTTTTCCACGCAAATAGCTTGCGAAAAGCCAGTAGATATTGCCAGAAACAAAGGTATGATTGACCGAGGCCGGAGACATCATCACCACTTTGCCGCCAATCAGCTCTTCGCGCCGTTCTTCCTGGTATGCCAGATTATCGTTCATAGCTTTCTCCTTCCCTTATTCCTCTGCAATTCACTCCGGGTCCAGCACCCAATGTCCTGCCTGTGATATAAAATATTTTCAGACAGTTTCCTAGCGTAATGTTCGCTGTCAATATTAAAAATACTATTTATTCTCATTCAACTTTTATGCCTTTTACAATTTAAGGGGTTTGACTATAGTTACAGAATTTCGCGTCCCAATTCTTTTGCGCAAGCTACAAGTTTTTGATAATTTTTAGTGTTATTATTTTTCATCCTTTTATAACCAGAGTAAGATTTTGGACATATATCAGGAAGATTTTCCTGGAGCCATTTATAATCCCTTTTGTCAATACCGCGTTGCGCTTCGCGCTCTATTATACTATCTTCCTTACGCTTTTCTTCTGCTGTCAACCTTGGCCCTACTCCAATAAGACTATCATTTGTATACCCTTGAAAGAATCGATCAATCTTCTCTTTTTCCTTGTGTGCCTCTTTTATCAATCCGCTTCTGGCAAGAAGCCTGACCAGTTTATAATAGTCATCCTTACGATAACCACGTTTGCTGACCATTCTAATTGCATTTGACTTTTTTAAGCAGAGAATAGCGAGTTCAATATTTCCGGCATCTTCGAATAAATCGCTTTTGAAGCGGAGGTAGTAGTCAATGTCACAAGTATAATCGCCGAAGCCATCACTTTCTGAACCCGGAGGACGAGGAAGATTGTTTCGATCGGGAATCGACTGAATTCCTTCTGCAGTATTTAGATTATAGTGGGCCTCCAGCCAAGCATTATTGGCTTGCCGTTTTCTCTGGTATTCTTCATTTGAAATTGGTTCCGGTGCCATAAAAGTAACACCATGGTACGTCATTTCAACTTCATCATCACAATGAGAAAAAGAGGAAGAGCAATTCAAATCGACTGAGGCATCAGAGTGATTAACTGGCTTTTTGAAGTAGTCCAAAATTTTTTTTAGCATACAGGAAACACCTTTCCATTGGCTGTCTATATGTGACTCTTCTGCTCAAAGGTCGTCAAAAATGGACAAAAGGTCGTCTTCATTTTCTGTAACATCAATCAAAAGAGCCAAATTCCCATTAAATTTACAAGGAAAAATGCCGAAGCCCTCCAATGTCAAGCCCTTATCCCCAATGGCTTTTGATAATGCCTCTGAATCATCTTCAAACTGGTATATTTCTAGCTGACCAAAATCAAATTTGTATTTCATACCCATTTTAGCGCCCACCAATTCGGCAGCCATTGGAACAGATTCGTAACTGTATTTCGCGTTATCTAATGCCGCTTCAAATCGTTCAAAAGGCGTCTCACGGGCTTCGTTTTCTTCTGTTGTGACACTAGAAGAGGACTGCTCTTGATTGGAACGATTGTCAACGGATGTAGAACTGTTAGAGGGGGCTTCTTTACCACAGGATGTAATAAAAAGAACCATTCCCAAAAGAATCAAACAAGATACAATTTTCCTTTTCATGTTTTTGTTCTCCTCTTTATATGTTTTCTATCCACTCTAAGGGTAGCTTACTGATGACCTTGCCAACGCAGATGCACTCCTGTTCCCCAATAATAATATCAGAAATATCTGGGTTTTGAGAAATCAGGCGATCCTCACCACGCTCTTTGACATATCCCAAACCGTCAATGGTCCAAATGCCAACCTCCCCAACCTCTATATCCGGTTGGAAGCGTACCAATACATAGTCCCCATCCTGGTATGAGGGTTCCATGCTGCGTCCCTGTACTTTGATGACCATATCTGCCTTTCTGGTGGTGCTGTTTAATTGGACTGAGATGGGGTTACAGTCGTTGTCCAGCCAAGCACCGAACCCATCCCCTTCAGCTGCGGCGGCAAGGTTAACCGGCAACTGGATGGTCTCATCTGGTGTTTTAGGGGAACTCTGAAATTTCAAACGAAGTTCTTCTGCTACACGCTCTGCCTCCTTGTCCAGAACAAAGTCAACCATTTCTTTACCGTGCCCGTCCAGGGTGCGGTATTTTTTTACAAGATTTTCCATTTCATCAGGTGTGGCGTGTGCTTCATGTAATTCGCGCATTTCATCTTGGAAAAGATAGTTTGCGTCGCATTTTAGAATGTCAAATAGTTGATACAAATTATCTGCTTTTGGGGAACTGGTGCCTATTTCATAGTTACCAACAGCACCTTTACTTACTCCAAGGGCATTGGCGAGTTGTACTTGTGTCAATCCCATACGTATGCGTTGCTCTTTTAGCCTTGTGGCAAAGCTCATTAAATCACCCCCCTATGATGTGAGAATACTACAAAAACATAGAAAAGTCAATAGAAAGGTTAAAATATTTGAGAAAAAGGTATTGACAGATTAGTATATTTGAGTTATCATGTGATTGTGGTTAATAGAATTGAGAATTCGGATAGGAGGGTGATGGTTTTTGAATATTAGGGATAACATCCGTGGCACGATTGATGCTAAGGGAATGAAGCAGGTTGTTGTCGCAGAACGGTCCGGTTTTACCGAACAACAGTTTTCTGACATGCTCAATGGCAGAAAGATCATAAGAGCGGAGTACATTCCCAAAATTGCAAACGCTTTGGGTGTTTCGGTTGGGGATCTGTTTGTGGATGCTGGCCAGGAAAGCGCATGAGAAAGCCGCCCCAGCGGGGGCGGCAGGCTAAGTAGGCAATCTGGAC
>OFGR01002234.1_pt1 | contig 13317 bp, 12 predicted proteins | sample 1521811 | NCBI WGS metagenome assembly OFGR01 (sample SAMEA3504098, study PRJEB24116) | mouse gut metagenome | biome: mouse gut; feature: mouse-associated habitat; material: faeces | place: Denmark | collected 2011
CCAATTCCGGATTATACGCACCCGCTGCATCAAGAATAGCCACAAGGTCGTCGTATTCTTCAGTATAGGATTCTGCAACCTGCATAGCCAAGTCGTTGTCGATTCGTGCTTGCTGAATGCGTAAATACTCATCAACGTCTGTCTCTACTTGACCTACAGTAGTTTTGGATTGGTCTATTTCCGCTTTTGCCAAATGCCGGTCTGTCACGGCATAAGGTCTTCTAACGGTTGCAGGCTCTTGTTTAGTTTCCTCTTTTACCTCCGTTGCCTGATAGTTCTGAAGCACAACAGGATAGTCATGCGCTTCCTCTGATTGTTCGACCTTGGCGATTACATATGTTTGGTTTCTGGTAGAAACGTTGTCGATTATTCTGATTGCAATACCGGATACGAGAATCACACCTATAAAAATAGCGGCTACACGCATGGACCAACACATCATAGTCGGCTTACGCTTAATGCGTGGGCGGAAGCTGTTCCATTCGGCTCTCATATCCAGTTCCGGCTGCCTAATACATGCACCGCTGAGAGCAGCGGACACCTCGTATATGCCGTGCAGTTCTTCATCATGTAATATCAACTCCAAATCCTCCTCAGACAAAGAGGAAGGAGTATCAAGCATCTTTGCTATCAATAATTCTTTCTGTTCTTCTGTCATGATTTTACGGTTTTGAAATGACCTCTTAACTTTTTCAGTGCTGAAACAATATTCTTGTTGATAGACGCTACTGAGACATCAAGATTTTCGGCTGCATCCTTGTAGCTCAGGCCCTCAGTGTAGATTCTGTCTACAACTTCCCGTTCGCGGGGAGTAAGAAGTTTCTGTATAGCCGACCCTATCTCATCGTTGCGACCATTGATGTCAAAATCCTCAGCAGGCGAGTCAAGCATTATCCTTTGGTGAATCTTATCGCGAATATCCAACGCGTTTATTCTGTTCAAACAAGCATTGCGGACAGCTCTAATAAGAAATGCCATAGGATTCTCAACCCTGATATTAGACTCCCAAAGTTTAAGGAACACCTCCTGCACCACATCGCGAGCCTCGTCCTCCTCATGAAGCAGGCTCATTGCCATCCTCATCGAAAGCGGAAAGCATTGTATGTAGAGAGTCTCAAACTCTGTTGTGGAATATTCCATTGCGAAGTCTTTTATATAGTAGACAAATGACCCGTCGAAATCATTACCCCAAGGCTGTAATTTTTTGAATAAATAATTGCGGTTTTTAATTCGGTTTTGTCCGGGATTTATACAGAATCAAGATTGCCCGATAAATAAAAATCGTACTATACTTTGTTTTGTAGTGTTGATTGACGGTAGCCAATGACACATCAAGCTATTGGGTTTAGTTTCTTATTAAATGTATTGATAAGTGCAATGACTACCTAATGCAAAAGTAATCAGAATAATTGGAACTTGCTATTACAATAGAAGATAAAAAATGAGTCCAATAGAAATGCAATGCAGAGATGCCCTCCTACAAGGGCAAATGAAGGCTAAAAAAGACAAAAGAAGACCAATAACATATGATTTCACAACAAACTTCTCAAAAAGTTTGCATAGTTCGTCTAAAATCACTTACTTTGCACTCTGTTTCACGGCACCTCCTTAAAAGCCAACGGGAAAGATGCGCCCGTCGGTGATATGAGAATGAGATGGCGGCCGTCGTAACAATCACAGTTTAATCGAATTAGTAAGAAGATAAACCATTTTAAACAGCCATGTCAAAGATTTGTCAAATCACGGGCAAGAAAGCTATGGTCGGCAACAACGTTTCGCACTCGAAGCGCCGCACCAAGCGTAAATTCAACGTCAACCTCTTCAACAAGAAATTCTACTGGGTTGAGCAGGGCGTATGGATTACACTCACCATCTCCGCATCCGGTCTCCGCACCATCAATAAGCTCGGCCTGAACGCAGCTATGAGGCAGGCCCGCGACAAGGGTTATTTAACTGATATCAAACTCTTAGAATTCTAATCAACGATGGCAAAGAAAGCAAAAGGTAATCGTGTGCAGGTAATCCTCGAGTGCACCGAACATAAAGCAAGTGGAATGCCCGGTACTTCTCGCTACATCACAACGAAGAACCGCAAAAACACCACAGAGAGACTTGAGCTTAAGAAATACAATCCTATCCTTAAGCGTGTAACTGTTCACAAAGAAATTAAATAATACCCCTGAGAAATGGCAAAGAAAACCGTCGCATCACTACAGAAGGGCGAAGGCCGTACCTATAGCAAAGTCATCAAGATGGTGAAATCGGCAAAGACCGGCGCTTACGTCTTCGAAGAAAAAATGGTTCCTAACGATGCCGTCAAAGACGCACTCAAATAATACGGGACGCTTTTTCTAATTACCTACTACACTTCTTCCGCTGGAACACAGCATCATTGCCACAAGCAATCTGATGTACCTGCGGATCAGACAATACAGCATCCCTGCCCTCCGCTTCAGCGGTCTGCAGGGATGCATTTTTTAATGTTTACTTCCCAAGAAACAAAAAAATAGCGGAATCAAAGCTATCGGACACAAACAAAACGCCTATAGAAATGATTCCGCATTATTAAGAGCGGTAGACGGGGTTCGAACCCGCGACCCTGGGCTTGGGAAGCCCATGCTCTACCAACTGAGCTACTACCGCGAATGCATACGCGATTTTTACACTGCAAATTTATAGATTTAAATTCAGATCAGCAACCCGCGATTGCATTTTTATTTTAGAATTCAACCTATTCACACATTCACATGCGAGCGAAAGTTATCATCACCTTATTGTATGCGATAATATCCGCCAACCTGAATGCATTCTCACAAAAGCTAAGCGATGCGAATATCGTAGGACACGTAGTGGAGGCAGGTACTGGCGAGCACCTTCCCGGATTTACCATCAGGCTTATCGGATCGCCATTCGGAGCGCAGACCGACGCCTCCGGTCATTATTCCATAACCAACATTCCCGAAGGAAAATACACTATTGAAGCTACATGTATTGGTTTCGCCAGCCAGCGAAAGCAAATAAAACTGCGCGACAACACAACTCTGGAAATCAATTTCGAGGTTTCTCCGGATGCATTCATGCTTGATCAGGTTGTAGTCACAGGCAATAGAAATGAAGTGCGCAGGCGCAACAGTTCTTCAATGATAAGCGTAACAGGTTCACCATTGCTTGAGATGGTCGGCGCTAACAGTCTGGCAGACGGACTCTGTTTCCAACCAGGCGTCCGCGTCGAGAATGACTGCCAGAACTGTGGTTTCACGCAGGTGCGAATCAACGGTCTTGACGGACATTATTCACAAATATTAATGAATTCACGTCCGGTATTCTCCGCTCTTGCGGGTGTATACGGACTTGAGCAAATACCGGCCAACATGATTGACCGTGTTGAGGTGATGAGAGGTGGAGGATCAGCACTGTTCGGCTCGTCGGCAATCGGAGGCACAATAAACATAATAACAAAAGATCCATCCGAAAATGGCGCAGACGTCGCGCATTCACTTACCTCGATAGGCATAAGCGATGCGCTTGACAATACCACTACAGCCTCAGCCTCTGTAGTTGGCGAAAACAACCGGATGGGCATATTCCTTTTCGGACAGAACCGTGTCCGCGACGGCTACGACCACGATGGAGACGGATATACCGAGATACCAGAGTTAAAGACACAGACCATCGGGTTCCGCTCTTTCCTGAAAATGACTGAAAACTCCCGACTCACTGCCGAATATCATGGCACGCATGAATACCGGCGTGGAGGTGACGCTCTTGAAAAACCTGCGCACGAGGCCATGATAGCCGAACAGACTGACCACAATATCAACGCCGTGGATCTCTCAGCCGAGATATGGTCCCCTGACCGCAACAACAAGTACACAGTATTCGCTTCGATGCAAAACACCAATAGGACAAGCTACTACGGAAGCGAGCAGGACCCCAACGCATACGGTTCTACACGCGATATTGTAGCTGTCGGAGGCGCTCAATACTTACATTCGTTCGATCGTCTATGGTTTATGCCGGCAGAACTCACCGGTGGACTTGAGTATAACTTCAACTATCTGCACGACAAAACCATCGGCTACAACCACGACGTCACCCAGCGAATACACATCTACAGCGCTTACCTGCAAAACGAATGGCGCACCGACAGATGGGGATTCCTTATCGGGTGCAGGGCAGACAAGCACACCATGATACATAATCCCATATTCTCGCCAAGAGCCAACATCAGGTTCAACCCTACCCCAAATCTCAATTTCCGTTTGTCATACTCTACAGGATTCCGCTCACCGCAAGCCTACGACGAAGACTTTCACATAGCTGTCGTCGGCGGCGAACGAGTAATAACCGTTCTCGCCCCCAATCTCAAACAAGAAAGCAGCCAAAGCCTCAGCGCATCAATGGACTTATACCACACATTCGGAAGTGTACAGACAAACCTGATGGTAGACCTATTCTACACGGACCTCCGCGATGTATTCGTGCTGCGCAACCTCGATATCACTGACGAACTCGGCAATGCTGTAGTTGAACGCACCAATGGCGGAGGAGCACGCGTGATGGGCGCTAATATTGAAGCCAAAGCCGCTTTCCCGTTCCGCATGCAGATCCAGGCAGGACTCACACTGCAGCGAAGCCGCTACAACAGCCCGGAGTACTGGAGCGAGAATCCGGACATTCCTCCAGTGCGAAAAATGTTCCGTACACCCGACACATACGGCTATTTCACATTCTCATACAACCCGATCAAGCCGCTCCAGTTATCTTTATCAGGCACATATTCCGGATCAATGCTCGTACAACATCTTGAAGGCTCAGGCACTCCTGTAGACACCGCAGTAGATACTCCAGAATTCTTCGATGCAAGCTTTAAGATTTCATACGACTTCAAGATCTTCAACCACGCATCGCTTCAGATAAACGCAGGCATAAACAACATATTCAACAGTTATCAGAACGACTTCGACAAAGGTTATCTTCGAGATTCCGGATACATCTACGGACCAACGCTTCCACGAAGCATCACAGCAGGCGTGAAACTCCATATATAATAAATTATAATACATCAGCACACATCAGGACTCTGCCATCAGGGTCCTGATTTTTATTACAGCTTGCCATAAGCCAATAATAAAATAACCATACACCGCATCCCGACATCATAGAATGATAATCTAAAGAGAATACCGGCCACGACATTGCCGAATGAAATTTTTTACGTAAATTTGCGAAAATTTCATCTGCTGCGGCCGACTCTCCCAAAAGCCGCACACCACAATAATATACCATTTTCGCTCCAACATGGAAAAATTCAAGGTCTACGACAGTCTAAATCTCTCAAAGGTCAACCGCGATATACTCGACCTTTGGGATGCCGAGAATCTTTTTGAAGAAAGCATGCGCTTACGCGAAGGATGCCCTTCATTTGTGTTCTACGAAGGTCCGCCTTCGGCCAACGGCATGCCGGGCATTCATCATGTGATGGCCCGCACTATCAAGGACATAATATGCCGATACAAGACCATGAAAGGCTTCCACGTAAAACGTAAGGCCGGTTGGGACACTCACGGCCTGCCTGTGGAACTCGGTGTGGAGAAGAATCTCGGTATCACGAAAGAAGACATAGGCAAAAAAATATCTGTCGACGACTATAACTCAGCCTGCCGTCATGAGGTCATGAAGTACACCCGCGAATGGGAGACATTGACCAGGCAGATGGGATATTGGGTCGATATGAAGGACCCCTACATCACATATGACAACCGCTATATCGAAAGCATCTGGTGGTTGCTCAACAATCTTTATAAGAAAGGATACCTTTACAAAGGATATACAATCCAGCCATATTCGCCCGCAGCAGGAACGGGACTAAGTACACACGAGCTTAACCAGCCCGGTTGCTACCGCGACGTAAAGGACACGACTTGCATTGCTGAGTTCCTTGCCATCGACCCGATAGAAAGCATGCAAGGCTGGGGTACTCCATTCTTCCTGGCATGGACCACAACTCCCTGGACATTGCCCTCCAACACAGCGCTATGCGTAGGACCGAACATCAAGTATGACGTTGTGCGTACATACAACCCCTATTCCGGCAACCCAATCACCATTGTTGTAGCCGATGCCCTCACCGGATCTGTGTTAAATCCCAAAGGTAAGGACATGCCGCTTGAAGAATACCAGAAAGGCGATAAGATAATTCCCTGGCAGGTAGTCGACACCAAACTCGGCAGCGAACTTGTCGGTCTCAAATATCAGCAATTGTTCCCCTGGGTCAATCCGGGAGAGGGGGCGTTCCGCGTCATTCCCGGCGATTATGTCTCCACCGAAGACGGTACAGGTATCGTACACATAGCCGGCACATTCGGTGCTGACGATGCCCGTGTGTCCAAGCAGAACGGAATTCCACCACTGCATCTCACTGATCGCGCCGGTAATATCCGTCCTATGGTAGACCTCACCGGCAAATTCTATCTTATCGAAGATCTCGATCCCGCATTTGTAGAACAGATGGTCAATACCGAAGTCTACAAACAATGGGAAGGCAAATATGTAAAAGACGCATATCGTCCCGCCGACGCTCCTGCCGACGAGGAAAACCTTGATATACAGCTCTGCATGGCCCTTAAACAAGCCGACAGAGTATTCCGTATAGAGAAACACGTGCACAGTTATCCACACTGCTGGCGCACTGATAAGCCTGTGATTTACTACCCGCTCGACAGCTGGTTCATACGAACAACTGCCGCCCGCGAACGCATGATGGAGCTGAATGACACAATTCTGTGGAAGCCGGCATCCACCGGTTCGGGCCGATTCGGCAAATGGCTCGAGAATCTTCAGGACTGGAATCTGTCCCGCAGCCGTTACTGGGGTACACCCCTACCTATATGGCGTACGGAAGATGGTTCGGAAGAAGTATGCATAGACAGCGTCGAGATGCTTTTCAACGAAATCGACAAAGCCGTGGAGGCTGGACTCATGAAGTCCAATCCCTACCGCGACCGTGGTTTCGTACCGGGAGTCTATACCAAGGAAAACTACGAAAAAATCGACTTGCACAGACCGTATGTCGATGATATAATCCTGCTTTCAGCAAGCGGACGCCCCATGCACCGCGAAACGGATCTTATCGACGTATGGTTTGATTCAGGTTCGATGCCTTATGCACAGATACATTATCCTTTTGAAAACAAGGAAGGACTTGACAGCGGAGAACTATATCCCGCAAACTTCATTGCCGAAGGTGTGGACCAGACAAGAGGTTGGTTCTTCACCCTGCACGCAATAGCTACAATGGTTTTCGATTCAGTAGCATACAAAGCCGTAATCTCCAACGGACTTGTGCTTGATCGCAAAGGCGAAAAAATGTCAAAGCGTCTGGGCAATGCAGTGAATCCATTTGAGGCTATTGACAAATACGGTAGTGATCCCCTGCGCTGGTACATGATTTCAAATTCAGCTCCTTGGGACAACCTCAAATTCGACAGCGCCGGTGTTCAGGAAGTAGCACGCAAACTTTTTGCCACTCTCTACAACACTTATTCATTCTTCGCTCTGTATGCAAATGTCGACAATTTCGACGCATCAGCACCTCAGATACCTCTGAATGAGCGTCCGGAGATAGACCGATGGATAATATCGCTGCTCAACTCTCTCGTACGCACAGTAGATGAAGCCCTGTCGGACTACGAACCGACAAAGGCGGCCCGAGCCATAAATGACTTCGTAAATGACAATCTCTCCAACTGGTATGTCCGACTCAACAGAAAACGCTTCTGGGGTGGAGGTATGAATCAAGATAAACTCGCTGCTTATCAGACGCTGTTTCAGTGCCTGCTCACTGTGGCGAAACTTATCGCTCCGTTCTCGCCATTCTACAGCGACATGCTGTACCGCGACCTTACAGCAGGCATCGAGGGAGCAGCACCTTCAGTCCACGTGGCAAGCTTCCCTGAAGTAGACACTACCGCCATTGATTCATCACTTGAGAAACGCATGGCCACAGCACAGATAATAACATCTATGGTTCTGGCCCTCCGCAGAAAGGTGAACATCAAGGTACGCCAGCCGCTGCAGAGCCTGATGATACCAGTACTCGACGAATCGCAGAGAGAGACAGTCGAGTCGATGAAAGGCTTGCTTATGAACGAATTAAACGTAAAGGATATAAATATAGTATCCGACGAAGAAGGCGTTCTCGTAAAGCGTATAAAGCCAGACTTCAAGAAGCTTGGTCCGAAATTCGGAAAGGCAATGAAGGCTGTCGCCGCTGCAATTCAGCTTCTGTCGCAACACGACATAGCAACTCTTGAGCGCGAAGGTTCAATCAAGCTCAATATAGATGGACACGGCGAAGCAGAGATCACACTATCCGACGTTGAGATAATATCAGAAGACATTCCCGGATGGCTTGTTGCAAATGAAGGAAACATTACAGTGGCCTTAGACGTTACAGTGACAGAAGAACTGCGACGCGAAGGTATCGCACGCGATATCGTCAACCGCATTCAGAACATCCGTAAGAGCCGTGGCTACGACATCACCGACAAGATCAATCTTACATTCGTTCCTTCTGAAGAAGTAACACCTGTAATTGAAGCTTTCGGTGAATATATCGGACATCAAGTTCTGGCACTGACCGTATGTGAAGGCAATTGCACCACAGAAAGTGAAGGCGTAGAAACATTCGATATCGACGGCACAGAGGTGACTGTAAAGATCACCAAGGCTTAAGCGGATGACTCAAAATCATCACATGTAAAATTTTCAATCCGCCTAAGTTATGAACGAGACCGAAAAGACACGCTACTCCGACGAAGAATTGCAAGAATTCAAGGAACTTATTCTTAAAAAACTTGCAAAAGCACAGGAAGACTATGAACTGCTGCGTTCGAATCTGGACAATTCAGACGGAAACGATGTGGCAGACACGTCGCCTACGTTCAAAATACTCGAAGAAGGAGCGAGCACCCTTGGCAAAGAAGAAGCAGGCAGACTTGCGCAGCGTCAGCTCAAGTTCATCCAGCATCTGCAGAATGCACTTGTCCGTATCGAAAACAAGACATACGGAATCTGCCGCGTCACCGGCAAACTCATCCCCAAGGAAAGACTTCGTGCAGTGCCTCATGCAACTCTGAGTATAGACGCAAAAATGCAATAGTACTGTCAGGGTGTTTCCCAGCCCCTACCCTACCAACAACCTCTTGAATACAGTGGACTTAACAAAAAAATCCGGATTATCTACAATAAGCCTTGCTTGGCTGATAATAGCGATAGTGCTTATAATAGACCAGACAGTCAAGATATGGGTCAAAACCCATTTCTATCTGGGCGAGGATCTCGAGATATTCTCGTGGTTTCAACTCCGCTTCATAGAAAACAAAGGCATGGCTTTCGGAATGGAGCTTGGCAGTAAACTGTTCCTGACACTATTCAGGATTGTGGTAGTCGGGGCGCTGATCTACTACATGTCCAAGGCTGTACGGAAAGACTTTATTCCGCGCGGCTACATCGCATGCCTGGCCCTGATAATTGCAGGTGCAGCCGGAAATATATTCGACTGTCTGTTTTACGGCCAGATATTCAACGATCCTGTGCCTCCTACTGTAGCACAATTCGTACCTTTCGGCGATGGCTATGCACCTGTTTTCTTCGGCAAAGTGGTGGATATGCTATACTTCCCACTGTTTTCGTTCGTATGGCCGGAATGGATTCCAGGCATAGGTGGATGTGAATTCAGCTTCTTTGAGCCAGTATTCAACATCGCAGATGCTGCCATATCCGTAGGTATGATCGTATTGATAATATTCTACCACAAATACATAGGCACATTCGCCGAAGTGAAGGAAAAATTATGTCAGCAGACTTCCGAAAAAGACGCCACAGACAGATAGGTTTGCGACTTACGGCAGCATTGGCTATTTCCGCTGCTGCAGCATGTTCGCGTGTGCCTTCATACGTGATCGAACCTGACGACATGGCATTGCTTCTCGCCGACATACATACGGGAGAAGGTGTGGTGGATCAGAATTATTCATCATTCCGTACCGACTCCGCAAAACTCGCGCTGAAGGCAGGTATATACAAGCGTCATGGAGTCACACAAGAACAGGTCGATACATCACTGATGTGGTACGGACATAATCTTGAACTTTACGGCGAAGTATACGACAAGACCATCGAGATATTGGAAAAGCGCCTGTCGGAAGTCAGAAGTACAGCAGCCTCCGCTGCTATGGCTGTAGCCGGCGATTCGGTAGACGTATGGAATGGAGCCAAACACTTGACCGTAGCTGGAACTTCGCCCTCCGAATTCCTTACTTTCGCACTTGATTATGATGAAAACTGGGAGCCTGGCGACGTATACTCCTGGAAATTCAAAACGCTCAATAATTCCGGAAATCTCACCATGTCTGTGTTCGTGGACTATGCCGACGGTGTGACAGAACAGAGTTATTCGACAACATCCGCCGACGGATGGCATACCGTACAACTTACGACCGACACACTCAGAGAGGCACGCCGCATATACGGAGTATCGCGTCTAAGCATACCCCACCGCGGTGGATTCATGTATCTCGACAGCATATCTCTGACCAGAAACAGAAAGAATCCGGCGGCATATGCACAAAGATTCCGTCAACGCAAATATGGCGAACCCAGAAAGACAGAGAAAGATGCCGAAATCAATAAGAATCCTGAGCCACCGCGTGCTTTCAAAGCAGAAGGACTTAAAATTAGCGACAATTAAATACTGTCCGGAACGAAGAATGGCAGCCTCAATTGAAGATTTTGAATCTGAGACAGCCTCTACAATTTTTGTCAATGGAACCGTAGCAATAGTCTCCGGTTCATGCCCGGAACAATGCCCTCTGTCTGCAGCTATGGATTATCTTGCCAATGCAGGAGAACCTGATATAGAAATCAGATTCTACGACAATTATGGCAACCCGTCGTTTCCTCCGGCTGCATTAAGAGATTTATTTAAAGCATAAAAAACTTACGGGGCGCATGAAAATGAATTTCATGCGCCCCGCAGTATTCACAGACAATTGCTTCGCGGAATTTTTATTCCTGAACAAGAGCAATGATTAGTTCTTTCTCGTCTTCGGGATCAGTATCAATTGTGATTTTGTTCTCACGTGCGAGCCAACCTAAAGCAGCAAAAAATTCTTTGTCTTTAAGTTTTGTCACTTTCTTGATCTGCTTTACGCCAAGTGCATCGGCCTCATTAAGAGCTTTCCATACAAGTCCGGCAGCATTGCCGATGGTTTCATAGTTCATGTTTAATAATATTATTTGGTTAGACAATGGATTGAGCTGATATGGAATAGTTGCATATTCTTTAAAATCAGTGCAAAGATAGTCATATTTTTTTGTTAACTAACAATAAATTAACGAATTTGATTGCGCATAAGTTCACTAAGAGCGATAACACATTGTTAATTAGCAAATTAGCACAGAGCAACACTATATGTCTGATAATTAGAGTATAATTTAATATTAAAGGTAAACATAGCATACGATTTTTTTCGTAGCTTTGCTTTATAATAAAACAAAACCTTAAAGATACAGTCATGAAACGAATCGCCTTTATCCTGATGTCATTGGTTGCTATTTGTGCATCAGCACAATCCATCGATCAAAAAATTGGCAATGCAATGAATAATTCCGACTGGTTCGCACTCGACTCTATATATAATAGTGTACCAAAAGACTCTATCAACAACTTTCTTGAGATATTTTCACGCTGCCTGATCGGAAACCGTCTTAACCGACCGGACATATCAATTCCGGCGTTCCAGGAATTGCTAAATACACAATCAGCAAGTCTTGACTTAGGAAACTTGGTATCATCCGCTTATATGTTCGGTATGGATCTGAGCCGTGTCGGGAAGAATGACGCTGCAGCGGCAATGACCGGCGCTATATTAAATGCGGCAAAACCCTATCTTGACTCAATGACTGTAGCCGGTCTGACTTCCACTGCCAACCGGTATTCTGCTTTATCGGAATATAATCCATACCAGATCGAATTTGAGAATAAACATACCGGTATTGTCCCGTTCACAATAGTCCCTGTCGGTCCTACAAACAAGAATTCAGTCCTTATGCATTTACAGGATAGCTATATAAATGGAATCGAAGCAGACATTACCTTTGACACCGGTGCAGGTTCGAACATAATCTCGCCGGAGATGGCAGATCATTTCAAACTCATTCCACTCGATAACACGAGAATTACGGTAAAAGGAGTAAATAGACGCGATGGCTATATCGCGATAGCCAAAGAATTGAGAATCGGGAATATAATTGTAAGAGACGTGCCTTTTACCGTCATATCCCTGTCGTCAGACAATGAAGAAGCCGATAAGTATATTGATTCTTTCAGCATTGTTGTCGGCAGCGAACTTATGCTGCAACTTAAAGACTTGACTATCGACTTCTCAAACCGAAAAATAACTATACCTGTTGTAGCACCACAAAGGAGCAGTGTCCCGGCCAATCTTTGTTTTTCATCGACAATGAATCTGCTTTCCATAGGATCTGTATTATCAAATCCTATGCTTATGTGCCTTGACAGCGGAAATGCCTCTTTCGGTGTTCTAAGCAAAAACTTTCTGGATGCGAACAAAGACTACATAATCTCCAATTCAGAATTAGATACAATAAGAGAAGCGGGCATAGGCGGCACAATAAATTCACCATGTTATAAAGTTATGGATATGCCAGTCTCGCTTGGAGGAAACACAGTCTTCCCTCCGGAACTAATAGTAAGGACCAACGACAACTCCACTATTGGCGACTACTATTGTATAATAGGAGTCAAAACACTAATGATGTACGAAACTGTGCATTTCAATCTTGTCGACTTCGTGCTATCAACAGAATCGCCCCAAAGCAATCACCACACTACACTTGGCAATAATTATAAAACGCATAATTTCGATTTAAAGAAAGACTATAAACCGAACCTATTGCAAGCGCTTGGACTCACTACAGTCGGCATTGCTCGTATGCTGATAAACCCCAACGCTCCGGCAACACCGGATTTATAGCCACATCCAATCACACCGATAGTTTAATATCAGCGTTCCGCATCATAACATAAAAAAACATCAAAAAAATTTCAGCAATAACTTTCTGTCATTCAGAGAAATCGTTAAAACAGACAAATTTTATGTCAAAAAAAGTGCGATATAAATTTGCAGTTTCAAAAATAATGCCTAACTTTGCATCGCAATTGAGAGAAACAACAACGCGAAAATAGCTCAGTTGGTAGAGCACGACCTTGCCAAGGTCGGGGTCGCGGGT
>OFGR01002242.1_pt1 | contig 13265 bp, 8 predicted proteins | sample 1521811 | NCBI WGS metagenome assembly OFGR01 (sample SAMEA3504098, study PRJEB24116) | mouse gut metagenome | biome: mouse gut; feature: mouse-associated habitat; material: faeces | place: Denmark | collected 2011
AATATCATTTGGCCGGGCGGCTGCCTTGTTTACAATAAACCGGCCCGCGGAGCGTGACGGCGTTTGTTGTTTCTGTTGGGGGCAGGTCATACAAGCCGGGTGGTCCATTTGGAGCAGTCCCAGATTTGGGTTGCCAGTCCCTGGTAGAAATCCGGCTCATGGCATACCATGAGGATGCTGCCACGGTATTCTTCCAGTGCCCGCTTTAATTCTTCCTTGGCATCTACGTCCAGATGGTTGGTAGGCTCGTCCAGAAGCAGGAGATTAGTTTCACGGTTCAGTAGCTTGCACAGGCGTACCTTGGCCTGTTCCCCGCCGCTTAGGACCTTTACCTTGCTTTCAATATGCTTGGTGGTAAGTCCGCATTTTGCCAGCGCAGAGCGCACCTGATACTGGCTGAAACCGGGAAATTCCTGCCAGATTTCTTCTATACAGGTAGTGGCAATATCCGGGGGCATTTCCTGCTCAAAATAGCCGATATTCAGATAGTCCCCCTGTTCCACCCGGCCTGAGAGCGGGGGGACCAGGCCTAAAATGCTTTTTAGCAGAGTGGTTTTCCCGATACCGTTTGCCCCGGTAAGCACGATTTTTTCTCCCCGTTCCATTTCCAGGTTAAGAGGGGAGGAGAGCGGCTCTTCATAGCCGATCACCAGCTCCTGGCTCCGGAAAAGATAGCGCCCTGGGGCGCGGGCTTCCAGAAAATGAAATTCCGGTTTGGGCTTTTCTGCGGAGCGCTCAATGACCTCCATTTTGTCAAGCTTTTTCTGGCGGGACATGGCCATATTCCTGGTGGCTACCCGTGCCTTATTTCTTGCCACGAAATCCTTCAGGCCTGCAATTTCCTTTTGCTGTTTATTATAAGCGGCTTCCTGCTGTGCCTTTTTCATGGCGTATGCTTCCTGGAACCTGTGATAGTCCCCGGGATAGCGGTTCAGCTCCTGGTTGTCCATATGGTAAATCAGGTTGATAACGCTGTTTAAAAAAGGGATGTCATGGGAAATCAGGATGAAAGCGTTTTCGTACTCATTCAGATACCGCTTCAGCCACTCAATATGCTCTGCATCCAGGTAATTGGTAGGCTCGTCTAACAGCAGGATATCGGGCTTTTCTAAGAGAAGCTTTCCCAGAAGCACCTTGGTGCGCTGGCCGCCGCTTAAGTCGGCCACATCCCTGTCAAGCCCCAGGTCTGTAAGCCCCAGCGCCCTTGCAACTTCCTCCACCTTAGAATCAATAAGGTAAAAATCGTGGGCATCTAAAAGCTCCTGGATGGTTCCCAGTTCCTCCATAAAGGCATCCAGCTCTTGCGGGGAGGCGTTTCCCATATTGTCGCAGATTTCATTCATCTTTGCTTCCATTTCAAAGAGGAAGTCAAAGGCAGAGGAAAGCACGGCGCGGATGCTGCGCCCCTTTTCCAAAACCGTGTGCTGGTCAAGGTAGCCTGCGCGGACGTTTTTGGCCCACGAGACCTTGCCTTCGTCAGGGGTGAGCTTTCCGGTGATGATGTCCATAAAAGTGGATTTCCCTTCCCCGTTAGCCCCGATTAAGCCGATATGCTCGCCCTTTAAAAGGCGGAAGGACACATCGTGGAAAATAGCCCTGTCGCCGAATCCGTGGGTTAGATGTTCAACATTTAATATACTCATAATTTCATTCCAGTTCCTTTTTACTTGGGGACTTTTCCTTTTCGTACAGGGCCAGGAAGTAGCGGCTTTTTTCCAGCAGTTCCTCAAAGGTCCCGCAGGCAATAAGCTTTCCGGCGCGGAATACAAAAATACGGTCAAAATCCTTGATTGTCTGTAGGCGGTGGGCGATGGCGACCACTGTGGCGTGGGAAAGCCGCTCCATGGCGTTTTTCATGGCCACAGCTTCTGTGAGATTGTCCATGGCGGATGTGGCTTCGTCCAAAATTACGATTTCCGGCTCTTCAAACCACAATCTGGCTAATGCCAGCCGCTGCCGCTCGCCCCCTGAAAGGCAGGCGCCTTTTTCCCCTACCCGGGTTTCTGGCCCCTCTGGCAGGGAGGAAAGCAAAGGCAGGAGCTGCACCTGTTCCAGGGCTTCTTTGATACGGGCATCAGGCACCTCTTTGCCGAACACCAGATTTTCCCTGAGAGTGCCGTCAAAAACAGGGGCCTCCTGGGAGAGAAAGGATAATTTTTCATAGAGGGTTTCCAGGGAGAGCCCTTCCAGGGGGCTGCTGTCCAGAAAAACACCGCCCTGTTGGTATTTCAGCAATCCGGCAAGTACTTTGGCCAGGGTGGATTTGCCTGAGCCGGATTCTCCCACAAAGGCTGCTTTTTCCCCTTTCTTCAGGGTAAGGCTAATGCCTTTTAACACCTCTTTCCCTTCATAAGAAAAGCAAAGGTTTTCCACGCGGATTTCCCGGGAAAGCCCCTGGAAGGCGGCTCCCTCAGTTAGCTGGGGGTCTTCCTCCAAATCCAGAATATCCCGGAAACGCATCCATGCTGTCTTGTTCAGCTTATACTGTACATAGATAACGTTAAAAATCGCAATGGGGGTATAGGCATTGTCTATAAGGGTGATTAAGGCAACCACCTCCCCAATGGAGAGGCTTTGGCTCTGGTGGGCGTAAAGCAGGATCCCGATATCCAGGGCCGCAACAATGAACGCAAATATAGTGAAAAAAGCTTCGTGGATCATATTCATTTTCACTTTGGAGGAGACGATGGTTTCCTTTGCGTGGCCCGCCCGCCTGATTTCCGCCGGGAACTGCCCCTTCAGCCGGAAAATCGGCATTTCCATAAAGCCCCGTACAAGGAAATGGTTCAGGGCCTCTTCATGGTCCAGAATTTTTTCCTTGATCTGGTACAGCCCGTTCAGCAGCAGATTGGTGACAATAAATACTACCACATATCCTGCCAGAAGGAAATAAGTGATATTCCTGTTGATTTTCCAGATAAAATATAAACTGAATAAGACCGTTGGGGCCAGGCCGCGGAGGAAGCTGAACCAGAAATCAAATAATACGCTTTTTCCGGCAGCAGCACCGTTTTCAATTTGCTGTACCAGCCTGCCGGTACCCAGCTTCTGGTATTTGGCATAATCAAGCCTGCTTATTTTTTTCAAAGCCAGCAGTTTAAAGTCCAGATAAATGCCGTTTTCCAGTTTTTTGGCAGGATATTCGTCCAGATAATTCATGCCATAGGAGATAAGGAGGACCGCGCCATAAAACAGGACGCCGCCTAGGGCAAGGGTTTTCCCTGCCAGGCCGTCTACCACCTTCTGAAAATAATCAGCTTTATAGTTTGCCATAAAGGCATTGAACAGGCCCACCGCCAGGTAGGCGAAGGCCAGTTTTTTGTTGTTGGATAATACCTCTTTTATATAAACCATAACTGTACTCCTTTTCAAATATGTTTTCATGCTTTGGCTTCATGCATCAATACACCTATTCCCGGAGGGCAGTACAGCTGCGGCTGTCAGCAAGTTTGGTATTACATGGTTTTCCTCAGCACAATCTGCCGACAGTTTCCATCAACTGTACTGAGTAGTTATCTCGGATATTTCTCATAAAAACCTCCGTTCTTGCCTGGCCGCAGATTTGGGCGCAGGCATGGATCCATTTATAAATAAAACTTTTAATAGCATAGCATATTCCCTGCCATTTTCCAATAGGCAAAGCCATAACCCAAAGAAACCAATGATTGCTTTGAATTCTTTGAAAAGGCATTGACAGATGATGGAAAAGGGATTACACTAAAATAGTAATCATTACTGATTTTAGAATGGGAGGAACAGAATTTATGGATATGAACACATTTCACAAGCTGTCATATGGCGTGTATGTAGTGAGCACCTGGGATAACGGCAGGCCCACAGGCTGTACGGCCAACAGCGCCATGCAGATCACCTCATCCCCGGCAACCATTGCGGTGAGTATTAACCACGACAACTACACCAACAAATGCATTGAGGAAACAGGGAAGTTTGCGGTTTCTATCATTGCAGAGGACTCCGACCCGCTGATCATTGGGACCTTTGGCTTCCGGTCCGGGAAGGATGTGGATAAATTTGAAAATGTGAAATACGAGGTGAAGGACTATCTGCCGGTGGTTACGGATTCCTGCGGCTATGTGGTATGCCAGGTGATTAATAAGATGGAGACGGCCACCCACACAGTATTTCTGGGCGAGGTAAAGGGGGCAGAGCTGTTCGGCAACAGGGAAGCCATGACATACGCTTATTATCACAAAGTAGTCAAGGGGAAAAGCCCTAAAAACGCCCCCACCTACATTCCCGACGGGCAGTAACAATTTAAAGTTTTGATTATACCTGTAAGAAAAATCCGCTATACCCTGACAATTATGCCCGGTAAGCGGATTTTTTGAGTAAAAAATTTGAATTGGGCCATGTTGTGGCTTTACTTTATGGCGAAAATCCAATACAATGATAAACAGTGAAGAAAACACGACAATTTAACGAGAAATAAAAGGAGACAGAAAAATGGAAGAAACAATGAAAGATTATGAAAAAGAGCTGGAGGCATCTTTCCGCAAAATCAAAGAGGGGGATGTGATCCAGGGAACAGTGATCGGCGTAAGTGAGGAAGAGGTAACCTTAGATTTAAAATATTATACCCAGGGAATCATCAAGGCTTCAGAACTCAGCGACGACCCTAAATTTTCCATTATGGAAGACGTAAAGGCAGGGGATGTGATTGAAGCTACAGTGGTGAAAATGGACGACGGGCAGGGGAACATCCTTTTGTCCAAAAAGGAAGCCAATGCAGTTCTGGCATGGGATGTGCTCACCCGGTATATGGAAGAAAAGAAGTCCCTGGATGTTAAGGTAAGCGATATTGTAAAGGCAGGGGCTATTGCCTATGTGGAAGGCATCCGGGGATTCATTCCCGCTTCCCATCTTTCCCTTTCCTATGTGGAAAATCTGGATGAATTTAAAGACAAAGAGTTGACTGTACGGGTCATTACTGTTGACCAGAATAAGAAGAAGCTGGTGCTCTCTGCAAAAGAAGTTTTGAAGGAGCAGAAAAAGGAAGAGCATGACCACAAGGTAGCCATGCTGGTTCCGGGGACTATTATGGAAGGGACTGTTGAGAGCCTGCAGGCTTATGGCGCTTTTGTGGATCTCCAGGAGGGCTTAAGCGGCCTGGTACACATTTCCCAGATTTCCCAGAAAAGGATCAGCAAGCCTTCAGAAGTGCTGAAAGTGGGGGACAAGGTGAAGGTAAAGGTCCTGAATACCAATAACGGCAAGATTTCCTTAAGCATGAAAGCTGTGGAAGAACAGCACCAGGCAGAAGAGACGGAGCGCATTGATGTAAAGAAATTCACCTCCGGTTCAAGCGTAGGGACAAACCTTGGCGACCTGCTGAAAAAACTTGATATTTAAAGGCACTGGACACAGGAACTGGAATAGGAGTAATATGTTTCAATATTGTCTGTTTGACCTGGATGGCACGCTCACAGACCCCAGGGAAGGAATCACCAAATGCGTGCAGTATGCCCTGAGACATTTTGGGATTGAGGAGCCGGACCTGACGAAGCTGGAATATCTGATCGGCCCGCCGCTAAAGGACAGTTTTGTGCGATATTATGGTTTCAGCCAGGAACAGTCCCGGGAGGCAATCCGTAAATACAGGGAGAGGTTCGCCCCGGTTGGGGTGTTGGAAAACAAGGTTTTTCCAGGCATCCCGGAACTGCTTTCCCATTTGAAAGAAAAGAAGATGAAGCTGGCAGTGGCTTCCAGCAAGCCGATGGTGTTTATTTACCAGATCCTCCAGCACTTTGATATTGAAAAGTATTTTGATGTCATTGTGGGAAGCGAGCTGGACGGCACAAGGGATGCCAAGGAGGAAGTGGTAGAGGAGGCCCTAAGGCAGCTTGGGGTATTGGATATGGAGGCCAGAGAAAGGCACAGGCTCTGCGCCATGGTGGGGGACCGGAAGTTTGACATTCAGGGAGCCAAAGCCCATGGCCTTACCGGCGTAGGCGTAAGGTTTGGTTTTGCCCTGCCCGGGGAGCTGGAGGAGGAAGGGGCGGAATATATTGCAAAGACAGTGGAGGAATTGCAGGATTTTCTCTGCAGATGTCCCTGAAATGATGCCCCTGCGCCCTACACAGCCAGACGGTATCAATTATCCCTGAGACAAATTAATTGATACCGTCTGGCAGAAAAGAACGCCTGGTTATGCTTGTTCAGTGCAAAAGGCAAAATACCCGGTCCCGGTGTTAAATAACAGGCTGTAATCAAAACATTCCATGCAAAACTCCTGCCGGAACTGCTCCAGAGTCATTAAATGGCTGTTTTTTAATTGGTATTGGGAGGATAAATGGAAATGGATGCCAACCTGTTCCACAATCTTTTGGCAAAGCTCTTTTACAGCGTTCATAGACAGCTTATTGATTTCCCTTAACTGCATATCCAGCAGTGAGTTTAATGCCCAAAGTACCAGGCTTTCTTCAAGCACTAGAAAAATCTGGAGATGTTTCCCATCTTCAGAGCCATATACCAGCCGGTCAATAATGCTGCTGCCAAAATTTTCACCGCTGTAATGTTCACTGACCACTTCAGTCGGCAGACTGAAGATTTCCTGTATGGTTTCAGCTAAGGCAGTTTCCAGGGCATCTATGTTTTTCCCTGTATTGGCGTCTTTCCATCTGGCTGGAATTTTTCCTGTAATGGCGCGGTCCTCCACCATAATGTGGGCGGTCAGCCATCCCAGGCAGATACCCAGAAAATGCTGGATAGATTCCTGTGAATAGCCTGATTCTTTTAAATCCCTTTCAAGGGCGGGAAGTGTTTTATACCGCATATTATCATGCAGGCATTTGTGCATTTCATATCCGCTGTATCCAATGGACCGCATATACGCTTCTTCATCTGCAAAGTGTCCGATCGCATAACTCTTTAAGTATTTGAGACCTTCTCCACATGCCCACTGTCCGTTATTTTCATTTTCACTTAAATAGATTAGCTTCCGTACAATTGAAAAAAGCTTCCGGTGTGCATTGTCAATGGAATCAACCCCAATGTTAAACTGCTTGTGCCATTCCACTTCTTTGGCCATGTTACTCCTTTATCCCAGTGAGACATATCTGCTTATTGCATTCACAGAGTTTGTTTGAATAGGGACATTTTTATTATCAATATATGTCGGAATTATGGGAAGTGTGTCGGTTTATCTGGAAAGATAAGAAATCTTATATTACCAACTTGTATAGGGATAGAAAAATTTAAGCCTTTATATGCCGGGAGTCCTGTGATAAACTGTTATCAGAAATAAAACAGGGGAATGGGCTGAAAGAGATGCTAGGCTAGTTAAGCTTAAAAGTGCTGATTAATACATAGAAGTGAAGTTAGTATTGGATTAGTGATGTTACGTTTTCAAGCTAGGAAAACGAAAAAATTAAAGATAAAAGGGGAAAGATATTATGGCAGATAAAAGGGAACTAGTCATTTACAAAGGGGAAGAGTTTAAATTATGTGTAAGGAATCGGATTGAAAGGACGGATATTTTTTATGACCAATATCTTGATGCGGCAAGGATGCTAGATGCAATCTTAGCCAGGCAAGATGATTCTTTGTCCAGTCAGTCAAAGAAATGGTATGTGACAGAAAGTGAAAATAACATCATTGCCTTTTGCGGAGAACGGGGAGAGGGCAAGAGCAGCGCAATGATAAGCTTTGTCAAGGCTGTATATGAATGTAGTGATGATAGAAATAGCCCTATTTTTATGGATTGTGAAAACGTAAGTAGTACTTGTTTTGCAGAGCCGGTTGTAATAGATCCGTCCATGCTTGATGAAGTGCATAATGTATTGGATATTGTGCTTGCCGCTCTTTACAAAAAGTTTAAAGACAAATATGACAATGATAACCAATCTATTAGGGATTACAGGAGAGAAGAATTACTGGATTGTTTTCAGAGAGTATATAAGTTTATTTCCTTGATTAATAACCAGGATAAGATGCTGGATGATGAATATGATTATGAAGGGAATATCAGCAAACTATCCAAGCTTGGCCAAAGCACAGGACTAAGGGAGGATCTATGGGAACTGGTTAGGATGTATATTTCGGTTATGTCCAATGGGAAAAATGAAAAGAGAAAATCAGGGTGTCTGCTGATTGCCATTGATGACTTGGATCTGTGTAGTTTCCATGCATATAAGATGGCAGAGCAGATTAGAAAATATTTGATTATACCTAATGTTGTGATTGTAATGGCTCTAAAAATAGAACAGCTTAAATTGTGTGTGCAAGAACAGAATCTGAGAGATTATGGAAAAATGATGCATATAAAAGAAGAGGAAGGTGAGATTTTTGAGGAAGTAAGCAATATGTCTGAACGTTATGTGGCCAAACTAATTCCAAAGGTAAGGAGAAATTACCTTCCTAATGTGCAGAACATGTGCAATGTAAAAATTTTGTACAAGGACGGAAGTGATAATGAGATACTGAATGTCAGCCTGGGGGATTCTGTTAATAAGGCGATATTGGATTTGGTCTACCGTAAAACTGGAATGAAATTTCTGCCGGATAAGTCTGGTAATAATTATTTCTTGCCGGATAATTTACGGGATACGGTGAATCTTATTGTTCTGCTGGCTGATATGGAGGAACCAAAGGAAGATGGACATATTTATTATGAAAATATACTGAAATTTTCCAGGTATTATGAAAGGCAGTGGCTGTTTAGTAATCTGAATTTAGAAGAGTATAAGAAAATACAAAGACTGTTTCATGCACAGGCCCAGTTGCATGAGAGGGCATCGTATTTATTATTTAGCCGATACACAGCAACGGAAAAGAAATTAATCGCTAATCCAGTGCAGTTTTGGGCTGAGAAAAATGATAGTTTTTTTGTAGCCAGGAACTGGATGGAGTCATACCGAATGAATGTATTTGGAGAAGAAGAGAAAAAGTATGTATATGTGTTTCAAGTTTTGTATACCATTAGGCTGAATGAATTATTGAGACTGGAGCGTTATGAAGAATTTATTAATTTTATAGGTGGATATGTATGGGCAGGAAATTTTCAAAATGTACTTCCTTATGTACAGGGGAGTGGAGTCGACCGTTCACGTTTTGAATTACATACGTTTAGCACATTTAATATCATTGCCAAGAGACTTTTTGGTGAAAGTATTTTGTTGCCGACATTTCCCAATGTATTGTATTCACAGTATTATGTTACCGAGATACCAGAGAATGACGAGAACAAAAAGGCAAAAATATTGACATGGTTGTTACTTGGAATGTTTTCAAATAATTGGTATCTGAACCCGGCCTATCAATTAGTATATGCCTTTGATACCGCAAGGATAATTGCATCTAATCATTCAATTTGCCAAAAACTGCATATAAGTATGGAAAATTATATTGTAAGCTTATGTAATCTGGAAAGTATATATAAGAAAGTAAATATGGAGTATTTAGGGATAAGTATTGATGAATTCAGGTCAGTTATAAAGGGGATTGAGAACTCAAATAAAAAGATTATAGAGGCATTTCGGAAGCTTGTCTCTAATATAGATCTTACAATGGAATTTAAAGAATACTGCAGTAAAAGGAAAGATATAAAAACATCTGGAAATAAAGATGATATAGGGAAAACAAGGGAAGCTGTTTCTGTATTTTTCAGGAGTACAGAAGATTTTTTAAGAATACACCTGGGTATTGAGATTACAGGACTTGAATGCCTTCAGTTAGAATTTGACAGCGGCATAGATAAGATTGATATATGTGATATATATGCTTTACTGGTACATGGAGGTGTTGTTGATGAAATTGCAAGGAAAGAAGAGAATGCGGAGGGGCAGGATAAAGGAGAGATGGTAAAGAGCTTTGCTTCGAAACTGAGAAACCGGACAGAGCCAGGGCTTTCACTTGAAAGAGTATCATCATATTTGATCACCAAAACCGCTAAAAATGCAAAGGAAAACATGGATAGTCTGGCATCAAATATACAGCGATTTTATACAATTCATGGGGAAGAAAAGCTGGAAGAAGCTGAAATAACAAGTTTATGTATTTTTTACGGGAAAATATTAGATATTTATCTTCAAAATCCTACAGAAAATATCTCGGATGATTTAAGTGAGGAATATAAATCTCTGGTTAAAAAATATGTAAGGACTTGCCAGTAAAGGGAGAAGAGATGGATGTAGAACGGGGAAATATAGCAATACTTTTTCAGAAAATCAGCTATATGGCAATTAGCGGGCAAGCTTCTAATAGAGAATTGGTATCTGCAACAACACATACATACAAGAACATTGACCGAAAACTATATATTCGGTGTGCCAAAAAGATATTCCCCAATATGACGGAGAATGAGAGGCTGAACAGTTATTATCTTGCCTGTGGGCAGATGAAGGATGTACAAGGGAAAAATATGGGTGTTTTTCAGATGCTTATCAATATGGCGCAGAAATTATTGGTATTGGATGGCGATGAGGTCAAATGCAAATTTGACCATCTGCTTCGTTGGAGGGAAATATCTTTCCCTTTAGGCCAAGATATTTTTACCTGTGCTTTTTTAGCAGATTATGACTTAAAAAGAGGATCGGAAACCAAATGTTTTACATGGCTTCCTATTATCAGGAGCGATAATAGCAGGTTGCACAATATTTTGGAGAAGGGGATTGCCGAGAATCATTTCCATCTTGCAGGTTCCACGAAGATTTTTGAACTGAGTTGGCTTAGCCTGATGAACCGCATTGACAATAGAATACATGATTTTAAAAAAATAAACTGTTCGCTACAGGAGTGCTGTGTAGACCCGCTTTATGATACTGGGAAAATGGAACCTCTTTATACCAGATGCCAGCGGGCAGCATTGTATCGGGTGTACCTATTTTCTGTTATGAAAAAGGATTATTTTCTGGAAGAGAAACTGGGAAGGCTGCTGGAAAAGATGAAAAAGGGCACAAGGCCGGAGGAACTTGTGACAGATATCCAGGATGGGATCATATTAGCCAAAAATATTTATGGTGCGTGGCTGGAAGAAAATATACTTGATTATGCATTGGAAAAGGGAATGATAAACGAAAATAAGGATGTCTGCCGGCTTCTCGCAGGAGAACGAAGATTTTTATATGGCGGCTTTAAACATGCCATTTCTGATCTGTTTACGGAGAGGCAAAAAAATCTGTTTTATGCTTATCTGATAATCAGGACTGATTTCCGTGGTGAGCTCATTCAGGTGAATCAACAGGTTGGATTTGCCAATTTTTCCAATTATCAGGGCAGGAAGGAATACTTTATTGAGGGAAAGAAGCCTTATGAGGATGAATTGGTGAGGCTGGCTTTAAATGAGTCCTTAAGAAAAAAGAATATGCTGTTTCTGGAGGCGCGTATTTGCCCAAAAGAGAACTCTTCCAAGCTGTTTAGGACGCTGAAGCATTTTGAGCGGATTGTAAATACCGATGATAAGGGAGGGGCATATAGTAAGCTGAATTATGTGCTGCATTTCCCAAAGATTGATGGCCAGCCATTTGTGCCAGGACTCCCAAGGAATGACAATGTGCGGAAATTGTCTACATATGGTGCTAGAAGCATTGTGGCACTATTGGAAAAACGTATGGAATTGAACGAACATATCAAAGGGATTGATGCCTGTTCCAGTGAGCTTGCCTGCCGACCAGAGGTGTTTGGACAGGTATTCCGGTATTTGTCTGATACAATAATAGTCTGCTATGAGACACGGAAAGATGTGTACAGTATCAGCCATAAGACCAGAAATCTCCAAACCACCTATCATGCAGGGGAAGATTTTTTTGATATTGTGGACGGACTGCGCGCCATTGATGAAACATTGCTTTTTTGCGGTTTAAAACGGGGAAGCAGGTTGGGGCATGGGCTGGCGTTGGGAATTTCGCCGGAGGAATATTACAAATTCAAGTGTTACAACCTGGTGCTTCCCAAACAGGTAATGCTGGATGATATTGCCTGGATGTTATGCAGGGCAGATGAATTTGGGTGTATGGTGGAGAGTTCCCTGAAAACAAGGCTGGAAGAGAACTATTATAGTCTATATGAGGAAGTATATGGGGAGAATATGGGAGATGGATATTTTCCGTCCATTTATGATTATTATCAGAGCTGGAAGCTAAGAGGGGATAAACCGGAGCTGTATAGACTGGGAATGGAAGGGTTTAGGAAAAAATTGGAAAGTACTGAACTAGAAAGATTCGACAGATATCAGTTTAATGACAAAATAAGCAATGAATTACGAAAGAACGCAAAATGTAGGGATTTATATTTTGCCTATCATTTTAACAGGAAAGTACGTGAAAAGGGTAGTGAAATCACGGAGTTTAAAACAGGACAAAGCTATGGTGGATTGGTTCGCCAGATTCAGGATCATATGATTCGGAAGTTGGTATGTGAGGGGATTGGTATTGAAACCAATCCGTCTTCTAATTATCTAATTGGCACAATTAAAAAATATGAAGAACACCCAATCATCAGATTTAACGGAAGAAAACTGAAGGAAGTTGAGTCAAATACTTCTTTAAGCGTTTCCATAAATACGGACGATCAGGGAGTATTTGATACTTTGTTAGAAAATGAATATGCTTTAATGGCTCTTGCGCTCAAAAAGGCAAAGGATAAGGATTCTAACCCGGTTTATGATCTGGAAGATATTTACGAGTGGGTGGATTATGTAAGGAGGATGGGGATAGAGCAGGTGTTTGTCTGAGGGAGCGGATATATGAGAAAATGACAATAGGTGAAAAACTAGCGTTGCTATGTTTACGGATAAGCGGAAAAATGTTTATTCTAATTTGGCCGGAAATCCACAGATTGAAATTGCAGGCTATAATGTGAACACACGCAAATGGATATTTTTTGTAGTATTTGGTTCTGTGGGGACCAAAATAGAAACATTGCCAGGAAACTAAGAGAGGCTTTTAAGGAGTGGATCGACAATGGGCACAATAATTTTGATGATGAAAATACTTGTATTCTTCGCATTGAATTAACGGATGGTATTTTGTTTTCACATGGAACAAGGTACCATATAGATTTTTGTGCAGGAAAAGCAGCAGGCAGGGGGAAGGGGTAATTGTATCGTACAGCCGGAAACGGTTTTAATAGAATAAGTCCTCATTTACAGTGTAATTACTATGTAGTATAATGAAATAAAAGGAGGGCTGATGCTATGTCTAATACATCATTGCTGCAAGTGAGGACTTCCGCAGAGGATAAAGAAAAAGCTTCGGAGATTCTGGAAAAGCTGGGAACCAATTTATCGGCGGTGGTTAATATGATGATAA
>OFGR01002243.1_pt1 | contig 13259 bp, 14 predicted proteins | sample 1521811 | NCBI WGS metagenome assembly OFGR01 (sample SAMEA3504098, study PRJEB24116) | mouse gut metagenome | biome: mouse gut; feature: mouse-associated habitat; material: faeces | place: Denmark | collected 2011
TTCTCTTCGAACAAGGCTATATTCTTAATTACAAGTTTATAGAGGGTGAAACCCCCGCCGGCGTAATCAAGATTGCCCTGAAGTACGATCCCGTTGACCGCGTCAACGCCATCAAGGACCTCAAGCGTGTTTCCCGCCCCGGTCTGCGTCAGTACACAGGCTACAAAGATATGCCCCGAGTGTTAAATGGTTTAGGCATCGCCATCATCTCCACCTCAAAGGGTGTGATGACCAACAAGAAGGCTGCAGAGCTCAAGGTTGGTGGCGAAGTCCTTTGTTACGTATACTAATTCGATAGGAGGAAATACACATGTCAAGAATAGGTAAAGCTCCCATTGAGATTCCAGCAGGCGTGACCGTAACAGTATCGCCCGAGAATCTTGTTACCGTAAAAGGACCTAAAGGCACTCTCACCCAGCAGGTAAACACAGACCTGACAGTAAGCATCGAGGATGGACACATCCACGTGACCCGTCCCAGCGATGATCGCGAGCACCGCGCTCAGCACGGCCTCTACCGTGCGCTTCTCCACAACATGGTTGTCGGTGTTTCCACCGGTTATCGCAAGGAGATGGAGCTCGTAGGTGTAGGTTATCGCGCTACTGCAACTGGCCAGGTGCTCGAACTCGCACTCGGCTTCTCTCACGCCATCTATATCAAGATGCCGCCGGAAGTTAAGGTCGAGGCAAAGAGCGAACGTAACAAGAACCCCCTCATCATCCTTGAAAGCGACGACAAGCAGCTCCTTGGACAAGTATGTGCCAAGATCCGCTCGCTCCGTAAGCCTGAACCTTACAAGGGCAAGGGTATCAAGTTTGTCGGCGAAGTTATCCGCCGCAAGTCCGGCAAGTCAGCTGGCGCTAAATAAATTTTAAAGTAGACGCATATGTTTTCCAAAATAGAAAGAAGAAACAAGATCAAAGCCCGCATCCGCGGTAAAATCTCCGGCACTGCCGAGCGTCCGCGCATGACTGTCTTCCGTTCGAACAAGCAGATCTATGTCCAGCTCATTGATGACCTGGCCGGCAAGACTCTCGCCGCTGCTTCGTCGAAGGGTGTGGAAGAGGGCACAAAGACCGAGATTGCAGCCGTAGTAGGCGCAAACATTGCCAAGAAAGCTCTCGAAGCCGGCATCACCGAAGTAGTATTTGACCGTAACGGATACCTCTTCCACGGTCGTGTTAAATCCCTCGCCGACGCAGCTCGCAACGGCGGTCTTAAATTCTAAACCCACATGGCAACTAGAAACAACAGAGTAAAATCGACCAACGATATCGAACTCAAAGATCGCCTCGTGGCCATCAACCGTGTTACCAAAGTGACCAAGGGTGGCCGTACATTCACCTTTGCCGCTATTGTGGTTGTTGGTGATGAGAAGGGCATCATTGGCTGGGGCCTCGGAAAGGCCAACGAAGTGCAGGCCGCTATCGCCAAGGGCGTAGAGGCTGCAAAGAAGAACCTTATCCGTGTGCCTGTCCACAAAGGTACCATACCTCACGAGCAAGTTGCCAAGTTCGGCGGCAGCCGCATCATTCTCAAGCCCGCATCCCACGGTACTGGTGTTAAAGCCGGTGGCGCTATGCGTGCAGTGCTCGAGAGTGTAGGCATCACCGACGTGCTTGCAAAGAGCAAGGGTTCTTCCAACCCCCACAACCTCGTGAAAGCCACGATCGCCGCTCTCGGCGAAATGCGTTCACCTGCCCAGGTAGCGCAGAACCGTGGTATCTCTGTCGAACAAGTATTCAAAGGCTAAGGCCCTTTTTTCTCCAACAATGGCACAGATAAAAATCAAGCAGATAAAGAGCCGTATCAACTGCCCGGCAGTGCAGAAGCGCACTCTCGACGCACTCGGCCTCAGAAAAATGAATCACGTGGTTGTCCATGAGGACAATCCCTCAGTGATGGGAATGGTAACAAAAGTACGTCACCTGGTAGAAGTGACAAAAGCTTAAAAAATACACAGAACACTATGGATTTAAGTAATTTAAAGCCTGCTGTCGGCTCCACACACTCCAAGACCCGCGTGGGTCGCGGAGCCGGCTCCGGTAAGGGTGGAACTTCTACCCGTGGTCACAAGGGTGCGAAGTCGCGCTCAGGCTACAGCCGCAAGATCGGTTTCGAAGGCGGCCAGATGCCTCTGCAGCGTCGTCTTCCCAAATTTGGCTTCAAGAATATCAACCGTGTAGAGTATAAGGCTATCAATCTTGATCTGATTGACGCTCTTGCTCAGGCGAAGAATCTCGAGACTGTAGGTCTGGAGCAGCTTCGCGAGGCCGGATTCATCAACAAGCGTCAGCTTGTGAAGATCCTTGCCAACGGCAGTCTCTCACGTGCTGTGAACGTGGAAGCCAATGCATTCTCCGCAGCTGCCCAGAGTGCGATCGAAGCAGCAGGTGGAACCACAAAAAAAGTATAACCACTCCTCATGAGATTCGTACAAACATTAAAGAACATTTGGACAATCGAAGAGCTGCGCAAGCGCTTGCTCATAACACTCTTTTTGGTATTGATATACCGATTAGGGTGTTATGTGGTATTGCCCGGCATCTCGGCCCAGGCCATTGCCGACCTTACCAACTTTACAAACAAGAGCGGACTAATGCAGCTCCTCGACATGTTCTCCGGCGGTGCCTTCTCCCAGGCCTCGATCTTCGCGTTGGGTATCATGCCCTACATTACTGCATCAATCGTGATACAGTTGCTCGGCATGGTGCTTCCTTCGTTCCAGAAGATGCAGCGTGAGGGAGAGAGCGGACGCCAGAAGCTCAACCAGTACACCCGTTATCTGACAGTTGCGATCCTGTGCATGCAGGCTCCTGCCTATCTGGCAAACCTCAACTATCAGATGTCGCAGGCCAGCATGCATCTCGGAGTCTGGCAGATTGTATATCTGACAATTATCCTTGCAGCAGGCTCGATGTTCATCATGTGGCTGGGCGAGCGAATCACAGACCGCGGTATCGGCAACGGTATCTCCTTCATCATCCTTGTGGGTATCATAGCACGTCTGCCCCAGGCATTGCTCTATGAGTTCACAAGCCGTCTGCCCGGAAGCTCGGGCACAGAAGGTGGTCTCGTGATGTTCATCATCGAGGTAGTGCTGCTGTTCGCCGTCACTATCGGTGCTGTGCTGCTCGTGCAGGGCACTCGCAAGATCCCCGTGCAGTATGCTAAACGTATTGTGGGCAACCGCCAGTATGGAGGCGCCCGTCAGTACATCCCACTGAAAGTGAACGCTGCCGGTGTTATGCCCATCATCTTCGCTCAGGCGTTGATGTTCATTCCTCTGCTTTTCGCCGGATTCAACCCCGACGGAACAGGTTTCTGGGCATCTTTCACCAACGTGAACAGCTTTGCCTATAACTTCGTTTACTTCATCATGATCGTGGCCTTCACCTACTTCTATACCGCTATCACAGTGCGTCCCACTCAGATGGCTGAAGACATGAAGCGCAACAACGGTTTCATTCCCGGAGTAAAGCCCGGTAAGAAGACAGCCGAATACATCGACACGATCATGTCGCGCATCACCCTGCCCGGCTCACTGTTCCTCGGAGTCGTTGCCATCCTGCCCGCATTCGCCCGCATGTTTGGCATCAGCCAGAACTTCGCCCAGTTCTTCGGCGGCACATCGCTGCTGATTATGGTCGGAGTTGTGCTTGACACACTCCAGCAGATCGAAGCTCACCTGATGATGCACCACTACGACGGTCTGATGAAGGAAGGCAAGATCAAAGGCCGCACCACCGGCAGTGCCTATTGATGAGACTCATTAACTGAACATTTACCAGATAAGTCAACGCTTCAAATAGCTTCGCTAAAGAATGATCTATCTTAAAACCCCGGAACAAGTACAGCAGATGCGCACCTCGGCAGACCTTGTGTCTCGCACATTAGGTGAGGTAGCGCGCTGGATAGAACCGGGAGTGACCACACACCGCCTCGACACCATTGCCCGTGAATTCATTCAGGACAATGGTGGCCGGCCGGCGTGTCTTGGTTACGGAGGCTTCCCGGGCACATTGTGCATTGAAGTCAACGAGACAGTGGTTCACGGATTTCCTTCCACCTACACACTGCGCGAGGGCGATATAATCGGCATCGACACAGTTGTGGAGAAGGATGGTTTCATGGGTGACTCCTGCTATACATTCGCAGTCGGAGATGTGGACGCAAAAGTTATGGACCTGCTGCGCACAACAAAAGAAGCCCTCTATGTAGGCATCGAAGCCTGCCGCGAGGGAAAGCGCATCGGAGATATTGCCAATGCAGTGCAGACCTATTGCGAGGCGCGCCATTATACTATAGTCCGTGAGATGTGCGGACATGGTATCGGACGCGACATGCACGAAGACCCCGAAGTCCCCAACTACGGCCGACGCGGAACCGGTCCGGTGATACGCAACGGAATGGTAATCTGTATAGAGCCGATGGTGAACATGGGTAGCCGCAATATAGTGATCGAAGGAGATGGATGGACATGCCGCACACGCGACCGTAAGCCATCAGCACATTATGAGCACACTCTTGCGGTACTTGACGGCGAAACCCACGTGCTGACAACTTTCGACTACATAAAGGAAGCCCTCGGCGACAGATTCATTTAACAGCGAAAATTTATAAGCAAACAACCTATATGGCAAAACAGACAGCAATAGAGCAAGACGGTGTGATCGTGGAAGCGCTCTCAAACGCAATGTTCCGTGTCGAGCTTGAGAACGGGCATCAGATCATAGCCCACATCTCAGGCAAGATGCGCATGCATTACATCAAGATTCTTCCCGGCGACAAGGTCAGGGTGGAGATGTCTCCCTACGACTTGTCGAAGGGCAGGATAGCCTTCCGCTATAAATAAGCATCAAAACAGACGACAATACATCATCCCCAACAATACTAAAAGACATGAAAGTAAGAGCTTCTGTAAAAAAACGCACCCCCGACAGCAAGATTGTGCGTCGCAAGGGTCGCCTCTACGTGATAAACAAAAAGAATCCTAAGTATAAACAGCGTCAAGGATAATATTTTTTGTAACTTTGCAAACGCAAAAAATAAAAGCTAAAAATATATGGCAGTAAGAATCGTGGGAGTTGACCTCCCCCAGAACAAAAGAGGTGATATCGCCTTGACTTATATCTTCGGCATCGGTCGCAGCGCCGCCAAGAGCATTCTTGAGAAAGCAGGCGTGGCTGGCGACATCAAGGTTAAGGACTGGACTGATGCCCAGGCCGCCAAGGTGCGTGAAGTGATCGCCGCCGACCACAAGGTAGAAGGCGACCTCCGCAGCGAGATCCAGCTCAACATCAAGCGCCTTATGGACATCGGTTGCTACCGTGGCATCCGTCACCGTATCGGTCTGCCCGTGCGCGGCCAGTCTACCAAAAACAACGCCCGCACCCGCAAAGGACGCAAGAAAACCGTTGCTAACAAGAAGAAAGCTACTAAATAATAACAAATTATGGCAAAAAAGACAGTCGCAGCAAAGAAGAGAAACGTTAAAGTCGGCGCAGATGGCCAGCTTCACGTACACTCATCTTTCAACAACATTATTGTGTGCTTAGCCAACAGCGAAGGTCAGGTGATCTCCTGGTCGTCGGCAGGCAAGATGGGCTTCCGTGGCTCTAAGAAAAACACTCCTTACGCAGCGCAGATGGCTGCTCAGGATTGCGCCAAGGTGGCCTATGATTTAGGTCTGCGCAAAGTGAAGGCATATGTCAAGGGTCCCGGTAACGGCCGTGAGTCTGCTATCCGTACAATCCACGGAGCAGGTATCGAAGTGACCGAGATCATCGACGTGACTCCGCTGCCCCACAACGGATGCCGTCCTCCCAAAAGAAGAAGAGTATAATCCGCACCCTCATGGTAATGCCTTGGGGCATGCCTGAAGCGAGGGATGATACATACGGGCGCATGAAGCCCGGCAGAGGCAACCTTTACCTCCTACACAATCTTTCTTTTAGTACATTTACTTTTCTTTAAAAACGGCGAGGCATGTCTCTCATCTGCCGGTCAGATGAAGAAGTCAGGACGATTCCAGAGTCCCGTACGGTAGACGTTCGCGGAGCATTGAATGTGAATAGACCATATTTATCACCTCTCTATGGTCGCGGCTGCACTAAGATGCCCCTCACTGCCGGCAGGAAAAAACTCCGGACGTCGCGTTCTCTATCCGCCACGAGTCCGATAAACCTTGCCACCAATCAATTCTAACAGCAAAACAAAATGGCTAGATACACAGGTCCTAAATCCAAAATCGCCCGTAAGTTCGGCGAGCCTATCTTCGGCGAAGACAAAGTTCTTGCCCGCAAGAATTTCCCCCCGGGCCAGCACGGACAGAACAAACGCCGCAAAACCTCTGAATACGGTGTTCAGCTGCGCGAGAAGCAGAAAGCAAAATACACCTACGGCGTGCTGGAAAAACAATTCCGCAACCTTTTCAAGAAAGCATCCTCTCTTAAAGGTATTACCGGTGAGATCCTGCTGCAGCTTCTTGAGCAGCGTCTCGACAACGTAGTATATCGTCTGGGTATAGCACCCACACGTGCTGCAGCCCGTCAGTTGGTGCTCCACCGTCACATCACCGTCAACGGTGCAGTTGTGAACATCGCTTCTTATGAAGTGAAGCCCGGCGACGTAGTTGGCGTGCGTGAAAAGAGCAAGTCTCTTGAAGTGATCGCAGACGCGCTGGCAGGTTTCAACCACAGCAAATATCCCTGGATCGAGTGGGACGAAAGCGTAAAGGCCGGCAAGCTGCTGCATGTACCGGCTCGCGAAGACATCCCCGAGAATATCAAGGAGCAGCTCATCGTCGAGTTGTATTCTAAGTAATAAATCAATAAAACCACACAAGATCCATGGCTATTTTAGCTTTCCAAAAACCCGACAAGGTCCTCATGTTGGAAGCCGACAACTTCTTCGGCAAGTTTGAGTTCAAACCCTTGGAACCGGGCTATGGTATCACCGTGGGCAACGCACTTCGCCGCGTACTTCTGTCGTCGCTCGAAGGCTTCGCGATCTCGTCGATCAAGATTGACGGGGTAAAGCACGAATTTGATACCATCCCCGGAGTTAAGGAAGATGTGACGAACATCATCCTTAATCTCAAGAAAGTAGATCTCAAGCAGACTACCGAAGACACCGACTTCGAGCGTGCTACTATAACCGTTTCGGGCCAGGAGGTGTTCACGGCCGGTGACATAAGCAAGGAACTCTCAGGATTCGAGGTACTCAATCCTGAACTTGTGATCTGTCATTTGGATCCTACGGCAAGCTTCACCATCGTACTGACCATCAACAAGGGTCGCGGATGGGTTCCGGCCGACGAAAACCGTGCGCTCAGCGACGATGTCAACGTATTGGCCATCGACTCTATCTATACACCTATAAAGAATGTGAAGTACGCAGTCGAGAACTTCCGTGTCGACCAGAAGACCGACTACGACAAGCTCACTCTCGAAATCACAACCAACGGCTCGATCCTTCCCAAGGACGCGCTGAAGGAAGCCGCCAAGATTCTCATCTATCACTTCATGCTGTTCTCCGATGAAAAGATCTCTCTCGAGACCACAGAGACAGACGGCAATGAGGAATTCGATGAAGAAGTGCTCCACATGCGACAGTTGCTCAAGAGCAAGCTTTCGGACATGGACCTTTCTGTCCGTGCGCTGAACTGCCTCAAGAGCGCAGAAGTGGAGACTCTGGCCGAGCTCGTTGTTTTCAACAAGACCGACCTTCTGAAGTTCCGCAATTTCGGAAAGAAGTCTCTTACAGAGCTTGACGAACTGCTTGCCAACCTGAACCTCTCGTTCGGAATGGACATTTCAAAGTATAAATTAGATAAAGAGTAATATACAACGATGAGACACAATAAGAAATTCAATCACCTTAGCCGCAAGAAAGCTCACCGCGACTCTTTGCTTGCCAACATGACCATCTCGCTGATCATGCACAAGCGCATCTTCACCACGCTGGCAAAGGCAAAAGCTCTGCGTATGTACGCTGAGCCTCTGATCAATCGTGCTAAGGAAGATACGATGGCAAACCGTCGTCTGGTGTTCTCCTACCTGCAGAACAAGTATGCTGTGACCGAACTGTTCCGCGAAATCTCTCAGAAGATCGCTGACCGTCCCGGTGGCTATACACGTATCCTCAAGACCGGCAACCGTCTGGGCGACAACGCCAAGACCTGCTTCATCGAACTCGTTGACTACAATGAGAACATGCTGAAGGCTTCTGCCGATAAGGATTCTAAGAAGACACGACGCTCACGACGCAAAGCAGCCCCCAAAGCTGAAGCTTCTGCGCCCGAGGCTCCTGTTGCAGAAGAAAAAGCCGCTGAATAAGCAAGATCCATAGAGATCATAAGATATGACGCCGTGCCTCGATTGAGGTGCGGCGTTGTTTTATAAGGTTATTTTAGGATGCTACTCTGAATCTTGGTATGTAAATCTGAGTCTTTGGCTGCAAAATGTATGGTCAATTGCTGAATTTAATGCCAAATTGATGAAAAAATTGTAAAAATCACTAATTTATAGTAGATGTAGACATTTTAAGTGATTATTAAAAGTTATCTTTGCATCTGAAAAACCGGTATAGAATTTAAACTAATCTTCAATATACAATTTCAAAATGGTAAAAACTTTACGCACATTTCTCTGCGGACTTATTGTGATGCTTGGTCTTACCGGTTCTGCCTCGGCAGAAGTGACCACAGTGCTTTCCGCCGATTTCTCGATTTTGGTAAAGGGATCTCCGGAATCTCCCGTGTCCATCACGTCCTTAGGCTCTATCTACGATAGGGTATTCTCCGGATATTTCGCTAACAAAGGCTATGAGGCAGGTGGTGCGCTCCTTATCCAGGATGGCGGCTATATGTCCATGCCGAGCAAGAATCTTTCTGCCAACGGTGGTGTCTTCAAGGTCATACTTGAAGTAAAGGCTAACGACGATATGGGCGCGTTCACTTTCCAGGCAGGATACTCGACCCGAGTTACTGAATATTTGTACGACAGCGAGTGGCATACAGTGGAGATGATGCTCAATGGCGGAACATCCTACACGAGCCTGCGCCTCGAACCCTTCCTCTGCGCATCCGGACTTCTGGTCAGGAAGGTAACGATTCAGCAGTCTCCTGAATTCCTTGTTGCGCCTACAGCCCAGCAGCCGATAGTCGCTACAGCCACATCGTTCACAGCCCGTTGGAAGTCTGTGACAGGAGCTACCGCGTACTTCCTCGATGTATATAGCTATAATGGGGATGATAAGGAATATGTTATCGAGAATGAGAATGTAGGAAATGTCACATCGAAGGCTGTGAGTGGTCTTGATGCATCAAAGACTTACTACTACGTGGTACGTTCAACAAATGGAGAGGCTGTATCGGATAACTCTAACGAGATCCGTGTTGTGCCTGTTCTGACCACAATCGCTACTCCTTCCAATGTATCGGTTTCTGCTGAGCAGGATGGTGCATACACAGTGACATGGGATGCAGTAGAAGGTGCTTATGAATATATCGTAGCCATAATGCGTAACGAAATCACCAAGGAAGACGGCGAGGCCGCTGTGCTTTCAGAGGACTTCGCCGGTCTGACTGCGGGAACAATCACAAGCCTTGAGTATATCTATGACCGTCATCTTGCAGTGTTGCATGCACCCGGATGGACCGGATACAACATGGCCTGCGCTTCCGGAATTTTCGCATTCGCGCCTTATGGCGATGGTAGCTGGGTGGCTACTCCCGAGCTTGACCTGACAGCCAATTCCGGCAATGTGAAGGTGTCGCTTAACCTCGGCGCCGGCAATTTCGGATCATTCGTGACTACCGAGAGTGTTACTGTGCAACTGATTGAGGAGGGCGACGATGAAGATACCGTTATCTCGGAAAAAACAGTCAACATCAATAAGTCCGGCTTCAATAGATATGATGTTGATCTTACCGGTGGTACTGCCGCATGCAAGGTGAAAGTCGTGTATGGCGGTTCTCAGAAAGTTTACTTCGAGGATTTCGATGTAATGCAGGTTCTGCCCGCCGGTACTGAGATCAGTTCGCAGTATGCGGAGGAGGTATCGGAAACAAATTCATTCAGTGGCACAGTGCCTCAGGATGGCGCTACCTACAGTGTTGTGATCACAGCCGTTGGAGAGACTGTATCAGGTGGAGAGATCGCTGATATTTATTCAGAAGGCAGCGATCCTGTGGAGATCAAATCGACCGTCGGTATTGACAATGTGGGAATTGATGGAGCTGAGGTGTCAGCCTACGTCAGCGCTCCCGGTCAGATCACTGTAGCGGCTGCCGATGCAGTACAGGTCTCTGTATATGATCTGAACGGACGTAAACTCGCAGGTAGCGTAGTGTCCGGTACGGCAACTATTGATCTCAATGTGCGTGGAGTTGTGGTGGCACTTGTTGGCGACAAGGCATTCAAACTTGCACTCTAAACCATAGAAACAAAACAATAGCAGGGACGCGGCTGCGGTTGCGCCCCTGCTTTTTCAATCTGCAATTTATTAGTGAATATGAAAAAAGCAACCATTGCCTGTCTGTTTCTGCTTGGTGCGCCGGCATTGTTAGCGCGCACTATAGGCATGACTGAGGCAAGAAGCATCGCAGCCGGTTTCTTCGGTGAATCCGGCATAGGCGGAGAACCGCGTGCAGCAGTGCTTCCGCTCGCGTCCGCAGGGACTTCTGTCGCCGACAGGACACCATATCATATCTTTAACTCGCCGCGTCCCGGAGGTGGTTTTGTGATAGTCTCCGGTGACGACAGGCTTGGCACTGTGCTTGGCTATAGCGACAGTGGCGAATTCAGCCTTGACGGTGCGCCCGACGGGCTGATCGCATTGATGAATATGTATGAGGCATACGCGTTCAGCCTTCCCGACGAAGGGGAAGCGCGCCAATCGGCTTCTTCTGTCGGTACACCTGTGGTAGAGCCACTTCTGGGCGATATCCACTGGGGACAGGATACACACTTTAATACATTGTGCCCGACATACGTTTCGGGTGGCAGTATGACGCATTATTATGTGGGATGCGTAGCTACTGCGGCTACTCAGATCATGCGCTACCACCGGCATCCCGAAAGCGGAACCGGAGAGAAATCATATTACGACCGAACTGGTTGCGGCCAGACTCTATCTGCGGATTTCGGAAACACCTCCTATGACTGGGACAACATGCCGGCTACGCCTCCCGAGATTGCTACGGCTGCGCAGATCTCGGCTTACTCTACCCTCTGTTATCATTTCGGAGTAGCTGTTGAGATGCAGTACGTCAAGGATGGTTCCGGAGCATACGACCAGATGGTTGCTTCTGCCTTGCGCAACTATTTCGGTTATGACAAGGGCACAAGAGGCTACCTGCGCGAATACTTCAACACGTCTGAGTGGACCGGCATGATCAAGGCCGAACTGGATGCACGCCGCCCGGTATTCTATGGGGCTTCGAGCGACAACGGTTCCGGCGGACATGCCTTTGTACTCGACGGTTATGATGACAATGGCTATTTCCACGTGAACTGGGGATGGTATGGCCGCAGCGACGGTTACTTTATGCTGAACCATCTCAATCCAGGTGAACTTGGAGCAGGTGGAGGCTACGGAGGCTATAACCTGAATCAGGATATGGTGATAGGCATACAGCCTCAGACAGCCGGATCTGAATATGTAGCGGAGATATACGGTTCTACAAGACTGCGTGCGCAATACTTCGGAACTGGATTTCTGATGATGGCCGGACTTGAAAACAACGATGTCGAACCGTTTGCAGGCCAGATCGCTGCGGTGCTTACCGATACCGATGACAATGTGGTGGAAGTATTGCAAAGCGAGTCACTCTCGCTCGACGGTTACGCAAATGGTCACAGCGGAGCAGAGCCGGTATATACGATGCGCAATGTCCCGGTGAATGCTTCTGCTCTGCCCGATGGCAATTATAGAGTCCGCTTTGCTTATCGTTCCGGTGTTGATGGGGCATGGACAATGATGCGCCATCCTGTAGGCACATGTCAATATATGGATATAAAGGTGTCGCGGGGAATGATCATGGAGGCCACAGATCATACTCCTTCTCCTGATGTAGTGCTGCTCTCGGCTCTCGATAGCTATGACGAGATCTACGCCGGATGCAAGACTGAGATCGGGTTCGACATAGATAACCGAAGCACCGACTACCGTCTGGGCAACATTGCAGTGCGTCTGACTTCTGTAGGCGATGAAAGCGTGTATTATGTTGCCACCGGTAGCGAGATAGTGTACGAGCAGTCTAAGAAGCAGTTTGATCTGGCTGTTGAGATCCCGTCCGATATTACTCCGGGGGAGTATGAGCTTACGGCATATGATCCGGCGTTCGAGGACGCTGTATTTGATGATTCCGAAGTGGGTACAACCCGTGTATCCGTAAAAGCCGCACCGTCGCAGCCGGTAGTGCGTGTGCGTTCGGATCTGGTGACTGGCAGTTCAGGGCTTCAGCAAGGAGTTAATGCGGCCTTTGGAGTCACACTCCGCAATGATGGCGCGGCCGGTACAGCCAATGTGCTTCTCAGACTTACGGACAAGGCTACCGGAAAGAGCTCTGTGTTCCTCCAGCAGTCTCAAACCATGACGGCCGGTCAGACAGTTTCCGTTACCTTTGTGAGAGCTTTGCCGCAAGATCCCGGCACATACGTGGCCGTGCTCTGTCAAGTCGATGACTCAGGCAATGAGACTGTTCTGGAGAGCTACCGTGGCAACGATTCGGAAGTTGTGGTAGAGCCTAACGCAGATATTGAGGCTGAAGTTACGGCGTTCGATTTCCCTGAAAACGTGATGCAGGGTCAGCGATATTCCTATAAGCTCACACTGAAAGGGTTGAAGACGATGACGACTGCTGTGCGTCCGCGTATCCGCCAGTTCACAGCCAGGAATGGTGAACTTATCGACATGTTCTCCATGTCGCTCGCAGCCGGTTCGGAAACTTCGCGCGAAGGCACTTACCGTTGCGGATCTTCTCTTGCCGATGGCAAGTATATGATCATGCTCGAGAATGGGAACAATGTTCCTTACGGCGGTCATCATGTCTACTACAAGGAAGTAACTGTAGGTTCGACTGTAGGAATCGACAATGTGGAATCCGCAGCCTCAGTCGTGCGCGTGTGGGTTGAAGGAGACATGCTCTTTGTGGCAACTCCCGTCGGCATGGATACCCGTCGTCTTGATGTATATTCAGTAGGTGGTCTCAGGGTTCTTGCCGCCGATGGAGATCGGAAGAGCGTCGTGTA
>OFGR01002247.1_pt1 | contig 13223 bp, 17 predicted proteins | sample 1521811 | NCBI WGS metagenome assembly OFGR01 (sample SAMEA3504098, study PRJEB24116) | mouse gut metagenome | biome: mouse gut; feature: mouse-associated habitat; material: faeces | place: Denmark | collected 2011
TGCTTAGGCATTGATATCCTTGCAAAAAAAGTGTCAACCAATATTGACAATATCCGATATGTGCGAAAAAGGTGCAGAGGGAGAAATCAAACGAGAGCAGACGCAGGAGCAGGACAAGGGACAGACAAGTATGTATTGAACTGTCCGCAAAAAATGACCGACTGACATTGAACAGCAGGAGGGGCGGATTTTAAGGCAGGGCAACCTCAATCCAAAGGTCAAGATTTTCCGGTATGTGACAGAAGGCACATTCGACAGCTATTCATGGCAGCTGATCGAAAATAAGCAGAAGTTCATCGGGCAGATCATGACGAGCAAATCCCCTGTGCGCAGCTGTGAGGACGTGGATGAGGCGGCGCTCACTTATGCGGAGGTGAAAGCCCTGGCTACCGGGAACCCGTACATTAAAGAAAAGATGGATCTCGACATTCAGGTGTCAAAGCTGAAGCTGATGAAGGCGAACCATACAAGCCAGAAATATAAACTTGAGGATAATATCGCAAAGCACTATCCGCAGCAGATCGCCATCCTGAAGGAGAGGATAGAGGGCATGGAGGCAGATATTCAGACCGCAAAAGCAAACCTCCCGGCAGATAAAGAGCAGTTTTTGATGAAAGTCGGGGATAAGGTTTATACGGACAAAAAAGAAGCCGGGGCTGCCCTTGTGGAGATGTGCAAGGAGATGAAAACCGTCAATGTGCCAGCAACCGTCGGGGAGTATGCTGGATTTAAAATGGCGGTGTCCTTTGATTCATTCAATCACAAATTTGTGATGAATTTAAAAGGGCAGCTTTCCCATAACTTAGAAGTCGGTTCTGACCCTCTCGGCAACATCGCCCGTAACAACCACGCCCTGGAATCCATGCCGAAGCAGCTTTCTGAAGCGCAGACGAAACTGGAAACTGTGCAGCGGCAGCTTGAAACTGCAAAAGTGGAGGTCACAAAGCCATTCGTACAGGAAGCGGAGCTTGCGGAGAAGCTGGAACGGTTATCCGCCTTAAATGCCCTGCTTAATATGGACGAAAAGGGCGATGACGCACTCGGCATGGACGATGCTCCGGAGGAAGAAAACGGAGGGCAGGAAACTTCTGGACATGATGTCCAGAAGTCAGCACAGGAAGAAAAGACTTCCGAAAGACCGGAAACAGGCGAAAGAGCCGCCAATGCACCGATACCGTACCCGGTAGAAAACGCAAGGCATGATTACACAATGGGCAGTGGAGGACTGAGAGCTGCGGCGGCAATGGCTGACAAGCCTGCGCAGAGGGCAGCGTTAAAAGAAAAGTTGGCAGCATACAAAGCGCAAGTGTCTGGGGCAGACCGGGCAGATACTGATAAAGCGAAGAGGAAGGAGGAAACGCTGTAACAATCATAAAACTAATCAAATTTCAATTATTGTCCGGGATGGCAATTATAAAGTTCCGATTGATTTAGCCGGGATTTCGGGGTATAATGGCATTGAGGTCATATACCTTTTGGGAATGGCTTTTGCATTTCCACCATACAAAAAGGAGGTTTATGGCTGATGGATACGGAAATAAAGAATGCGGTCAGCATGGCAGACCAGGACGCACAGTATGATGATAAGGCAAAACGCCTGTTGGGAAATAAGATCATTCTGGCGCATATCCTGGTAAAGACGGTTGATGAGTTCCGGGGAATGAACCCGAAAGATGTGGTGTCTTATATTGAGGGAGAGCCATTTATCAGCGTGGTTCCGGTAGAGCCGGGGCTGACCAATATTGAAAAAATACCGTCTAACGACAGCAAACTATCTAAGGATAGTTCGGAAAACGGGCAGCGCATTGTCGGGATGAATACGGAAAATGCGGAGATAAACGAGGGGCTTATACGGTTTGACATTATCTTTTATGTGCGGATGAAAGACGGTATCTCGCAGGTTATCGTGAACGTCGAAGGACAGAAGGATGAACCGACAAGCTACCATATCCTGAACAGGGCAGTTTTCTATGTGAGCCGCCTTGTTTCCTCGCAGAAGGAACGGGATTTTGTCAAGACAAACTATAATGACATCAGGCGTGTATTCAGTATTTGGGTGTGTATGGGCATGGACGAAAGCAGTATGGCTTATGTGCATCTTGCGAAAGACGATCTGCTTGGTTCCTATCCGTGGAAAGGCGGGCTTGACCTGCTGAATATTGTCCTGATTGGTATAGCAAATGAACTTCCGGAGCATGATGAGAAGTATGAGCTACACCGTTTGCTGAGTACGCTGCTTTCAATGGAGCTGACCGCCCAAGAAAAATTAGGGATTATAAAAAATGAGTACCATGTTCCGATAGATGATGAGTTGAGAAAGGATGTGAGCGCTATGTGTAATCTTTCACAGGGAATCAGGGATGCAGAAAATGTAAAAATAATTATGAATATGCACAGAGATGGCTATTCATCAGAACAGATTGCAAGGATTGTTGAAAAGACCATAGAGGAAGTAGAGGCTGTCATTAGAAAAAAAGAGCCTGTGCTGGCATAATCACAGTAACTAAATAACACAAGCAGTAAAGCAGTGAATTTGTTTTTATTAGAAAAAACAATTCGCTGCTTTTTCTGTTTTCGGAAAGAAAGACAGTCAATCAGATTGTCTTTTTTTCATGCAAAGAAAGGGAAATCAAATATGGCAGATGCAAAAACAGAAAAACAGAAAGTAAAGGAGATCACGGACAAGCTGGAGGAAGGCTTAAAGGAACTTTTTGAAAGCGAGAAATATAAAAGCTACCTCTCCACCATGTCAAAATTCCATAATTACAGTTTTAACAACACGCTCCTGATAGCCTTACAACGCCCTGACGCAACCTTAGTCGCAGGGTACCAGGCATGCGGCGAACACAAGGCAAATGAGAAGTTTTCCGGGAAAGGCCACGCAGCCCATATCTGCAAAGCCTGTTCCCGGTTAAGCGCTTCGGAAAAAGCGGCGGCAATGGATATGAACCGGCTAATGGGATTCCCTATGCGGCGGCTTTGCGGCGGCAATGGCTGACAAGCCTGTGCAGAGGGCATCGTTAAAGGAAAAGCTGGAAGCGTTCAAAGTACAGGCGGCTGGCGTTGGTAAGCCGGAGATTGGAAAAGCGAAAGGGAAGGAGGAAACGCTATAACGATTCAACAATCAATAAAAGTGCAGACACATCTGGCTCGGCTTCTGGAAAGTTACGATTGATTTAGCGACAATTTCAGGGTATAATGGCATTGAGGTCATATACCTTTTGGGAATGGCTTTTGCGTTTCCTACCATATGAAAAGGAGGTTTATGGCTGATGGATACGGAAATAAAAAATGCGGTCAGTGCAACAGACCAGGACGCACAATATGATGATAAGGCAAAACGCCTGTTGGGAAATAAAATCATTCTGGCGCATATTCTGGTAAAGACGGTTGATGAGTTTAAGGGAATGAACCCGAAAGACGTGGTGTCCTATATTGAGGGAGAGCCGTTTATCAGTGTGGTTCCGGTGGAGCCGGGGTTGACCAATGTGGAAAAAGAAGAAAACGGGCAGCGCATTGTCGGAATGAATACGGAAAATGCGGAGATAAACGAGGGGCTTATACGGTTTGACATTATATTTTATGTGCGGATGAAAGATGGTATCTCGCAGGTTATCGTGAACGTCGAAGGACAGAAGGATGAACCGACAAGCTACCATATCCTGAACAGGGCAGTTTTCTATGTGAGCCGCCTTGTTTCCTCGCAGAAAGAACGGGATTTTGTAGGGACAAATTTTAACGACATCAGGCGTGTATTCAGTATTTGGGTATGTATGAACATGGACGAGAACAGTATGGATTATGTACATTTGACAGATGATAAACTGTTAGGTTCTTATCTATGGAAAGGCAGGCTTGACCTGCTGAATATTGTCCTGATAGGCATATCAAATGAACTTCCGGAGCATGATGAGAAGTATGAGCTGCATCGTCTGCTGAGTACATTGCTTTCAATGGAGCTGACCGTTGATGAAAAATTAGGGATCATTGAAAAAGAGTATAGTATTGTGGTAGATAATAGAATAAGAGAGGACGTGAGCGCCATGTGTAACTTGTCACAGGGAATTAGGGAAAAAGGCAGGGCAGAGGGAGAAGAAAAATTTATCTTGAATATGCACAGGAAAGGCTATACGTTAGAGCAGATAGCGGAATGTGCAGAAAAAACTATTGAGGAAGTAGAGGCTGTCATTAAAAAGCGGGAGCCTGTGCTGGCATAATTACAGTAATTAAATAACACTTATTCCGATGTTTAGACGGTTGTCCACTATGACGGCATAAATACCAAAAAACATCGGAATAATAAATTTGCTTTTCATATATGTTTGTTTATAGTATTTTCTTCTTACTGTAACTAATCTAACCAGTAGGAGGAAAATCGTATGTACGAAATCACAGTATTGGCAGACGGCTACGCAGGTATTCAGGAATATATGTTGTCCGCAGACCGTCCCTATGACCTGGCAAAAAACTATCTGCCAGCATGCAGGTCCTTAGATGCATTCTATCTTTCCCATGGACAGGAAGCATATGATCCCGCCATGAATGAAAAGTACCGGGAATACATTGACCAGCAGGTCAAGAACGGTATCTTTTCCGAAAGGTGTGGGCGGCACCACAGACGGCTCACTTTTATGCTGGATGACTATTACTCCGGCAGACTGGACCTACGTCAATACTTTGGACAAAAAAAGTCGAAAGATTATGCTGCTTTTTTGAGTTCCTCATCCTCCTTTTGCTGTGGCGTCAGATAACCGATAGGGCTATGAATCCGTTTACGGTTATACCAGCTTTCTATGTATTCAAAAATTGCTCTGCGGGCTTCCTTTGAATCCTGATAAGTATGAAGATATATTTCTTCCTTTTTCAGTACGGAATGGAACGGTTCGATACAGGCATTATCGTATGGATTTCCCTTACGGCTAAAGGAATGCAGGATTCCTTTACTGCCCAGGCAACCTTCAAATGCCTGGCCCGTATACTGGATTCCAAGGCCGCTATGTAAAATGATCCCTTTGGTATCCCTGACGTTTAGGCAGGCATCACCTACCGCTTTCACTGCTAGTTGTGCTGCCATAGATGTACCATAGGCATAGCCAATGGTCTTTCGGCTGCACAGACCCATGACAGAGGCCAGGTAGGCCCATCCTTCTTTCTGCACATGGATATAGGTAATGTCTGTGCGCCACTTTTGGTTAATGGTTTCCGCCCCAAAATCACGTTTTAGGAGATCCGCTTTACCATCCGGGACACTGCCATGATTGGCATAGTGGTTGTATTTCTTTACCACGGCAGGACGTAACCCCTTCTCTGCCATATGCCGCTGGACACGCTTGGCACTGCAGGGTGTCCCGTTTCCATTGGGTATGCGGCATATTTTGAAGGCCCCGTACCTTTGCCTGGAACCCTCGTATGCCTGCTTCACTTTCCGGCCAAACTCTTTGTGCCCCTGCCGCCTGTTTGAAGGTACACAAACCAGGGCCTTGTAATAGGTGCTTCTTGGGAATTTCAAAGCGCTGCAAAGCTGGGGCACGGAGTAGTTGGTTAAGTTGTCCTGGATAAAAGCCACAATCCCGGCTATTGTTCTTTTGCGGATATGGTAGCCGCTTTCTTTAATATTTCGTTTCCGGTTTTAAGGCGCTGGTTTTCTTTCTGGAGGGCCTTATACTCCTTAAGGGTGACAATCTCATCATCTGATACTTTCATGGGAGAGAGCTGTCTTACCCAGCCGCTAATAGTACTCCGGTTTACGCCATATTCACGTTCCAGTTGAGGGTACGAGGTTCCTCCGGCATTGTACAGGTCCACGATCTGCTGCTTGAATTCCGGAGTGTAGGATTTTTGGTTTTTTGCCATGTTGAACATCTCCTTTGTCCTTTCACTTGATAGTATAGGTTGTTCAACTTTTCCTGTCCACACTTATATACTAACACCACACATCTTCAACCGCCATGTTAATGCCTGCAGGACAAGGAAGCCTGGGATGGAAAATCATTCCACGCATTCCGTCGGACCGTGGGCAAGTGGCTTATGGAATCTTCCGCAGATGCCCAGATGATTTCACAGATACTTGGGCAATGTGACCGTACTGAAACGGTATCTCCCGCTCGCCCCTGAGATCCTGCGTGAGTGTTCGCTGGACTTCACTTATGCCCCCCTGAGATCGGAGGTGTATCAGTGAACAGGACGGCTCATATCAGTAATTTTGCACGGTACATCGAGAAATACATACAGTTTAAATGTTCCATTGGTTATTCCGAAAGCTCGTACCATGTCCGGATGAGGCAGTTTGACCGTTTCTGTGCCCAACGTTTTCCGGCTGCTGATTCTGGTGTAGAAATGGTGTAGATGTAACAAAAAGAGTCTGATATAAAAAACAGAAGCAAACCAGAATTTTTCCAAGGTAGCAAGATTGGTTGATGAACATGGTACTGCTGTCTAAAGCGATAGGCATATCCCTCCTATTTGGATAAGTATATATTCATCTGCGATCAAGGACGGCTGTTTATACAGTATATAGCTATGATATTTTCTGAGAAAGTTATTGATAAGACGAAATCCTTGCAGGTGGTTTGTGTTGAAGGGAAACTTAAGAAGATTTACACAACGATAATACCTTTTCAGCAAGATATAGTTAAATTTTTTTGATTGAAATGGGCTAACAGATATATAATTGCTTCGTGATTTTGGATGAATGATTTAAATTCGGCGTGACGTAAAGTGTCTGGTATTGCCCCTGCCAGATTAGATGATGATTTTTGGATACATACTTTGGAAAATGTATTTGAATCCCTGGAAGCTTTAGGGCTTTCTATCCCGATTCCAAAGCCAGAACCTAGGAAGCTGTCCGTGCGGGGCTATGTACGGAAGACCTGGCAATGCTCATGGCTCTCCATATTGAGCCGGATAAAGAGCGTTCAAAACCGCTTCTTGAACATTATTACCAGTGCTTATGCCAGAATGTGAAAGGATATTCCTATGAGATGTTCATGGATGACTATAGAATATCAATTGCTGAGGCTATGTTTTATCCCATTCGGTTAATCAATAGCGGTATTTGCGATTTTAATATGAGGGACAGGGGGATCAGGGCATATGAGGCCTTCGTGGCAAACAGTACACTTTGAAAGGGTAAGGAAAGGAGAGATTTATAAATGAATTTTCAGGAATTAGCAGTAAAACGGTATTCTGTGCGTAATTTCAGGCAGATACCTATTCCAAAGGCAATAATAGATCAGATTCTCATGGCGGGAAATGCTGCGCCCACCGCCCATAATAACCAGCCGCAGAAAGTCATCGTAGTTCACTCCCCGCAGGGACTTGAAACATTAAAAAAATGTACCGAGTGCCATTATAATGCACCGCTGGCATTTATTGTTTGTTATGATAAGGAAAAATGCTGGGAGCGTGGTTATGACCATAAACACAGTGGCGATATCGACGCAAGTATTGTCGCCACACACATGATGCTGGAGGCGTCGGATTTAGGCATCGGTTCTACGTGGATCATGTATTTCATCCCGGAAGCAGTTCGGGTTGAGTTTGGGCTGCCTGACAATGTGGAACCAGTTGCCATCTTAATTATGGGCTATTCGGATGCGGAACCTTCCAAAGATCACTTAAAGAGGCGCAATTTGGAAGAATATGTATCTTATAGATAGGCCATAGGGCGATGAGGCAAGAGGACCAAAGAGTTTAAGAAGTTTAGAAATTGCGTATCACTACGCATATGGCTGTTGGGGAAGGGGCACCGCCAGCGAGGTGGAGGCAAAGGAAAGATATAGATGAAGAGACTGCGCTCCGGATTTTCTCTGGTTTGAGGAAGATATGAGGGCTGTCTGGATATGGGCGGCAGAGTTTATTCAGGCATTTTAAAGTGGATCGAAAACAGTGGATTTGAACTTGACGAACGAAAGGGGCGCAGGATGATGGGGCATATGGTTAATCTCACAGATGAGATTAAAAATGCGTTAAGTTATGGCCAAATGGATATATATGTACCCATAAGAATCCGTGGGCAGGAACAATCAAGCATTATTAACGCGAGGCAGTAAGATGGGTCATGCACAAGGGCTTAATTTAACAATTGCGAACAAGGAAGAACTTTTGATTAGCAAATGGGCTTTGATACGCCGCAATGAATTGGTTGACATCCCGGAAAAATTGGAAATACATCCTGATTTTTTACAAGGGATTTCTTATGGGGCGTTTGAGAGTGCGTTCCGGGAGATAGGAGAACTATTTTACCAGATGTATACTGATATGGCGGACACCCCGCAAAAATTCGGTTTGCCGTTATATCAGGCGGAGGAATATGATTATTTTTCCAGTCAGGCAAGAGCGGTAAGGAGCGCGCCCTGGCAGTTGTTTTACTTCCTGTTTTGGCTGTTTGCGTGCGGCAGCTTTCAGGGAACTGTGTTTTTGGCAGATACGGCGCAGGTCAGAAAAATAAATAAGGCCAAAAGGACGAATTTCCTGTTAGAAGCTTTGTGTGATTATGGCTTTGTATTTGGCGGCATAAAAAAGTATCAATTGTCCTCGGGAAATTATCTGGAAATTGATTATCCTGATAACCGGAATGTTTTGGCAGTCCTTTTTGCCGTTGCCCAAAAGGTAAAAAATACACAGCTCAAAGATGTAAAGAATTATTATTCCAATATGGCAGCGTTCAGCAATGCGTTTATTGGCTGGAATCATAAAATATTGGCTGAGGATTTGCATACATGCAATGTTGCAGGGGGCTGTGATTATGTGGCTGATAAAATGCACGATAAGGCGGACCGGGAGGTGGTGGGGGCTTTGGATGAAATCCTCACGGGGTATGGAGCTGTAAGGAGGAAGGGAGATGCAAATGAGGGCCCTTCTGTCCGGTATTTTTGCAGAAAATCCTCAGCCTATGATTATGCACTGGCCTCTGATATGGGAAATTTGTATCTGGAACTGCGAATCCGGAATGCCCAGAAATGCCTGGATTATTTAGGTGAATGTCCCGAAAGGATAGCGGAGATGTTCCGCTGCAGTGATACCGGGTGCCAGAACCGCAGGAACGGCACCTGTAGGTTCGGAGTAAAATATGTGTTTGGACAGGAAGAAAAATGGCATTGCGGATGCTGCGGTGCTCCTTTTAGGATACATCCTGTAACAGAGGATATCCCCCATTACCTGAAGTTGATGGAACTGGGAAATAAAAAGTAGGGGAAAAATGTCTATCTATTGCGGATGTAAAGAAATTTCCTGCAGATTACAGGAGGATTAATAGGACAAATGATGCGCTTAACTGGTTATTGGATTTCGGGAATCCGGCCTGCATCAATCTCATATGCCCTCCGAATGGTTTGGGCCTGCAATGGACAGGATGCGGGCAGGCGAAGGTACATAAAGTAAAAATCCTTATGGGCAGGAAGGTTATTTGCAAACTAATATAACATGGCCTTAGGCACATCACCATGAAGACGCTTATTCTTATGGATTTTAAGGGTAAGCGGCTTTTTTGCGTGTTGCAACGGGCCAAGCCAGCGGGCAACTGTTACAAACAAGCCAGCGGTAAAATGCACAATTAAATACAATGTTTAAATTGCAAATAAAAGAAAAGCGGGATGTATGTAAGGCATGTTATAGGCCGTTAACACAATGTTAAAATTCAGGGACTTGTGAAATGTGTGCTATTATTGACAAATTGACAAACTCAATTGCTTGAAGCTAAATAAATTTTGTTGTAGGCTGAAAAAAAGGAGGCAGCATGAAATGAAATTTAATGAAAAACTTTTAAAATTAAGAAAAGAAAAGGGACTTTCCCAAGAGGAATTGGGAATGGAAATGCAGGTATCAAGACAGACAGTTTCAAAATGGGAGACAGGACAATCATATCCAGACTTTACCAGATTAGTAATGCTGAGTGATTTCTTTGATATGGCTTTGGATGAACTTGTGAAAGACGTTGATGTGCAGGAGGTGAGGGAATCTTCGTTTACAAATGAGAAAATAGATTCCATATATCGGGTTTCCCAGGATATGGATTCGGTTTTCCAAAATAAAACATTGAAGTACGCTATAAAAGGGATAAAGTGGTTTATAGTGGGCAGTTGTATCTTTTTATGTTTGGTTGTGATAATTTCACTTATACTGCATTTTATTTATCCGGAATCCAATATATTTTGGCGTGGCTATTAATTGAGGGGAAGAAAAACCAAGGCACCAATCAACTTCCAACAGGCAAGCTTAAACATGGAAAAATACCGCAGGGCAGGATCTCTGCCTTGCGGGCTTACATACATAATAGCGGAGAAACACCTGCAAAACTTTATCAAGCTTGGAAGGTGTTTCTGCATAAGATTCAGTGAGAGATGTCTAACCCGAATGTATCTTTGTAGAATTTTTGCGGCATAAGATTTTATTTCTCCAGGCGTATTTGGGAATACTGTGATTTTTTTGTTTCAGTATCAATAAACCCGTCTTGGTTTTTATCTATTGTCAAAGTGAACTTGCCATCGTCTTTTGGCAGGGCCGCCACTTTGTTTATGGCTTTCTGCTTTTCCTTGATATGCATAAAAGTTAAAGAAGAATAGATAACATCAAAAACCTCAAAGAACTCCCGGTTTTTTTTATTATACTCTTAAAAGTGGGCATTGGAAAGTAAAAAAGCCTTTGTGGGACAGCCGTGGCAAAAGGACGGCCAATTCCTTGGATGGATGAATAAATAAGGCTGATCTGTGGAAAAATAAGCTTTATTTTTTATGGAGATAAGCATATGTATAATTACTTTTATGGCTGGTATCTGAAATGCCAATCTGATACACAGACCTTAGCGGTAATACCTGCCATTCATAGCACAAGGAAGAAACGTACTTGTTCTGTCCAGGTTATCACAGACAGTGATGCCTGGACAGTTATGTTCCCGGCAGGTTCATTCCAACAGACAAAGGGGGGTATTTCCATCGGGGATAACCGGTTTGGTGAAAAAGGCATTTATCTGGCAATCCACACACCGCAGCTAACCATTAAAGGGAAACTGGATTTTGGCCCTCTTTTTCCGTTGAAATATGATATTATGGGGTCGTTCGCGCTGGTGCCATTTATGGAATGCCGCCATAGCGTATGGAGCATGAAGCATCCGGTTAGGGGAAGTATATGTATCAATGGGCAAAATTATTCTTTCCGGGATGCCTGGGGATATTGGGAAGGGGACAGGGGGCGGTCGTTTCCCAAAGAGTATATATGGACCCAGTGCTGTTTTCCGGGAGGGGCTTTAATGCTGTCAGTGGCGGATATTCCCATGGCAGGCATTCACTTTACGGGTATCATAGGCGCGGTATTATGGCAGGGGAAAGAGTACAGGATTGCCACTTATCTGGGAGCCCGGGTTATCAGGGGCCAAAAGAAAAGCATCCGGGTTATACAGGGCAATATGGAATTGGATGTCTGGCTGATGGAGGCATCAGGACGGCCCTTAAAGGCCCCGGTAAGGGGAGATATGGTAAGGACAATTCACGAAAGTGCCTCCTGCCGGGTTTTCTACAGCTTCCGCAAAGAAGGCGCTGCCCTGTTTGCTTTTGAAACAGACAGGGCTTCTTTTGAATTTGAATATTTTGCCTGATTGTATGATTATATGGAAGCCGCGGAGGTGCATAATATAAAACTTTGCCTCCGCGGGCTGTGTGCTTTGGGGGAGCCGGTACAAGCCCCTTAGGGGCACCCTATCTTTTTTGGTTCATTGGCTGTATGCCTTCTTTTCTTACATTGTGTGCCTGGTTCTGGTTTTCCGGCGTACTTTTTTGGGTTATGCTGTTGAATTTGTCCAGGCTTTGCTGTTCCTGGGCTTGGGGATCCCAATTGTTTTTTTTCATATCATCACCTACATTATTATAACATGCTTTAAATAATGAAAAAAGGCTATAATAGCCTTTATTTTAATTCAAATGTATCACATGCAGTTTCAGCAACATCTTTTGCTTTTTTACAATGACAATTTCCTACTTTGATACAACTAGCTTCACAACATCCATCACAATTATACTTACAAGAATCAACACTACATTTTACATCTTTAGCCATGATAACTTTCACCTCCATATACTATTATGGCAAATTATCATGTTGAATATACTATCATACAACTAAAACTATATTCTAAATTGCCATTATGTGAAGTCATTGCAACTGAATAATACATTTCTTTAATATCAGGATCATCTGTTTCTATAAAATCATTCAGTGCATCTTGTAAATCTAATTCATGTGTTTTTTCAATTATTTTAATCTTCATGCTTTTATTTTAACATAAGCTAAAAGCATATTTTGTCATTATTGGTTAATTTCAATAATAAATTTACAAATAAATTCTTCATTAATATCTAAAGAGACAATACCTTCTTTATCTCTAAATTCACCTTTAAAATCAACATAATCACTGTGTCCAACCCAAGGTTCAATAGCTAAAAGTCCACCTACATGCTTACTTGTCCATAAACCTAAATGATTAAAATTTTCCATATAAAAACGTAATGACTTATCATGATTCAAAGATTTTAATGTTACATAACTTGATTTCATATTCTTAACTACAATAGCATCATTATTAAATAATGCTTGTCTTACAAAAAATCTTTTTTCATTATCAAAAAGTAATGTTGTATCATGAGACATTCCTCTATGTTCCACATCTATAATTTTTTGTTCTAATGACTCATTTTTTTCAAATTCAATATAATAATCATTACTTGATTCATTTTCCATCAATGGACACGCAAATGCTGGATGTCCCCCAATTTGAAAATATATCTTTTTTTGATCTATATTTTTTACTTTACACAAACATTCTAATTGATTATTATTCAATGTATAAATAACCTTCAAGTCAAATAAATAAGGATATTGTTTAAAAATTTCATCATTAGATGTTAATTCAAATTCAACACAATGTTCATTAATACAATGAGTTTCATAAACATTATGTCTAGAAAATCCATGTTGAGTCATTGAATACACTTTATTTTCAATACGACATTCATTATTTTGTAAAGCTCCAACAATTGGAAATAAAACTGGTGCACTGCTTCCCCATTGAATAGGATCACGTCGCCACATATAATTAATTCTATCATTTTGACCAACTATTTTAATAATTTCAGCACCTTTATTTTCAAGTGCTACTTCTAAAAATTCATTTTTTAATGTTATCATTTCCTTCACCAATTAAAACCTTTCCATCAATCATAACAAAGTCAACA
>OFGR01002248.1_pt1 | contig 13223 bp, 8 predicted proteins | sample 1521811 | NCBI WGS metagenome assembly OFGR01 (sample SAMEA3504098, study PRJEB24116) | mouse gut metagenome | biome: mouse gut; feature: mouse-associated habitat; material: faeces | place: Denmark | collected 2011
TGGCTACACAGTGACGTTCCAGGTCAGGGTAAGCGGAAACCGCCACTCGGCCAAGTGACGGTTTCTGTGGGATTTCCACTGTAAACATAAACCGAGTCGAGCCAAACCGCCGAAGCTCAGCAGTGCCCTACACACCTGAGATTATACCATAGCACTCTCCAGCGTGTCAAGGGTTGTGGGCCGCCCCGTTTCTCCTTTTGAGAAACGGGGCGGTTTTATTCCTCCGCCACGGTGAGGATATCGGTGAGCTGGCAGTCCAGCGCCTCGATGATGCGGCCCAGGTTGTAGCCGTCCAGGCGGCATACTTTGTTTTTATAGTAGCTGTCGATAACATGATACTGGATGCCGGTACGCTTTGCAAGGTTGTATCGACTGATGCAATTAGCATCCAAATATTCAGCTAGACAAAACCGTACAACCTTCATCGCTATACCCTCTTTTCAATATATATCATAAGAGAGTTATATGCCGGTTGACAAGCGGTGTATTATGGTATATTCTATATATAGTATATACTATAAGAGGTGAGCATTATGACCGATTACCAAAAGCTGTACCATCTGCTGTTCAATGCCATCACCGACGCGCTGGAGGCGCTGGGGCGGCTGGATGTGCCGGCCGCCACCCGTCTGCTGGAGGAGGCGCAGACCCAGGCGGAGGACCACATCCTGGAGGAGCCGTAAAGCAGGGCGCGCCAGCCGGTGCGCCCTGTCTTTGTGCCGGAAAATTTGAAAACGTGAAAAATTTCTCTTGACTTTAGCGCTTCTTTGCGTTACACTTCAACGGAACAAAGCGTCAAAGTTATGGCGCAGGAGAGGACTGTTTCGCAATGGCAATCAAACTGATTATGCTGCTGGTGTTCTTCGGGGTAATGGTGGGCATCGGCCTGTACTGCCGCAAGAACGCCACCGACGTCAACGGCTTCGTACTGGGCGGGCGCTCTGTGGGCCCCTGGCTCACCGCCTTCGCCTACGGTACCTCCTATTTCTCCGCCGTGGTCTTTGTGGGCTACGCCGGCCAGTTCGGCTGGAAATACGGCATCGCCGCCACCTGGGCGGGCATCGGCAACGCCGTTCTGGGCTCCCTGCTGGCCTGGGTGGTGCTGGGCCGCCGCACCCGCATCATGACCCAGCACCTGGACAGCGCCACCATGCCCGAGTTTTTTGGCAAGCGGTTCGGCTCTCAGTCGCTGAAAATCGCCGCCTCGGTGATTATCTTCATCTTCCTCATCCCCTACACCGCCAGCCTGTACAACGGCCTGAGCCGCCTGTTTGGGATGGCCTTTGACATCGACTACACCGTCTGTGTCATCGTCATGGCGGTCCTGACCGGGGTGTACGTCATTGCCGGGGGCTACATGGCCACCGCCATCAACGACTTTATCCAGGGCATCATCATGATTTTCGGCATCTGCGCGGTGATTGGCGCAGTTCTGGCCAGCCAGGGCGGTTTCCTGGCGGCGCTGGAGGGTCTGGCCCAGGTCCCCGTGGACGCCAGTGCCGGTCCCGTCGCCGCCCCCGGCGTGTTCGCTTCTTTCTTCGGCCCGGACCCCCTGAACCTGCTGGGTGTGGTCATTCTTACATCCCTGGGCACCTGGGGCCTGCCCCAGATGGTCCAGAAATTCTACGCCATCAAGAGCGAAAGCGCCATCAATAAGGGCATGATTATTTCGACGGTATTTGCCCTGATCGTTTCCGGCGGCTGTTACTTCCTGGGCGGCTTCGGACGGCTGTTTTCGGACAAGATGCAGTTCAACCCGGACGGCAGCATTGCGGGCGGCTTCGACTCCGTGATTCCCACCATGCTCTCCGGCCTGCCGGACCTGCTCATTGCCATCGTGGTGATTTTGGTGCTGTCCGCCTCGATGTCCACCCTCAGCTCCTTGGTGCTGGCCTCCAGCTCCACCTTGACGCTGGATTTTTTGAAGGATAATATCATTAAAGACATGGACGAAAAGCGGCAGGTGCGCATTATGCAGGGCCTGATTGTCGTGTTCATCGCCATCTCTGTGGTGCTGGCGATTATCCAGTACAAATCCAGCGTGACGTTCATTGCCCAGCTGATGGGCGTGAGCTGGGGCGCGCTGGCGGGGGCGTTCCTGGCTCCGTTCCTGTACGGCCTCTATTGGAAAAAGACCACCAAGCTTGCCTGCTGGGCCAGTTTCCTGTTCTCCACCGTGGTGATGGTGGCGAACATCTTTGTGAGAAGCAGTTTTCCCACTCTGCTCCAGTCCCCCATCAATGCTGGCGCGTTTTGTATGCTGGCGGGGCTGGTCATTGTGCCGGTGGTCAGCCTGTTCACACCCCAGACGAACCGGGCGCTGGTGGAAAATGCGTTCTCCTGCTATGACAAGAAGGTGACGGTCCGGCAGAGTGAGGCTCTGGGGGACCAGGTGGACTAAGCGTCTGGTTTTCACCCTAAAGGAGAGATACAGCATGAACAGTTCTGCCAAAAAGAATCAAGACACGATCCTTACAATAATTGGCCTTCTTGCAATGATTTTGCTAGCAGGAACAAAAATAGTGCCGTCGTCACAGATCGCAGGCTACTCTGTCTTTGTAGGGATAGCATTTTTCTTCCTCGTAGAAGCGGCTGCAAAAACGCGGGATACAGACTCAGGGCTGCGCTTTCGGACGATTTTTGAGGATATCAAGAAACCGGGCGTGCTTCCCTGGATGCTGCTTCCGATTGTGAGCGCGATTGCAACGCTTGTTGTGGGAGATCTGATATTCGACGGAGCGTTTGTCTCCCACGTGATGGGACGAACCAGTTCAATCCTGTCCTTCGACGCGATACCCCTGCTGATTGGTCAGGTAATCATTGCGGCATTAGGCGAAGAAATTGCGTTTCGCGGCTTTTTCGTGGGCAAGGCCATGAAAATAGTTCCGTTCTGGCTCTGCGCAGTGGTCTCGTCCGTTGTCTTTGCCGCGGGACATATCGCAGTTGGAACGATTAACCTTGTGGCTTTTGATATCGCCGGAATCTTCATCGACAGCATGATCTATGCAATGATTTATCGCAAATCAGGAAACTGTCTGGTCTGCACCATTTCGCACATTCTCTGCAATGGGACCGGCATTGCCGCCGCCCTTCTCTTTTTTTAGGCTTACAACTGACTGCGTTTTCCCAAAACAGGGCAAGGCAAACCATTGCGGTCTGCCTTGCCCTTGCTTTCTTTATCCGTTCGTCTCATGGAAGCTGGCCGCCGAAAGGCTGCGCAGGATGGCTCCGAGGCCCAGGAGCATACATACGCCCCCAATCAGCAGATGGTCCTGGGGCAGGACTCCGGCCCCCAGCAGAGCAACATACGCACCAAGGGCAAAATTACGTTTGTTATAGATTTTCATACTGTTTATCCTCCAATTTTTTGTTTTCATATCACCAGAAATTTTCCCTCTTGTCAATCCCTAATTTTGTGGTATGCTTACAGTAAAGAACTTCCATGCAGAAAGGTATGTTTTTCCATGATCGTCGATATGCACACCCATATTTTCCCCAGCGAGATCGCGTCCATGGCGGTGGACAAGCTCAAGCGGGCCTCCAGTACCCACCCCTTCAGCGACGGCACCTCTGCGGGGCTGGTCCGGTCCCGCCAGGAGGCCGGCATCGACTGCTGCCTGATCCTCCCCGTGGCCACCAGCCCCAAGCAGGTGAGCCATATGAACGACCGGGCGATCCTGACCAACGACCTGTATTCCGAGACGGGGCTTTTGTCCTTCGGCGGGATGCACCCGGATTATCCGGACTGGAAGCTGGAACTTTCCCGGCTGGCCCGGACCGGCGTAAAAGGGATAAAATTTCATCCCGTGTATCAGAACGTGGACCTGGACGACCTGCGCTATCTGCGCATCATGGACCGGGCGGCGGAGCTGGGGCTGATTACTCTGACCCACGCGGGACTGGACGTCGGCTTTCCCGGCGCGGTGTTCTGCACGCCGGAGATGATCGTCAATATCTACCGGGAGCTGGGGGGCATCCCCTTGATCCTGGCCCACATGGGGGGCTGGCGGCAGTGGGATGACGTGGAGCGTCTGGTGGCGCGTACCCCCTTCTATCTGGATACCGCCTACTGTATGCGGCCCATCACGCCACTGGAAGGGGAGCCATGGACCGGCGGTCCGCTGGAGACTATGTCCCAGGAGCAGTTTTTGCGTTTTGTGCAGGTCTTTGGGGCGGAGCGGCTTCTGTTCGGCACGGACAGCCCCTGGGGCGACCAGAAGAAGAGTGTGGAGGTCATTCAGAATTTGCCCATATCCCAGGAGGAGAAGGACGCGATTTTGGGGAAGAACGCGGTAAAACTGCTGGGGCTGTGAGTCGGGCGGCGGAGAATGAGATCACCGCCGGCACAGGTCCGAAGACCTTTGGTCCTGACGACCCCTGCACCCGCGGGCAAATCGTGTCCTTCCTCTTCCGCAGTAAGAAATAAGCAGCAAACATAATAGAATAGCTTTGCCATACCCTATCATGCGGCAAATTTAGGTAAAGCCCCGGCAGACAATGAAAGTCTGCTGGGGCTTTACGCATCGCTGGTGACAGCAAAAGCCCTTTTTTCCACAGCTGGAGCTACAGGCAGATTATTACAGAAATATAATCAGACTGGGAATTGTTCCGATGTCCAGCCCGATACAGCTCTGGTTGGCGTAAATGAATAAAATTTTACGCCTTCAATCCAAAATTTTAGTTGAAATGAAAAAGAGCATATGATATAGTGAATCTTACATTCAGGCAAAGAGGAAGTGCTAAAAAAGGCTAGCCTTTTCTGACATATACATGTTGTATATGTCAAACACATTCCTTTCGTCAGTGTATAGAGCAAACGGGAAAGAAAGAGAAGAAAGGACGACAACTATGAAAACAGCAAGGCAACGTATTTCAGCGATTCTACTTACTGCGGCACTACTGCTTTCTATGCTGCCTGCCGCCGCCGGAGTGGCTCCTGTGGACATGGAAGACAGTGAAACCCACGATGAACTCAACGTGGATTCTTCTGTAGATGATGTGACCGGCGCCCAAACTCCGGAGGAAATCCCTGCGGGCGGTGAGGATTTGAGTACACCGCCTGCTGAGGAGGTCCCCCCGGTGGAGAATGAGGACCCCGTTATGCCGCCTGACGATGGGGATGCCTCTGAGGAGAACGGGGACTCAACCACTGCGCCCGCTGAAGATGATCTTTTCGATGAAACAACCGGGCCGGAGGGAAATGAGGACACGTCTGTCTTTGACAGCCGGGAAGGTGCGCCGGTCATTCCGGGGTATACCCAGTATACCGGAGATACCCTGGATACCAACGAATCTTACCTGATTGTCACGCAGAGTTCGGACAATACGATCTATGCTCTGTATGCCAGTGCAGCTGGAAAAAATATCGGTTCTGGTGCCCTGACTGGAGATAATGGTGCCTGTACCGCAGAGCTTGTCATCGAGGGAGACTCAGTAACAGCAAAATATCTCAAGGACAATGCTCCGCTGGTGATGGATGCTCTGCATCTTTCCGTAGGTGGGGACAACAGCACGGGATATACATTTTCTGCCAATGGTGTTGGGCTATTACTTGGAGATATGATGTTTGCGGATACAGCAGCGTCTTTGAGTGTATCGAATGCAAACGGAGACTACATATTAGCTAACTCAACAGCCAATCGTGTACTGAGCTTTAATAAAAATAAAGATGAAGTTTCGCAGTATCCAAACCATATCACCGACTTTTGGGGGCCTGGTAGTAAAGGTAGTTTCCCCATCTACCTGTACACCGTCAACCAGCAGGCAAGCGGCTCTGAATTGGAGAGCTTGATTGACGAGGTTAATACGCTGCAACAATCGGATTACACAGCCGCGTCCTGGGCTGTTCTGCAAAATGCTTTGTCGTATGCGCAGGATATTATGGGTAATGCAGACGCGAGCGAAGCCGATATTATGACTGCATTCAACCAACTGAAAGCTGCGAAGAACGGCCTGGTTGGAAAGCTGACGCCCATTGACCCGCCGGGCAGCGGCATAACGGAGTATATCCAAGATACGAATGGTATCGACAGCGGCGCGGTTTATGCGATTGTTACGCCTACAGCTACGGTCAATGGTGTAACTCAAAACCGCATTTTGTACCATACAGGTTCTGATTTGACCAATAAAGTTGCTACAACCATTTCAAATGGAAAGATTGCATTGAACTCTGGTTTTGATCCCAGCCGCCAACTGTGGACAGTTACGGCCGTTAATGGCGGTTATACTCTGCAAAGACAGCAGCCGTTATCTGGATTTGAGCAGCGCCTGTGCCGAAAACATCAAGACTTCCGCAGATCCTGTTATACTCACAATAACAGAGAATAATGATGGCACCTATCAAATCAGCCAGACAGACGGCAGTGTGGTGTCGTTCGATCCTACCAATGGCAACATCTATGCGGGAACAGACCCGGTTGACCTGTACTTCTTCAAGCGGACAGAATCCTCAGCCATTATTGAGGGCGACGGACGGCCACAGCCGGGCACGACTACCGGCCAGCCCTTCCCCAAGGGCCTGGCAGGCAGTGAGTATTTCCGCATTCCCGCCCTGGTCACCCTGCCCAGCGGACGGTTAGTAGCGGCCAGCGACGCACGCTGGAGTCATATCTATGACGCCTGCGGCATTGACATCATTGTCAGCTATTCCGATGACAACGGAGAAACCTGGCACTACAATTTCCCCAACTATTTCAATGACGGCACAGACTCCAAGCAGCTCAATGCAACTGCCTTTATTGACCCGCTGATGACTGTGGGCAAGGACGGGACCATCTATCTGCTGGTCGACCTGTTCCCCGGCAGCTTCGCTATCAATACCGCACCGAACAGACCAGACCGAACGACTGGTTTTGTGGAGATAAACGGCAAACAGCGGATGCCTCTTTATACCAGCATCAACGGCCAGAACGACAGCAACTATACCTATTACATAGGCGATTTTTCGGGTGGGTTTGCGCCCGTTCTGGAAGCCTATGACGGCAGCGCAAGCGGCTTCTATGTGGATGAACATTACTATCTCTACTATGGCCCAACCAAGGAACCGACCTACTGTCCGCAGCAGGGCAGCAGCGCCTGGGTCAAGCAGAACGTGTTCTACTATAACTCGATATTGCATGTGCGTAATGCCACCTATCTGTGGCTGGTGACCTCGAAGGATGGCGGCGAGACCTGGTCCGCCCCCACCATCCTGAATCCCCAGATTCGCCGCACGAGCGGCACGGTGCAGTTCTATGGCGTAGGTCCCGGCGCGGTGGAGTGTCTGGACGACGGCACGTTGGTACTGCCCTGCTACACATTCCAGGTTGGCGGTGCAAACAACGCTTCCCAGATCGCCAGCTTTATCTACTCCACGGACAACGGCGTGACATGGCACCGTTCCCAGGACTCCACCGACGGGAGCCACTGGTCCAGTGAGAGTGCGACCGTACCGATTGACAACAACACGATCCGCCATTTCTACCGGGACGGCTACAGTACTCTTTGGTATACCGACCACACTCGGAGCGGGAACGGCTGGGTTGCTGGAACCCCTGTGGATACCGGGGTACCAAATACCTCGAACAACCAGCTGTCGGTCCTGCGCTACTCCCAGCCGATCGACGGTAAAACTGCCGTCCTGGTGTCTACAGCTACCGGCAGCGGTGGCAGCCGGACCAACGGCAAAATCTATACTTTCCTGCTCAACAGCGACAATACCATGAATCTGGCATACACCTATGTGGTCAACGACAACGGTGCAGACTATGTATACTCCAGCCTGGCCGAGCTGAAAGACGGTTCTATCGGTCTGTTGTACGAGTATGAGAACAATCCCAGCGCGGCTATCACCTTTGTGAACTATACCATAGAGGAATTGACCGCCAACGTCTCGAAGGACGAGCTGCGCACACTGGTCCGGGAAGTGGAGGCCATGGACGAGGAGGGCTATACTGCGGGGAGCTGGGCTGCTCTGCAAGCTGCCCTGACCAGCGCACAGGCCGTTCTGGACAAGGCGGACGCGACTGCAGCTGAGATCAGTGGAGCGGTGGCGGCCCTGAAAGAGGCCAGAAGCAAACTGGAGTTCTCCGGTCCGCCCAGCACCGTTACCCACTTTGAGTACATCCAGGATACGGACGGCATCGACAGCGGCGCGGTTTATGCCATTTTGACTCCGCCAGCAACGGATGCAGTAAGAAGAAATCGTATTTTGTACCATACCGGAAACGGACTTACCGATAAGGTCGATACATTGATTTCCGGTGGGAAAATCACGCTGAACTCTGGATTCCCAGCCAGCCGGCAGCTCTGGCGCGTAACCGAAACAGCCGGCGGCTATACCCTTCAAAGCCTGGACAGCAGCCGGTATCTGGATTTGAGCAGTGCCAGTACCCGAAATATCAACACTTCTGCAAATCCTGTTACACTCACGATCACAGAGAATGGTGATGGCACCTATCAAGTCGGCCATACCAGTGGCAACGTGGTGTCGTTTGGTTCCTCCGATGGCAACATCTATGCCGGAATGACCCCGGCAGACCTATACTTCTTCAAGCAGACAGAAATCGTGACAGAGATGGAGGTCATTGAGGGAGACAGCCGGCCCAAGCCGGGCACGACAACCGGACAGCCCTTCCCCAAGGGGACGGCAGGCAGTGAGTTCTTCCGCATTCCCGCCCTGGTCACCCTGCCCAGCGGACGGCTCGTGGCGGCCAGTGACGCACGCTGGAGTCACATCATGGACGCCTGCGGCATTGACACCATTGTCAGCTACTCCGACGACAACGGCAAAACCTGGCACTACAATTTCCCCAACCACTTCAACGACGGCACAGACACGAAACAGCCTTACGCGACCGCCTTTATTGACCCGCTCATGACAGTGGGCAAGGATGGGACGCTCTATCTGCTGGTCGATCTGTTCCCCGGCAGCTTTGCCATCAACACTGCGCCGAACCGGCCCGACCAGGCGACTGGCTTTGTGAGCGTCAACGGCGTACAGCGGATGCCCATTTACACCAGCACCAGCAACCAGTCTGACAGCAATTATACTTATTACGTGGGCGATTTTACCAATGGCTATGCGCCCCTCCTGAACAAGTCCGACAATCAGGAGAGCGGCTACTTTGTGGACAGCCATTACTATCTCTACCACGGCGCAAATAAAGTGAAGCTCTATTGCCAGCAGCTTGGTGCAAATGCCTGGGTGCATCAGAATGTGTTCTTCTATAATGCCGGCCTGCATGTGCGTAACGCCACCTATCTGTGGCTGGTGACCTCGAAGGACGGCGGCGAGACCTGGTCCGACCCCACCATTCTGAACCCCCAGATTCGCCGTACATCCGGCACGGTGCAGTTCTACGGCGTAGGCCCCGGCGCGGTGGAGTGTTTGGACGACGGTACGCTGGTACTGCCCTGCTACACATTCCAGGTTGGCGGTGCGAACAACGCCTCCCAGATTGCCAGCTTTATCTACTCCACGGACAACGGCGTGACCTGGCGCCGCTCCCAGGACTCCACTGACGGAAGCCATTGGTCCAGTGAGAGCGCGACATTACAGATCGACGAAAATACCATCCGGCACTTCTACCGGGACGGCTACAACACCCTTTGGTACACCGACCACACCCGGAGCGGAGACGGCTGGGCCGCCGGTACGCCGGTAGACACGGGAGTGCCGAATACCCCGAACAACCAGTTGTCAGTCCTGCGCTACTCCAAGCCAATCGACGGCAAGACCGCTATTCTGGTATCGACAGCCACCGGCGGAGGACGGCAAAACGGTCGCATTTACACCTTCCTCCTCAACGACGACAAGACCCTGAGCCTGGCGTACACCTATGTGGTCAACGACAACGGCGCAGACTATGTGTACTCCAGCCTGGCCGAGCTGAAGGACGGTTCTATCGGCCTGCTGTATGAGAACGAGAACAATCCCAGCGCGGCAATCACCTTTGTGAACTATCCCATCGCAACGCTGACGCCCGGTGCAACGGTCGATGGGAAAAAGACCTATCAGGTGCCGCTGTATGGGACCCTTACCGTGACGGAGGATACCCCGCCCACTGCGGCGGAGCTGGGCGCTTTGAATTCCAGCATTGTGACCGCCGCCTTGAATGGCAATGAGGTGATTTTCACAGGCCAGAAGGAGGGAACCACGCAATACAAGAGCGGTGGTCTGACCATTGTGATTGAGGTCGTCGCTCAAAATCTGGTCCCGGTTTCTTTGAACAAGGGTGAGACCCATTCTGTTCCGGTCAAAACGGACCGAATCGACCGGAATACGAACGCTGCCGCTGCGGACGCGGTCATCCAGAAGGACGATCAGAGCGTGAGCTTCACCGGCGGTCAGGGAACGACCGGCACAGACGGCAATTATACCGGTGCGCCGGAGGCACTGGCCCGGTCCCTCTATCTCTTCCGCGGGAACGATCAGGACGGGTTCACAGCGTCCAGCTGGACGGCGGACGGAACCGTTGTCTATCTGGACCCCACAAATACCCCGGGCTACCCCGCCAGCGCAGCGCCCAAACAAATCACCTTTACAGCCGGCTCTGCGGAAAACAGCTTCTATGTACAGAGCAGTGGATTCTATCTCCACTTCTATCGGAACGGACAAAAATATTATTTTGACCGAGTCAATACAACGAGCGGCTTTGAAGCGCCCTGTTCGTTCCAGCTTTACCGCCCGGTCCAGGAGGGCGAGACCTCCAGCACGGCCCTTCCTGGTTATGTCCAGGTTACAGATGCGGCGGATGTGAAAGACGGCGGCTACTACCTGATCGTGGCGGAGTATAACGGGACCTATTTTGTCCTGCATCCCTCTGCCAGCACAGACAGCAAGTACGCCCATGTGGTAAAGGCGGACGCGTCCCTGGCGCAGATCGACTATACCATTCCCAACATTACCTATGCGCTGGTCATAACCGGAAGACAGGCCGGTGTGACTGACATTGTTGTGGACGGCAGGATCTATCGCGTGACAGTGACCGGCGGAGGCAGCACGACTCCGCCCGCGCCCGAACATGTCCACGCATGGGCCGCAGAGTGGTCCAGCAACAGCACACATCACTGGCATGAATGTACCGCCAGCGGGTGCTACATCACCAGCAGCAGTCAGAAGGACGGTTACGGTGCGCATACCTACGACGGCGAGACTTGTACCGTCTGCGGCTACACCCAGTCCAGCACAACGCCTCCCATCCCCGGACACGTTCACGCATGGGCGGCAGTGTGGTTCAGCAACAGCACACACCACTGGCATGAATGCAGTGCCGTTGACTGTAACATCACCGTCAACAGTCAGAAGGACGGCTATGGCGCACATACCTACAACGGCTCGATCTGCACGATCTGCGGTTACCGGCAGTCCGGCGGCGGCTCCTCCGGCGGTTCCTCTGGCGGCAGCTCTTCCAGTGGCAGTTCTTCTGGCGGCAGCTCCGGCGGCTCCACCGGCGGAAATGCCAAGCCGAGTGTCAGTACCAGCAATGACGCGGCAAGCAACCAGATCCATACCACGGTAACGCCCAATGCGACGGTAAACGGCAGCAGTGCGGTCTCCAACGTGACAACGGCAGAGGCAAAGGAACTCATTGACCAGGCTGTCCGCAACGACAGCAGTGCAGTAGTTATTGCGCCCAACATCACCGGCAGCGTGACGACCACAAAGGTGACGATTTCCGGTTCTGCGGTTGGTGAGATTGGCAGCAAGACCGACGCGGACCTGAAAATTAACACCCCTGTGGCAAATGTGACCATTCCGAATCAGGCGCTGGGCGGATTGTCCGGCGGCGGGACTCTCTCGGTTACGGTGGACCGGCAGGGGGACACCCTGGCCGTCACCATCCGGACCGGAAATACAGTCGCAGCCTCTGTCAGCGGCGGCGTGACTGTCGAAACGACTGTCCAGCAGGGGACACTTGGTACTGTAGCTGTTCTGGTCGCGGAGGATGGGACCCGTCAGGTCGTGCGCAAGTCGATGGTAAACACGCAGAATGGAACGATCACGATACCGCTCCAAGGCTCTGCCCGTGTGGAGCTGGTGGATAACAGCAAATCGTTTTCGGATGTCTCCAACAGCAGCTGGGCGGCCGATGCAGTTTCCTTTGTCAGTAGCCGTGAGTTGTTCAACGGCACCGGCAGCCAGACCTTCTCTCCCAACCTGAGTATGACCCGCGGGATGCTGACGGTCGTGCTCCACAATCTGGAGAGCAACCCCGGCAGTGCGGTCCTGCCCTCCTTCTCCGACGTGCAGGAAAGCTGGTATAGTGAGGCTGTTGTGTGGGCGGCGGAAAAGGGCATCGTCAACGGCTATCCGGACAATACCTTTGGACCGGATGACCCGATCACCAGAGAACAGCTGGCAGTTGTGCTTTGGAATTACGCGGGCAAGCCGACGTCCGGGCAAACTGGTGGGGAGCGCTCCTTCAAGGACACGGACCAGATCAGCGGCTACGCCAGAACGGCCATGGAATGGGCCATCAGCAGCGGGATTTTGAATGGCGATGGCGATGGGCACCTGAATCCGACCATGCAGGCCACCAGAGCGCAGGTCGCGCAAATGCTTCTGAACTTCATGCGTGGAAATGGAGGCTAATGTGTAATTTTATAAAAATTTTCCTGGAAAAGAACAGATTGTAGTTGTAAGGATATAGGAAAAAATTCCTTCGACAAGCCGAGGCCGTGTACTTCCCAGAAGTACACGGCCTTTCGCGAAATATTGGATTAACAAAATTGACAGTATGCTGCATATGCCTAACGGTCCGTTTGCTCTTTGAAAAAGAGCGGCAAAATAACGCTTGAGAAAGAGGGTGGTATCTGCTATACTCATGGTGTAGCAGTGCGCTCTCTATTTGCGATGAGAATGGAATCAAACGCTTCTGTATGCACGCGCTGAGACATACCTATGCCACCTGTGCAATCGAGAACGGAATACAGCCGAAGGTACTTCAGAAGCTATTGGGTCACGCCAGTATCCAGACCACCATGGATAAATATGTGCATGTGACAGATGATTCACTGACCGCCGGTGTATGGCAATTTGAGGCCAGCAGAATGTAACTGCACATAAGTTAATGACAAAATGGTGAAGAAATGGTACAGTAATGGTGAAGATCTAAAGGAGCAAAACCCGGAAACCATTGATAAATCAAGACTTTTTAAGGAGACGAAAAGCAATATGAAATTAGGCATCGTAAGATATACTCCTGGTTTTGTAATTCTATAAATCTCCATAAACCTTGATA